>Ga0078972_1002157_pt1 | contig 67302 bp, 59 predicted proteins | sample YelNatPaOPGAMG01_FD_67568 | JGI IMG/M metagenome (GOLD analysis project Ga0078972, IMG submission 67568) | Hot spring thermophilic microbial communities from Obsidian Pool, Yellowstone National Park, USA - OP-RAMG-01 (SPADES assembly) (version 2) | ecosystem: Environmental > Aquatic > Thermal...
TGGAAGACGCCGGGGAAGATGAAGGCCGAGTACATTCCGAAGTATGCGCTGGCCTAGGGCAGCGGAAGGATAGAAAAGAAGGCGAGCGGTGGATGCGTGGAAGGATGGGCTGGGCTACCCTTTAGCACAAGGTTGGAAGCACTACAGAATTAACCCATCTCTTCGTTGAATCCAGATTCGAAAAGCGCCTTGATGGCCTCTGCTGCTTGCTGCTCGTCCGGCCCCTCAGTGATTATCTTGATTGTAGTGCCAAAGCTGGCAGCAAGCGTAATGATTCCCATTATAGATTTGGCATTGATTCGGTTGCCTGATTTTTCGAGATAGACGCGGGATGCAAACTTAATTGCGGTTTGTGCGATAAGTGCTGATGGGCGGGCATGAATGCCGGCACGATTTTTTATGGTTGTTTCAAGCTCTACCATACAGGCTCCCGGAATGAATTTAGGTAATATGATACTCTGGAAGTGCTGCCGCATTCAATGAGGCGCATTGTAAATGATGCAATTCGCAAATAAGCATCAATTCAAAGCAAACGAGCAGACGGCATCAGTAATCATCCCGCGAAAAATACATCGCACGGGCGCTTTCGCTCTCGAGCCAGCGCAGGATGTTCTGGTTGAATTCGCGGGCGCTGTGGTAGCCCATTTTTTTGAGGCGCTCGTTCATGGCAGCGGTTTCGATGATGATGGGGATGTTGCGGCCCGGCTTTACAGGGATTTCGAGCTTGGGCACTTTGACACCGAGGATATCCATGGTGAGTTCATCCATGCCGATGCGGTCGTAGACTTTGTTTGGATCCCAGTCTTCCAGCTGGATGACGAGCTGGATTTGCTTTTTATCGCGAATGGCGCCGACGCCGAAGAGGTGGGTTATATTGATAATTCCGAGGCCGCGGATTTCCATGTGGTGGCCGATGACTTTGTTTGTGCCCTGCCCCATGAGCAACGTGCCATTGAGACAGCGGATTTCGACGACATCGTCAGCGACAAGCCTGTGCCCCCGCTCGATAAGTGCGAGCGCTGTCTCGCTCTTGCCTACGCCGGATTCGCCCAGAAGCAGAATACCAATGCCAAATACCTCGACCAGAACGCCATGCATGATAATTTTCGGAGCAAATATATCGTGCAAAATCCTGATGACACGAATCGAAAATTCCACCGAACTCAGCGTAGTAATAAGCACGGGGCAGCCTGCTGCGTCCGCGGCTTCTGCAAAGTGTGCAGTTGGCTGAATATTGTGGGTAAAAACACAGCAGGGCATCTGATACGAAAACAGCTTTGCGTATATCGGCCCATCGATTCCATCGGCTTCGATTTTATTGATGTAGGCGCTTTCGCCCCTGCCGAAAATCTGCAGCCGTTCCCATGCGAAGGAATCGTAAAAGCCTGCAAGCGCCAGACCAGGCCGATTGAGATCTGGCACACTGATCTCGCGGGACAGCCCGGCTCTTCCTGCGACACAGCGCAGTGAAAGGTCGTTTTGCTCTTTGAGCTCCAGGCTGAGCAAGTCCAGAACGGTAAAATTGACAGGTTCTTGTTCTTTCACGTCAATATTCTACACCATTTGCACATTGTGGTAAATCAAACAATAAATGCGGCGGTTCTCTGCTGGCTGCTATGGCAGTCTGGAAAGGCCTCATGCCATGCCCAAGCTTGTTTTGGCCTTATGGTGCAGAAAAACCGCCGCTGATTGCTTACTTCTTTTCCTGAATTTTTTCTTTTTCTTTGACTATTTTCTGATCGAGCTTGTCAATCAGCGCATCGATGCCAGGATTGAGTTCCAGGGAAGTTTCGACGATGTGCGCTTGTTTGCCCCATCGGAAATTGGCGGTTACTTCGAGACGGAACTGCCCGGCGTCTTTAGTAAAAACGAAGAGGAGATCGACGATCATGTCCTTCGCGTAATCGATCCGGCTGATTTTTGTATCCAGATACTGCCTGCTCTGATCGCTAAGATCGAAATGCACGGAACGAACGTCGACTTTCATGGTGACCTCCTGAAAAAATGCTGACGCAACGGCTATGCCATGCGCTTTCGCAGCGGCCCGGCATGATGAGCTGGTTCGATAGCCACACTTATTTGCCAAGCTCGCTGCGATATTTCGCCACCGTCCGGCGAGCTACATTGATGCCGCGCCGGGCGAGGATTTCCGCAATGATTCTATCGGAGATTTTTTCTCCTCTCGAAGCAAGTTCATCGATAATCTTGGATATTTGCGCTTTTGCAGCCTCCTTTGATATATTTTCGCCGTTTTCATGGTTAACGGCGTTGGTAAAGAAACGGCGAAGCTCAAATGTGCCCCAGTCGGTTTGTACATATTTACCATTCACGACGCGGGAAACCGTTGCTTCATGAACCTCGATTTTCTGTGCAATTTCCTTGAGAGTGAGAGGCTTCAAAGCCTGCGGGCCTCCTACGAAGAAGGCTTTCTGGGCATCAGCGATGGCACGGGCGGTTTTGAGCAGCGTCTCGTTACGCCTTTTTATGCTGTCGATAAAAAAACGCGCATTTTCGACTTTTTCGCGAGCGAATTTTTCGGCTTCCCCTCGTGAAGCACGCGAAGCCAGTTCAGTATAGAGACGATTTATGCCGAGCTTGGGAACCAATTCGTCGTTCAGGCGCACTTTAATTTCGCCATCTTCGAGCCACATCGCAAGATCCGGCACAATATACCGCGGTCTGGTCCGTGAAAAAGAGCGGCCAGGGAAGGGATCAAGAGTTCGTATAAAATCGATAATGTGATCGAGCTCGCGATCGCTGAGACCAAGTGATTTTTTTATAGCGCTACGATTGCGTGTCTGCAAATCTTCAAAATGGCTGGTGAGCAGTTCGATTGTCCGAGGTGGAGCATTGGCTGAGATTTGTGCCTGTACAATCAGGCTTTCGCGATAACCTGAAGTGCAGGTGCCTGGGGGGTCCAGCCGCTGGAGGAGAGAGAGAATCCGCTCCAGAGCAGCCGGTTCGCAATCCGGACAAATTTCCTGCGGAGGAAGAATATGGAAACCATTTTCGTCGGTATTCTGAATAAGACGCTCGGCGATTTGCCGTTCCCCATCATTCAGTGGCAGCAGACCCAACTGGCTTGAAAGATGTTCCTGCAGAGATTCTTCGGTTGCAATAGTCTGTTCAATGATGGCGGTTCGGTCGTTTTCATCGTTATTGAATCCGAATGCTTCATCTGAATATTCGGCTTCCCGGAGGTTTTCATCGCTGTCTCTGACTGTGTCGAGGCTGTCTTCAATTCTATCGAGCGAAAGCTCGGCATTATCGGTCAGAAGTTCGAGTGCAGGGTTTTCTTCAAGTTCCTGACGGATTTGCTCTGAAAGTTCCTGCAGCGGGAGCGCGAGCAGATGAATCGCCTGGATCATCCGAGGGCTGAGTTTAAGCTGTTGCTGCTGTGCAAGGACTGCGCGCTGTGTCTGCAAAGCTCATCCTCCTGTATTTAAATGTAAAGCACTTTGCGTGAAAGTCAAGGCGGAGGAACTATGTGTTTCCAAGATTGTGCTAGACCTGGTTTCGGCTCAGTAACCCTTCATTAAAGCTCTTCTTCAGCACCTGTCTGCGGAGCAGGCGATTCTTGATCTGCAGGCAAAATCCTGCATGCCTCTTTGCTGAAGACAACCGAAATTGCGTCACCTCTTTTGGGGAGCTCAAGCTGGGGATTGTTGAACCGATCCATATACATGAAGGTGTCTCCGAATTTCATGACATACCGCACGGTCGAGCCGAGGAATTTTATTGTATCAATGGTGCCGGACAGCACATTTGTATCAGCTGTCAAAGAACCTGCAGGATTTGCAAAAGAAAGCGCCTCTGGCCTGACGGTCAGTTTTACCAGCTTGCCCTGCATTGTATCGAGTGAACTGGCGGTTTTAAGGTTTGTGGATCCGATGGAAACAATTCCATTATCGGCATCGACAACAGTGGCTTCCAGTAAATTGAGGGTTCCGATAAATGAAGCCACATAGCTTGTCGCGGGTTTATTGTAGATCTCGAAAGGGGTGCCAATCTGCTCGATTTTACCATTTCGCATGACCGCTATTCTATCAGAAATCGACATTGCCTCTTCCTGATCATGCGTGACATAAATTGTCGTAATGCCGAGTTTTTGTTGGATGGCCCTGATATCGTCTCGCAAACGCACGCGAATTTTAGCATCAAGAGCCGAGAGAGGTTCATCCAAGAGGAGGGCCTTAGGCTTTACTGCGATGGCTCTCGCGAGCGCAACGCGCTGTTGCTGACCACCGGAGAGCTGATGCGGGTAGCGGTTGGCGAATTCCTCCATATGGATAAGTCCAAGCATTTCATCAACACGCGCTTCAATTTCGTGTGTGGAAGCACCGGCTATCTTGAGCCCGAATCCAATATTTTTCCTCACTGTCATATTTGGGAACAACGCATAATTCTGAAAGACCATCCCAAGGTTTCGTTTTGCGGGAGGAACATTCGAAACATCCTTTCCATCGACAAGGATTTTTCCGGAAGAGGGGGTTTCAAAACCAGCAATCATACGCAGTGTCGTTGTCTTGCCACAACCTGACCCGCCAAGGAATGACACAAACTCGCCTTTTTCTACCGAAAGAAATAAATTCCGAACAACAGTATTTTTCCCAAAGCTTTTTGTTACTCCATGGAGCTCAATGAATCCCATAGTATCGACTCCTCGAATAGATTAGTGCAATCCGCCGACATTGGAGCGGGAGCCCGGTATTCCACGGCTCAAGATCTGAATAATGCTGATGGATCCCCATGTCATTATAAAACTGAGAATGGCAAGCGCTGCTGGCTCATAGGCCAGGTCGCGGCCAACATGTGCCATATAAGGACCGAAAGCAGGCCACGCGAGCAGAACCGCCATGGTCAATTCGCCGATAACCGTTGCAAATGTCAGAAAAATGGCAGAAAGAAGCGCAGTCCTCAAATTAGGCAGAATAACGCGAAACAGAATGCTCCCCCATCCTGCACCGAGGCTCTGTGCTGCTTCAGTAAGAACTTTCAAATCAATAGACGTCAGGCCTGTATCAATGGAGCGGTAAATGTAGGGGAAAGAAATGACAACATAGCCAGCAACCAGAAGCGCAGGGCTTGAGACAAGCGAGAGCGGCGGCTTGGCATAGGATTTAATGAGCCCAAATGCGAGCACTACTGGCGGAATCACGAAGGGCATCAGAGAGAAAAGCTCGATAAGAGGCTTCACCTTCGGAAGTTTGAGATTTATCCAGATAGCAGTAGGGACAATCAGGATAAGGCCGACCAGAATGGTATATATTGACATCTGCAAAGAGAATGTGAATGTTTTCAGAAAGTTCGGATCAGCGAACACGTGCTGATAGGCGACAAAGCTGAGGACACTTTTCTTGGCTTTGAGCGAAAAGAGAAAGGTTGAAATCAGTGGAATAAAAAAATATGCCAGGCCTAGAACGAGCCAAACCCAGGAAAGCGCTTTGCGACCTGTTTTCCCATTATTCATTTTACCCACCTTGACGAAATCTTCTGAAGCCATGAATAGGCAAGAATAGTGATGCTCATAATGAGCACCATACCGAGCGCCATTGCATAGCCAAGGTTCGGGTCATGGAGTACATCTCCGCGTATCTGTGCGCCAATGAGAATCGGCACAATATTGATAAGCCCGCCAGTGAGGGAGAATGCGGTGGCATAGGCTCCGAATGCATTCCCGAACAACAGTATCAATGCGGCAAGAAGCGATGGCAGCAATACAGGAATTCCTATATGGAACCAGTACTGGAAGGTTGAAGCTCCCATATTTTCAGAAGCCTCGCGCCATTCTTTCTTCATTCCGTCGAGCGCTGGCTGGATAATCAGTACCATCAGCGGAATCTGAAAGTAGATATAAGTGAGCGCCAATCCCCAAAAACTATAGAGATTGAATCCCGATTCGTATAAATCTATTCCAAACACTGTTTTGAGAATAATTGTCACTAAACCGACGCGGCCAAGTGTGGAAATAAATGCAAACGCAAGAGGAACGCCAGCAAAATTGGATGCGACTCCGGAAAAAGTTGACACAAATGCCCGAACGCCATCCGGAAGTCCTCCAATGGTTATCGCATATGCGAGCAGAAAGCCTATCAAACCGCCAAGGAGGGCGGTTGTCGCACTCAATCGAATAGTGATGAGATAGGAGCTTATGATATTCGGCTTTAAAAGATGCGAGAAATTTATAAGAGTAAAAGAGCCATCACGATTCTGAAAAGCTCCGACAAGCAGCGACCCAGCCGGGATTACCATGAATGCAAAAATGAAGAGAAAAAAAGGAATAAGGCCGAGCCAATCTTTCCAATTCGATTTTGCAGCGGAATGCAAAGAAAGGGCGCCTGAGGCCCCAGTGGTCTGTTCGGCGCCCTTCTGATTGCTCCGCTCCTTTTTCAAGGAGTCAGCCATTCTCGTTATCTCTTCTGTACATCGATTCTGACGATATTGTCCCACTGTGCGGCAATATATTCCTTTTCTTTATTCTGATCTTCAATGGATGGGAACACGGCCTTCGCATATGCCGATGCCGGCGGAAGTTTTGCCGCTAGATCGGCTGGGACTTTATTTCGCTTGGCAAGATCGTTGAACCGCGCAGGATGTCCGTAACCTTTGAGCCACAGAATCTGTCCCTCGTCAGAATAGAGGAACTCCATCCACAGGCGGGCGGCATTGGGATGCGGCGCATAGGCGCTGATGGCCTGGACATACACGCCGGCGACAACACCTGTTTCGGGAATAATAACAGCGATATTGGGGTTGCCTGCGCTTTTGTCGCGGTTAGAAAGAGCGTTGTAGTCCCAGCGTACGGTAATCGGGGTCTCGCCGGATGCTACGGTACCAGGAACCGCAATAAGCGGAACGAAATTTCCAGCTTTATTCAGTTTGTCAAAAAATCTAAGTCCGGGTTCCATATTGGTGAGGCTGCCGCCCTGCGAGAGGGATGCGGCCACGATTGTCATGATCGCCTGGTTCGAAGTGCGCGGATCGCCGGAGAGGGCAAATTTGCCTTTGTATTCGGGCTTCAGAAGGTCGGGCCAATCTTTGGGGAGATTTTTTACAATATCGGCATTCACTTCAAATGCCAGAACACCGTAATAATCGCCATACCAATAGCCGTCTTTATCTTTGATTTCATTCGGAATCGAGTCCCAGGTCTGCACCTTGTACGGCGCAATCAAACCTTCCTGCTTGGCGAGCGGGCCGAACGAAAGGCCGACATCAATAACATCCGGAGCCTGGGGACCTTTGTTGTTTTTGTTCGCTCTGATTGCCTCAATTTCTTCACCTGAAGATCCTTCGGGATTCAATTCGTTCACCTTGATTCCATACTTTTGAGAGAAGGTGTCGATGATTTCGCCATAGTTGACCCAGTCTCGAGGCAGGGCGATGACAGTCAGCTGCCCTTCCTTCTTGGCTGCGGCGATAAGGGCATTCATGTCCTTCGTCGAGGTAGCCTGAGCAAAAGCCATTGAGCCACACAGCAGTGCGATGATGAGTACGATGCTGATTTTTTTCATAAGGCCTCCTTGAATAGATGTATCTGAATATTTCAGACCTTTTTATCTTAAACCGATTTTCCCAAAAAAGGAAGCTCAAATTTTAATATTCATGATTTTTTAATATTCATGATTTGTAATAATTGGCGGAGAAAACTATGCACTTCACAGAGATTTCGCTTGCACTCCCTCGGTACTCACTTCAAGGCCGCAAGGACGCGCTTCAGCACTTCATCAACCAGGGTATCCTCCACATGCCCATTGAGCCTGGCCACGACTGCCTTTTTGACAGCATTGAAGAGCTGGTCATTCTGTTCATTCTGCGAAGTCTGAGAAGTGGTTTCGGTTCGCTCAGCACGCGCGTGCGCCACCAGCATCGCCGAAGGAGGCTGCGCGGTCATGTTGTGCGAAACTGGTCCCTGCGCGACGGGCTTGTCCCCGTTGAATGGAATGATTCGAACTCCGGCATTTCGAAGGCGATCGCGGGCGACATCGGTAATGGTGACTTCAGGATGAACGATGAGCGTTTCTGGATGAGCAGCGAGGATATCGTCTATATCGGCCGAAGTCAGAATGAGGCGGCCTTTGGAAGCGGTGAGCTCCATCGAGCCGCCTGAAACCTTGTTTGAAACAGAACCAGCCGCTGCAGATTGCGGATTCGCGCTTGCACAAGAGCCTATGGCGGCGAGAAAATCCCTCGCGGCCGGTGTCAGGCGAGCGTCCGGAGGAATTTCGGGCATCGTGCCGCGGCCATTTTTCCAAGCCTCACGGAGTTCCGCTTCGGTGATAATCATATTCTATCGACCTTCTACACCATTCAGCGATTCCAGCGCGTTTATTGCAGCATCGCGAGCTTGGAGGATTTCCGATTCGCTCCCCGACAACCACATGCGGCCGAACCTGCCAACCGATGAAATGTGGATGAGCTTGATGGTAGCGCCTTTTTCAGCTTCGTTTGCCGCAAAATTGATGTATGCGGCGGGAGCGCATTCGAGCACGAGCATCGTTTCGCCCGGCACAATCATCGAGCCGCGTCGGAAGCGGTTGAGCAATTGGGCCTGATAGGGATCGACATTGGTGATCACCTGGACTGAAGCGATAAACGGTTTGATCCGCTCTTCCTCGTGCAGGGAAAGCCTATCGAGCACGATGTGCCCGGCCTCAAGAACCTCGGCCTGCGAATGGGAATGTATCTCGAACATGCCGAATTCGCGTTCGACAATCTGCGCACCGGGGCGCGCTTCGGTTGTTTTTACCGCAATATCGACAAGCCTGAACACTTCGTTGCCAGGAGCTACTTCTATATAGAGCGCAGCCATGCCTGCCGTAGGAAGGTCTCCTTGGGTGATAGTTCCCACAAAGGCGGCAAACTGTGGCTGCATTCTGTCGAGGTAGGAATAGACCCGTAACTGGAATGATTCTGCCATAGTAGGTTAATCATTCCCCCGGCCGCTGAACGAGCCTTTGGTTTTCTGCGGAAGAATCATTTCGACTGATGGATCCGGCCTCGGGATGACATGGACAGAAACAAGTTCTCCAACGCGTTTTGCAGCTGCTCCACCGGCGTCGGTTGCTGATTTGACTGCGCCGACATCGCCGCGTACCATGACGGTCACATATCCGCCGCCAACATATTCCGAGCCGATCAATGTGACATTGGCTGCCTTGACCATGGCATCGGCTGCTTCGATAGCACCGACAAGCCCTTTGGTTTCAACCATTCCGAGAGCAATCTGCGATAACTCTGCCATTTCTGACCTCCTGAGCGAATGTAGTTATTGTATATGCCGATTCTGCAATTCCGCAAGCACACGCTGTGCGATTTGCTCGATTTCTTCAGCGCTCACGGTTTTCCGCGGCGCCTGCATATGCTCAAAATCAGTTCCGTCTGTCATTGCGGATGCCGGGGCATCCCTGAGCCCATAGATTATATTTTTTACCGTAAACATATGCTGGACGCTGATATTGTCGCCGGTAATCGCTCCTCCCACGCCCCCAGGTCCCAGCGTCATGCTGGGAGCAATGCCGGTTGTCACGCCGACAGCGCCCAGCGAGCTCATGGTATTGACGACAATGCGATGGACGGGTTTTTCGAGGCCAAAGGCGGTTATAACCGCTTCATCTTTGGCATGCAGTGCAATAGAATGCCCTTCCCCGCCGAAATGAATGAGTTCAAGGCTCCGATTGCAGCCTTCTTTCCAACCGTCAACTTCATACCAGCCGAGAACGGTCGTGAGTTTTTCCCGCGAAAGCGGCTCTTCCGGGCCGACCTTGCTCAACCGCGCAATGAGAATCCGCACGGAATCCGGCACTGAAAAGCCCGACGCCTTTGCAAGAACCTGCGGCGACTTCCCAACTGCCGCAGGATTGATGGCTCCATCGGGCTTGAAAAGATATCGCCTGAGGGCATTCGCTTCGCTTTCTGAGACAAAATACGCACCCTCGGCCTGCACCAGCTCAGCAAAACGCTCCGCAACTGGTTTATCGACAACAGCTGCTTGTTCAGTCGCACAGATGACTGAATGATCGAATGCCTTGCTGGCGACGAGGAGCCGGGCGGCTTGCGGCAGGTCAGCGCTTCTGTCGATATAGCACGGCACATTGCCGGGTCCGACACCGTATGCTGGTTTTCCGACCGAGTGCGCTGCCCGCACCATTGGTGTCCCTCCCGTGGCAAGAATGAGCGAAGTGGCTTTATGCCGCATAAGGGCATCGGTTCCTTGCAGTGAAACATGTTCCATGCAGGAGATAAGACCTTCGGGAGCTCCGGCTTTGACCGCGGCTTCCGCCATGACGCGTGTAGCCTCGAAGGTACATCGGACAGCCGAGGGATGCGGCGCGACGACAATGGCGTCTCGCGCCTTTACTGCGATCATTGTCTTGAAAAATGCGGTGGACGTGGGATTGGTGCTCGGTATCAGCGCGACGACGACCCCCATCGGATTGGCAATGCGCACAAGGCCTCGGCTTTCGTCGCGGCCGATAATGCCGACGGTTTTGACATCGCGAATGGAGGCCCACAGATCCCGGGACGTCAGAAGATTTTTAAGGACTTTGTGCTCCACAACGCCAAACCCTGTTTCCTCCACCGCTAATCGTGCGAGCTTTTCGGCAGCCGCGGCTCCAGCCTCAGCCATTGCCGCACAGACTCTGTCCACGTGCTCCTGACTCGCGCCAGCCCATTTCACCTGAGCTTCTTTTGCCGCATTTGCGAGTCGCCGCGCTTCTTGTATGGAAACCAGATCGGCATCGAATAGTTCGGTCATTTATCGCTCTCCATTTTCATTCCAGCTTAATACATAATCGGATGCCGCGCGACATCCAGCACCGCTTCCTGAAATGCGAGGGCCGCAGCCTCGCAGGCAGATTGCTCCCCTGTCAGGATAGCGCCCATAAAGTTCGTTTCCGATGGCGGCGCAGTATAGGCTGCTATGGTGACTGCCGCAGATTTGAGCGCGGCATCCATGGCAAATGAACCTTCGAGCGGCGGTGCCACCAGATATGCCACCGAGGATCCCTGCGGCAAACCACTGACATGAGCCAAATAAGAGCCTATTCTCGACACCACATGCGGAAAGAACGCGACGCCATTCTGTGCATCCGCCGAATACCACAGCGCTTTTGTTTCAAGGTAATGAATCGCCGCATCTATGCCTGCTTTTACTTCCATGGGGTCAGACCCCGCAAGCATCGCGATAATTTCACCTGAATAAATCCCCGACGAATGTCTGGCTCCCGCGTAGAATGAGTGCGCATAAACGACCTGGACATCCGCCATTTTCGTTGCTTCATCGATGGAAACATAGAGTGCATCGTCGTTATCCGCCGTCATAAAACCAAGGCTTGTCTGATGCGGCTCCAAGCCGATTGCTCGGGCATACTCATCCGAGACCTTGGGAATGATTCGCGCCGCGAGTGCATGGGCATATATCGGATCGAGGATGCTCATGTTTCTTCACCTTCCAGCAGTTTCAGCTGTATGCCTGAAGCGCCTTTCTTTATCATGCGTTCCGCAAGTCGAATCGCGTAAGCGCCGGCTTCAAGCGGATTGACTCCTCCGCCATCAAAAATGTTGCAGATGACATCGCGGTCGGCATCGGTAAGCCCTGCATGCGGTTTATAGCCCATATAGGCGCTCATCGAGTCAGCGCGCCCGAGCCCGGGGCGCTCACCAATAAGAAGAATAACCACTTGAGGTTCCAGCAGATCACCGATATCGTTCATGACGCCGACACGGCATCGCTCTATAAAAAACGGCGTACCCATGGAAAGGCCGGCCGTCTCACATCCCGCCTTCAGAACCGGGAAAATTTTTGCCAGGTTGGCTTCGATTGCTCGCGCGCTGAGCCCATCGCCGACACAGATTTGAACATCGGGTTTTTTGGTACAGCGCTCCGCAATGATTTTTTTTGCTTCGTCGGAAAGTTGGCGGCCGAGATCGGGGCGCAAAAGGTATTCCTCTTTGCCTCCGGTAATCTTGGTGCCTACGGTAAAAAGTCCGAATTCTTCCAGAAGCGAAGGATTTACCTGCTTTTCAAGCGCGTCTTTGGTGATAGCAAGATCGGCCTGAAACGCCAGCAGGTCTTCGGTTCGAAGGCGCGGCCCGGCATGCCCCGCGCAGATGCGCGCCGTTGTGGTCTGCTTGAGTGCAAGAAGCCCCTCAGGGTCAACCGGGTTTTTAATGCCGGGCAGCGGCGTGGTCTGCATGAGAGAAGCCGCTTCCAAACCATCCTCAGGCTGAGCTTGTGGCTTGCGCTGGGGCTGTGGCGGGGGCTTTATTTGAGGCTGTTCCTGAGGCTTCGTCGCAGCAGGCTTCGGCTTTTCGGCCAGCGGCTCGAGCTCGCTGACAACCGCATCAACAAGCGCCTCAATCATTTTCGCATCGATCATCGTCTCACCTTGCAAGGAAAAAACTAGGATCGCCCGCCCGCTCAGTCAGGCGGCCATTGCGCATAAGCCCTATCGATTCCAGCCAGGCTTCAAATTCCGGACTCGGCCTGCGTCCGAAAAGCTCCCGCAGTGTCGCAATATCGTGGAAGGACAGCGACTGATAAGAGAGCATCGCATCGTCGGCCAACGGCACACCGATGAAAAAATTACATCCGGCCGAAGTCAGCAGGACGGACAGATTTTCCGAGGCATTCTGATCGGTATTGGCATGATTTGTATAGCAGACATCGACGCCCATGGAAATGCCGGACAGCTTGCCCATGAAATGGTCCTCCAGACCGGCGCGGTGTATCTGTGCACTGTTATAGAGGTATTCGGGCCCGATGAATCCTACCACCGTGTTCACAATAAATGGTGAATACCGCCGGGCGAGTCCGTAGTTTCGCGCTTCCATGGTGAGCTGGTCCCAGCCATTATGAGCGTTTGCGGAGAGCGCCGAGCCCTGGCCCGTTTCGAAATACATATAGTGCGGTCCGCCATGATAGCAGTATTTTTTTGCAAGCGTAAAGGCTTCATCCAGCATGCCGACAGAAATACCGAATGATGCATTTCCTCGTTCGGAACCACAAATCGACTGAAAGACGAGCCCAACCGGAGAGCCGGATTTGAGACAGCGCATCTGCGTCGAAACATGGGCCAGCACACATGTCTGCGTCGGAATTTCCCATGTTTTTACTACGTCGTACGACATATCGAGCATGCGGGCAACTGATGCATAGCTGTCGTCCGCCGGATTGATGCCGATAACCGCGTCTCCTACGCCATAGGAGAGTCCTTCGTACAGCGAGGCGCGTATGCCTTCCGGCGAATCGGTCGGGTGATTGGGCTGGAGTCTGCTTGCCAGCCTGCCAGGCAGGCCGATGGTATTCACCGCATGTCGTTCAACCTTGATTTTGCTCGCTGCGTAGACCAGATCGAGATTCGACATGAGTTTGGCGACTGCGGCAATCATTTCCGAAGTCAGGCCAGCAGAAATGCGCGCAATATCATCCGCACCTGATTTTTCGGAAAGAAGCCATTCGCGCAATTCTCCAACGGTCCACCCCTTAATTTCGTTATAAATTGTTTCGTTGATACCATCCTGTATGACTCTCGTGACTTCGTCCTGTTCGTAGGGTACTGCGGGATTTTCCTTCAGGGCACTGAGGGGAATATTCGCGAGGACAATCCGAGCCGCCGCTCTTTCTTCCGCGCTGTCAGCGGCGAGCCCCGCCAACCTGTCTCCCGATTTTTCTTCATTCGCTTTTCCCATGAGAACACGTATATCAGGAAATTCCCATGTTTTGCCGAAAAGCTTCGTACGCAGGATCATCTCGTTCTTTCCCTTAATGATAAAAAATGAGCGTCTTTACCACGAGCGGGACCACACGCCCATCCATGAGCGGTGCGCCGATATCGATATAATCTCCTTCTTCGAGGCCTACCTGATCGATAATGAGGAGAGGTCGATTTTTGTCCATGCCCTTGATGGTCTGGCCGAGAGACTGGGCATAATCCCTTTTGGTGATGACAATAAGCGGCTTGCCTTGCGGTAAATTCTTTGCAAAAGCCGCAAGATTTTCTGCAATGCTTGTGAGGTCTCTGTAATCGAGGCCATGCTGCATATCGAGCGCAATGGCGAAAATATCGCTCGACGGATTGAGGTCCCAGCGGCGAAGCGCTTCCGTGACATCAGAGGGGTCAGACCCCGAAACAAGCGCCGTTACGGGCACATTCTTCAATGGAAGAATTGAGGGATCAGCCCATATTGTCGAACCGGAAAGCGTGAGTGTCTGGGCGCTCGCTCCCAAAACAGTCGCTCGCCGCGTTTCTTTGGGTTGCAGGATGGTATAGCGGTTGAAGCGTGTTTCTTTCCTCAGACTTTCCGCGAGCAGCGGACCGATGTCATCATGACGGGCGACATCCTCCACACTGCGCAGGACTATCGGGTTATAATAATAGTATCCAATACCGCCAGAAAACATGATATTTTTGAGATTGGCATTGCCGGGAAGCGGCGGAGTCTGGTAGAGTTTTTCGGCGAGCGGTGATGTGCCGCCTTCGACAAGAAGAACTGTGAGCTCTGCCATTGTATCGGTGATTTTCCTCAGATCTTCAAGCGAAGGCCGGTCGCCTGGTTTTAATTTGATGCCCGCGGATGCGCAAATTGCTTGCCCGGCATTGGTAATGGCGCGTACCACAGGTCCATCGAGCTCGATGATGCGTCCGCCGAAATTCATTGCGGCCGAAGCTGCGATTTCGCCAAGCCGGAATAGAGCGCCATTGGCGCTGCCCCCGCCGATATCGATATTGGCTACCGTCGCAAAATGCTGGCGCGAATAGGCCGCTGCCCCCGAGCCGCGCCCGGCGATCATGCCTTCCACATTGGGGCCTGCCACTGTTACCACAAAATCGCCTGCCAGGCCTGCTATTGCGGCAAGCACCTTGTCCGCATTCTGCTTTCGAGCGGTTTCTCCGGTAATGATTGCCGCGCCTGTCTCGACCTGCGAGGGCAGAATGCCGGCTTTTTCATATTGCGCGCGGATTATCGAGGATAAGGTATCCGCATCAATAGTCCGGGAATCGATGAGCGGTGTAAAGACGATGTCGCTCTCAAAAAGAACAGTTCTGTCTGCGATATCGAGTCGAGGTATCTGGCCAGCTCTCGCGATGGCGACAAGACTGAGTTCACTGAAAACGACTTGCGTCGTCGTCGTTCCGATGTCGATGCCGACGCTGATCATCCGCCGAGTATTGTCCATGAAGGTTTATTGTTTCCGGTAGGTTACTTTGCCTTCAACCTCAAGCGAATCGATCACCGCAACAATGACGGCATCAATTGGAAGACCATCGGTAAAGGTTGTCTGGCGAGCTGAACTGCCTTCAGTTATGACAACGACATCACCTTTCCCAGCATCAACCGTATCGATTGCGACAAAAGGTTCTCCGCTCGCTTTGCCTGCGGTATTCACTTCTCGCACAAGAAGGAGTTTCCGCCCGCTGAGTTTTTCCTGTTTTATCGTCGCCACAACTGTGCCAATGACCGAAGCTATGCGCATAGCCACCTCGAAGAAGAAAGAAATTGTAGAATTCAGATTATAGAACTCATTGATGGCTGGCACAAGCTTGGAAGCACTAATATTCCAAATGTGTCTAGCGCTGAGTTGGTGACAATATAATTCTTTTGAATGAAAAATCCTGACATTCATTGAAAAATTATGCAGATGATTGAAAAATCTGTGTTGACGTTTAAGCTTTTTCGTTATTATTTTCAACATACCAACACAATAGATCCATAGATCCATTACAGGGTGAAGAATGTCCAAACATAAACATGAACACGGCCAATCATCGAATTCGATGAAACCGGAACAGACAATGTCTGCAGAGTCTCTCAGCTCGCTGCAGAACCAGCAGGCGGAAAGTCAGGCTGGTCTGCCTGAGGTAGAAATCCAGCCTGATGCTGAGCCCGCTATAGGTGGGCAAGCAGGTGCACAAGCAGGTGCAGTCGCTACGCCTGAAGCACAGCTTGCAGCAGCCAAAGCAGAAATAGAATTGCTCAAGGCACAACTTGCTGAGCTGAACGATAAGTATCTGCGAGCGCTCGCGGAGCAGGTCAACTTCCGCAAACGGGTGATAAAAGAAAAAGAAGAATATCAGCAGTACGCGGTTTCGACGCTTCTTTCGGATTTGATTCCGATACTTGATGATTTCGACAGGTCGCTGGAAGCTGCCGCGCAGTCGCAGAACGATGCGTCGAAAATAATCGAAGGGATTCGCCTCGTTCAGAAGCGGCTTTTTGATACGCTTGCGAATAAATATGGGCTTACACGCTACGATGCTAAGGGCAGCGTTTTTGATCCGCATATGCACGAGGCCATGTTCTCGGATCAGGGTGATGTTGCCGAGCCAACAGTTACCCAGGAATTCATGCCAGGATACAAGCTGCATGACCGCGTGATTCGCGCGGCAAAAGTAAAAGTCACTATGCCCGCGAATAATGGTGCAGAGAAGGCGCCGGCACAGACGGAAGAAGCACAGGACAAGGCTCAAAATGAATCCAGCACCGCAAATAGCAGCTCTTCCGGTCAGAACAATGGTTGATTTGCTTTATAGCAGGTATTTTCGTTAATTTAGATAGTAAAGATAAGGAGAACACAATATGGGAAGGATTATTGGCATTGATTTGGGAACAACCAATTCCTGCGTCGCTGTCATGGAAGGTGGAGAACCGGTAGTCATTGCAAATTCCGAAGGTCAGCGGACGACGCCATCTATCGTTGGCTTTACCGCAAAAGGCGAGCGCGTCGTCGGACAACCAGCTAAGAACCAGATGATCACCAATGCGGAAAACACGATTTTCTCCATCAAGAGATTCATGGGGCGCCGCTATGCTGAAGTTCAGCAGGAAATCAAGATGGTGCCCTACAAGGTCATCGACAACGGCAACGATGTGCGCGTCGAGGCAGGTGGCAAACTTTTCAGCCCACAGGAAATCAGTGCCTTCATTCTTCAGAAAATGAAGAAAACCGCTGAGGATTATCTCGGCGAGCCAGTTACTGAAGCGGTTATCACCGTTCCAGCATACTTCAACGATTCACAGCGACAGGCGACGAAAGATGCAGGCCGCATTGCGGGGCTCGAAGTCAAGCGCATTATCAACGAACCGACTGCAGCAAGTCTCGCCTACGGCTTCAACAAGGACCAGAAGAAAGAGAAGACCATCGCGGTATACGATCTCGGCGGCGGCACATTCGATATTTCCATCCTCGAGCTAGGCGAGGGTGTATTCGAAGTCAAGTCCACTAATGGCGATACGCACCTTGGCGGCGATGATTTCGACCGCCGCATTATGCAGTGGCTCGTCGACGAGTTTAAAAACGATACCGGTATTGATCTGTCGCAGGACCGCATGGCGCTCCAGCGCCTCCGCGAGGCTTCGGAAAAGGCAAAAATCGAGCTTTCCAACATGCAGCAGACCGAAATCAATCTGCCGTTCATTACGGCGGATGCATCGGGCCCCAAGCACTTGCAGAAAACCCTCACGAGGGCTCGTTTCGAACAGATGTGCATGGATCTTATCGAGCGTACGCGCGAACCGTGCATGAAGGCACTTGCTGATGCAGGCCTTACCGCAGCGCAGATCGACGAAGTCATTCTCGTTGGAGGTTCTACCAGGACTCCTCGCGTACAGCAGATGGTGCGCGAGATTTTCGGCAAAGAGCCTTCCAAGGGAGTTAACCCTGATGAAGCGGTCGCTATCGGTGCTGCCATTCAGGGTGGTATTCTCGGCGGTGAGGTAAAAGACGTACTTCTTCTCGATGTGACGCCGCTTTCGCTCGGCATCGAGACGCTCGGCGGTGTCTTTACGCGGCTTATTCCGCGCAATACAACGATCCCCTGCCGCAAGAGCCAGATTTTCTCAACGGCCGCAGATGGTCAGACCGCGGTTTCGATCCATGTCCTGCAGGGTGAGCGTGAGATGGCAAGCCAGAACCGGACCCTTGGGCGCTTCGACCTTGTCGGTATTCCGCCAGCTCCGAGAGGCGTGCCCCAGATCGAGGTAACTTTCGATATCGATGCAAACGGAATTGTGCATGTATCAGCAAAAGACCTTGGTACTGGCAAAGAGCAGAAGATTCGAATCGAAGCGTCGAGCGGCCTCAATGATGCCGAAATCGATCGGATGGTCAAAGAAGCCGAAGCCCATGCCGAGGAAGACCGCCGCGAGCGCGAGCGTATCGATGCACGCAACGAAGCTGATTCGCTCATTTACACGACCGAAAAAGCCCTCAAGGAAGTCGGCGATAAGATCGGTGCAGGCGAAAAAGCTGCGGTTGAAAATGCGATCAAGGACCTCAAGTCAGTCATGGAAGGCAAAGATACCGAGCTCATCAAGCAGAAGACCGAAGCACTCAAGCAGGCTTCGTACAAGCTTTCGGAAGAGCTCTATCGCAATACGTCGGCACAAGGCGGCGGATCTGCGGGCGGTGCAGCTGGTGCCGCAAACCAGTCTGCATCTTCGGGTTCCAATGACCAGACCAAAAATGCGGATGATGTCGATTACAAAGTAGTCGATGACGATAAATAACACATTGAATTACGAATGGGCGGCTGGGCGCATGTTCAGCCGCCTTTTCGCTGATTGAGAGGGTGGTCGGAAGTGGCCAAACGCGATTATTACGAAGTGCTCGGGGTGCCAAAAACCGCCACGAAAGACGATATAAAAAAGGCATACCGCAAGCTAGCCATACAATATCATCCCGACAAGAATCCAGGCGATAAAAATGCCGAAGAGAAATTCAAGGAAGCGACCGAAGCCTATGAAGTTCTTGGTGATGAACAGAAGCGCCAGGCATATGACCAGTTCGGCTTTGCGGGAGTGGAAGGCATGGGTGGTGCCTCCCAGCAGGATTATTCCAACGTATTCCATGATTTCGAGGACCTCTTCAGCGGATTTGGCGATTTTTCCTCTATTTTTGGGTCATTTTTCGGAGAAGGAACGCAGCAGCGCGGAGGAAGTCGAGTCAATCGCGGCGCCAATCTGCGCTACGACATAGAACTGCCATTCGAAAAGGCCGTTTTCGGGACCACAATCGAAATTTCGTACAGCAGAGACGACACCTGCAAGACATGCGGCGGTACGGGATCGCGCGACGGTCAGGGGCGAAAAATCTGTTCAATGTGCAAAGGCACGGGCCAGATTCGGCGAAGTTCGGGCTTTTTTGCGATTTCGCAGCCATGCCCGGTCTGTCATGGCGAAGGAACAGTTATAGAAAACCCATGTCCTGACTGCGGCGGCACTGGTGTTGTAAAGAAAAAGCAGAAAATTCGCGTGACAATCCCTGCGGGCGTCGAAGATGGCAAGCGTGTGACTGTGCCCGGGCAGGGCAATGCCGGCCCAAATGGAGGCCCCCCCGGTGATCTGCATGTGTTCATCCATGTCCGTCCGCATGACATTTTCGAACGACAGGATGACGATCTCTATTGTGCAGCCTATGTCGATTTTGCGACGGCTGCCTTGGGCGGCGAAATTATCATCCCGACGCTCGAAGGGCGCAAGATTTCTGTTCAGGTTCCTGCCGGCACGCAGAGCGGCAAGCTGCTCAGGATCAAGGAAGAAGGCGTGCCGATATCCGGCAGTCGGCGCGGCGATCTCTATATCAAGATATTCGTAAAAGTGCCGACACGGCTTTCGCGGCGTGGTCGTGAGCTTCTTGAAGAATTCAGGACAGTTGAAGGAGAGACCAGTCAGCCGGAGCTTTTGCGGCTCAAAGATGTCCCGCACTAGCTGAAAGAATTTAACTGAAGGAATGCAATAAAAAGGCTGTCCCGCATCCGCGAGGCAGCCTTTCTTGTGAGTGGAGTATGCGCGCGACAAAAGCCAGCCTGTTCGCCTCCAAGCCGCGGCGCTTTTTATTATGGAATAATCTGCACTACCCTGTACCCAGCATCGGCAACAGCGGCGCGCATCGCCTGATCGTCGAGGTTGTCGCCGTCGACAATCGCTTCGCGCTCGAGCAGGTTCACTTTTGCGGATTTGACGCCAGGCACAGCCTCGAGAGCCGACTGCACATGCATGACGCAATGGCCGCAGCTCATACCTTCGATTTTCAACAGCTTTCTCATGGTTTGTTCCTCTCCCTAAAATATTGGATCAAGCCCGCCCGTCTGCAGCCTGCGCGGGCAAATACACATTTCTATAATTAATTATATAACTTTTCGATGCCATAAGCAAAATTTTTTATTCACATGAGGCTTCGGGCTTACGATACCCTTTGAGCCTGAGTGCATTCGTCACGACTGAAACCGAACTGAGGGACATTGCTGCTGCAGCAAAAACCGGCGAAAGCAGAGGCCCGCCAAACATGTACAAAAGCCCCGCTGCGATCGGAATGCCCAGCACATTGTAGCCAAAAGCCCAGAAGAGGTTCTGCCGGATTGTCTTGATGACGCGACGCGACAGATGAATAGCAGTTGCGACATCGCAGATGTTGTTGTGCATGAGCACGATATCCGCACTCTCCATGGCAATGTCGGTACCTGCAGCAACCGCTATGCCGACATCTGCCTGTGCGAGTGCCGGTGCATCATTTATGCCATCGCCGACCATCGCGATTTTTCGCCCCGAGGCTTGAATGCGCTTGATTATCGATGCTTTTTCCGAGGGAAGAACCTCCGCATACACTTCGGAAATGCCGACCTGTGCAGCAATTGCATCTGCAGTACAGCGGCTGTCGCCAGTGATCATCGCCACATCGATGCCGAGCTTTTCAAGTGCAGCCACGACTGCCCGTGCTTCGGGCCGAGGCTGATCCGCTACGGCAATAAGCCCGACAGGCAGCGAATTTTTCATCACGAACATCGGCGTCTTGCCCATGCCTGCAAGCCGTGTCGCCATTTCCTGCAGATCCGGCGCACATTTTGCAATTGAAATTCCGAGCGACTCAGCGAGAGCCGAGTTGCCGACAGCGAGGAGAGTGCTGTCAGCGGCCTCGCTAGAGAGCTTGGCGACAATACCTTTCCCTGGCATGGTCTCAACGTGGTCCGCGCGGGAAATGGCAAGCCCTTTTTCGCGCGCTTTAGAGACTATAGCATCTGCAAGCGGGTGCCCCGAGGCGAGTTCGGCAGAAGCGGCCAAGCTCAGCACCTCCTCGCGAGAATAGCCTTCTGCAGGCACTACATCGGTCAGGGCAGGCTTTCCTTGTGTGATGGTTCCTGTTTTATCGAACAGCACAGTATGGATCTTATGAACGGTTTCGAGCGCTTCTCCCGATTTGATGAGTATGCCCAATTCGGCGCCCTTGCCTGTGCCGACCATGACTGCTGTTGGGGTGGCAAGACCGAGCGCGCAGGGGCATGCAATCGTGAGAACCGATACAAACACGGTGAGCGCGAAGGTAATTGTGTGTCCCGCGAGGAGCCAGCCGAATGCTGCGATGAGCGCAATGCCCATCACAACCGGCACAAAAACCGCCGAAACCTGATCCGCCAGGCGCGCGATCGGTGCCTTGCTGCTCTGTGCTTCTTCAACCAGGCGTATAATTCTTGCCAGCGCAGTATCCTCGCCAACTTTTTCAGCGATCATCACCAGCGCCCCATTGAGGTTGATGGTGCCGCTATACACGGGGGCACCGTCTGCCTTCTCCACGGGCATACTTTCGCCGGTGAGCATGGATTCGTCGACCGAGGAATTGCCGCTGCGTACTTTTCCGTCGACAGGGATCCGCTCTCCTGCGCGCACAAGCAGCAGGTTTCCAGGCTTTACATCATCGACCGCCACTTTTCGTTCTTGTTCGCCTTCCAGAACCGTCGCGGTTGTAGGGCGCAATCTCATCAGCTTTCGCACTGCTTCGGATGTGCGGCGCTTTGAGCGCGATTCGAGGTTCTTGCCCAGCATGATAAGTGTGATGATGATGGCGGCAGTTTCGAAGTAGAGCTGCATGCTGGCGCTATGATCGCCGTTTGCAATGCGCCACATCGAAAAGAGGCTATAGAGAATCGCCGAGCTTGTTCCGATTGCGATGAGGCTGTCCATGTTTGGCGAAAGGTGGAACAAGGACTTGAATCCATGAATATAGAAGGATTTGCCCGCAGCAAGAACTGGAATGAGAAGCACAAGCTGTACAAGCGCAAACGTGAGCGGCGCCGTGCGATGATCGATAAAAGACGGCAAAGGAAGGCCAATCATCGAGCCCATGGCAACATAAAGAAGAATTGCAGCAAAAACGGCGGACACGGTAAAGCGCGTCCACCCATAGGCTTCATAGACCGGTGGAGGAGCACTCGAAGGTTTTTCGAGCAGCTCGGCTTCGTACCCGGCTTTCTTGACCGCTGCCTGTATTTGTGCCACATCGACGGCGTTGGGGTCGAATTCGACTTCCATCCGTTCAGTGGCGAGATTCACTGAGACACGGGCAATGCCTGGCAGCTTGCCGACCGCTCGTTCATTCGCAGCTACGCACGCCGCGCATGTCATGCCCTTCAGCGCGAATGTTTTGTAAACTGGCATGTGTCACCTCTCTTTAAAGATACGATAAAATGAAATAGATGACTACTCCAGTATTACATTAAGCAGTGCAGTGAAAGTCAGAATGAGAAATTCCCGTGGATGACCGTTGCGGATACATTCACCGGGATACATGAATGTATCCGCAAGCAGGCCAACTTCGATGAGAGATTATTGTTTGAGCGCTTTGGCGGCCGCTTCCGCTGCCTTGATGAGCGGGAACGCGGCAGGCGAAGCCGTAAGCAAGGGCTGGGTACCGATCTGCATCATCAAAAGATCATTGATGGTCATATGATTCTGTACGGCAATGCCGATCGCGTTTATAAGCTCTCCAGCGCCCTTGCCGCCCATCACCTCCCCGCCAAGGACTACGCCTGAGTGTTTGGATACAATGAGCTTGACCGTTTCTTTGTGTGCATCGGGGATTTTGCCGGGGTGCCGATCGACGCCCGTGAAGGAGCCGACAACAATTTTGAAACCTTCTGCGGCTGCAGTCTTTTCGATCAAGCCCGCGACTCCGAATGCGGTATCTCCTATGCAGGTTGAATAGATGCCGACGGTTCCTCTGAAGGTCGCAAAGGTATTCAGTTCATAAAGATTGAGGCCTGCGGTCCTTGCCTCGCTGCAAGCGGTGGATGCAAGCATTACCTTGCTGATTTTTCCGGTCGAAAAATCGATTTTTTCTGCGCAATCGCCGGCTGCAAAAACATCCGGCATGCTGGTGCGGCGGTATTGATCCGCCTTGATAAATCCACACGAATTGAGTTCGAGGCCCATTTTCTTTGCAAGCTCGGTATTTGGCTGGTATCCAAGCGAAAGAATGACTGCATCGGCATCGAGCAATTCGCCATTATTGAGCTTTACTTGTGCGACTTTTTTGTCGCCGAGAATTTCTTCGATACCAATATTGGTCCTGAGCGTAATACCCCGCTGAACGAGAAGCGCTTCGGCCTCCATCGCAAATTCTTCATCGAATGTTGCCCCGAGCGCATGCGGCAGAATTTCGACAAGGGTCACCTCCTTGCCGGCTTTGTTGAGTTCGTCGGAGACTTCGACACCGATAAAACCAGCACCTACGACGACAATCTTTTTCATTGTCTGAAGCTTCTGCTGGAGCTCATCCAGGTAAACCTTGTTTTTCGGGATAGTGAAGACATTTTCCAGATCGGCGCCTTTAAGCCATCGAGGAACCGAAGGCAGGGAACCGGTCCCCAAAATCAGTTTATCGTATTTGATTTCCAGACCATTTCTTGTTGTGCACGTTTTTGCCTTGCCATTGATTTCGAGCACTTCATCGATGATGATTTCGACACCGAGCTTCACAAGGCCTTCGTCGGGAAGTATGTTATTGTTGCTTGTCCCGACGGTGTTGAAAATGTAGGGGATGCCGCATGGAATCATGACTTTTTCTTCTTTTCGGATGACCGCGACGCTCTTTTCAGGGTAGTTCGACTTTGCAGTGGTTGCGGCGACAAGGCCAGTTGCACTTCCGCCGACTACCAGCACATCAACAGCTTTCATAGCTATACCTCCAGTCAGAAATTCAGATAATTGGCATAAGCCAGAAATATTCTCTTTCTTTTTAAAAATTTTGTCAATATTAAAATATCTATATAATATGATATATATTGAAAATCTGAAACTGGTGCTATGACTGCATAGGCCGGGCATAGTGCATTTTTGGAGTGGCATTTTCATGTTCTGAGCTTTACAATGATGAAGCAGAGATATATTCAATGAGAACACAAGGAGTCAGTATCAAAGAACATGCAGGCTTTCCATGCAATTGTGAAAGGTGAAGTGCAAGGCGTCGGATTTCGCATGTCGGCGATAATCAGGGCGGAGCAGCTTGGCCTTACCGGCTGGGTTCGGAATACTCCCGATGGCGATGTCGAGGTCTGGGCGGAAGGCAATACACAAGCTTTGGAACACTTCTATGCCTGGCTCCAGGTAGGCCCGTCTGCGGCACGTGTCGACGAAGTGATAAAAACCGATGAACAGCCTCGTGGAATCTATAAAAGGTTTTCGGTTGCATTTTGAATGATTCGAATGATTCGAATGATTCGAAATGCAGGCGCGCTGCAGCGGAGGCTCATCAGAACAGGAGGCGGATAAAATGGCATCTACCATGAAAGCAATGGTAATTCGACGCACGGGAGGACCGGATGTTTTCGAAGAAGCCGAGCTCCAGATTCCCAAACCGAAGGCGGGGCAAGTGCTGGTCAAAATTGCCGCAACCTCGGTCAACCCTATCGATTGTAAAGTGCGCTCGGGGGCGGTTGCCATTTTGCCGCCTTTCCCGGCGGTGCTGCATGGCGACCTGTCCGGTACAGTTGTCGAAGTCGGCACGGATGCGCACAAATTCAAGGAAGGCGATGGAGTGTATGGATTTGTCGGCTGGACAGGGGGAGAAGGCGGTGCTCTTGCTGAATTTGCTGTTTGCGATGAAAAGCTCCTGGCGCATGCACCTCGGTCGCTGCCGCTGGACGAGTCCGCAGTGCTTCCTGTCGTAGGGATTACCGCGTATCAAGGGCTCCGGCGCAAAATAAAGCTCGAAAAGGACAGCATGCTGCTTGTACAGGGTGGTTCGGGCGGTGTGGGACATATTGCCGTACAGATGGGCAAGGCGTTTGGTGCACAAGTGGCTGCCACCGCTTCGAGCGATGAAAAAATTGCGGTTGCCGCTTCGGCTGGCGCGGATTGGACAATTCGCTACGATCAGGAAACGGCCTCACACTACGTTGAGCGAATTACTGGCGGAAAAGGGTTCGATGTTGTGTTCGATACAGCTGGAGGGGCTAACCTTCCGCGGTCCTTTGAGGCCGCGCGCCGTGGCGGCGATATCGTTACGATTGCAGCAAGAGCCACCGTCGATTTGAGCCTTATGCATTCCAAAGGACTCAACCTGTATGTCGTCTTTAGCCTTCTGCCGATTCTCTACGGAGAGGGGCGCGCGCTGATGGGGCAGGATCTTGAGGCAATCGCCCGCATGGTGGACGAGGGCCTTATTCGTCCCATTATCTACCCGCGCTCGTTTTCGCTCAGCAGCATTGGCGAGGCGCACAGATTCCTCGAAACAGAGAGCCATTACGGCAAAGTCCTTGTACATGTGCAGTGAAAGGTTTTTTCGAAAAGGGACACCTTCATAGGCAGCGCGGCGTCAGGACAGAACGCTAATACGTGCGAACCAGCAGCGAATTTACGATAAGCTCGAGATCCCTCCTCGGCTTTCCTTCTGGCAGGCGCGCAATTTCGGCATGAGCGAGGCGGGTATAGTGCTCGGCATCGTTTCGGGCGCGCTTGATGGCTTCCGTTTCATGCACAAGGTTGAGAACACTACCGACAGAATCAGGATGAGCGCGGATATCGGAGAGCAGAGGCCTGATTTTCTCGCCCTTTTCCTCCAAGGCATAGATGAGCGGCAGTGTGCAGAGACCCTCCCGTATGTCATTGCCAACTGGCTTTTTGAGTTCCTCGATGCTGGATTCGTAGTCGAGAATATCGTCGATTATCTGGAATGCCATGCCAAGGTTGTAGCCGGTTCGTCTGAGAATCTGCGTGGTCAAAACCGAACAGCCTGTTTCGGACGCGCCGACATGCAGTGCAAGCGCGAAAAGCGCTGCGGTTTTTCCTGCGATTGTTTGGAGATAGCGCCTTCTGCTCAAAGCGAAGGTGTATTTTGTGAGATCCTGATTGATTTCTGCCTTGCAGATGGCACTCACGAATTCAGCCAGCAGGACGGCGCGGCTCGGGTGCACATATTGCGCGATAATTCGATAGCAGCGCGAAAGCAGCCAGTCACCGGCAAGAATTGCATTCGTCGTCCCGAGTGTCTGATGGAGCGTTGGAATGCCGCGGCGGTGGCTTGCCCTGTCGAGGATGTCATCATGGATAAGGGTTGCAGTGTGAAGCAGTTCAATGGCAGCAGCGATGTGTACAAGACGCTCTTCTTGTTTCTTGGTCCACTTTTTTCGATCGGGGTTAAGTCCGAACTCGCCTCCAACATAGACAAGGGCGGGGCGGAGCATCTTTCCGCCTGATTCGACGAGTTTTCCCACTTCTTCCTTGAGTGGAAGTGTGCTGTTTTCGAGAATCGAGAGGATGACTTTTTCTGTTTTGCTGAGAAAATCTTTTATATCTGGGAAGTCATTCCAGTATTGCGTCATGATGCTCCTGCAAATAAAAGACGGCGGAGCGGCCTTGAAAGAGAGCCGTTTCCGCCGCCGCCTTTTCGTTAATCGGTCAATGCTTTTCTATTACTCACTTCGTCGGGTCATCCGCATAGAAATGCCATTTGCGGGCAAACCTGGTGCCGTTCCACCACCGCTTGATAGCAGGAATGAGCCAGTAATCGATGCCGAACGAGCGGCCAAGGCCTCCAAGCATCAGAATCGCCGCGAACACGAACCACAGCTGGTTCCATGCAAACATGCCGGACAGGGTGAATACGAGACACATGCCTATGCTCGCCGCGGCAGCAAGCCATGTGAAACAGCCGCCAAAGAGCGCCAGACCGATGCCGATTTCCATGACCACTATCATGGTCTGGAAGACGGTATATGGCAGATATGCGAAAATGCCGTCCATAAACGTGTGGCGGAACCAGGTTACGAGCCCGGAATTCGGGTCGAAGATAGGTTTCGTGAGATCCCAGATGGCCTTGAAGGTTTTGGTTGCGGCTTCGGTACCACCGCTTGCCGCCGGAGCGGCGGCTGCCGCTGAAGCCGCCGATGTCGCGGCAGGTGCTGCTGCGGCAGCTGACGATGCAACCGCGCTCGCTGCACTTGTGGCGGCCACAGCACCTGTCGCGGCAGTGGTCGCAGCCTGTCCTGCGCTTTGCCATGCGCTCGCGCCGCTCGTCGCTTCTGCTGCCTTTACGCCTGCCTGCACTACGCCGGGCGAGAACATCCACCCCGATTTCGAGCCGCTTGCAAATGCAAGCCAGCCCTCACCAATCTTGTTGATGCCTTCAAAAACCCACATAAGCCCCAGCCACATTCTGAGCAGAAGCGGCCAGTACGGCCGGATTTTGTACGAAGCAAAATCGCCGATTATCGAGCGGCGGTTCTTCATGTCGAGGAATTCGTGCTTGAGATATTCCCACACCTGGTTGATGCCAGCAATGTTGAGCAAATACCACACGTTGATCAGGTGTTTGATCGCAAGCGCGATAAATCCCGAAGTTTTCATGCCACCTGCGTTTGAAACGCCGTAGTGGCTGCCGATGGAAATCATGAAGCCATGGTAGTTCGGTTTGAATTGATGCCGCTCGCCGCCGTCGATGTCGGAGATAATGTTTTTGGCTGCCGCTTCTGCGGTGAAGTGCGCTGTTTCGACAATCTGCGCCAGGGGCTTGCCTTCCTGCATCAGGCCGGAGATGTCGCCGACGACATAGACGAATGGATATTTCGTGGATTTGAGTTCCATGTCGCAGTCGATGCGGTTGCGCTTGCCTGCGGGAAGCCCAAGCTGGCCCGCAAAACTCGAACCCTTGACACCGCATGTCCAGATGAATGTTTCGGTTTCGACGATCTGGCCGCTCTTGAGGAGTACCTTGCCGGGCTCAGCACCGATAATTGCTGAGTTGAGCATGATTTCGCAGCGGCGTTTCTGCAGGTATTTTTCAGCTTTGGCGCGCAAAGGCTCCTCGAGAATAGGCAGAATCGAAGGCAGCGCCTCGATATTGAGCACACGTACCTCTTTCGGATCGAGGAAGTATTTGCGGCACATGACATCGCGGTAATCGAGCAGCTCGCCGATCATTTCGATACCGGTAAAGCCCGCCCCTGCGACCACGAACGTCAGCAGCTTTTTCCTCTTGTCCGGATCGGTCTCGAGCGAAGCCTCGTAGAATTTTTCTTCTACATGCCTGCGAACCTTCATAGCATCTTCGAATGACCAGAGTGTGAACGCATTTTCCGCGACACCCGGTGTGCCGAAGAATTCAGGCTCGGCGCCAACGCCTAAAATGATATAGTCGAAATCGTAGCTTCGAACTTTGCCTAAAGCCTGTTTCGTTTCGAAATCGACCTTTTCGATGGTATCGAGCACGACATTGATGCGCTTTGCTCCGAAAATCTTCTTAAAGAGAACCTGAACCGATTCAGGTTCGGTTCTCCAGCCAGCGACTTCGTGCAGCTCCGTCATCAATGTATGGAAAGGACGCTTGTCGACAAGTGTAATCTCAACATCCTCTCTCTTGCGGAAGTGCTTTTCGAGAATCTTTCCGGCCCAGACTCCTCCATAACCACCGCCAAGAATGAGAATTTTCTTTGTTGCCATTTCTGTGACCCCGTTATTTCAAGATTCTGAAACCATGCATTATTATAAACTATTATCTATATTTTGGCTATAGTATTCTTTCTATTCACCAGATGCCGATTATTTATTATGATGCATCGTTCATACGTATGATGAAACCGTGCGAGCGCGCACACTCTATAGATTTTACACGACAGGGATGGACAGGAAATGGAAAGATTCTTGCAGCGCATCGGATGTGCAGAGGATCAGGTTATAGTATCATTTGCCCGCTTGATAGGCGATCAATTCTTCGCTCAAAAAAAAGATATCCTGGTAAACGACGAGAATGCGGACTATCGGGCTCCATTGATTGCAGCGCTGGCGGGGAAGTGGCTTGAGGCATCGGCGCAGGAAGGGATGGAACATCCGCGCGTGCTCCTTCTTGCGGAAAAAGGTGAGGTGCTTGCGCAGTTGCGCGGGCTTTTGGAACAGGCAGGAATCGAAAGCGCAATCTGCGTTTCGAAGGAAGAAACAGAAAGCTCCGCAGCGCGGCTTGCGACAGCCTCTTTTGTCGGGATTTCAGCGGATTTGTTCATGACTGCGGTGCTGGAACAAAGCTTCAAGCCTCGCGAATTCGGGTTGGTTATAATCGAAGGTGCGGATCTGTTTGGCGAATTGCCAAGCGAGCTTCAGCGCAAGGTGTGGGGGTATCTGCTTCCGCCCTGGGAGCGGAGAGCGGTGCTCTTTGCTCAGCGGCTCAGCGTGCGAGCTAAAAATACGGCGATCGATTTTGCCAACAGCCCAGGTACTATTACGCTCAAGAAAGCGCGTGCGAGCCTCGATGCAATCTCGGCTGAATTTTATCGAGTTTCGTCTGAAAAGAAGTTCAAAGCCTTGCTGTCGCATCTTGCAGCAGCCGGAGCGCAGGGACATCATGCGGCAATCGTATTCTGCAATCTGCGCCAGACATCGCGTGAAGTCGAAGCGCGGCTGAAGCTCAATCGTATTCCGGCAGAGCACGTATCTGCTGCAGCGCCGCCGGCAAAAAATGACGTGCTGTTCCAGCGTTTTGCAAAGCTTCAGGAAATAGGGGATCAACAGAAAAGCCGGAAAGAGCAGGCCGAGCCTCTCGAAAGCCCAGAAAATCTGGAAAGCGCTCATATGCGGCTGGTTCTTGTCGTTTCCAATGACAATCTCGAAGCGCTGCCAGATGAGCTTGCACTTTTTGCCATTCATTATGATATCCCGCTCGATGCAGACATATATCTGGAACGAGTGCGCGCAATGCGATCGCGCGGTGCATCCATGATTGGCCTTGTCTGTGAGCGTTACGAAGTCGGTTTGTCCGCGATTGAATCGCGGTTTGGTATTCGTGTCGTATGCAAGGAAGCCCCTGATATGGCGAATGTCAAGGATGCAAGCGAGGGTGCTGTCCTCGATCTCGAGCGCGGCCATGGAACCAAGAGAACAGATTTCCCTCTGCAGACCAGCATCCCTGGAACTCGTACATCTAAGCCGCGCGCACCTGAAACCCGCGTATCTGAAAGGCGTGCACCTGAAACCCGTGCGCCAGCAGCGAAACCGGATAAGCCGGAAAGTACTCAGGAACGCAAAATGCACACTCGGATTTCTGAGCGGAGCAGGTTCGAGCGAAAAAAGGCCGATCGAAAAAAAGGCCGCCAGCAGCCAACTGGTGCCGGTTCAAAGAATTCGGATCGAGACTCATCGCTCTATTCTATGAGCACAGAGGAACGCCTTGCCTATTTTCGCAACAAATATAGGGGGATACTCAAGACACCCACGAGCGAAGTTCCGCCCGAGCCCCACCATGGAGCTCAAGTGCCGCCGCCCGATAGCACCAATCCTGAAAATGAGGGTATAGTAAAGCGGCTTATGGGAAAGTTCTTTTCGGGGGGCAAAGCCGCCGAATGAAATATCGGATGAAAAAACGCATGAAAAAGAGGTGTCCATAAATGAAAATAGTTTCTCATACCATCAAGCCGGCGCTGAAAGGCCGCCTTGCAAGGCTCGATACCCTGGCGCGGAACCTGTGGCTCTCGTGGAATTTCGACGCGGTTTCGCTGTTTCTCCGGATCGATAATGATCTGTGGATGGAAGCGGGACAGAATCCTGTGAAAATGCTGGGCATGCTCAGCCAGGAAAAAATCGATGAACTGGCTGCGGATCAGTCTTTCTTGTCGGACTTGGACGAGGTGTATGCGCGCTTTCAGCGTTATCTGAAGAGCAAGCCGTGGTATCGAGGCCCAAGCGACAGTATCATTGCGTATTTTTCGATGGAATATGGACTTGATGTTTCTCTGCCGACATATTCGGGCGGCCTGGGGGTACTCTCAGGCGACCATATGAAAACGGTAAGCGACCTGGGCCTGCCGCTTGTGGGGGTCGGGCTCTTGTATAGGCAGGGTTATTTCAAGCAGTACCTCAATGCCGATGGCTATCAGCAGGAAACCTATCCGGAAAACGACTGGTACAACATGCCTGTTGAGCGCTGTGTCGACCAGCGCGGTGCACCAATTCTCATCACTGTGGATATGGCTGGGCGGAGTATCAGCGCAGGTATCTGGCGTGTCGATATTGGACGCGCTCAGCTGTATCTGCTCGATACGAATATTCCCGAAAACCAGCCTGAGGACCGCACTATCACCGCGACGCTCTACGGCGGCGACAAAGAAATGCGCATCAAGCAGGAAATTTTGCTCGGAATCGGCGGTATTCGAGCTCTGAAGGCTCTTGGCATCAAGGTCGCTGCGACCCACATGAATGAAGGGCATTCTGCCTTTCTCGCGCTGGAGCGCATCCGTTCTTTGATGGAAGAATTTCATCTCGATGTTCACTCTGCAATGCAGGCATTTATCCCTACCAATATTTTCACGACCCATACGCCGGTGCCCGCGGGCAATGAACGCTTCGGCATCGATCTGATGGACAAGTATTTCCGCGCTTTTGTGTCGAACCTGGGGCTGGACTGGAACGAATTTTTGAGCCTCGGGCGCGAAAATCCGTTCGACAACCAGGAAAGCTTCTGCATGACGGTGTTTGCCCTGCATCTTTCCGCAAAATCGAATGGGGTTTCGAAGCTGCATGGTGAAGTTTCGCGCAAGATGTGGCAGGGTTTGTGGCCCGAGCTCGAGCTCAAGGAGATTCCGATTGGGCATGTGACGAACGGCGTCTATCCGCGTACATGGATAAGCCACGACATGTTGAGTCTCCTCGATCGCTTCCTGGGGCCGAAGTTCTATTTCGAGCCCGATAATCCTGAAGTGTGGGCATCAGTCGATCGTATCTCCGATGAAGAGCTCTGGCGCACGCATGAACGAAGGCGCGAACGCCTTGTCGCTACATGCCGGCAAAAGCTGGCCGCTTCGTATGTGCGGCTCGGCATGCCTGATGGTGAGGTACTCCGTTCAAGCGATGTGCTTTCCCCCTATGCACTTACACTTAGCTTTGCGCGCCGCTTCGCGACCTACAAGCGCGGCACGCTTCTTCTCGAGGATCCGGACAGGCTCATTAAGCTCTTATCTAACAAAGATATGCCGCTTCAGCTGGTAATCGCAGGGAAAGCACATCCGCACGATCAATCGGGAAAGGACCTCATTCGCGAGCTTGTGCATTTTTCGAGGCGGGAAGAAGTGTTTGGCAGGATTGTCTTCATTGAGGATTATGACATGGCGATGGGGCGCTACATGACGAGCGGTTCCGATGTCTGGCTCAATACGCCGCGCAGGCCGCTCGAAGCATCTGGTACTTCAGGCATGAAGGCAGGCATGAATGGAGTGCTCAATTGTTCAGTGCTCGACGGCTGGTGGGCAGAGGCATACACGCCCGACATCGGCTGGGCAATAGGCTCGGGCGAAGAATATCAGGATCAGGACTTGCAGGACAAAATTGAAGCTCAAGATTTGTACGACCTTCTGGAACATGAAATTCTGCCTCTCTTTTACAACCGGGGCCGCGATAATACACCGCGCGCGTGGGTTGCAAAAATGCGCGCTTCGATGAAAGCAATCGGAAGCCAGTTCGCTACGCACCGCATGCTTAAGGAATATTACTCGCAGTACTACGAAGCGGCGCTCAACGAGAGCCGGGCGCTCGAGGCTGATGGGTACAAGGCGAGCGTTTCCCTCGCGGCGTACATCGACAGGGTGCGGCGTGCATGGCAGGGCGTGCGGATTGTCGAATTCAAGGACGATGGTGCGCCTGTGGTCAGCAGGGGAACGACTATCACGGTGAGCGTGCTGGTCGATCTTGCGGGCCTTTCGCCCGATGATGTCGCGGTGGAATGCTACAAGGGCAGATTGTCGTCCAAAGGGGAAATTCTAGATGGCGTACGTCTGCCGATGACGCTTGTTGGTCCCGAAGGCCACTTCTTCAGATACCAGTGCGCCATGCATGGAGAAATAACTGGCCAGATCGGGCATTCGGTGCGAGTCCTGCCCAGCCACCCCGCGCTCGACGGCAGGTTTATTCCCGGCCTGGTGCGCTGGGCGCAGTGAGCTCGATTCGAAGCTGGAGCTGGTCGCTGATGGAAAATACGCGCATATTCAATCCATCCGCGATGCGAATAACAGGAAAAGCCCATGGAACAGTATGATGTAGCGATAATTGGAGCGGGCGTCTGCGGCGCGAACATAGCCCGCAAGCTCTCGCAGTATGAGCTCGATGTCGTGCTGCTTGAAAAGGAAATCGATGTATCCCTTGGCACCTCGAAAGCAAACTCGGGCATTGTGCATGGCGGATTTCATGATCATATCAGCACATTAAAGGCACGCCTCGAACTGCAGGGTGCCCTTATGTTTGACCGCCTGCATGAGGAGCTCGATTTCCCCTTCGAGCGCTGTGGTATTTTGGTTGCAGCGCTGCACGAAGATGAGATGCGAGCGATCGAGCAGTTGTATCTTCAGGGCGTCGAGAACGGCGTTATCGGCATCGAGATGTGTTCGCGCGAGCGCATGCTCGAGCTGGAACCCAAGCTCAACCCCGATGTGGTCGGCGGCTTGTATGCGCCGTCTGGAGGCATTCTCGAGCCGTATCGATTTGTGTTTTCGCTCGTGGAATCAGCACGCAAAAATGGCGTGCAGGTCAAAACCGAATTCGAGGTTGCTCGGGCCGAGCGCGATGGCGAATTCTGGCAGATTCAGTCCAAGGCTGGCGAGACAGTCCGGGCGCGCTATGTAGTGAACTCGGCGGGCTTGCATGCCGACACTATTTCTGCAGCGTTCGGGGCGGAGCACTTTACGATTGCCCCGCGCAAAGGCGAGTACTATCTCCTCGATCGGACCACCAAGGCCAAACCTTCGCGCGTCATTTTCCCCGTCCCCACCGAAGTCTCCAAAGGCATACTGGTCATCCCCACCGTGGAGGGCACCGTCCTCATCGGCCCAACCGCTTCGTCCGCACAGGACAAGGAAGACTTTGCCACCACCCGCGACCAGCTCGAACATATTCTGCATTCCGCCCGCATGATGGTGCCGTCGATCTCCGAAAACGACGTAATCACGAGCTTTGCCGGCTTGCGTGCATCGTATGGAAATGATTTCTATATCGCGAATTCCGAGAAAGCACCGGCCTTTGTGCAGGTCGCGGGCATCCAGTCGCCGGGACTGACCGCGAGCCCAGCAATTGGCGAGTACGTCAAGGACCTGCTGAAAAAAGCAGGGCTTCGCCTTGTCGAAAAGCCCAGCTGGGATCCCTATGTCCACAAAGTCCCGCGTGCGCGCGATGCCGACCCCTACACCCTCGACACCCTCGTCGCCCAGGATCCGGCGTATGGCGACATCGTCTGTCGTTGCGAGCGCGTCAGCGAAGCTGAAATTGTCAAAGCGATCCGCGCCGGCCACACAACCCTCGACGGGATCAAGTACTACACGCGTGCTCAGATGGGCCGCTGCCAGGGTGGATTCTGCACATACAAAATCATTCGGATACTCATGCGCGAAACAGGCATGAGCTGGGATCAGATCACCAAGCACGGCGGCAATTCCGCCATACTCAAGGGTAGTCTATGAAACAGCTTGCATATGATGCCGTAGTGGTTGGCGGCGGCGCGGCGGGTATGGCCGCGGCGCTCGAGCTCGATGCACGTGGGCATTCGGTGCTGATCCTCGAGCGAGAAGACACGCTCGGCGGCATTCTCATGCAGTGCATCCACAATGGATTTGGACTCATCGAATTCAACGAAGAGCTCACAGGCCCCGAGTTTGCTCAACGCTTTGAAGAAAAAGTGAGCGCGCGCAATATCCAGGCCTCGCTTCGTACCACAGTTCTCGATATCCGCGAAGAAGAAGGCCTAAGAGTCGTGTATGCCGTCTCGCCTTCTCAGGGTATGATGCGCATCGAGACGCGCGCGGTCATTCTTGCCATGGGCTGCCGCGAGCGCAACCGTGGCAATATCCGCATACCGGGGACAAGGCCGGCAGGCATCTACACGGCGGGGCTCGCTCAGCGCCTTGTCAATATCGAAGGCTACATCCCCGGCAAGGATGTTGTGATAATCGGCTCAGGCGATATCGGGCTCATTATGGCAAGGCGAATGACGTGGTCGGGCTGCAAAGTCCACGCCGTCATCGAAATTCTGCCCTATCCAAGCGGACTGACGCGCAATATTGTCCAGTGCCTCAATGATTTTGGCATACCGCTGTACCTGTCGCACCTTGTAACCGATATATACGGGAAGGACCGTGTCGAGGGCATTGAAGTGACGCCGATTGAGAGTGGAGCGCTCATGCACGAAAAGGCCTTCAAAATTGCCTGCGATACGGTGCTTTTGTCGGTTGGTCTCGTGCCGGAAAACGAGCTGTCGCGCAATGCGGGCATCGAGATCCAGCCCACGACGAACGGGCCGTGGGTCGATTCGATGCTCATGACGAGTTTGCCGGGAGTATTTGCCTGTGGCAATGTGCTCCATGTCCACGATCTTGTCGACTATGTAGTCGAAGAGGCGCGGCGCGCGGGCGCGAATGCGGCGGCCTGGCTTTCCGGTTACCGGCCTTCTCGCGAGATTCGCATCAAAACAGGTTCGAATATTCGCTATGTACTGCCCGCGCGCCTCAATCCCGAGCGCGAGAACCGGCTCTATATGAGAAGCCTTGTGGTTAAAAACGATGCACGGCTCGAAGTGCGCCTCGATGGCAATGTGGTGCGCTCGCGAAAACTCGCTCATGTCCAGCCTTCCGAAATGTTGAGCTTGACGCTGGGGCCTGAGGATATGGCTGCGGCCGGGCGAGATTCGGTAGTGGAGATAGCACTGGTTTAGGAACGAAGGTCAGGGCTTCTCCTGATAGTGCTTCCAACCTTGTGCCGACTAGAGAGGATCTGGAATATGCAGGAATTGATTTGCATCACCTGTCCGATGGGTTGCCATCTTTCAATCGATACTGACGAACATGGCGAGATGAAGGTAACCGGCAACCGCTGTGTCCGAGGCGAGCAGTATGCTCGCGAGGAAATATTCAACCCAAAACGCGTGGTTACTTTTACATGTACGGCAGTGCTGCCAGACGGAAGCCTGCCTGGGCCGAGTTCAAATCTGCCGCGCCGCGTTCCGGTGCGGACCACTGCTGCTTTTCCGAAAGAGAGAATACCTGAACTGCTCGAAGTACTCAGGGGGATGACGGTGCGCCTGCCAGTCGCACGCGGCTCGACGATTCTCGAACGCGCTCTTGGCACGGAGGTCAATGTGGTGGTCTCACGGAGCATCGGAGCATAAAAAAGCCGCCGAGTAGTTAGCCCAGCGGCTTTGTCATTTCAGGCTAATCGCGTTCCACAGAATGTGCGGCGCGATTTCGATGGCGTTTACTCGCCTTCTTTGACGATTTCGATCTTGATGCCTTCGTTCGTGTCGACGACTTCTTTTGGCGGAACCGTCACTTTCAAAATTCCATTGCGGAACACTGCTTTTACTTTTTCCTGGTCGAATTTATCGGCAGGTACGTAGTATTTCTGGCGGTCGATGTCTTTGAGTTTGAGCCGGCGCTTGAAGTAGCGGACTCCTTCCTCGGGCTGTTCCATCTCCATTTTGGCGGAGAATACCATGTAGTCGCCCTGGAACGAAAGGCTCATGTTCTTTTCGTCGAAGCCAGCGAGCGCAAATTCGAACACAAGGCTCTTGTCGGGAAGCATGTAGATATTCAGGGGCGGATACGAGTAGTTCGGATAATAATCTATATTTTCGTCGCCATGTGCTTCGAACCATGCGCCTCCGCCCATCCCGTGGCAGCCCGGGCCTGGCCTTGGTCCTTCGGAATTGTCATCAGGGCCGGGACCTTCGAATCCAGGCGCAAAATTCTTCATTTTTTCGCCAAAATCCTTGGCAGCCTCGAAGATGTCGTCGAAAATGGATCCGATATCCATGTACGGACGCTTGTTCATATGCTTCTCCTCGCGGAATTTTTCCGCAGCCGCGGCAAATGCCCGTCGGCACCAAATTTCGCCCCCCATGCGGGCGGACGGTATTCTAATTCAAATATAGAAATAAGTCCGAATAAAATCAAGAAAAATCATTGAAGCGCACATGATGCCCGAGAATCAAAAAATGCCGGCTTATTGAAAATGAGAGTGGCATGAAAAAGGCTGCCCGGCACACACCAGGCAGCCTTGCAAAAAGAATGTTCAATGCGTTGTGGCTCCGGGCAACAATGGAAAGCCCTGCCGGACGCATCGACAATCACTCACTTCGACGGATACAGCAGCGGATAATCGGTTTTTGTTCCAAGCTCGGCGAGATCGGAAGGCACTACTTCCCAATTGCCGATCGGCATGACCGTGACCGGCCCATCCTGTTTTTCGAACCACTTGAGCAGGAAGTAGCGCAGGTCTTTGGTGGTGGCGCCATTGACCAGCTTCATGGTGCGGATGGTTTCCTTGTCGAGGCCAGCACCAAGTTCGAGATGCCCGCCGCCGCCGGAGCCGCGGTACGAGTTGATCGCGACTGTGTAGGTTGCATCCGGATTGAATGCGCGCCCGTCAGACATGCAGGAGATGGAGATACGGTTCCCGGGGGGCTGGGTCACATCGACGACATAGTTGATGCCGGCAGCTGAATCGTAGTTGTAGTAGCGGGTAGCGGTCATCGGCATATTGGTGCGGTTATCGAATACCAGTTTGCCTTCTTTGTCTCTCTGGAAATTGATGAGATGGTTGCCCGCATTCGGCATGGTATCGAACCAGTACTGGTACGAGTACTCGAGGAAGTCTTTTACTTGTTTGCCGGTGAGCGTCATTGTGTAGAGGAAGTTTTCGTAGACATACAGATTGAACATGTCACGCACATAGAGCGTGCCATCGGCGCTGGAAGGTATTTTCGAATCGGCCGAGAGCGGTGCGGCGAATGAAATATCTGCGGGCTTGAGACCGAGGCTTGGATCATTCGAAAGATCGAGCTGAATGCGATGGATCAGGTCTACAAAGGCCGAATCGCCGAACATCGAGTCGCGGGTTGTGATCACGCCGTCCATTTTGCCGATCGGGCGATCGACCCACTTCTTGATTTCATCGAAACTAGGCTGAAATTTCGCCATAAAATCGGGATCTGGCTGATAATTGGTCATGTCGATAAGGCCGCCGCGTACGATCTTGTCCCAGCTCTGGGTCTGGTCGTTCCAGGTGAGGTTCATCTTCACAACCGCGACATTGCGGGCAGCGTTGAGGGGACCATAGATAGGAACAACCTTTCCATTCGGGTCTTTGACATCGATTTTCTTCTTGTTGACCGGATCCCATCCCTGACCGGACCACCCTGCATGATCATGTCCAACAAAAATGAGATCGAAACCTGGAACCATCTCGGCAACCAGCTGAGATGCATTTTCGTTGTTCGGCGTGTCGCGGGTCACATTGCCATAGGTATAATCGACACCGGAATGGAACAGGCCGATCAACAGATCGGGATGTTCTTTTTCCTTGATAATGGGGACCCACTTCTTTGCGCTCTGGACCATATCTTCGAATTCCATGCCGGTCCAGAATTGCGGAGGTAACCAGTCGGGAATTTTCGGGGTGATCATGCCGAGAATTGCAATCTTTACACCATTGCGCTCAATCACCGTATAGGGTTGGAAATAAGGCGTTCCATCGGGCTTGACCGCATTTGCGCAGATAACGGGTGCCTGCAGTTCTTCATACATTTTGTCGTAGACTGCATGGCCTGCTTCGATGTCGTGGTTGCCTACACCTACGGCATCGTAGCCGAGGAAATTGACCACCTGCGACCAGATATGCGGACCGTTGGTTTTCTCGAAGTTATAGTAATACACAGTGGGCTGCCCCTGAAGCGAGTCGCCGTTTTCGAGGAGTACAACGTCGGCACCGGGAACGGAGCGCTCTTCCTTGATGAGGCTGGCTACCTGGGCAAGAGATGTAGCAGCGGGTTTGGCTGTAATGAAATTATACGGATAGATTGAGCCATGGATATCCGATGTCTCAATGAACGTCAGATCCACGGTTTTGCTTTGTGCTGCCAGCGACATGGTCATCGCGAGCAATGCACACAGTATGACGAAAAACCTTTTCATACGACCTCCTTTTATGGAAATTTTGCAGCATATCAATGATACGCCTGTTTCACTCCGAACGCAATATAAATTTTGCAGGTTGCATGAAAGGCTACATTATACATAATTTGTTTTATTGCAAATTCTCGCTTATAATCGGTATAAGGTCAGTTGAGTTCAAAAAATAGACCCGGGAGGCTGAGCATGCGCAAATGGCTTGTGGTGGTGGTTTTGGCAATGCTGGTATGGTCTGCAGGCATTTTTTCTGTCGGAGCACAGCCGGTAGTGAGCGCAAAGCAGGACATTGCGGTTTTTGCCCTGGGTTATTATGGATGGTTCATTCCTTCCCAGGCGCTCGGTACTATCGATCTTCGGATACAGCAAGTGTTTTCGAATATTGGGCGCTTTACGGTGTTTGGCACAGTGCAGAGGCTGTCTTCGGCAGGTGTGCAGCAATTTATCGATGCACTCAGGCAGGCAAAGCAGGCAAATTTCGTGCTTCCAGAAAAATATCAGTTTGGTGAAGCTTTTCTCACCAAGGCTGAATTCGAGCGGCTTACGGGGGCATTCATTGTCGTCGTTCCGGTGGTGACCAACTTTGTGGTGTATTGGGATTCCAAGGCTGGAAGCTGGAACTGCAACATTACGACAGGTTTCACCTTTATCGATGCCACAAACGGTACAGTTATTTCCATCGAATCCATCGATACATCCGGAAGCGACAAGACGAACCAGAACAATGCCGTCATGTCTGCAATCAACAGCATTCCATCCGAGCTCGAATACCGAATCCGTGCCATTCCAGCATTCCAGATCAGTACGAGAATTCTGGAAACAAAAGGTTCTCAGGTAAAAATCCAGCTTGGAAGCAATATGGGGCTGAAAAAGGGCGATGAGTACGCAATTGTGACGAAGCAGACCATAGGCGGCATTGAGGACACCAAAGAAACAGGTCTCATTCTCATTACCGATGTAAGCCAGCAATTGTCCACAGGGCGGGTTCTCTATCGCAGCGGCGCATTGGATGGAAACACTCAGCTCAAGGAAATTGCGCGGCGCGGCAGCGACCTGGATCTGTACTTTCATATGAGCGGAGGAGAATCGCTGCCGGGATTGAGGGCGACAGTGTCGCGGGGTTTCTACCCGCTACGGCCGTATATCGGCATTCAGATGCCGCTTGGTCTTGCATTCAATTTCCTGACGGTGACGGTGATCCCAGTCAATGCAATATTCGGAGCAGAATTCATGCTGCCGATGGGCAGGTTGCATGTTGCACCCTATGCAGGTGTCGGGTTTACCTATGCGCATCTAACCGAGGCGATTACTGGCTACGAAAATGATTATTTGTCGCATTTCGGCTTCCAGGCCGGCGGCAGAGTCGGTTATTTGCTGAGCCGCGATATGCGCGTTTTTGTCGATGCAGGGCTCGATTACTGGCTGACGCTTGGCTGGCCATTCAAAGATTACGGCGGGGTGACGATTGGCGCGGGTGTAAGCTTCAAGCTTTAAGGACGAGTCCGGAAATAGACACCAGAAACGAAATCACCCACGCCAGGACAAGCGAATATACAACTTGAAATGCCAGCCACTTATCCCCTGCTTCCGCCCGAATAGTGGCAAGCGATGCAAAGCATGGCGGCATAACAAGGATAAAGACCATGAGCGCAAGCGCAATACGCGGCGACCAGTCCGGTGCCTCGCGCAGTGATTGTCTGAGCGAAGGGCTTTCGCTGTTTTCATCCACAGGCGCACCATACAGCACCCCAAGCGTCGACACCACCAGTTCCTTGGCGGCCAGACCTGGTATGAGCGCAACGCCGATCTTCCAGTCAAACCCAATCGGCGCAATCACTGGCTCGAAAATTTTGCCGAATTGGCCTGCGATGCTGTGTTCGAGCTGATATTGCCGCACCAGTACTTCGGCCCTCGCCGAAATTGCCGCCTCGCTCAAGCTTGGATGCTCTGCGGCAATCGATTGGCGCGCATGTATCTCGTATTCCTGAATTCCCCTGGCTTTCGGATACGAGGTGATGAGCCACATCAGCACTGACACTGCAAGAATGATGGTGCCTGCTTTGCGCGCGTAGCTCCAGGTCTTTTCCCATACATGCCAGAGCACCCCTTTGAGCGTCGGCATCCGGTAAGGCGGAAGCTCCATCACGAAGGGCATCGATTGGCCCTTGAGTACTGTCCGCCTGAGAAAAAAAGTAGACAGAATGCTGAGTACCACTCCGCTCGCATACATGGCCATGACCACCGTCGAGGCATTCCGCTCAAAGAACGCGCCTGCAAGCAGTACATAAATAGGCAGCTTTCCACCGCACGAAATGAAGGGAACCGCCAAAATCGTCGCAATTCGTTCCTTGGGGCTTTTGAGTGTACGCGTAGCCATAATTGCAGGAACAGAGCATCCGAAACCGAGCATGAGGGGCATGAAGGATTGACCATGCAGACCGATTGCATGCAGAAAATGATCGGTCAAAAATGCCGCTCGCGCGATATACCCAGTATCTTCCAGAATCGAAATGCAGAAAAAGAGAATAACGATCAGCGGTACGAACGAAAGCACGCCGCCTACACCATGAATGATACCGTTGATGAGCAGGTCGCGCACGGCGCCGGCCGGCACTGAATTCTGTACAAGCCCTTCAAGGCTGCCAAAAAGCTGTTCTAGCCATGCCACCGGGTACTCTCCAAGCGCAAATGTCAGCTTGAAGATTGCCCAAATGATAAAGAAAAAGAGCGGCAGGCCAACCAAGGGGTGCATCACAAATCGATCGAGCTGTTCGGTCAGTGAAATCCCCCGCAAGCGCTTTCGATGCACAGCTTCTGCAACAGCGCCATGGATATACCCATAGCGCTGTTCGGAGAGAATAATCTCCGCATCCTTGCCGTAGTGGAGGGTAATCCAGTGCCATGCCGCTTCGAGGGCCGTATGAATTTCCGCTGCCTTCGCATGCTGCTCGATGCGCCTCATGGCATCCGGGTCTTTTTCGATGATTTTGATTGCAATCCATCGCGGCGAATATGTAGCGGCGAATGTCTCATCCTGCTCGAGAAGACGGACGAGCGCAGCGATATGGGCTTCGATATCTTCGCCATAGCTCGGCATGCGCGGCATCTTGTGGGTTTCGAATGTTTCGATTACTGCATCGAGCAACTCTGTGACTCCCTGGCCCCTCGAGCCGACCGTCGGGATCATCAGCACGCCGAGTGTTTTTGAGAGCGTTTTATCATCGATGAGTATGCCTTTGGCGGCGGCTTCGTCTGCCATATTGAGCGCGGCGGCTACAGGCAGGCCCAATTCGATGAGCTGCAGCAAAAGATAGAGATTGCGTTCCAGGTTTGATGAATCGAGTACGTCGACTATGATGTCGGGTTTTTCATTGAGCACGAAATCGCGCGCAACAACCTCATCGAGCGAATAGGCGGTGAGGCTGTAAGTGCCCGGCAAATCGACCACATGGATACGCCAGCCGTGGTATTCAATCGTACCTTCACGCTTTTCGACGGTAACGCCCGGGTAATTGCCTACCTTGTGGTGTGCCCCTGTGATGGCATTAAAAATGCTCGTCTTGCCTGAATTTGGATTACCGGCGAGCGCAATGGTGAGCGCTCTCTTTTCCTCCATGGATCACTCCTGAAAAGCTGCTTCGAATACGATTACGGGCGGCCGAACCTGCCGCGGTGAAAGCCTCGATTCAAATGGCGCATTCCCTTTGGATGCAGGCCCGCTATATTCGGCCGTATGTCAATGACCGCATGGGATTCTGATGCAGGTTCGGATACGGGTACGGGCTGTGGCAAAAGCTCGATTTCAACCAGTTTTGCTTCATGACGGCGCATGATGAGGTCGTAATCTGCCAGCCTGATCTGCATGGGGCCATGAAACAGAGCAGCACGCACGACATGCCCTTCAGCCCCTGAAATAAAACCCAGGTCGGCAAGCCTTTTGCCGATCTCGCCTCCAAAGGCGACGCGCAGTACCCTGAATTTCTGGCCTGGTCCCAGTTCTGCAAGCAGCATCTCATTCTCCCTTTTTTTGTTTTGCTTGGCATTCCGGGCAGAGACCCAGAAGTTCCATCATGTGTCCACGGGGCAAGAATCCATATCGAGAAAATATTTTTTGCTGTTCTTTCTCGATGGCTGGGCTCAAGAATTCGATAATTTTGCCGCAGCCAACGCATAGCAGGTGGTCGTGGTGCGGATGATCAGCGAGATGTTCGAATTTCCGTGCGCCGTCATCCTGAAGCGCTTCGCGTGCAAGACCGGCATCTGCGATGAGTCGTATTGTCCTGAAGACTGTTGCCTGGCCTATGCCGGGGTCGACCTTTTTTGCTTCGCGCAGGATGTCTTCGGTGGTCAAATGGCCTTCAGTTTCGATAAAGGCTTTGAGTATGATTCTTCGGGGCCGGGTCATTTTCTGACCGTGCGTGCGCAGGTATTGCTCGAATTTGACAAGTTCGTTCATGCAAGAGGCCCCTCGAGAAATAATCGGATTTTCTGTTCATTGATAATGATAATCATTATCAATAGGGTGTGTCAACAGTATGTCAACCATGTGTCAACCATGTGTCAACCATGTGCATAGCAAGATGCCATATTGTCGCCGGGCAGCTCATGCCATAAAATCAGAATATGAATAAGCATTATTACACATACCAGGAAATTCACAGGCTGGCGCAATCCATAGCGAGCAGTGTCAAAGAAAGCGGTTTCGACCCTGATGTCATTGTGGCAATCGGGTCGGGCGGATTCATCCCCGCGCGCATTCTCCGGACCTATCTCAGCAAACCCATTCTTGCCGTGGGCGTGGTCTACTATGATATGAACGATAGGCCGATGGAGTATCCACGCAAAGTACAATGGATCGAAGAAGCGGAAAAACAGCTTGCAGGCAAGCGCATTCTTCTTGTCGATGAGGTCGATGATTCGCGCGTAACTCTTGAATACTGTACAAAAGAGCTTCTTGCCTATCATCCAGCTGCGCTTGCGGTCGCAGTGCTACATGACAAGCGGAAGGAAAAGCGAGGGCAATTTCCACCTGGGGTGGATCGGGTATTTGTCGGCCAGACCCTCGATGATGTATGGATTGTCTATCCCTGGGATGCGATCGATATCGATGAACACGACAGAAATGCTCGAGCACGACCGAAGGAGGTGCTATGAACCTAAAAAAGAACACTGGGCGCTGGGTTTTGGCGCTCGTGATGGCTTTGATTTCAGTTTTGGTCATTGCTGGGCAGGAGAATGTGCCTCAAAGCGAGCTCGCGGGAGCCGAGCTGAGTGCGGCGCCTGGTCTTATACAGAATGCCAAGCTTGAAAATGGGCTCGAGCTGTTCGTTGTCGAGAATCATTCTGTGCCTCTTGTAACCGTATGCGTCGCGTTCAGAGGCGGAGCGCTTGCCCAGACACCGCAGACGGCCGGGCTTTTTCATCTTTATGAACATATGATGTTCAACGGGAACGACAAGTTCCCGACCAAAGACGCGTTTACCGCAGCATTGAATCGCATGGGCACTACGAACTGGAACGGGGCAACCGGAAAAGAATATATCAATTATTATATTACGGTACCTTCGGACAAGCTTGCGGATGCTGTCGATTTCTGGGCGCATGCTGTCATGAATCCGACGTTGAACTATGCGGTGCTGGAAAATGAAAAACAGGTTGTGTTGAATGAAATCCGCGGCTACCATAGTGACCCTGCGCAAATTGCTTCGAATGCGCTGGAATCGCGCATGTTTCCGCAATTCCCGTGGCGTAAGAATATTGACGGGCCCGAGTCCAATGTCGCGCAGGCAACGGTTGCCGATCTCCGCGATATGCAGCATACCTACTATGTGCCAACAAACATGGCGCTGATGGTAGGCGGCGATGCGACGATAGACCAGGTTCGGGCGCTCGCCGAAGCCTCGTTCGGGAAATGGGCATGGGCTCCCGAGCCCGTGCTTGGAGAGCCGCCGCAAGGGCCAATTCCGCAAGGAATCCGGCTGGTGACATCAGAAGATCAGTTCTATCGAGGCATTGCGCAGGTACAGTATCGTTGGCGCGGTCCTGATGTAACCCGGCAGACATTCGATACCTATGTTTCCGATGTTCTGCTCTTTTTGCTTTCCTCGCCCTCAGGGCCATTCAAATCGGCACTTATGCGGAAAGTATTCGGCCTCTATGATGCCGAATACATCGATTTTACCTATCCGACTGCCCGCGATGGGGGCAATTATATTTTTTCTACCTATATGCTGGTGCAGAAGCCAGCCGCGGAGGAACCTGTTCTTCAGCGAGTGGAAAACATGCGGCAGACAGTCCTGAGCGAGTTCGAGCAGATTGCGAAGGACCCGAAAGCATATTTTGGTGAAGGCGCACTTGAGGAAGCCAAGACAAAGCTTGTCGATCAAAATATCTATGCGCTCGAGTCTGCAGGTTCCTTTGTGACCGATACGCTCACATTCTGGTGGTCAACCGCGGGCACCGCTTATTTCTTCGATTACGAATCAAACTGCCGGAAAGTGACCTGGGAAGACATTTCTTCATTGATCAGGAGATATCTTATCGGCGAAGCTGGTGTGGCAAGCGGGACTGCAGGCAATACCGCAGCGGCAAACGCAAGCTCAGGCAGCAGTCCGGCAGCCGGCGCCCGTCCGCCGGTGGCGACGCTCGTGCGCCTGCGATCGAGTACATTCAGCGCCGATCCCAGAATGGATTCGAAGATAAGCGAACTCGGATATACCAGAGTAACCGCCGACAATGCCTTCTGGTGGCAGAAATAAGGAGGCTTCAATGAAATTTGCAATATGCACGCGAAACCGCAGGTTGTCTCGACTATTTGCTGCGGTTGTGTTCGTTTTTTTGATTGTTGCTTCTGCCGGCGCCCAGACTTCCTTTATTCGCGAAAACGCGCCGACATTTATGAAGACCGTGCTCTCGAATGGCATTCCAGTCTATATGAAAGTACAAGATGCCAATCGGGTGTTCCATGTGTCGCTCGTGCTGCAGGGCGGTTCGCTCGTCACACCTCCCGAGCAGGCTGGCTGGGAAAATATCGCGCTCAAGACGATGGCTCGAAGCTCGCAGAATTATCCTTACGAAAAAGCAGCTGCGATTCTTGACCGAACTTCATCGAGCATCGGAACGGCAGTGCAATTCGAATATTCGACGTTCAGCCTTACGACCCTGGACAAGTACCGCGACGAACTTCTGGCGCTCTGGGGCGATATGCTTACCGCGCCCTCGTTTTCCGCAGACGATTTTGCCAAGGCAAAGGATGAAGTATCGCTCTCGCTCCAAGGTATAGACCAGAACCCATGGTCGACCACGCAAAAAATCATGAATCAGGCGTATTTCAAGGGGCACCCCTATGCGGTAAATCCAGAAGGCACTGAAGAGAGCATTTCGCCGATGACCGCGGCAGACGCGCGCAAGTGGTATACAGAGCATTTCTCGGCGGACAGGATATTTGTGGTCGCTGTCGGAGATTTCAATCCTGCGGAGCTGGCGAAGAAGCTTGAAGCTTTTCTGGGGCAGGTTTCCGGGCCGAAGCTTGGTGCAGTGCCGCGTCCTTCGCCATTTCCGATGGGCCCCAAAGGCTCTCTCATTATGCAGGAACATGAGCAGGCGAAAGGAACGCTCTATCTTCGGGGCGACTTTGCGGCTCCCGCGCCGGGCAGCGATGATTATTTTGCGATGGCGCTCGCGGCGCGCATGTTCTCCGATTTGCTGTTTTCGGTAGTGCGCGACAAATACGGCGCTGTGTACACGCCTTCGGCCATGATCAGGTCATTCTCGGCAAATTATGGCTCGATAATGATATACAAAACAAATGTGCCGGACAAAATCAAGCAGTATATTGACGAAGCGGCTGGTTTGCTCGCGCACGGTCGGGTTGTCTCCGTGGATCCTGCAAAAACTGAAGCGGATGGCTATATGCCGATCGGCGAAGCCATCGATACCTATAAACGGCTCTATATGAATGAATATTTCGAGGCGGTCCGCAGCAATGCGGCGATTGCTTCACTCATGATACGCTCGGTTCTGCAGACAGGGGACCCCGCGGATTGGCTCAAGGATCAGAAGCGCATCGACATGCTCGATGCGGATGCGGTTCAGCGCGCGTTCAATACATACGTGCTTGGCGGAGCATTCTTGTGGGTAGCCGTGGGCGATCAAACTCTGCTGGACAAGCTCGATCCAGGCGCATTCGAGGCGATTCGGTTTTGAGCTGCCATGAATCGGGTGTACGCCCAGACGCCTGAAATCCTCTGCCGACGTTGCAAGAACGCTGTCGCGGATTTGCTGTCGCACTTCCTGGGTGTAGCCGGTGAGCGTGTTCATAAGGGCGTTGAAGCCTTTTGCGTCTGGCAGCTGGTAAGCGTCGATGTCGCCAATCGTTCCGATTATCGATTTCTGGATTTCTTCGGCAGGAACTGCGCAAGTCTTGAGATATGCCGCGATGTTGCGGTAGACATCGAGTGTCCTTTCGATGTTCGGATCGCGGTACGAAAGCAGCAGCAAAAGCCCTGAGGCCAAATCGAGGTTCGAATAGCCGCCATATGCGCCGCCGATGACTCTGACCTGTTCCCATAGGTAGGTGGTATCGAGAAACTTTGTCACGACAAGCCAGGAGCCCGCCGGTTTTCTGCTATTCCAAAGCGGGAGAATCATGCCGACACTGTTGACCTGTGCCGGCAGTTCGAGCGTCTCGGCGGCAGGCCTGGATGCAGAAGCTGGATCGCAGGCTGAGATGGCATCATGAATCCAGGAATTCCGGGCACTGGGCGTGCCGTTTGCAAGGTATGCACGCTCATTGGGCAGGGCTTTGACGATACGGCGAAGTGCGGGAATGCAGGAATTCAAGGCTGCGCGGTCAGTTGTTACATTGATGATCATATTCTCTCGTACAAGGATAGCGCGCCTCACCTCTTCGATATCCGAACGCACGCCGGCCCAGTCGCTTTCGATTCTGTGAGCGAGCGTACGCAGAAAGAAAAGGTGCTCGATACCATACAGCCGCTCCGATGCCCAATCCGCCGGATTGAAGCGCGATCGCAGCCTCAAGCTGACCATGCGCGTGGCTGCAGGGACAAGCATAGCTTCTGCTTGAGCTTTTTCTTCCAGTACGATCTGGCGCAGCCGTTCAGCATTATCGAAACGCGCTCCTGTAAGAATATCGACGAGAATATCGGCGAGCGATTCGGCTTTTTCCGGCAGAGCTTTGGCGCGCAAAAAGAACCATGGTTCTGGCTCGCGCGAATCCCAGCGCGAAGCCGACACCGATGTGCTCCGGATTCCGCCGGTATTGATGCCAATTCGTTGTATAAGCTGGACATAGCTTTCTTTGTCAGTACCCATTTCGAGAAGGAGGCGTCCCAGAAGGCTCACATAGGGCAGAAGACGGCTCTCGAGCTTTGCAAAGCTAAAGCCCAGATCGAGGTAGACAATGCCGCCTGTGGCCAGCTCGTGGTAGAAGGATGGGGCAGATTGTTTGCTGGTTTGAGTGGAAGACTGTCTTTCAGGCGCGTTCTCGGGCAAAGCCTGCGGAGCTTCTGCTATTACAAGCGGCTCTGAGGGCAGCACTGGCGCTTCTTTCGGAATATCTTCGAGAGAAAGTACCGGGATAGTGGCGAGTGCTTCGGGGCTGTCGGGTGTGTCCTGAAGGCGCCTGAGCTCGTCTGCAGTACGCATGATTTGTGCTCTCTCGGCGTCGCTGAAAGCCATTCGGGCTTTGTCGAGCATAGCTTTTTCGGCCTCCTCACGAGCCTTATTCGCGTCGGGAGAGGGGAGCAGCACCACTGTTGTGCGATGCGTATTGTTTAAGAGAAGTTCATCGATGAGCTCGCTGAAAAGCCGTGGATTATCGACATACGCTTGCTTGGTTTTTTCGAGAGGCTCGGCAAAGGAGAGTGCTGCGATGGGGTCTTGATCGTAAAGCCACTCATTCAATGCTTCGAGCATGACCGCGAGTCCGCGCGGATACCGGCCCGTATTTTTTTCTCGCAAAGCAAATTCAATTGTATTGAGCGAAGCTTCGATTGCGTCCTTTTCGATGCCTTCGCGAGCAAGCGTCTCGAGCGTCGAAAAAATAAGCTTTTCGACTTCGCGGACATTCGTCGGTTCGACACCCTTGAGCCCGACCGAGAAGGCCGTCTGCAAAAGCTCCTCAGAGTAACCGAAGCCGGCCAGATCTTCGCCGAGGCCGGATTCGATCAGAGCCTTGCGCAAGGGCGAAGCGGATGTTCCTGTCAGAATATGAAAGAGAATCGAGGCTTGCATGGCATGCAGAACATCGCCATGGCCGCGCAGAGCCCAATTGACTGCAGCATATGCTTTGGGCTGGTCCTGCTCGCCAGCCTGGTACCTGTATTCGATAGAGCGAGGCTTGTCAAAACGCATCTGTGATTGAGGGAGCGAATCGATCGAAGCAGGCCCGAAAGGAGCAAGCCATTCTTCCAAAAGTGCAAGCCGCTTGTCCGGTTCGTCATCGCCATAGAAATAAATGAATGAATTCGAGGGGTGATAGTACTTTTTGTGAAAATCGAGGAATTCCTGATAGCTGAGCGTCGGAATTTCGAGCGGATCTCCTCCTGAATCGAGGCCGTAGGAAGTATCTGGATACAAACTGCGGCGACAAAGGTCATCATGCATGTCATCGGGGTCGGAATAGGCGCCTTTCATTTCATTGAATACGACGCCTTTGTAGCTGAATTCCTTGGTCTGAGGATCCACTTCGTAATGCCAGCCCTCCTGCAGAAAGGTGTACTCGGTCAGATTGGGATAGAACACTGCATCCAGATAGACATCGACGAGATTATAGAAATCCTTGAGATTTGTGCTGGCGACGGGATAGCAGGTCTTGTCGGGATAGGTCATGGCATTGAGGAAGGTATTGAGCGAGCCTTTCATGAGCTCGACAAAGGGCTCTTTGACAGGGTATTTGCGCGAGCCGCAGAGCACCGAATGCTCGAGGATGTGGGCTACGCCGTCGCTGCGGCGCGGTGGTGTTCTGAAGGTGATGCCGAACACCTTGTTTTCGTCTTTGTTGATGACCGATAGAAGACGGGCGCCTGTTGGCTCGTGCCGATAGAGGCGAAGCAGTGAATCGAGTTCGGGGACAGCAGTTTCTTTCTGGAGAATGAAGGGCATGAACAACTCCTCGTTTGATTGCTGAAATCAAGAGAGCGGCAATTCCGGCTGAAACGGAACATTCTTCAGGCTCTCTTTTTTCTTATACAGTAACGAATCGAGGGTTTGAAGGAAAGAGTCAATAGATGGATGCGTGGATTGGTCGAAGACAGCGTGCGCACTTGAGGCAGTAATGTCCTGATCGATGCCGGCAATGACAATCTCGCGAACCTGCGCGAGTATCTGCGACTCAAGATCTTCGAGCGCTGGTTCGCCAGCAGGGCTGAGCACAATGAACTCATCTGCTCCAACCCGGGCAGCGATATCGCGGGGGCCCAATACCGATTTGATCGCATATCCTGTCGCGAGCAGGACTTCATTGCCTTTTTCGTAGCCGCTGGAGAAATTTATGCGCTTGAAATTGTCGATATCGAGAAGCACCGCACCGAAACCATCGGAATTTTCTGAATTCGGCGAATTGTCGGCCCAGTTCTGAAGCATCTCCATACATGCGGCCTGATTGTAAAGGCCGGAAATCGCATCGATATTCACACTGCGCTGCTGAAGCGTGATATGCACAAGAAGCAGCGAAACTGCGGTTGCCGGCCAGAACATCGCCGAGCCTTCTCTATAGAACTGGAAAAGGCTGCCGACAACGATCGGTATGGGATAGAGCGCGAGCAGGCGGAAAATCCGCTTTGGCATGTTTCTGCGCCGCGCAAACAAGATACATTCAGGTATAAACCCGATCAGAAAACTGGCGCTGACGAGCGCATTGAAAAGCCTGCCCCGCACATAGCGATTCGCCGCATCCAGATCATAGAATGCTTTGGTCCATGGCGAAGTGAAGGCTGCCGCAGCAAACAGCGTGATTATGACGAGCGCCAGCGCATGCAGCAGGCCCCCGCCTTGAAAGCTGCCTTGCCGCGAAATGTGATCTATGAACAGCGTAAATATGATGAGCGGAACGAGATACAGCATGTAGTACAGAGTATTTGTTAAATGCAGCGCAAACCGCGCCCCGCGCCCGCTTCTTCCATCAAGCAGCCAGGAAAGCATATCAAGAATGAGAATGCATGCAATACTGCCGGCAATTAGAAAGAAATAGCGCTCGATGGGCGGACCTTCGCGCAATGGCCGACGCGACAGCGAAACCATCATCACCGCAATGAGAAGCAGTGCATAGACATCGAGCTCGATGCGCAGCAGATTTTCCATTATTTGGGCACTCTTTGTTTTGAATATAAACCTGGCGCCCGGATTTTTGCAATAAGAAATAAGTATAAAGTATGCCCAGCTCGAGGCTGAGCCGGGCATACTCGCATAAACGGGAATAAAATTGTCAGCGCTCAGCGCTTGGAACCATTTCCGCCGGAGCCGGCACCATTCGCGCTGCCGTGGCCTGCCGCACCGCCGCCGGCGCCACCACCAGCAGGAGCCCCTGCAGTGTGCGCACCGCCTTGCCCTGTGCCAGCGTTCTCTGGAATGTGCGCACCGCCTTGCCCTGTGCCAGCGTTCTCAGGCTTGCCAAAACCTTCGGTTCGATCTTGCGCTTTCGTCTGAGTCTGCTCCTGAATCTGGTTCTGCGTCATGACGCGGTTGCCATGTTCGGCAGCGACTTCTGAAGCCATTGTTCGCGTGTGAATCTGCAATGTTTGTTTGAGCGCCAGAAATTCCTTAGAACCAGGATCGATGCCGAGCGCTTGCGCGAGCACTCCCCATCCATGACCTGATGCATGCATACTGGCAGCCTGAACGAGTGCATCGGAAAGGGGCTTGCCTGCTTGTAATGAAATTTCCAGTGCAAGCCAAATCTGGCCTGCAGTATATCCCTGGGCATTCAAATCCTGCAGTACCGCAAGATCTACCTTGAATTGTTCGCTCAGTTTTGTGAGCAGCGCAGTATTGTCGAGCTGGGCCGCCTCGTCCACCGCGGCAATTTCGTCCTGCAAGTCGGTAGAGTCGGTTGTTGCCACCGGAGTTGTTTCGGCTGTCTGGGCAACTGCGCTGTACAGACTTCCAAACCCCAAAGCCAGAACCACTGCAAAAACAAGAAGCTTTCGTTTCAGCATCATCGTGTAACCTCCATCTCTTTTTCAACGTCGATGTTCGATTCCAGGAATCGATCGTCAATAAAGGATACGCAGCCAGAGCGGGTTTGGTTGCATGGAATTGTGCTGGATAAAAAACGTTCGCGGCATTATGCTTTGATGCTATGGAGAAAGAGGCAGCGAGCTCTATGCAGTCTGCGATGAGCAAGGCAGAAGCCAATCAGGAGTACCTCAACGAAAAAGCCATAATTGCAGAAATACTTGCAGGAAACTCGAATGCCTATCGCTGGCTTGTCGAAAAATACAGCGCGCGCGTCCTGGCATTTTGCCGATCACGAATGCGCTCGGAGGAAGATGCTCGCGACGCGGCGCAGGAAGTGTTTATCCGAGCCTATGCGTCGCTTGCTTCTTTTCGCAGTGATGAAGATTTCGCTCCGTGGCTTTTTGCGATTGCCGCAAACAATGTGCGGTCCCATTTCAGGCTTTTTTCATCGAAGAAGCATAAAGAAGAGGCCATTGCGAATGAAATCGCTGTCGCGCCGATTCCGGATCCTGCAGAAAAGGCCGAACAGAACCTTCTCGCCGAAGCGCTCAGGCGAGCTGTTGCATCATTGCCGGCCGATTTGAGAGTGCCTGTGGAGCTGTACTATTTTGCCGAGCTTTCCGTGGAGGAAACGGCGAGTGTTCTGAAGCTTGGGCAAGAAGCGATAAAGTCGAGATTGTTCCGGGCGCGGAAGGCCTTGCGGCACGCAATTGAAACGAGCAAAGCTTCATCCAATCCATTCGCGGAAAAAGACCACACAACGCGTCAACACGCCGATTCCGTGCAACCAAAACAGTCTTCATGAGGTATATGTATATGATGAATTGTACAGCGGCACATGCATTTATTGACTCATGGGAAAAAGGCCAGGCCCCCGAAGGCAGTGTTGCCGAATTCAAAGCGCATCTTGAGCAGTGCCAGGAATGCGCACAGCAATTCAGCCTCTTACTGCCGCTGATCGAACGGGATGCAGCGGCCCTGCATGGACAAGAGCATGCACCAGGAATGCGCCTCGCCTCTGTCCAGGAGCAGCAGGAGCAGTTCGTAGATAATGTGATGGCCGCAATCGCTGCGCGCAATCAACGCATTGAACCTATACATCGGGCACCAGCATACAGGCCAGCATACAGGGGTCTGACCCCTCACGCGCGCGTGCTGCGTTTTTCTCCTGTGCTGGCTGCAGCGGCAGTTGCAATTTTCATTGTCGGGCTCGGGCTTGGCTTGTTTTTCGGGGCAAGAAATGCCGGGACGGTCGCTGTCACGTTTGTGCTCAATGCGCCGGATGCTCATTCTGTTCAGCTGGCAGGCGATTTTACTTCCTGGAGCCCCGAAGGGTATGCGCTCAAGAAAATTGGGGCTAAAGGCACATGGGAAATAACCGTGCCTCTCAAAAAAGGGCGTGTCTATGTCTATAATTTTGTCATCAATGGAACTACATGGATTGCAGATCCCAAAGTACCCGCTGTGGTTGATGATGGATTCGGCGGCTCGAGTAGTCTGCTGCGGCTGTAAAAATGGCGGCGGTATAGCAAAAATGACAGCGAAAAGAATCTGGCATACCATTATAAGGGCCATCAGAAGTTCGTTGTTTGCATACATCGCCATGGCGGCATTGACGCTGGTCGCTCCCTCTCTGCTTTCTGCGCAAGAAGTCGAGGCATGGTTCAAAAAGCCAGCGAATGCAGCGCTCTACAGCCAGGTTCGCGAAGATGTTATCGCAATGGCTTCCAAAATGCAGGCATTGGGACTTTCCGATTCTATTTTGGCTTCCCGGCTCGAAGAAGGAGCGCGAAAAAACGTTCAACCGAACGTATTAGAAGCCAGCCTCCAAGGAGATCTCCAGCGGGCTATCGCAGCTGTTTCAATATTGAAAGAAAATGGCCTCTTCTCTTCCGACAAAAAGAAAGCTACGGCGGCGGTCGAGCAAATGCTCATTCTGATGCGCGCAGGCACAAGCGAGGATGAATTTCGAATTTCGCTGAAAGCTGCCATTGCAAAGAACGGCAAACGGGAGAGCGCTCTCTCCCGGGTGATTTCCGCACTCTCGGTCGTAGTAGAGGCGCAAGCTGCGTATCAGCTGAGTGAAACCGATCGCAAGCGGCTTGCATTGGCGCTCATCGCGAGCGATATGAGCGAAAAGCGCTTTGATTCGATTCTTGCATCGATGGCTGGATTTGCTGAGGCCGGTTACCGCGGCTCCGAAGCGCTGACAAAAGCGCTTGAAAAGGCATCGCTTGGGGCTTCTGGCGGGCTTGGAAATGCGGATGAAGGCTCAGCTGGTTCTGTCCCCGGCATGCAAAGCGGCTCCGAAAGCAAACCGCAAGGGAATCAGGGTGGTGGAACCCAAGGCGGGGTTCAAGGTGGAACTCAAGGTGGAGCCCAAGGCGGGGCTCAAGAAGGAAAACCCCAGGGATCGCAGCATGCACCTACTGAAAAACCGCAGTCTCCTGCCAACACGAACCAGGGCGGCCATGGCAAAACCGGTGGCAGCCCTGGCTCAACCGGCAGGTAGTTTCGGGCTGCTGCCGCGTATGAGCTGCTGCCGCGTATGAGCTGCTGGCACGTATGAGCTGCTGGCACGTATGAGCTGCTGCCGCGTATAAAGTGAAAAATTTTTGGAACCAAACTCCTCTTCCCTGCGACATCTTAGTGAACAACAAATTACCTTCTAGGGAGGAAGGACATGAGAACATCAAGAAAAGCGATTGTGTTTCTGATGGTGGGCGCAATGCTCGTCGCCGTGACTGCTGGCGCATTTGCGCAGGGTTTCGGCCGAATGGGCGGCCCGGGTGTCGCAGTTCCCGGCTATGGATTTAACCAAGCTACGCCGGTCGCCCCTTCATATGGATATGGAGCAAGAGGCTGGGCTACTGTTCCTGGTACCGCAGTTCCCAGAACGTGGAACAATAAATCTTTCAACCCTAACCTCGGCTTTATGGGCCGCATGGGCATGATGGGTTCAGGCGGATATGGCGCTCTGCACTACTTCCAGTATCAGAAGCTTTCGAAAGAAGACAAGGCAAAAGTGGACAAGCTGGTCCAGGACACTGCCGAGCAGATTCTGCCCCTGCAGAACGAGCTTCGTTCGCTCAAACTTGCTCTCAATGGCTATGTCTGGGACACCAACCCCGACAAAGCCAAGATTGACGAGACAATAGCCAAGATCGCAGATCTTCAGAAGAAAATTCAGGAGCTCCGCACCAACAGCATTCTCGAGATCAACAAGATCTTTCAGGCTGCCCAGTAATTGCTCAAGCTCAGATTGAACTCTTGAGCGCACATGATCAAGCCGCCCGGCCACCTGCGCCGTGCGGCTTTTCTATTTATGCTATAATGCTTGGAACCATATGGCGCCAGCGTGCGACATCTATATGAAGAGCGGAGGAATATATGAAATCGAACCGGGCAAAACTGCTCGTTCTGTTGTTTCTGATTACGGCTGTCGCGTTTGTGAGTGCGCAGGGCGGGCCGGCTATGGGCATGCAGGGCGTGATGGGGCCATCTGCAGTGCGTGAATGGTTCAAGAGCCTCAATTTGACCAACGATGACCTGGACAAACTCGAAAAGGTCCTCGAGGCGCGCGAGCTCGAGCTTATAAAAGCGCAGAATGAAATAAAGATCTTGCAGACAAAGGTTGCCAACATGCTGCTCGAACCGAACCCCGATATGGCGCAGATCGAAGATGCTGTTACTAAAAGTCTCGAATGGGAAAAAACGGTGAGGATGATCCAGATCGAGCGCCAGGTGGAAATTCGCAAAATTCTCGGCGAACAGCGCTGGCAGTCGGTACTGCTTCTTGTGCGAGAGGCGAGAATGTCGGAAAAAGCCGGCAAGTTTGCTAATTCATTCAGTGCAAAGGGATTGAGCCCGGATGAAGCGGATCGCTATAGCAGGCTTCTGAAGGTGCTGCGGAGGATTATGTGAGTACGGCGGTGCGATTGCGCATGGCAGCCGCCCTAGGCGTATCAAAAAGCATTATATTATGAACAGCAATGAGTTATTGGTGCGTACAATGAGCGCAGAAAAAAAAGAATTCGGCCGTCTCAAGCCGGACGAAAGCGCTGCTGGGGAACAGCTTTCTCTGCCCGCCGCTGATGATCCTGTCGACCTTTCGCTCGCGGAGCATGCGGCAAAGGGCGACAAAGGCGCATTCGAGCGCCTTATGTGGCGCTGGTGGGATCGGATCCGTGGATATTGTGCGGCTTTTGTGGCATTCGATCCGGAGCTCGCTGAGGAAGCAGCACAGGAGTCGCTGATCCGGATGTACAAAGCGCTTCCCCGCTGGCGAAAAGAAAGCCCTCTTGGGGGCTATCTCTACGGCATCTGCAGGACTGCGAGCCTTGATGTGATCCGTTCCCGTGCGCGGCATAGTGCGCGTTCGATGTCGGTGGAAGATTTCGATTCGCTTTCTCTCGAAAGCCCGCATTCTACGGGAGAAGCGAATGTCCTTCAGGAAGAAGCAAACCAGATGCTTGCAAAGGCGATGCAACGCCTTGATCCGGAAGATCGCTCGATGCTCTACCTCCACGAAGTAGAAGGAAAAGGGCTTGCAGAGCTGGGCACAATGTACAATTTGCCGGTTGGAACAGTAAAATCGCGCCTGTTCCGCGTGCGGGAAAAGCTGAGCGTGATGCTCAAGGAGATGGGATATGAGCTCCGCTGAAAAGAAAGAAATCTATCTCAAAGACGCGTTGAAAGACGCAGCGATGTCGACTGCTCCCTCTTTTCCGGACTTTGCCGATGTGTATCGCAAGGCTGAGCAGCGCCCTCGAAAAATTCGGCGTATCGTTTTTTCTGCGGCTATCACCGCAGTTGCAGCAGCAGCGAGTTTCTGGATCGGCATCGCGTGGCACAGCCAAACTTCGCGCGATATCGCGCTGATCGATTCGTGGACTGTAAGTACTGCTCCCGTTGCAGTGAGCGTGAGCACAACGCAAGGCGCTCAGAATGAAATAGTACTCAGCACCTATCAAACAAGCCCTGTCAACCTTTTTGTGCAAGACCTCTGGGAAAGCTCGGCAGGAACAGGGCTGTAATAAAGGCTGAATGAATCAGCAATTCAGTAGTTGCGTGCAAAAATCGCGCGGTGCTTTGCGGGCGCCCCGCAAATCGCACATTTCCCTTCGATATGGTCTTGTTTGCCAAGCGGCATACACCGCAGTGTCGCTTTGGTTTTTTCTTTGAGCGATGCCTCGCATTCGGCAGAACCGCACCACAGCGCTTCTGCAAAGCCGCCCTTTGCGCCGGATGTTCCGGCGGTTTCTACACCGAAGAACTCGATGAGCTCACCGAGCGTGCTCACCGGTACCGTATTGGCGTCGCGAAATGCCTTTGCACGCTCATAGAGCGAAGCCTGAATCTGCGTCTGCAGTTCTCTGAGCCTTGCGCCTGCTTCTCCGACTGGCACAAATAGCTTTTCGCCCGTGTCCCTGCGCACCATGACGACCTGGCCGGCCTGCATATCCCGCGGGCCGATTTCGATGCGTACCGGCGTGCCGCGCATCTCCCACTCGGCAAATTTCCAGCCCGGGCTCGAAGAATCATCGATATCGAGCACGATTTTGAAGCCCGCTGCGCGCAGCTCTGCCTGCAGTTTTTCTGCAAAGGCAGTCACCGCGGCTTTCGTGTCGTTACGATAAATAGGAATGATCACCGCATCCTCCGGCGAGAGGGTAGGCGGCAGCACAAGACCTTTATCGTCAGAGTGCGTCATGATGACTGCACCGACGAGGCGGGTCGACACGCCCCAGCTGGTTGCCCATACGTACTCGAGCTCACCCTGCCTGTTCTGGAACTTTACGTCGAAAGCCTTGGCAAAATTCTGGCCGAGGAAATGGCTGGTACCGGCCTGGAGCGCCTTCTTGTCTTGCATCATTGCTTCGATTGAATAGGTGTCGACAGCGCCGGCGAATTTTTCGCTCTCACTTTTAAGCCCGGGGACTACTGGGACTGCCAGATAGCGTTCGACGACATCGCGGTATACTTCGAGCATGCGCAGGGTCTCCTCGCGGGCTTCCTGCTCCGTCTCGTGGGCGGTGTGTCCTTCCTGCCAAAGGAATTCCGACGTACGCAAAAAGAGCCTCGTGCGTTTCTCCCAGCGCATGACATTCGCCCACTGGTTGATAAGGAGCGGCAGATCTCGCCAAGACTGAATCCAATTGCGATACATGGCCCAGATAATGGTTTCGCTGGTCGGGCGAATGCAGTACGGCTCCTCGAGTTTTTCGCCGCCGCCGTGCGTTACGACCGCAAGCTCCGGTGCAAAGCCATCAACATGCTCAGCTTCCTTTTCCAGAAAGCTCATGGGGATGAGCAGAGGGAAATATGCATTTTCATGGCCTGTTTCCTTGAAACGCCGATCGAATTCGTCGCGGATTCTTTCCCAGATCGCATAGCCGCGCGGCCGGATCACCATACTGCCTTTTACCGGCGAATAGTCCGCCAGCTTCGCATTCAGGATGATGTCGATATACCATTGGGAATAATCGACTTCGCGCGGTGTAATCTTTTCTGCCATACTGCACCTCAAGTAGTGGGAATTCGCCATACTATAGTGAAAAGCGATGCTTCAATCAATTGCCGGAATAAAGTAGGATAAAGATGTGACAACGCGGAATTTTCGTTTTGCTTACTGGATTTTTTCAATGGTTAGCATTGTGGCGCTTGCTGGCTCGATTCTGCTCGCGATTCGCACAGGGACCGATAAGCGCCTTCCATTTTTTCTTGCTGATGCAAAGCTGTATACCGAATATTTCTTCTTCGGAACGCCAGTGGGAATCCAGCTGGCAGCGGCCCTGCAAATTTGCTTTTTGCTGCTTTGCTCAACTGTAATGCTCATCATCGTTCTTTTTACATTTCAAAAAACAGTGTCGGCCGAGATTTATTTTATTGCACTCTGGGCATTTCTTGTCGATGCAGAGGCGCTCAGGCTCCTCATGCTCATCATTTCTCAGCGAAGCACCTCGATTGGGCCGCTTGTTTCGCTGACTCGGGTAGTGTATGGTGCCCGATTTACCGGCTTGATATCGCTTTTCATATCGGGGCTGTATGCTGTCGGCATCGGACATGAGCGACCTCAATCCGGATACCTCCTTGCAATTTTGTTCGGCGCGATGATAGCCATGCTCATACCAATCAGTATCGACCGTTTCCAGTCGTCGTTCATGCTTGCGGCGGGGTATCGCGATATTACCATGATTGTCACCATCGCGCTTATTGCGATTAACTTTATAGACTATGTCGTGGCGGCGCGTCTCAAGGAAGATGCTTCGTATGTCGTTGCGGGAATCGGTTTGACCATTGCTGCGGGCTCCTGGGTAAGGCTATGGAATACGATTCCGCTCACCGAGGGAATTGGAATTGCGTTGCTTTTTGCTGCGGGCCTGTTCGGCGTGATCGAAAGGCTTCATAAAATCTATATCTGGAAATGAGTGCGGGAGCGCATAGGCGGCAGGGCAGACCGAGCTCGATTTTTTAGGCTGGAACCTGCTAGAGCACAATAGAAGCAATAATGCCCGCTGCAAGCGGAATCAATACATTGTCCCAATCCTTTGTCGGCCAGAACTCCACAGACGCAGTTGCGGCAGCAATGATAAGCGCAGGAATGAATTTGCCCGTAAAAATAAAGACAGCGACAAGCACGGTCAGAAAACAGAAGACGGATCCCTCGAAAGATTTCCCGCCGGAGAGAGGCATCGGAATGCGCCCAAATGATTTTCCAATCAAACTTGAAAAGCTGTCGCCGATTGCAAGCGCAAGAATAGCCACTTTTGCCTGCAGCGGATCGAAGATAATGATTGCGAGCAATGCGCCAAGCGCGAGGGTAATGGGCCCCATGACAAATCGGTTGCCATCGCGGCGCCGTGCTGCATGTTCGGTGATTGGAGCGATGATTGGGACGATTACTCCCTTGTGCCGGAGCCATTCACTCGTGGAATACACAAGCATTCCGATCAGCAGAGCGACAATCGGAACAGTCGGAGAAATATCGAGGAGGGGAATGCAGATGATGATAAGCAGATGAAGCGACTTCCGCGTGAGTTCGATTCTTATTTCTTCAGCTGGAGATTGGAAATGTATCCGCCTGTCTTGTTCATGATCGATGCGATCAGCCCGCGTCGCTCCGTCATCGATTCTCACATCCAGCCTCTTTCAGGTCTATCCTTGACAGGGCAAGGCATCGTTTGCTAGGATGCCGCTCGAGAGTGCTGAGCGGGCGATTAACTCAGTGGGAGAGTGCCACCTTCACACGGTGGAAGTCATTGGTTCAAATCCAATATCGCCCATCCAGCGCTCTTTTTGTATACATCGGCAAAAAAGATGCTTCAAAAAAGAACAAATCGCATTGAAAGCGCCGAATATCCTTGCCGGATATTTTACAGCATACGACTATTTTCGGATCACTACAACATATTGCATCGAACGGTGAATCAGTTAGGTGCCTGAGACTGGCACGGGGCATCTAGCAAGCTGGCGCAATGACGCCTACATAGTGTCCGCTTTGCCCAATTTTCTTCCCTTTCTGGTTTCGATAATCCCAAGATACCAGATGCCGATGCATGCCAGCGCAGCGATAAGGCCCAAGTATGGCCATGCAGTCTTCAGCCCGAAGCGATCCGTAAACCAGCCTACAACTGGAGGGCTCACGCTCCAGCCCAATCCTCCAATCAGAGGAAGCACAGCCTGAAATCGGCCCCTGTGTGAAATCGGAGTGTGGTTCGCGACGTACGTTCCTTCATTTGTCGCGTTCACAATCTCGCCAAGCGTCCAAATGGCCGTCGTCAGATACATGAGCAAAACTGATGGAGCGAGGCCGATGAGCCCGAATCCAAGCGCATACAAAATGCCTGCAAACGCAACTGCGTTGATGGGTTTCCATCGCTGCGTAAGGGCCATTATTGGGGTCGACAGCACAATCACCATCGTCGCATTGAGCGTCATGAGGCTACCATAGATCACCGATCCCTGGGCACCGAAAAATTCTTTTGTCTGTAGAGGCAGCGCAAAACGGTGCTGAGCGTAGACAAACCCATACAGCCCGGTAAGAATTGTGAAGATAACAAGATATGGCCTCGAAAGCAGCGCCTGGATGATATTGCCTCGATGCGCCTCGTCTGTCGCGCCCGAACCGAAGCTCGCTTCCACCTGTTCGCGGGATGGCTTTGTCTCGGGTACTTTCAGGGCAACAAGGCTGACTGCGGCAAGAATCGCGATTGCATTCCCCCAGAAGAGCCAGGAAGTCGATTTTTCGAACAGAAAGCCCGCGATCATCATGCCGACCGCAAACCCCAAATTATGCCCCAAATACGTCAAGGAAAACGCCCTGCGACGGGTTTCGGGCGTGGTGAGGTCCGTCATCATGGCGGAGCGGGCCGGATCGGTGAGCCCGTCGAAAAACACGCTTGCGAGCAGAAACCACCGCACATTCCCGCCGATACCAGCAAATCCACAGGGAATATAGCAGAGCCCCGACAGGACCTGTGCGGTGACCATCAGCTTCTTGCGCCCGAATGTATCCGCAATTTTCCCTCCTAAAAAATTTGCCGGGATATAGGCAAAATTCACAATCATAATGAAAAAGCCTGCCTCTTGCTGGGTCATTCCGACCCGCCCGGTGAGGTATAGCGTAAGGAAGGGGAATACGAACATCCCGACTGAATTGATGACTGTCGCTGCGAACAACACGTACAGCGATGAAGGGAGGCCGCTGTAAACATCTAGGAATCTGCGTATGGGGCGCATGGTCAAGCGTTTACGTTATACGGCTTCGGGCTTTTGGGTCAAGGTGCGAGGTTGGATCGAAGGTCAGGGAGCGGCGGCTTGTGCAGCGCGGTTCAGCGCGGTCCGGTTCAGCATGGTCTGGAACAGCGGTTCGGTTCAGCGCGGTCTGGCTCAACTTGGTCTGGCGCAGCGCTTCGGCGCGGTTCGGAATTGCGCGAAATGCCTCCGCTCGCTACAATATTCGCCATGAAAGGCATAATCGTTGCGGCGGGCTATGGCACCCGCTTTCTTCCTGTCACGAAGACCATTCCCAAAGAAATGCTCCCAATCGGCGTTACGCCGAGCATTGCGTACATTGCAAAAGAATTCGTCGATTCAGGAATTACCGACATCATCGTGATTTCGAGCCGGCGTAAAAAAGTTCTTGAAGATTATTTCGACCGCGAGATTGAGCTCGAGGAGCTCTTCATGCGCGAAGGCAGAGAAGACAGGCTCGAGAAAATCCGCCCGTTCCCTGCGCGCATCTCTTTTGTCCGGCAGGCCGAGATGAAGGGTACTGGGCATGCACTCATGCAGGTAAGCCATCTTCTTGGCAATGAGCCATGCATTGTTGCGTATCCCGATGATATCGTGATTGGCAAGGTGCCGCTTGCGCGCCAGCTCATGTCGGTCTACGAGCAGACCGGGAAATGCGTGCTCGCTACAATATATGATCCTGGTGATGTTTCGCGCTATGGGGTAATCGATCCTGCACCGGACGGCGTGAGTGTGCGCGGATTTGTCGAAAAACCGCCGGCAGGCTCGGAGCCGAGCCACGAAGTTTCTATAGGCCGCTTTTTGTATACGCCTGAATTTTTCAGCTGGCTGGAACAAGGTTGGAAGCACCATGGTTCGGGCGAATACTACCATGTCTACGCACTCAACAAGATGATAGAAAAAGACAAGGTTGCGTACGCGCGTGTCGATGGCACGAGGCTCGATACTGGCGAGATTGGAGGGTTTTTCGAAGCGCAGCTCTATAATGCGATGCAGGAGCCGGCTCTGAAGTCGGTATTGGTCCGCTTTGTTGCGGAGCATGGGGCTGAGCTCGGGCTTGGCGGCTCGATGTCGGACAGAAAATAGCAGTGGCGATAAGGGCGGCCGCCGTTGTAACGGCACCAGCAGGAATACCACGCGCCATCGCCGAGGCAGGGGCGCTCGACATTCCGCGGCTCCACTAAAAATGCCAAGGGAAGGGTCTCTTCCCAGCAATGCCGCACCAATATCCCGCAGCGCCCCCTCGTTAGCCCATCTTAGTCCACGGTAATCGATTTCGAAACATTCTTCGGCGCATCGGGATGTACGCCGTGGTTTTGTATACCGAGCGAATCAAGCCACTCCATTTTGCGCACCGACATGCGGTACGCCAGATACTGCAGCACAATGGTTGCCGAAAACACGAAGAGGCAGGGGTCGCCCGATGGCGGCAAAGGAATGTACTTTGACCAGTACGATTCAGCTCCCATCGGTCTGCCTTCCACGGCAAGAGCCAGTTCCTGCTGAGGCTCAGCGATGAGCACGATGTCGGCGCCACGAATCTTGTGGGTGTGGATCTGGCTTATTGTAATACGCCGATCGCGTTCTTCGGGCGGGCAGATGAAGACAAGAGGATAATTGTTAGTGAGTTTTTCGAACAGCTCATTGTCAATGCCGCGTATCGGCTCTGTTCCTGCGAGCTTTTCGATGTCAGCAAGCGAAAGAATCGTGTTCCGGCCCAGAATCGTGTTCGGACCATGTTTGAATTCCGCGGCGTCGTAGCCTTCGGTGTGGTTCAGGACGACTTCGCGTATTTTGAGCGCTCCTTCGCGCGCGAGCCCTATAAGCCCCGTTCCGAGAATGTGAATCGATGGCGCAGCAAAGAGATGCGCGGCGACCGTTTCGATGTCGCCCATGCGGGTTTCGATCGTCTCGGTCATGAGGTCTTTTGCCTTGAGCAGATTATCGCGAATCCGTTGCTCGGGCATCGAGAAACTCGCAGCGATAAGATAGAGAATCGCGATCTGGCTTGTGAAGGATTTGGTGGCTGCGACCGCTATCTCCGGCCCGCAAAGCAGGGGCAGGTAGAAATCTGAAAGTTCCTGCGGGATGCGGCTGTTTTCGTTATTTACAATGCTCACAAGTCGAACCGAAGGGCTCGCTTTTTTTACATCCTGGAAAATATCGACGAGGTCTTTTGTTTCGCCCGATTGCGAAATGCCGATGATGAGGTCATTCGAGCTCAGGCAATTGAAATACATCGAGCGGAAAATGCCCGGGTTGCATGGATATACTGGAATGTGTGCCATTTCGTTGAAGAAAAACGCAGCAGTCAGCGCAGCATGGTAGGAGGTACCCGAGGCAACAAGGTAAATCCTTCCTCCAGAATGTGATGCCTCGTGAATCGCGTTTTTCAGTTCGCCCGTATAGCGAAGCACTGCACGCCGCTTTCGCCATACGATGACTTTATCCATGAGGAGCAGTCGGTCTCTCGACAACGGGTCGAGGGCAGCAAGCTCCTTAAGGAGCTCAGCCTCGTCAGAGATAAAGTCGAGCCCGACAAAATGCGCTGCCCCCGCATTCTGGACACGCGCTTCTACCTCATTCCAGGCAGAAGAATCGAACACTTCGCGCATGCCGGCGATCAGCGCCTCGCTTCCAAACCGCTCCGAGAGCGAAGCAATTTTGTCCGCAGTTTCCTTGCAGTCATCTTTGCGCTCTTCGAACAGCTCGGCAAGCGGCTCGAGCGAGGGATCCCGGAAATAGTAACGGAGCACCTGGTTGATGTTGTTCGGGCTCGAAGAAATTTCCTGTTCCATGTAATGCTGATATTCAGGCGAGAGCTGGGTATCTTTGATGGAGAGCTTCGAGCGTTTGAGACGCGGATGCGAGAAAAATGGTTGGCCCTGCAGGCTGAAAATGAGGTACTGCCTGTCGGTGAACCAAATGCCTTCGCCTTCGGAAAGAGGAATGAGGGCGCGCGTTTTGGACAGCACACTGGTGAGGTCGGAAGAAAGCACAATAAAGTCCCCGTGCGAATCGCTGCCCATGCCTGCATAGAGGGATGAGCCCGATTTTATCGCAAAAACGCCGGGGAGCTGAGGGTCAGCGACAGCGGCCGCATATGAACCTTCCGCAAGAGACTCGGCTTTGCGGATTGCTTCGATCATGCGCAGGACACCATCGGGCACCCCTTCGATAATGCCAGCATTCGCGTAGGCTTTGCGCAGGTGAGCGAGTTCGGAGCTCGCGAGCGATTGCGCCGCGGCATACTGCTCTTCGATGAGATGAACGATTATTTCCCCATCGTTATCGGAGACGACTGCATGGCCACGAGCGGTAAGCCATGCCTTGAGCGTGTCGGTATTGGAGATGTTGCCGTTGTGCGCGCCGACAAGCTCGACTTTGCAGCGCACATGGTGGGGCTGGCTGTTGACATCGGTGACTGCGCCGTACGTCGCCCACCGCACCTGCCCGATGAAGCGCTGGCCGCTGAACGAAGGGATATTCAACAGCGGACACACTTTGGAAGGGGCGCCGACTTGTTTCCGCAGCGTAATGCGCTTGTCCTGTCCGATGAATGCCGCACCTGTTGAATCATAGCCGCGATACTCGAGACGCTTGAGCAGAGCCTCGGCCTCTTTTCCCATCGATGGATTTTCGTCCTTGTAGACGAGCGAAACAATTCCACACATACAGCTAGTATACCATGGAAAATTTAAAAGGGGTCAGACCCCTGTTCTTTTTTTAAGTTTGCAAAAAGGGGTCTGACCCCTTTTTAAAATTTCGAGAAAGGGTAAGATGAGAGGGCTGAAGGGATGGCAGTATGATTCGACCAATGGAGCTTCAATATGTGGTGAGAGGGTATGACTGCGGCTATGGAGGTCCGCTCAAGCCTTTTGCGCTCGCTAATTTCTTTCAGGAAGCCGCGGGCGCTCACGCGTTGGCGCTGGGTATCGGCATGGAGGATATGTGGGCAAAAGGGCTGACCTGGATGCTCGCGAGGATAGATATTCGGATTGAACGACTGCCGCGCGAAGGGCAGACTGTCGTGGTGAGAACGTGGCCTGTGGGCACAAAGAGGCTTTTCGCCCAGAGGTGTATCGAGCTTGTCGACAGCTCGGGGGTGAAATGCGCAGGTGCGATGTATGAATATATTGTTGTTGATATAAAAACCCGCCGCGCCATGCGGCCTGAACGGACGCTGCCAATCGACCTGCACACTGATATCCCATGGCCCTTCCCAGATCTTGAACCTGGCATCGAAAATGCGGCATTTGCCGAGCTTGAGCAGGCACTCAAATCCACAAACGCAGGGCAGTCTGGCGCCGCCGATGTTCAAAGTTCCGATTTTATGGCATCACAAGGTTTTTCACCAGCCTTTTCCATCGAGGCGCGCGCACGCCATATCGACCACAACGGACATGTCAACAATGCACATTTTATCAATTGGCTGTGCGATGCCGTATCGATGCCGCGCGGTTCGTATCTCAGCCGAATCAAAATCGATTTTGTACACGAGATTCTAAAAGGTGAGCATGTGCACGCCTGGGTCAAAGCCAAGGATTCCGCGGCCTTCGAGCCTTTGCCCTCGAGCCATGCCGATGGTTTACCGCACAATCCAGCGGAGCAATCCGAAAATGCTTATGCGCAGACATGGCTTGCAGCGTTGTCCGTGGGTACAGAGCTGGCTGCGCGTGGCTTGCTTTCGATCGCCAAAACCGAGCAAAAAGATAAAACTCTCGCCGCCGAGTAAGGGAGCTTTCTTGAGCGGCGCAGCGTCGTCTGTTGATAGTTTGGATTTGAAGTTCTGGATGCGCGCATTCCCGACCCCGCTCAAAACCTCTGCCGAGTATCTGCCGGGCTACGCGCGTGCCTAAATGTTCTCCTGCCTGCCTTCTGCAAGGTTCGTGACACTATGGATTTTTTGCACTATTTCGCGCGCATCGACCTGACTCTTTACAGAGCTTTCTTCGCCGCTGAGAGTGCACTTTCGTAATCGGGTTCCTGCGCAATTTCTGGTACCTGCTGAGTGTATACCACTATATTCTGCGCATCGAGCACGACAACAGCCCTCGACAGCAAACCTGCCAGCGGCCCTGTCGTCATTTCGACCCCATAGGCTTTGCCAAATTCTCTATCGCGCAGTTCGGAAAGGGTAATGACTTTG
>Ga0078972_1002158_pt1 | contig 67296 bp, 57 predicted proteins | sample YelNatPaOPGAMG01_FD_67568 | JGI IMG/M metagenome (GOLD analysis project Ga0078972, IMG submission 67568) | Hot spring thermophilic microbial communities from Obsidian Pool, Yellowstone National Park, USA - OP-RAMG-01 (SPADES assembly) (version 2) | ecosystem: Environmental > Aquatic > Thermal...
TGTAGGAACCACGGGGATACGGAGCGCAGGATGTGGCACCCGCCTCCAAAGGCGGGTGAGGATTGAAACACCGTATACTCAGTGGACTCCAAAAACTTGGAGTATGTGGCACCCGCCTCCAAAGGCGGGTGAGGATTGAAACCCCCCGTCATAGGTTGGGGGTACACCCATTTGGCAAGTGGCACCCGCCTCCAAAGGCGGGTGAGGATTGAAACGCAAACGCTCGCCGTATCTTCGCAATCTCCTGTTTGGTGGCACCCGCCTCCAAAGGCGGGTGAGGATTGAAACTTCGAACGCTCTAAGGAGAGTCCCAATACTTCTTGCAGGTGGCACCCGCCTCCAAAGGCGGGTGAGGATTGAAACGATACCACTGCCGTATTTCGGCGTCAGGTATCATGGTGGCACCCGCCTCCAAAGGCGGGTGAGGATTGAAACCCGGCGAGACCGAGGTGGAAAAGAGGACGACGTTCTGTGGCACCCGCCTCCAAAGGCGGGTGAGGATTGAAACTCCGCAAGGCCTTTGGAGGACTTCAGCGCCTCAATGTGGCACCCGCCTCCAAAGGCGGGTGAGGATTGAAACAGGAGAAGGAGGGAGGGTAGGGGGTAGAGGAAGTGGTGGCACCCGCCTCCAAAGGCGGGTGAGGATTGAAACAGCGCAAGGTGCAATCTATGCCGGATTTGACGCTCGAGTGGCACCCGCCTCCAAAGGCGGGTGAGGATTGAAACTCTTCACTCATCGTTTACCTCCTTATAGTAGTTAAGCCTGGTGGCACCCGCCTCCAAAGGCGGGTGAGGATTGAAACGGGCGGGGAAATGTCAACTACCAAAAGGGTACGCTCCGTGGCACCCGCCTCCAAAGGCGGGTGAGGATTGAAACTTCTTCTCGGAGGGTCGGAGCAGCCAAGGTCAGTAGGTGGCACCCGCCTCCAAAGGCGGGTGAGGATTGAAACGAAGGAGTGAAGTCGGCTATATATCTTACCACCTTGGTGGCACCCGCCTCCAAAGGCGGGTGAGGATTGAAACGCAAATTATCTGCGCATGGCTCAGAGAGGCTTCTGGCTGTGGCACCCGCCTCCAAAGGCGGGTGAGGATTGAAACTGCGCGCAATCGGGTGGTGCCCCGTGTGCAGCCACGTGGCACCCGCCTCCAAAGGCGGGTGAGGATTGAAACGTAGTCGGCACAGCCTGTTGGCCAGTCATCAGAGGTGGCACCCGCCTCCAAAGGCGGGTGAGGATTGAAACTGGTGACCGTAACAGATGCATGTGGTCCGAAATATCCGTGGCACCCGCCTCCAAAGGCGGGTGAGGATTGAAACATCTTGCAGAACTGCCTGCCCAAGCTGCTGCATTAAGTGGCACCCGCCTCCAAAGGCGGGTGAGGATTGAAACGTCCCCATAATAGAGCCATTCATAGAGGTCCCAGCCGTGGCACCCGCCTCCAAAGGCGGGTGAGGATTGAAACTCTTCCAAATACGCTCTCCGCCGCTCCTCGTTATGTGGCACCCGCCTCCAAAGGCGGGTGAGGATTGAAACCTCATAGTAGATCTTCACCCATCCCAGCGGTACCTTCGTGGCACCCGCCTCCAAAGGCGGGTGAGGATTGAAACTCTACGGGGTTGAAGACCCGGAGCTGCCGTGCGAGTGGCACCCGCCTCCAAAGGCGGGTGAGGATTGAAACCAAACGGTACAAGCTCTAGCCCACCGCCTCAGTAGTGGCACCCGCCTCCAAAGGCGGGTGAGGATTGAAACACGTTGCGCAGCTTCGAAGGAGTGAAGTCGGCTATGTGGCACCCGCCTCCAAAGGCGGGTGAGGATTGAAACCCGCGAAATTGCCGCGAAATTGCGCGCAAAATTGCGCGTGGCACCCGCCTCCAAAGGCGGGTGAGGATTGAAACTCGTGAAAAACAGCCTCGTGGTTTCGTGTAGGTATGTGGCACCCGCCTCCAAAGGCGGGTGAGGATTGAAACGCGAAACCTGCGCTAGCGCAGGAACTCAATACTCACGTGGCACCCGCCTCCAAAGGCGGGTGAGGATTGAAACTCAAAAAATGTATGAGTACCAAGAGCTGGCTGAGCGGTGGCACCCGCCTCCAAAGGCGGGTGAGGATTGAAACCTCAAGTCGAAGAAAGAGCCAAGGAACAACAAAGAGTGGCACCCGCCTCCAAAGGCGGGTGAGGATTGAAACTGGCGCGCGCTGTTGCGCCATAGCATTCGATTGTGAACGTGGCACCCGCCTCCAAAGGCGGGTGAGGATTGAAACTGGGATATCTCATCGATTAGATTGCGGAACCGGTTTCGTGGCACCCGCCTCCAAAGGCGGGTGAGGATTGAAACCCGATACGCGGAAAAGTGATACGTATCGGAAGGACGTGGCACCCGCCTCCAAAGGCGGGTGAGGATTGAAACGCAATGATATCATCCTCTACCTGCGTACCTACTCCGGTGGCACCCGCCTCCAAAGGCGGGTGAGGATTGAAACCCAGCATCACTACTTGCCGTTTGCGCCGCCTCCACAGGTGGCACCCGCCTCCAAAGGCGGGTGAGGATTGAAACGAGGTTGAGTGATTCGGACAGGGTGGAACCTGCTACGTGGCACCCGCCTCCAAAGGCGGGTGAGGATTGAAACCGGGCGCCAGCATCGAATGACGATTTCCAGCCCTATGTGGCACCCGCCTCCAAAGGCGGGTGAGGATTGAAACGTCGGGGATATTACGTCCCCGACTAACGATAACAACGTGGCACCCGCCTCCAAAGGCGGGTGAGGATTGAAACTGGGGGTGCATGTGCACCCCTGAGCTCGAGTACGCGCGTGGCACCCGCCTCCAAAGGCGGGTGAGGATTGAAACTGCCGATGGTCCAGCCATCAGCAGGTAGACGAGTATATGTGGCACCCGCCTCCAAAGGCGGGTGAGGATTGAAACTGCTTTGTGGTAGTAGCCTCGATCGCCCATATCTCGTGGCACCCGCCTCCAAAGGCGGGTGAGGATTGAAACCTGTATGTCTGACGTCGCGCCGCTCAACCGGCGAAGTGGCACCCGCCTCCAAAGGCGGGTGAGGATTGAAACTCAACCTCTCCAAAAGCTCCTGGTTCCCCAACCCGTGGCACCCGCCTCCAAAGGCGGGTGAGGATTGAAACGTCCCAGTAGTAGTGTTTTCCGTTTTGGTAATCATATACGGTGGCACCCGCCTCCAAAGGCGGGTGAGGATTGAAACTATCACGTATCGGCAGTGTAGGAGTTGGTCAGCAGGTGGCACCCGCCTCCAAAGGCGGGTGAGGATTGAAACTGGTCCCGGCAAGCCGTTTGCGAACTAACAGCATGACGTGGCACCCGCCTCCAAAGGCGGGTGAGGATTGAAACACCAAATCTGATACAGGGGCCAACAGTAAGCCGAATGTGGCACCCGCCTCCAAAGGCGGGTGAGGATTGAAACACAGGTCGCGAATTCTGTCTTGCTTCATGACCGGATTGTGGCACCCGCCTCCAAAGGCGGGTGAGGATTGAAACGCATCGACTCTTGCTCCTCAGACACATCGAGCCAAGTGGCACCCGCCTCCAAAGGCGGGTGAGGATTGAAACTCGGGTAGCACCCGCCAGGGTGACCCGGAGTCCGGGCGGTGGCACCCGCCTCCAAAGGCGGGTGAGGATTGAAACTCTTGTGGGCCATTGATGAAAACACTCATCCACGCTTGTGGCACCCGCCTCCAAAGGCGGGTGAGGATTGAAACTGTCCATGGCTGCGCCTGGCTTGCCTCCAGCTGTCATGTGGCACCCGCCTCCAAAGGCGGGTGAGGATTGAAACCCTGCGTGGGTGGTCTTCCGGAGCTCAGCTCCGGAGGTGGCACCCGCCTCCAAAGGCGGGTGAGGATTGAAACGGAGACACCACTCTCGCCCTGGTCGGGTAGCACCCGTGGCACCCGCCTCCAAAGGCGGGTGAGGATTGAAACCTCGACATCCCGTCCGACAGCTTCAGCAATCATGGTCAGTGGCACCCGCCTCCAAAGGCGGGTGAGGATTGAAACTTGGCAGGTAGCCAATCAACCGCACGATTACTTGAAGTGGCACCCGCCTCCAAAGGCGGGTGAGGATTGAAACTTTGAGCTGCTGGTATATCCGCCATACGCTCTTGGCGTGGCACCCGCCTCCAAAGGCGGGTGAGGATTGAAACTTCAGCATCTTGTCCTGCTTCTGCGCCGCTTTAGCAGTGGCACCCGCCTCCAAAGGCGGGTGAGGATTGAAACGCACGGTCGCCACGCGCTATCCGTACGTGCAGCGCTCGTGGCACCCGCCTCCAAAGGCGGGTGAGGATTGAAACGCACGGAGGAGTGGAAAGACAAAATGGTGAACGTCGTGGCACCCGCCTCCAAAGGCGGGTGAGGATTGAAACTGTCAACGATGCAGAACGGGACAGATAGTGATGAGTGGCACCCGCCTCCAAAGGCGGGTGAGGATTGAAACGTCGCGTGGGGGTAGTGGCTCCCTGTGTCACCACGTGGCACCCGCCTCCAAAGGCGGGTGAGGATTGAAACTCCTTTTAGCGGGGCGGTGCCGGCTAGGACTACGATGTGGCACCCGCCTCCAAAGGCGGGTGAGGATTGAAACCACGAGAGCTGCTCTCGTATCAGGAGGGGCTACAGCGCGTGGCACCCGCCTCCAAAGGCGGGTGAGGATTGAAACACTCCACCTGTGATGTACACGTACAGCTCATCACGTGGCACCCGCCTCCAAAGGCGGGTGAGGATTGAAACAAGCGTACCGTATATCGATTGCTGACTTTCCGCCGGCGTGGCACCCGCCTCCAAAGGCGGGTGAGGATTGAAACTTTCTGACGTTGCTCGGATACGCGACCCGGACATAAGTGGCACCCGCCTCCAAAGGCGGGTGAGGATTGAAACTTGCACCGGAGGGCGGAACGATTAAGACCGGAATTGGTGGCACCCGCCTCCAAAGGCGGGTGAGGATTGAAACTGTCGATGAGCTCAAAGACCTATATGAGATAATTAAGTGGCACCCGCCTCCAAAGGCGGGTGAGGATTGAAACAATGCGAAAGTACGTAGCAGATTTACTGCCCGTACTTGTGGCACCCGCCTCCAAAGGCGGGTGAGGATTGAAACCCTACAGGGTTCCGGAGGAACTTCGGTTGGAAAACCAGGTGGCACCCGCCTCCAAAGGCGGGTGAGGATTGAAACACGTGTAGGACTTGGAATTTGTGTAGCTGGATCCCGATGTCGTGGCACCCGCCTCCAAAGGCGGGTGAGGATTGAAACTCAACCAGGGCTCGAGCAGCGGCGCAGTTATCTCGTGGCACCCGCCTCCAAAGGCGGGTGAGGATTGAAACCAGGTATCTCTAACCGCCATTCTCACCAAATCAGGCACGTGGCACCCGCCTCCAAAGGCGGGTGAGGATTGAAACCACTCCATCCTGCTATTTCGCGTATAGCTTCATATGTGGCACCCGCCTCCAAAGGCGGGTGAGGATTGAAACCCTGCACCCAACCTGCCCCAATGTGTCTCATTCCAGTGGCACCCGCCTCCAAAGGCGGGTGAGGATTGAAACGAGTCCTTATCCTGAGCCCGGGAGAGCAGATATGCGGGTGGCACCCGCCTCCAAAGGCGGGTGAGGATTGAAACCCACAACATGCGGATAATGCGGCTCGTGCACTCCGGTGGCACCCGCCTCCAAAGGCGGGTGAGGATTGAAACTACACCCACTCGTGGTGCGCTAGATACTGCGTCACACGTGGCACCCGCCTCCAAAGGCGGGTGAGGATTGAAACAACTGGGACGCAACCGGCCCCGGTCCGGCCCAATAGTGGCACCCGCCTCCAAAGGCGGGTGAGGATTGAAACCGGGTGTGGGTTATAGATTATTTCTTCTTCTTCTTCTTTTTGTGGCACCCGCCTCCAAAGGCGGGTGAGGATTGAAACACCGGATCGTAGACCGGAAATGATGCGTGATTATGTGGCACCCGCCTCCAAAGGCGGGTGAGGATTGAAACTTCGAACACGTACTTCAACCTGGTGTGCCCTACGTCCTTGTGGCACCCGCCTCCAAAGGCGGGTGAGGATTGAAACATAGAAGACTATGTAGCTGTTGACCCGCTGTTCCTGGTGGCACCCGCCTCCAAAGGCGGGTGAGGATTGAAACACCAAGTACAGCAACTCAAATATCACATATGTAAGTGCGTGGCACCCGCCTCCAAAGGCGGGTGAGGATTGAAACCGACACTTCGAAATTCCAAACCTCAGGTCTCATCTTTTGTGGCACCCGCCTCCAAAGGCGGGTGAGGATTGAAACCAAACCCAAACGACCCGGAAGACGTCTTACGAGTTGATGTGGCACCCGCCTCCAAAGGCGGGTGAGGATTGAAACTGTACCGCCATAGTGACACCTCCTGTTTGTCTGTGTGTGGCACCCGCATCCAAAGGCGGGTGAGAATTGAAACGGAATAACCTGTTTTCGAAAGAGGTGATACTGAAACACTGCTAAAAACAAACTATTGAGGGAGAAAAATGCGCGGCATGGCCATACTCGCCATCTCTGTTTCGGCGGCGTTCCTCTTTGTCAACTCCGCTGGAAAACCTCTCGCCGAAGCTTCTTACCAGGGCTACGGAATATGCTTCAGCCCTTATCTCGAGCTCGATCCCAACAAAGGGTATTCAGTCCCCGCCGATAGAATCTCCTCTCTCTTGGATATTGTGGCCCCCTACTTCAAATGGATCCGAACCTACGGCGCCACCCATGGTCAGGAAAACGTCCCGCGCATTGCCAAAGCAAAAGGGCTTTCTGTGTCCGCAGGTTGTTGGCTGTCCAGAAACCGAACCGCAAACGAGGCAGAAATCTCCTCCCTACTCCGCCTCATCCAAAACGGCCATGTCGATCTAGCTATCGTGGGCTCCGAGGTCCTGCTGCGAAACGACCTGAGCGAGGACGAACTAATCGGATACATCCGCCGGGTTAAAGCAAGCGGAGTCCCAGTAACCACCGGCGAAACCTGGTCAGAGCTGCTTCAACACCCGAAGGTCATGGCAGAGTGCAGTGTAATCCTTGCGCACTTCTACCCTTACTGGGAAGGCATGCGCATCGACCAAGCGCTGAAAAACCTTCACCAAAATTATCTCAAGCTCAAGCAGGCCGCGGGTGGCAAAGAGGTAATCGTTGGCGAGACCGGATGGCCCTCAGGAGGCTGCTCTTTCGGCCAGGCGATTGCCTCTCCAGAAAACGCCAGCCTCTATTTCCTAAACTTCGTCAGTTGGGCCAGAGCTGAAAACGTAAAATATTTCTACTTTGAAGCTTTCGACGAAGTTTGGAAAGCAAGCTACGAAGGACCCCAAGGGGCTTATTGGGGAATTTGGGACAAAACCTTCCAAATGAAACCCGGGATGATAAGGGTCTTCAACGGCGAAACCATGCCCAATAACTGGTCTTCCGAAACACCCAAAACCATCCCCGGCGATCTAGATTTCGACGGGAGGATAACAGTTCTCGATGCCACCCTCTCACTGCGGTTTCTCTTGGGGCTTGATTCGCCGTCTCCAAAGCAGGTCTCAGCGGCAGATGTCAACCGCAACGGCAAGCTGGATATCGGAGACTGCATAATGATACTCAGGCTGGCCGTGGGATTAGCCGCATAAGTAAAACAGCGGCCCTATCAAAACCAAGAGTTCGCCGGACGACCACATCAAACCGGCGAACCCTAGGTCAATCTGTAACACTTCCCGCTTCTAATTCAAGAAACCGGCAAACCAAAGCTTACCATTTGAACGTCAGCACTCTTGCCAACGCGGGAGATTTAAATCCGGGTGAAGCCTACACCTGCGTGTACCGGTCGTACCTCACAATTTCGCTCAGAGGCTTGCGGTCTCTGGGACCAGGCCACTCGGTCGGATAACCAACCGTCATAAGCGCCACCACCCTAAAATCCTGCGGAATTCCAAGAATGCTTTTCACCTTGCCTTCGTGGAAGGCGCCTATCCAACAGGTTCCAAGCCCTTCGGCCCTAGCGGCAAGCATAAGGTGGGTAAGCGCTATCGACAGGTCGATAGCAAAACAGCTCGCATAATAATCCACGTTACCCGACTCAACTTGCCTCCTCAGCTCTGTTCCATCCACCACAAAAGTCTCTTCGCCGCGGTTGTAAACCCCAACCGCATCTTCATACCGACCGCAAGCTACAACCACCACAGGCGCCTGAGCTATAAACTGCTGGTTCCAGCACGCCGGAACAAGCTGCTGCTTTATCGAAGCATCCCTAACCACAATAAACTGCCAGGGCTGTCTGTTCCCCCCAGATGGAGCAAGCCTCATGGCCTCCAAAAGCCTGTTCAAAACCTCTTCCGGTATCGGATCAGGCTTGTAAGAGCGAACGCTTCTGCGCTCTCGTATGGCTTCGTAAACGTCCATCTTGCTTACCTCCCACCCGCACTCAACAGCAGATAACATGCTGTGAACTTTTCCCTAGATGAGATTACCATAATTCCGCAAACGCTGGCAAGCTGCCGCCGAACAGCCGCAGGGCTTTTCAAAGTTTTAAACGCTACCATTCGAAACCCTTATCTTGGCTTGCCCTCATCCCCAACCCTTCTGTAGAAGTGAGCCAGCTTCCACTCGCCCGCGCAAACCGCGGGAGAGGGATCAGGGGTAAGGGCTAGCAAACCATCCGCTTTTGAAAAGCCTTGGAACAGCCGCCGCAAACCATCGTTGACGCCGCCTGAACCGGAACCCTATAATGACCTCGAAAGCTCTGCAATCTCACTGGAGACGACCAGGCTGTGCCAAACGCTGAAGAATCCACCAAAAACCCGCTTGCATCCATTCCATCCGTAAGCGAAGTACTAAACCAGGAGTCGGTCGCCGAACTCTTGGAAAAACACCCTCGCTCCATAGTGGTGGATTCTGTGCGCAGTGTGCTGGCAGATGTGCGCCGAAGCGTGCTGGAAAACCACCGCTCCGTCCCCCCAATCCGAGAAATAGAGCAAATGGTTCGGCTGGCGGTGGAGGCGCGCACCCAAAACAGCCTCCAACGCGTCATCAACGCCACCGGAGTGGTACTGCACACCGGCCTTGGTCGTGCAGTTGTAAGCAAGCAAGCGGTCCAAGCCGTGGCGGATGTGCTGCGTGGCCACTGCAACCTTGAGATCGACCCAGAAACCGGCAGGCGGGGCTCCAGGGATGTGCATGTTGCGTGGCTTCTATCCACACTCACCGGTGCCGAAAGCGGAACCATAGTGAACAACAACGCCGCATCAGTAATGCTCATCCTAAACACGCTTGCAGAGGGCAAGGAAGTGATTGTAAGCCGCGGAGAACTCGTCGAAATAGGCGGCTCCTTCCGAATGCCGGATGTAATCAGGAAAAGCGGGGCGGTGCTCCGCGAGGTCGGCACCACAAACAAAACCCACCTCTACGATTACGAAGCTGCAATCGGCGAAAACACCGGTGCAATCCTCAAAGTGCACCAAAGCAACTACCGAATAATCGGGTTCACAGAGCAGGTTGAACTCGCGGAGCTGGTCGAGCTGGGCCGACGACACAACCTTCCGGTGGTTGAGGACCTCGGAAGTGGAGCGCTGGTGGATACGCGCGCCTACGGCCTCTCCGCAGAGCCGATGGTCCAAGAAAGCGTTCGGGCCGGCGCCGATTTAGTCTGCTTCAGCGGAGACAAGCTCTTAGGAGGCCCGCAGGCCGGAATCATCGTTGGCAAACAGCACTACATACAAGCGATCAAGAAGAACCCGCTTTTTAGAGTGCTGAGATGCGGCAAAATGGTGTACGCAGCACTGGAAGCCACACTTCGGATGTACCTTGCAGTAACCGAAAAAGAAACTTCGACAGACACGCAAGAAGAACGTCGAAACCTTCCGCCCCCAATCGAAATCCTCGCGCGCAACCCGGCGTCCATTCGAACCACCTGCGAGCTCGCACTCGAAAACCTATCGCCCGAAGCCCAAAAGCGCTTCAATCCAACCATAGTGGCTGGGGAGTCCGAAGTTGGTGGCGGCTCACTGCCGGGAGAAAAGCTTCCAACTTACCTCCTGGCTCTGCGCCCAACAGACATGGCTGCCGAAGAGCTTGCCAAACGGCTTCGGTTTTGCAACCCTCCGGTGTACGGGCGCGTTTACAAAGAAACGGTTCTGCTGGACTTCCGCACCGTGCTTGACGGCGAGGAACTAGAGATCGCGGCGGCATTGAACCAACTCGCGGCAAATCCTTAAGAAAGCGAAGTTTGACGGCCCCCAACGCAAAAATCCAAAACGAGCGAAACCTGCAGGGATACCAAGGCTGCGCGGCGTATCATTGCTTGAGGGCTCAAATCGCAAAGAGCGCAACCCTCATTAAGACAAACAGTCTCGAAGAAACAATGGCAGAGAAGGTAAAGCTTACATCTCTGGCGCACTGCGCTGGGTGAGCGTCTAAGCTCAGCTCGGCTGAGCTGGCCCAGGTCCTGGGCGCGCTCCACACAATAGAAGACCCGCGCGTACTTGTGGGGTTCGATACGGCGGACGACGCCGGCGTCTTCCGCCTAACCGAGGATATTGCTATCGTCCAAACCGTGGACTTATTCCCTCCGGTGCTGGACGACCCGTACTGGTACGGCGCGGTAGCGGCGGCCAACTCCCTGAGCGACATCTACGCCATGGGGGCTAAGCCGATTACCGCTCTCAACATCTTCGCCTTCTCTGAGAAAACCCTGCCGGCTGAAATGGCAGCCGAAATACTGCGCGGCGGGGCCGATAAGGCACGGGAAGCGGAAGTCCCAATCATTGGTGGACACTCGCTTAGGGATGTGGAGCCGAAGTATGGAATGTGCGTAACCGGCATAGTCCATCCGAACAAAGTGATAACAAACGCTGGCGCTCGCCCGGGCGATTTGCTGGTGCTCACCAAGCCGTTGGGCACGGGAATCATCACTACCGCCGGAAAGTTCGATAAAACAACGCCGGACGTTATCAAGCAGGCAACCCAGGTGATGGCGGCTTTGAACCGCGGCGCGTCGGAGGCGATGCTGCGCGTTGGGGTGCACGCGGCAACCGACATAACCGGCTTCGGGTTGATGGGCCACCTCATGGAGATCTTGAAGGCAAGCAGGGTTGGTGCCGTGGTTCGCTGGCGCAGTGTGCCGGTTATAGAAGCCGCCCTGGAGCTGGCATCCAAAGGCGTTGCTCCGGGTGGAACCCTGTCGAACCAGGCCCAGGTGCTGGAGTACACTGATTGGGGCGATACTCCGGAGGAAGTGAACCTGGTTCTGTGCGATGCCCAAACATCCGGCGGGCTTTTGATATCCGTGCCTCCAGATCGTGCAGATGAGCTGATGGCAGAGCTGGAACGCGAGGGCGTTTCGAACGCGGCGGTTATAGGCGAAATAACCGACGGCCCAACCGGCGCAGTGAAGGTTGTATAACCACCGGGCTTTTTCTTAAGATGCAAAATCGCTGAAGGCTGGGATTTGTATGGCAGTTTTGTTGATTGGATACGACGTGGAAGCAGACGGGGCTCCCCAAGTCACCCGCAGTTTTCTGGAAGCAGTCAGGCCGTTGCACCGCGAATTCGAAGCACCATGCACGCTGTTCCTCCTTGGGCGGGTGGTGGAGCAAAACACAGACAGTTTGCTTCCTTTCGTGGGGGACCCGCTTTTTGATCTTCAACAGCACACTTACAGCCACAAACTGTTCAAAACCGTGTGCATGGAGGACGACGCTGGCCAGATAACCGTGTACCGGGGCGCCTCTGTGCAAGAGATCGACGAGGATGTCGGTCGCGCCCAAAGCGTCTTGAAAGAGCTTCTCGGCGTAAATCCCATAGGCATTTGCGGTCCTTACGGCTACTACCGCGGCCTTTCCGACCGCCCCGACTTGCTGGAAGTGCTCCACCGCCACGGAATTCGCTTCCTGCGCACCTACAGCCGAAACGAAAAAGACTTCCAGCCAACGCCCTTCTCGGTCCAGCCCTTCTGGTACGCGCCACAAGGCTTCCCGGATATGCTGGAGATACCGGTGCAGGGATACCAAGACCTGTACCTCAGAAACACGCTGGGGTGGAACAGAACCGACCTGTACATCCAGCGCGTCCTGCGCCACCTAGACGCGGTGGCCGAGAGAAACTTGGTCTGGTCCTACTGCCAGCACGACCACTCCAACCGCGGAGACGAAGAGATGTCGATTGTGCGGGCGCTTCTAGCACGGGCCAGAGAGCTCGGCATACAGATTATGTCTCACCGCGAATTCTACGAAACCCAAAAAGCCAACTAAAGAACAACTTAGCGCTTGCCATAATCGCGTTCGGGGTTTGTTCCAAACTGCGCTGTAACTAATTTTACGGAGGGGAACGTTTATGAGGTTTAAAGTACTTGCGGTTTTAGCTTCCATCTGCGCCGCCTTTGCCGCAAGCGCGGTGTTTGGGCAAGAACAGGTGCAAAAGCCGTGGGCTATAAAAGTGGGAGTCTTAAGGCCCGACAGCACAGCCTGGCGCGATGAAAGCAGAGATTACTGGTTCCTTGGCGGGCTTGATTACACCTTCAGAGTGGCTCCGGATGGTTCCGAAAACATTGGCTCCCTGGAATACGGATCCGGCAGATACGGAAACAGAATGTGGTCACTGCAGGGACTGTACCGCCTGAGGGGATACGCCAACGGAGAGAAAACAAGCGCAACCTACTACGGAGCAGGCTTCGGAATATACTCCGCCAAGGTGAAAACAGCAGACGATCTTGAAGATACGGTTACCCGCCCCGGCATCCCGATTTTAGCCGGGGTAGATCTAAGCGGCGGAATGTTCGTGGAGCTGAAATATCACTTCGTTTTCGGCAAAAGCTTGGGACGGCGGCTTTCGGGCTTCACAATGGCGGTTGGCTACAAGTTCTGAGGCACCAGCCGCTTCACGCGGGAGCAGCGCCGAGAAAACCAAGCGTTGCTCCCGCCTCCTTTCAATCCCAACATTGAATTTTTGCAAGCCCGTGTTCCATGCTCCAATCATGCCTTCGGCGGATTTGACACCCCGATTGCCCTTGTGTATCTTAAAAACGCTAGAATTAGTTTTCTTTTGTTCATGGAGGTCTTCACTAAATGGCATCTCCAAGTACGGACAACCGCAAGGTTGTTCTCCTCAAAAGTCTTGAAACCCAAAATCGATTTTACGTGCTGGCTCCACCAGAATCCGGATGGAAAAATGCCGATACCATCCCGTCTTTCCCCGACGATGTGCTTTTGGGCATCGCCTATCCCTGCTTGGAAGACGGGTTGAACGACTTTGCCACAATCAGAACAACTTTCGAAACTCTGGATTATTACCCGGACGACCCAGACCTGCGGCGTGAAATGATGGTAATAATCCTGGAGGCCAGAGATAACCTCCGCAAGCGTTTAACAGAACTAAGAGATAGAATAGCCAGAAGACAGGCCCACTTCCTCGGCACCGATTTGGCGGAGTTCAAGCAGTACGCGCTGAATCTCTGCACCAAAGGCGCAATCAGGCGCACAATGGACAATATGATGAAGCTCGACGTTTTCGAATCCGTGGCCGAATACGAAGCCCAAGCAGGGATAACCTCGTCCGACAGCACCATGTTCTACTACGAGTTCAACACAGGGCGCTCTCTGGAAGAGCTGGCCGCAATGGACCCGCACCAATTCCTGGTGCACCTATTCGAAGACGTTCTGCAAGCCGTCCAAAACAACGACTATTACCAAAGCAAATACACGTTCGACCGCTACGTCTTCCAGAAGTTCATAGCCCTCATGTTCATCAACTACGCCACCACTGACCCCATTTTTTACGGCACAAACAAAGCGGACTACGGGGTCTCTGCAGACCGAGATATGAGCGATACACCATTGTACCGCGCTGTGCGGGAGGCCCTCCTGAAGCTTGAATCCGAGAACGGATTCGCTCCAGCACGCGAAGCCGCACCGGTTGAAGACGTGGTAGCCGCCGCCGAGAAGCGCCTGCTCGAGCTTCCAAGCACTCCCATCATGGAGCAGAAGCTTTTGGTGCCGCTCAACTCTATCTGCAGGGTGGCCGAGCAGTTGTCCAAAATGGACAATCCGCACGCCGGCGAGTACGGAGAGATGATACTCAAAGCAGCCTCATCAATAATCCGAGAGCTGAAAGAGATGAACATCATCTCACCGCTCGCCCGCGATCCTGCCGAAAGAACCGCAAAAACCCACGAAGAAGCCTCTTCGTAAAAAGCGCGCCGCCGGAGCCTTTCACCTCAGCGCGTGCCTCATCATTGGCTGTCCAGCGGCGCGCTCTTTCTTCAGCGGGCAGAGCCGTTCTTCCAAAGCTAGTACGCCTTAAGCAGCTCGAACATCTGGCGGTCCAAATTGTACTTGCGGAACTTCTCGTAATTCACGTCCTTGCGGCCGCTGTCGAGCACCCCGAAGGGGCCGCGAAGGTTCCAAAGCGCCCAGCCCCAACCGGCCTCCTTCCACTGCTGTAAGCGATCTTTCATCCAAGCCAAAACCACTTTGTGCGGCGTCTGGTTGAAAGCTCCCCACTCACCAACGTGAACCCCCACACCCATGGCTTCAAGCTGTTTCCAAGGCTGTATCCGCTCGCGGTACAAACGGTCACGATCCCAACCCGGGTTGCCCGGCAAAGGCCAAGTGGGTTCCGGCCAGGTATCAGACCCTCCTATCCAAGAAGCCTTGTAGTGGCTGATCTGCATGGGGTCGTAGCCACGCGTGCTTTGGGCAATCTTAAGCGGAACCAACTCTGGAACCGGAGTGTTGCCCCAAAATATCCCGTCCGCAATCACAAGCCGATTGGGATCCTCAGCGCGTATGGCGCGCACCAGCTCCGTAGCCACGCGAACGTACGTGGAACTTGGAATATTGCCCGGTTCATTCAAAAGGTTGAAGCTGAGATATTCGTTTGGAATCCCCTTGTACCTCTTGGCAAAAGCGGCCCAATGGTAACAGCACAGTTCCAACGCCTCCTCCTGAGACCACAAATCCAAAGGCTCTCGTGGTGGATTCACGCAGTACCCCGGCGCGCGGTGGAAATTTATGCACACATGGATGCGCCGCGAACGCCCGAACTGCACAGCCTGATCGATTTCCTTGAGGACAGCCTCCTTTAACTGCTTCGGATTGTTTGGATCCGTCCAGCATCGGTAATCCATTGGCAGGCGAACGAAGTCAAACCCCCACTCCGCAATAATATCGAAATCCTCCTCCCTAAACGGCTGATTGCGGTCCAGGGTGAACTTCTCTAGGAGGTTAAAACCCCTCCAGCGTGGCAATTTGGAGTAAGACACTTTTACAGCCCCCTTCTCCGCAGGCGCTTTCCGCGCGGATGTTGCTCCGGCGGCACCAAAAGCCGCTGTACTGGCAACAGCAACGGCACCGGCCAGAAGATCGCGCCTCGTCATTCTTGCCCTCCTCACGGATTCAAAGGATGAGAACTATTTACCAGTTCCGCGCCGGCTCCCCACATCCTCCCGCGCCAATTTAGCCTCAGGCAAATTTTGCGGTCGTTGACACGAGACATAAAGAGTGGCTATACTTGTGGTGCTTGGAGTGGCAAATCGGAGGGTACCAGCGTTGTCTGCAGAAGCAGGCCGTTGTAGTTTGGGACATCTGCGGCTCTCGAAGCATTCTCCCCTTCGAAGGCAACCGGGGTTTACGCTTATAGAGCTCCTCGTTGTAATTGCAATCATAGCAATATTAGCTGCCGTAGTGTTCCCCGTTTTGGCCTCGGCCCGAAGGAGAGCATACCAGGCCGAGTGCGCGTCTAACCTAAAGCAGTTGGGCATCGCCATACACGCATATGCCCAGGATTGGGACGATACGTTCCCATATGCCGTGGATGCAACCGACATGTACAACGTCGACGTATGGTCCCAATCCAGAGTTGTGTGGCTAGTTCCTGACGCCGAAGAACGAGTGCGCCAGCTCCTAAGCGTGCCAAACCGCGGCGGCTTCATTGATCAGGTCTTAAAGCCGTACGCCAAATCCCAAAAGCTGTGGCGCTGTCCGGCGGATATAGGACTTGCTTTCACCCACTATGGACTGGTCTACGGGGGGTGGGATACTGGGGGCCAGTCGGCTTTCGAAGCGCTCGGCATGAGCTACGGCTACAGAACCGAACTCGGCTTGGCAGGGTACACGCTCGGCGGCTTGAAGAAGCCTTCCAGCGTAAATGTGCTGTTCGATATGGCCGGATACTGGCACACCAGATATTCCAGACCGGTGCTCAGCCCTTCGCAGGATACCAGCGACACCCACAAGTGGTCGTTTAACGTGCTTTACGCAGACGGCCACGTGAAGAACGAGATTTACTCGGAATACGACGCCAGCTGGAACACCGACAAGCCGGAAGAAATGGGGCCTCCGGCAACACCAGAGAGACTGCGCTAAGCAAAGGGGAAAACCGGCTTTCGTATCTCCGGAGATTTGCAAAATGTCGCGCCCGACGAACTGCCATCGGGGTTTCACGCTCGTGGAGCTCTTGGTGGTGGTAGCAATTATTGCTCTGCTCGCCGGAGTTATGTTTCCCGTGTTCGCAACGGCCAGAGCCACCGCCCGCAACAACGGATGTGTCTCAAATCTCCGCCAGCTTGGCCTGGCTATCCAGTGCTACGCTCACGATTACGATGACCTCTTCCCATACGGCATCGACTTTGCAGATAAGTACAACGCTTCCAGATGGGAGCACCCCTTCATACCAGATGCCAGACAGAGAGTGGAAGCCCTTGCGAAAGAAAATCGGCTCCTCCCAGAGGTGATGAAAAGCTACGTCACCAACCGACTGCTCTGGCGGTGCCCCGCAGACGTTGGATTGAGGTTCACGGACTTTTCGCACCTCATAGCCGGCTTCGATACCGGCGATAAAACGGCCTTCGAAGCCTTCGGAATGAGCTACGGCTACAGAACCGAACTTGCCCTGCTAGAGAAACCGATAACCAGTCTGCGCAAGCCCTCGGAAGTAAACGTTTTATCCGACTCCGCAGGATACTGGCACACAAGATACCACCGCCAACCACTTGCACCCTCCAGAGACACTCTCGACGAAACAAACTGGGCTTTCCATGTGCTGTTTGCAGACTGGCATGTGAAGTACATATCCTACCACGAGTACACAGTTTTGGCTTGGGGAACAAACTTGCAGGACCGCGATCCGTTCGACCTTCACCCGGATGCCGAGCCGGCAAGGCCGCGGCTGCGCTGAACACGGGGATCTAACCATCCGTACAGCAAATCCACCAAGAGATTCACAACAACAAAGCTTGCAGCCATAACCAGGGTTGTGCCTTGGATCACTGGATAATCACGCCGAAAAATCGATTCCACCGAAGCGGCCCCAATTCCCGGCACGGTAAAGATGCTCTCAACCACAAAAGACCCCGAAAGAAGATACCCAAGCGACGTCCCTGCCACGGTAACCACCGGCATAAGCGCGTTTCGCAATGCATGGCGTGTTATGGTGTGCCACTCTGACAACCCCTTGGCTCTGGCAGTGCGAATGTAATCCTGCCGAAGCACCTCAACCATCTCTGCGCGGGTAAGCCGCGCGATCATAGCGGCAGGGCGCCCAGCAAGAACCAGCGCTGGCAGCAAAACATGCTGCGGAGCACCCCATCCTGCCACCGGCAACCATCCCAGCTTCAGGGCAAACACCAAAATCAGCAGGGGACCGAGAACAAAGGTCGGAATCGACACCCCAGCCAAAGCGGCAAGCATGCAGGCCCTGTCAAGCCATCTCCCCTGGTTAACGGCGGCTATCACCCCAAGGCAAACGCCCACCACCAAAGCCACAGCCATCGCGGAAACGGCAAGCAGAGCAGTGTTCGGTATTCCGTCGGCAAGTATATCGGTTACGGGCCTGCGGGTAACGTAAGAAATCCCCAAATCTCCGCGGACCGCGTTAGCCAAATAAGAGATGTACTGCGAAACCGGATGCCTGTCTAACCCCAACTCATGCCTAACACGCGCCTTGGCCGCCGGATCCGCATGCTGACCGAGGATTATCTCCACGGGATCCCCAGGCGCCAGAAGTCCCATGAAGAACGTAACCGCGGATATGAAAAGCAGTGTAGGAACTGCAAGTGCCAAACGCCGAAGAACGTAAGCAAGCATAGAGCTAGCTACCTGAGTGCAGTATCAATGTAAGTTTTGGTGTGCGGCAGATGCCCCATCAAACAGTTCCGGTCCCCTTTCACGTAGGGCTTCCAAAGCTCCACATCCCTCTGGTAGAAGAGCGGAATCCAAGGCGCATCTTCAACCACAATGCGCTCCGCACGGCGGTAAAGCTCCAACCGGCGCTTCTGGTCCATAAGCGCATCAGCCTGATCGCACAGGCGGTCAAACTCCGGGTTGCTGTAGCCGATGGTGTTCTCTGGAGCCTTTGAGTGAAGCATAAGTGAAAGGAAGTTTTGCGGATCTAAGTAATCCGCCATCCACCGAAGCAGGAAGAACGGCAAAGTGCCGCGGTTGCGCTCCTGCAGGAAAACGCCCCACTCCATTTCGCGCAGTTTGACGTCAACCCCGAGATTGCGGCGGTACATCTCGGCGGCTGCCTCCGCCAAACGGCGCAGATCAACCATCTGCTCGCGGAAGGTAAGCGTCAAAGGCGGCAAACCGCGGCCGCCCGGATACCCGGCCTGCGCCAAAAGCAAGCGCGCCCTCGCAGGATCATACGGAAGGCCCTTGAAGTTTGGATCGTGACCGGGGATTCCCGGCGGCAAAATCCCGTTTGCAGGCTGATTGATGCCCTTAAGCGCCAGCCTGATCAAAGCCGGCTTGTCTATGGCCATGGCAAAAGCCTGCCTCACGCGCCTGTCGCGAAACGGCGGATAGGCTCGCTGATTCAGCGCAAAATAGAAAACGGCCGGGCGGTCGTAAATGCGCATCTGGCTTTTAAGAACGGGGTCGCGCACATCGCGGTCGTAGTCTCCCATGGTAACATCCACAGCATCAACCTCGCCGCTTTCGTATTTGGCGTGGCGTGTGCTGGGCCTCAGAACAATAGGCCGCTCAATGCGCGCAAGCCGCGGAGGACCGCCGAAGTAATCGGGGTTCGCCTCCAGGACAACGATGGAGTTGTGCTCCCAGCGGGCAAGTTTGAACGGACCGGTGCCGACCGGCTTTTCCGTCCACTGCGGCCCAGAAGATACGTTCTGGCGGTCAACCACATAGGCAGTGGGATAAGTAAGCTTGGCCAAGAAGTAGGCACGCGGCTTAACAATGCGTATCTGCAGGGTGTAATCGTCCAGCGCTTTCACTCCGGAAGCAGATTTTGCTTTTCCGGACAAAACATCCAGCGCGCCTTCTATATCGTTCAGGTAGGTGCCAGCCACTGTCGAGGCGGTGCTCGGGCTGAGAGCACGGTTTATGCTGAACACAAAATCGTGGGCTGTAACAGCGCGGCCGGTATGGAACCTGACGTTTTTGCGGAGGTAGAAAGTATACGTGCGCCCGTCTGGGCTCACCTTCCAGCTTTCAGCGATAGCAGGCTCTATTTGATTCTTCTCGTTCCAGCGGACAAGGCCGTCATAGATGTGCATAAGGACCTCGATTGTGGGGCCGTCTTCCACTCTGGCGGGATCCATCGTAGTTGGCTCCACAAGCAGGGGTATCCTCAGCACCTGTTCGCTGGGCTGTTTGGAACCGCAACCGCAAAACAGCAGAGCGGCTAGAAAAGCCGCAAAGAAAACAACAAAGCAGAACGCCTTGCGCATAGAGAGGCTTACCTTTCCCAAAATTTTCTCCAGAAGGCGTTACTCAAACTCTCTTATAACTGAATCGATGTAATCTCGTTCCGGATCGTGATCGCAAAAGCTGCCAAGTTCCCTAGGAACGTAAAATTCTTTGCCTACCTTTTTGATCCCTCTGCAAAATGAGAAAGCGATGTTTAAACTGCTCAAACTCAAGGGGCGACTCTTGAGCACCTCAGCAACGATTATATCCCTTGGCACAGGCTTACCAGTTTCCTCATATTTTCGCCTTACGATAGCCTCTATAAGCTCATAAATGGAAACTTCCGGACGCTGATACCCCCATTCTTGCAGAGCATACATACCACGCCTTCCAACCCACACGATGCCCATTGTTTCGCGACCTAGGATCGCGTGTACATTCCTGTCAGTGTAAGTGTCCCAAGGAAAAAGTTCCTCGCAACGCTTTCTCACCTCAGTGTAATGAGCTGGTCTGCCCAAAGAACGTAACGCCAAATAGACTCTCTCATCCTTTCCCAACCTTCGCTGCAAAGAGAAAGAAAGAGCGTTACTTACCCGCACGAGATCATCCAAAGGCAAGTATCCTAAACCTTTTTGCACCAAGTAACCGGAGATCTTCGCTGGATCCAGCACCACATCCATGTATCGCGGCATGTTGAGTAATTGCTGAATATGGCATTGCTCGGCACCAAGTATGTGCAAATCAGGAGAAAGAGTTGCAACAGGAATTTTGAGAGCTTTACATAGAAACACAACAAAATCGGCGTTTGAGGCATCTATAACTAGGCTATTGTTTTTCATAAAATACGCTATAAACCGTCTAAATAATTCTGAAACTAGTTCTCTAGACTCCGCTATCTGAATCCAAAATCTCAATTCTAACTGGCGAACTCTTTCTCTCGTAATCCCAAACTTTTCCCCCAACTCCTGCAAAGTTGAACGTTTACTACTCAAAATCGACATTCTCTGCAAAGCGATCTCGAAAGCCCGTGCACCTTTGAATCTACCTTCAAGCGACTCGAGTGATAGAAACTCTTCCCCAATTTCACCAGACATGACACAAACGGCAACCTGCTCCAGAATGTCAACATCTATAGGAAGCCGATTCTTCTCTTCGGAAGGAGTTCTTCTCCGGGAAGACTTTCGATTTGTGTTATTAAAACCGGAGAAAGCACAAGAAAGCAAATGGGCTAAAGGAAAGGTGTACCCTTCTGGGTCTATCGTGGGAGCTATTAAACCAAGCCTCCTGCCGAACTCTAAAAGTATTCTCTCATCTAGATAATCTGGGACCAAGCCCGGACTAAAAGCCCTTAGAAAATTAACTATTTGCTTCGCAAGAAGGGTTGAAACCCGAGCTCTAGCTAGCCTGAAATTAAGGTAACAAAGCAATCTGAGAATCGTCTTCTTCGGAACGAAGAAGAGCTGATCCCCCGTTTTGTCTAATACCAAGAACCGATCGTCGCGGCGAAGCTCTCTTAAAAACAATCCCTTCTGGGAAAAGTTCAGACCGAATAACCTAACAGCATCCTCTAAAGTAAACGGATGGTCATAACTTTGCAACTCATCCAGCATCTCTAGGTAGCAAAGCATCTCCATCTCTACATTCCGTCCTGTAGTAATCCTCCCTTAGTTGTTCAGCCTTTCTGCGTGTGGAGTGCTCGAAATACCCCCATTTTAAATCCGGCGGTATCATTTCCTTGTCTGGTAAGTACCTTCTCAATATAACTACCTTTTCTAGCCACTTCTTGTTTGCCCCTAAATCACGGGTTAGATGCTCGTATATTCCATCCAGTTGGAAAGATAAAGCTCCCAACCGATCGCGGAGCTCAAATATTAGATCTCCCAAAACCCAAGCAACCCTGGCAGAAAACTTTTTAAGTTTCCTAAGTTCATTGATCTCATTAACCAAATTTTTCATCCGGGCAATGTAAATACCGTATATTTCTTCTGCCATACTCAACAACTCTACAACGTCACCCTCCACCTCGGATATTTCAGCCATAGGCAGACGAGCAATAAAACGATCCGGAGTTGGTTTAAAAGACAAAAAGATGCGTCTACCCAATTCTACTTCCTACCCCATGCATCAAGTATTCGATCAACTATATTTACAAACTGCCCGCCCCTATTATCCTCAAGGGGATCCAAAAATCGGTGTATAGCATAGCTAATAGCGAAAATACAGTAAGCTCTCCTTGCGAAATCGTTGCGGCGTACTTTCTCGTATGCCCTGTGCCCACTATTAATTACAACATCATTCCCGTCAACCCAAGCAATATCTACTCGATGCGGATTGGATTCAAAACTCACTCGAGGCCCAGAACGCGACTTTCTACCAATAGGAGTAGCTCTATCAGGGGAACTTCCGCTTGTTTCAGAAAGAGGCTTTAAAGACAGCCCTTCTCCCATACCAGGCAACGTTGGAGCACCACCGCCCATACCTTTTTCGCCCTCTCCTACTGGAAAAGTAGACTGAGCACCATTCACCAACTCTGCGGGTTCTTCCCCAGATCGCCTGGCAACCAATGCAGACCTTTTCGTACTCAAACCCTCGAATATCGTACCTAATTCTGGCACCTCTTCTAATATTTTGCGAATCTCCTTCTCTAACTTCCTAACCTCGTCTGAATCCGAATCCTCTGCAGAACTCATTCCGTGCTTCGCCAACCATTCTTTAAAGACTTGCCGCAAAGGACTATAAAGAGCCTCAAACTTTTTGATATTCACCTTACGATTAAAATCAGTTTTTGACGTGGTTAAAAAAGAAATTAACTCCGGGACCTCAATCAATCCGAAGACTCGAGGCATTATTTCCCCAGGATACTGATTGAAAAAATCGCTTTTCACAACCTTGCCGTGCGTACTAACCAATACCCCGCAAATTTCTTCGGAAATCGGATACTCCTTTTCAGCGATCCCCAAAATCCCGTAACCCAAAAACCTGCCTTTCTGATCTTGGGGTTTAACTTTCTCAACACTATCGAGGTTCAATTCATTCTCAAGAAAGAACGGCTCAACTACATTACCATTTACTATGAACCTCAATTTTTCATCATAAAAACCAAGTCTACTGTAGAGCTCAAGAAATTTCCTGTCAAAGAGAGGTAAGTAGTGGGATCTCAAAATCTTCAAAATATCATCTGTGGTCGAGTAAGGGATATCCACATCTCTACGAAAATATACAGTCACTCTCGTCCCCAAACCATTTAAGTTCTTAGGAACGAAATCTTCCCATACTAACCGCCTTGGAGATTCAAAATACCAATAGGAACCAGCCGAAAACTCGCTACCACGTGTTTCTGTAACCACCTTATCCGCGATATTAAAGCTAATCTTGGCTCCAATACCTGCAAAACCAATTCCAGCTCCTCTTTCTTTCAACCCTGCAGCAAAATCATGATACTTTTGAAACTGGTCCTTGGTCATTCCGATTCCATTGTCACACACGCAAAGAACTTTGGCATCAGGATTGTAATCAATTCTTACCTCTGTTGCTTTTGCATCCAAGGAATTGGCTACTATCTCGACGAGAACAACCTCGGCCACATTATAGGGATACATGTCCGCAAGATCACGGATAAGATTTTCAAAATTTACTCCGCTGTCATGCAGTGCCATTTTGGCTCTCCTCGTAAAATAGGTCTGGCAAGCTCGCTTCCACCAAAAGCGTACCGAAATGGGTCTCGCCTGTCAAGATGGAGTGCCTAGGTCTCTCCAAACCATCGGAAAAGAAGGTGGAAAACTCCCCAAGTCTGCGCATCTAGACAAACTGCGCCCAGAATGCTAGGATAAAGCAACACTCACCATTCGCGGAGGATTTGCTCAAAGCCGTTCGGCGCTGGAGGTGCCTATGGATGGTTTTTGGATGGCCATCGTGCTGATATTCCTCATAACGCGCATCTTCAAACTGCTTGAACACAGAAACGTGGTTTCACAAAGGCAGGAACCACAGCCCCTTTCCAAAGAGCAGTATGCAAGAATCGCTGAGGAAATCGCCGAAATAAAACGCGAAATCGCGGAAATGCGCGATGCATATACGGAATCCATAGTATCGCTCCAGGCCGACGTTCGGCAGTTGAGGCACCGCATTGATTCGGCTTCTGAAACGCAACAGGAAGCCGGCACCGCAAGCACCGCTTCCCAGCAGTCAGCTTTAAACCGAAACCTCGGTGAACGCACCGGCTGACGGCTCGCTGAAAGGGGGTTTATATGAACTTGAACGAGGAATACAGCTCCGACTTTGAGGAATTGGAAGATTTTGAAGACCTGGATGAGTGGCCCGAACAACTGCGCATCACGGTGATTGCCGCCACGCGCATAGTCGAAGCTGCAATAAAAGCAGGGCTTGTCAAATCTAGAGACGAGATCATATCCTCTCTGGAGGATGTCTTCAAAAAAATCAAGGAGCTTGCGGCCGAGGAGTGAAACCGCACCAAACCGCCGGAGGAAATCCGGAAAAGATGCGGTTTCTCTTCACTCAAAACAAAGCTTCTGCGGTAGAATATAACCAAGGCAAAACGGCTGGGGCCACGAAAAACGGTTTCTTCAGGGGCTTAAAGCAATATTCGAAGCCGCCGTGAAGCAAATCGCTTTGCCAACAGCAACCAATTGAGCCGGCGAAGCGATTCGCAAAGTGCTTCAGCCGTTTGCTTACTTCTACACTTCGGGGAGAGAACTTATGCGTATCCTTTCTGCACTCTGCGTCATCATGCTGTTTATCAACGCACAACCCGCTTCCCTTGGGGCAACGTGCGGATCAACGCGCAGTAAAGGCGTTTTGCGGCAGCTTCAACCCGGCGATCGATGGGGCTTCATCAGCCGCGGAATAGTGGGGCGCGGAACGCGCATCCTGCCCTTCAGCCAAACCCGCACCGTCGAAGTGCTTTCGGAAACGAAGAAAAGCCCCAGCGGTACCGAATGCAAGGTGCTGTCAATGCGCACTTTAACCCGCTCTCCCGCCGGCACCGATACAAGCACATCCGAAGCCTACTTCACCCAAACCCAAGACGGCACCATCCTGATACACGGCCGCAAGCCAGCGGATAAACCGGACATCCAATGGGTGGTGGACCCTCCTGAAAAATACATCCCCGACGTGAAAAGCCCCCTGAGCGTTGGAGCCTCTTGGGCCAACACTTATAAAATGTCAGACGATACAACAGGCACCCAAAAATCCGAGGTTGTGGGAACGCACCGTTTGAAAATTCCCGCCGGTACGTTCGACAGCTTTGTTATCAAATCTCAGCTTGAGGAAAGCGATGGCCTGAAAGTGGTGCTTCTCGCCTGGTACGTGCCCGAGCTGGGGACCGAGGTCCTAACAGTAAGCATTGCCAAAACGGCAGAGGGGCTGACCTTCATCGAAACCGAGGTGCTTGTGGGTCATTCACTGCAGAAAACTGCGCAGGACAGCTCTAAGCGTCGTTAGAGAGCGCACAGCACCGAGCACCTGAATTCATGCATCCACCGCCTGCTTCATAACATCCACAGGCGGCTTTACCCCGGTCCATATCTCAAACGATTTTGCGCCTTGGTGCACCAGCATGCCGATGCCGCTTACGGCTTTGCAACCCCTCTCCACCGCTTGCTGCAACAGCTTGGTGGTCCTTGGGTTGAAAACTGCATCGTAAACCACCAACCCAGGGTGCAAAACCGAAGCATCCGGCAGAGGAGAGGCATCCACATTCGGATGCATCCCCACAGATGTCGCGTTCACCAACAAGCCGCACTCCCCAAGATGCTCCCGCAAATGCGCATCTTCAAGCGGCAGGGCACAAATCCTCTTCCCGGTTGCCTCGGCAAGAACCGCGGACATCTCTTCGGCCTTCTGCAGCGTTCGGTTGAACACAAAAACGCACTCCACCTCCGGCCTCGAGGCCAAAGCATACACCACTCCCCGCGCCGCACCGCTGGCCCCCAACACAGCCACCCGCTTCGGCAGAACACACAGCCCCGCATCCTCAAGCGACTTGAGGATGCCGTATACATCCGTGTTGAAACCGACCAACCGCCCGTCTTCGTTCTTCACGGTGTTCACGGCACCGACCAAGCGCGCCTCCTCTGAAACTTCATCAATATGCTCAACCACGGCCTGCTTGTGGGGAACTGTCACGTTCATACCAAGAATACCCAGCCCTCTCATCCCCTGCAAAGCACAGCCGAGTTTTTCCGGAGGCACATCAAACGCAACGTAGCATAAATCCATTCCCAGCGCCGCAATGGCCGCATTGTGCATCTGCGGCGACAGCGAGTGGGCGATTGGATGCCCTATCACGCACAAAACCCCAGTAGTGCTGCGTATCAACGGTCGGCTGCCGTAAACCATGGCTTAAAAACGCAGGCTGTTAACCAACAAGCGCCAAGGCCTCTGCAGAACTGTCTTCAGCAACGGCACTGCCTCTTTCGGCTCCGTTGACCCAGATATGCTCCACAACGGCGGAGTCAATCACCGGCAGCTCCTTGGAAAGCCTTCGAAGCAAACAACCGGGACTGCAACAATCCGTCTTCCGGCGGCTAAGCCCAGAATTCAGCGACACGGTCAGAGAAAAGTACGGTCTTCCGCACACCGAACGGCCGCATTCATCGCAAACGATAACGGTACGCTGCATAGCAAAGCACCTCCGAACAGAGAGATGACTTCCATAACCTCTTATACCTGCGGCCGTAAGGGGTTTAAACCCGGGCAAAACCCGCAATCAGCGCACTTGCCTGAGGTACTGCGTTACCTTATTCATCCCTTCAATCAGCGTTCTCTGCGCCTCATCGAGCTTTTCTACGCCGGAGCGAAGCGTCTCGCTCTTCTTATCCGCAAGAAATTTCTCAAAATCTCTATAAGCCGCCTCTTCTCGACCATACCCCTGGGCCAAAAGATCGTGCGCATCCTGCAGTTGCGGAATATCTTCAGGAGCATCGGAGATTACAAACTCACGCGTCTTTGCCGCATCGATTTCCTTCTTAAAGCGCGCTACGTCTCCAGCAAACGCGGCAACATAATGCTCGTCGGGCTTACCAGCCTCTCTAGCCTCCAGTATGTCCCTGGCCGCCCGGCGGATATCAAACCGGGAAATAAAAGCCGCATACTGGGCTTCCGCCTTCCTCGCATACACAACAGCAGGGTCTTCCACTTCTCTTCTTCTAGTAACAGAGGCAATAATCACCAAAATCACAACCGCAATTCCAAGCACCAAAGCCCAGTAAGCCAGCTTGCGATTGCCAGCTTCAGTAGAAGGAACACTTTCTTGCATATTCAGCAACCTCCGAGGAACGGCGCGCGCAAAGCTCTATTGTAACCGCGCCAAATATAAAGTGCGACGCAAACAGGCAGACTCCTTCGGAAAACGAAGACGCCAGCCATCTAGAAGCGCCGCAAGCCGCCCGCGCGTTTCCAAAACAATCCCCAACTACCTAACGCTAACCTCCAAACCCTCGCTGTCCGGTTCAAGTGAAATGCTGTTTTTAAAGTGCGCAGGGTCGCGCACGAAATCCAGGTACTCACCCGCCGTCCGCTGGAACCACTCTGGAATGGTGTCGTGCGCCAAAACCAGAGAGCCGGGGCGAAGTTTATCGTAAGCCCTCTGCAGAAGCGAAAGGTATATCAGCTTGGTGTTAGGCCCGCTAGTCCCTGGAAGAGGGCCGTTGGCATCGAGGTAAAGCAGATCTATGGGTTGCTCCATGCGCTCCAAAACCCTATGGCCGTCGTCCACAATCAGCTCAACTTCATGAAGAACCCCCAACCGCCTCAGGTTCTCGGCGGCTAACTCTGCCGACTTCGGATCTATTTCCACGCCTATCAATCTGCTTGCGGAATAACACTTTCCGGGGCCAACCGCCGCACCAATATTCCAAATAAGCGTATTGCCGCAGTATATCCCGATACCAACCGCGCAGTCCGGCCTGTGCACAGCGTTAATCGCGTAAAGCAGGCGCTCCATAGGAGGGGTGATGCTGGTCCAAGGCACGTAAAACTCACGCTTAACGGCACTGCGCAGTGCTTCAAACTTGGCGTGGTCGCATCCATCTGTGCGCGAAAGAAAACCCTCTTCATAAAGCACTGCGATAGCGCGGTCAACCGATTCCGCTTCACTCAAAGCCCAGTTGGTCATTTGTAAGCGTTTTGCCAATCTCCTCTGCCTCCTTTAACCACAATCCAATCCTTGTGCGAAGATTGAGTTCAATGGTCTGGTTCAAAAACAGCGTTGCCGTAGCGCAGTTCCGGCAGTGCGGCCCCGGAAGCCGCTCCAGTTCCGGCAAGTTCGCGGCGATGTTCTGGGAAACACCACCGGTCTTCACATTTCCCAAAGGCTTTGGGCGCGCAACACTGTGCGCTCCGCACCAATACTGCGACCCATCCGGAAGCACAAAACCCTGCGTCGGCACGATATAGCACCGACTCATCAAAGCAAGCCGGCCGTACTCGCCGTCTTCGCATGCAATTGCGTAATCCTCCAAAGAGCCGCGGTGGCGCACACGGTGATAGGCGCTTGCGAAGAAAGCCCAGTTGCCGAAATCCAGCCGCTCGTCAGGCGGGACTCCTACCTCATCCTGATACTGCTCCCAAACAGAAGCCGCTTCCAACCACGTCCGCAGGTAAAACCGAACAACCTCGTTCCTGCTCAACCGGCGGCCCGCGTTTTCTGCGCCGCCAACCGGTATGAGGTGCACCCCCAAGTCCCGAAAGTGCGGATCAGCCCGCCATGGACCGCTGGCCCCCGGGGACCGAACACGCTTCATGCGAAGAAGCTTTTCGAGAAGCCGGGGAAACCCAAAGGCGTTGTACTTGGTCAGCACGCAGTTGATGTGAATCACCGGGTGATTGGCTCCCAAAAGCTCTCTGGCTATCTGCAAGTCCATAAGCGCCTGAAGAACAGCGGCATGCCGCCCAGAAGCGCCTGCAAGAGCATCGTGCACATCCGGATCGGCACTGTCTAAAGAGAGGTGAAGTCGTGCCAAACCGCTGCCAACAAGGCGCAGAGCAACCTCCGGAGTGATAAGCAGGCCATTGGTATTGAGGTTTACCGCACAGCCAAGCCGAGTTGCAAACTCTATTAGCCCGCCTTCACCGTACAACCGATTTCCCAAAAGCAGTGGCTCTCCGCCGGTCATGTAGATAAACGTGCCGCCTTGGGGCGGATTTTTAGCTGCATCCTCAATAACCCTTCGCCAATCTCCATCTGCAAGGAGCTCGGGCGTTGGGCGCTGATTGCAGTAAACGCACTTGGGCTGTGCGTTGCATGCGTACGTTAGACACAAACCCAGAAACGTAATCGGACACGGCGACTGCGCGTAAGCCTCGGGCCATCTCGAAAGCCTATCCAGCAGAACCTCTTCATCCCGCTCGCCGTCCGCGATAAGCTTCCTGACGACATGCCCGTTGTGCGAGCACAAATAATCAACAGCAACCTCTGCCGGAGAGTTTCCCTCCGGAGGCACGGGGCGACGTTGCGCCAACCGCTCCGGCAAGCCCGAGGCAACAACCTCACGCCACTGCGGCGAGCTGAACCGCTCCTCCAGCACCTCGGCATAATCCCGCATGTAGCATCCAAACAGTGTATTCACCGGCTTCTCTCCACAAACGAATCGAGGGGGCCAGCAGCAAAAGCCTGCCTGAGAAGCACAAACCTAAACCACTACCAGGAAAATCGCCCGCAATCGATTCACCTACAAAGGCCTCTTCTCCGGAATGCCAGCCCGCCTTGGATACTTAACAGGGGTTGGCTCCTTCTTGCGAACCAGAATCAAAACCCGTGTTTCGTTCGCAATCGGAAGCGTCAGCTCTTTCACGTCTGCAACCTCGCCGCCAAGCAGACTGATTGCGCCCTCAGCATCCTTCAGTTCATCATATCCGCGCGGGCCCTTCATCGCCAGAAACCATCCTCCCACCCTCACCAGTGGAATGCACAGCTCGGCAAGCACGCGCAACTGAGCCACCGCGCGCGCAACGGTAAAATCGTACCGCTCTCGGTGAAGCTCATTCCTGCCGGCATCCTCAGCTCGAATATGGTGCAGAGAAACCCCCTCAAGCCCCAAAACCCTCACAAGATGCTCCAAAAACGCAATCCGCTTTCCCAAAGAGTCTATAAGCGCCAGACGTATTCCGGGTTCAACAATCTTGAGGGGCACACCGGGAAAACCTGCTCCGGTTCCAACATCCGCCACCCACTCTGCTCCACAGCCGCGCATAATATGCACGCAGGTCAAAGAATCCACAAAGTGATGAACGGCAATCTCCTCTGGATTCGCCACAGCAGTTAGATTGACCTTTTGGTTGTAAATCAAAATTTCACGCAGGTACAACCGGAAAGCGCTCAACTCGCGGGCGGAAAGCCGCAAGCCCAATGCGCGCGCACCTTCGTCCAAAAGCCTTAAAGCAGAATCCAGTTCCGGCTCACCCACAATTTCCTCTTTTCGGCAGACCAGCCCGTTGTTGAGAAACCCCCGCTTTATTTTTGGCCGCGGTTGCTACTGCATCCTCCGCAAAAACACTTTGAATAGCCCCCAACACCAGCCCAACTTAACCCCGAAAAACCCGGCATCCAACAACTCTCCGCGGAACAAAGGCATTTCCCAAGAAGCGCTTAAAAGGAAGCCCAGCCCTCAATCCAGAAAATTCTTTTTGACAGCTTTCTAAAGGAGGTGAGCTGGAGTGCGACACTCTAAGCTGTTTATGCGATTCGCCGCTATCGCCATGCCGCTTCTCTTTATCCCCGCCATCGGCATGTGCGCCAAAAGCGGCGTAACCGATAAGCCCGTAAAACCGCCAAAAGGCGCCATCATCCTGTTCGACGGGAAAGACGCATCCGGCTGGGTCCACCGCGGCTCTGGCAGGCCGTGCCAGTGGAAAGTTGAAAACGGCTACATGGAGGTCGTGCCGGGAACCGGAGACATCCAAAGCATCAAGGAGTTCGGGGACGCCAAAATCCACGTCGAATTCAACGTACCCTACATGCCAGAAGCATCCGGGCAGGCCCGTGGAAACAGCGGCGTGTACGTCCAAGGCCTGTACGAGATTCAAATTCTGGACTCCTACGGCCTTACCCCGGGTTTGGGCGACTGCGGTGCCATTTACGGTCTTGCCGCACCCCGGGTTAACGCCGCAAAACCACCCGGACAGTGGCAAACCTATGACATCATCTTCTACGCGCCCAAATTCGACGCCAACGGCAACATGATAAGCAAACCAAAAATCACCGTGTTCTGGAACGGCGTGAAAGTGCACGACAACTTCGAGATAAGCGGGCGCACCACTGCCTCCGCAGACCGCGATCCCTCCAAGCCCGGACCACTGCTTCTTCAGGACCACGGATGCAAAGTGCGCTTCCGAAACATCTGGGTTGTGCCGCTGAAGTCTAAGAACTAACCCCAGGCGAGTGGGGGCGCATCCCCCGCTCGCCTCCCCCAACTACCATCTTCCCCTGTTGTTTTCTTAACCCCCTATTTAGTTCCGCGCTCACCTGGTCGATACAACTATCGGCAGAGTATTTTTGCAAAAAGCGTTTGGGCACCGCGTGTCCGCCGCAAACCAGCACCGCCGGTCTTCCCCGACCGAGCAAAAACAAGCAGTTTTGGAGGCACAGCCCATGAAAGTTAAAGCGCGAAACTGCCTCAGCAACCGCAGAACTGTACGGCTTCTGGAGATCTGGAAAACCAGCAAAGATCCCGCCGTGCTCGAGCAGATTGTTATACTGCACAAACGCCTTGTTTACAGTGTGGCAAGGCGCTACGCAAGCGCCGGTGAGCCCTTGGAAGACTTGGTTCAAGAAGGTTTCATCGGACTGCTGCGCGCTGTCGACCTTTATGACCCATCGCGCGGCGTCCGTTTCTCCACATACGCCTGTCACAAGATCATCGGCTCCATCCAGCACTACCTCCGGGATAAATCACGCATAATCCGCCATCCGGCCTGGATTCAGGAGCTTCGAGGCCGGGTGATACGGGAACTGCCAAAGCTCAGAGAAGCATTGGGCCGCCACCCAGACGCTTCTGAAATAGCATCCCACCTCGAAGTCGACGAAGAAGACATCCGGGCCACCATGGTTGCTTCCTTATCAGCCGACGTCGAATCGCTGGATGAAATCCTCCAGCAGGACCTATGGGGCGAGAGCCCCCTGCCGAGAAGGGAAACCAAGGCCTGCCGCGACATAGTAGCCGACGGCATCGAGGACCAAATCGCTTTGCACTGCGCCATCGATTCACTGCCAACTATGGAGTCCAGAGCCATTAAACTGTTCTATCTGAACGGCTTGGGATACCAGGACCTGGCCCGAACTATGCACATATCCACCAGCAAAGCGCGCCGCCTGGTTCAATCGGCAATAGTTCGATTAAGGCAGAATATGTTCGGATTCAGAACGCCTCCAGCCGCTCCGCTACTGTAGATTTTGCGTCATTGCACATCCGACCGGCTGCATCAGCTTCGAACACCAGGAGGATTTTGCCGCCGCGATGTGGAATAACCACCTCGGTTAATCGCCCGTGCGCATGCTGTTAGGCTGGAGGGGTGTGGATGCTGGTTGAGGTATACGATCTCGCCGGCAATACTCAATTGTTCGACCTTGATCCCGGCGATGTGTGCCCAATCTGCGGCGAAGGGGAGCTGATTCCAGAACCCGTTGGCGACGGCACAGACGACGAATTCCTCATCTGCGACTACTGCCACCTCGAATACTGGCCCACCACATAAGGGCTTCGGCAAAAACGGTGTGTTAGCTTCGGTTTGCCGTTTGCGTAGATATTAACGAGCGAGCTCGCTCTCCCAAAATCGAACCAGGAGGTTTTACCATGCAGAACAGGGTGAGATTTCAAACCGCCGTGCTGTTCCTAACGGCCGCCCTGCTTGCGGTTTTTTCCGCTCCGGCAAACTGCGCCGCCTTAGAGACCCGAAAACAAGCCCCCAAAATCGAGCGCACCATCGCTGTAACAGGGTACGCCGAAGTCCTTGCCCAGCCGGACACTGCCGTCCTTCGACTGGGCGTGGAAACCCAAGATGCATCCGCCAAAGCCGCCGCCGAGGCCAATGCAAAAGCATCCCAAGCCGTTGTTGATGCGGTGAAAAAACTCGGCATCAGCGCGGAAAACATACAAACAGCCTGGTACAACATCTTCCCGATTTACGAAGAGCCTTCTCCCAGGGGAGAGCCCAACAAACCCCCGCAGGTTGTTGCGTACAGAGTGACCAACACCGTAACCGTGCACCTGCGCGGCATGGTGGCCAAGGCGGGTGATGTTATAGACGCCGCACTAGAGGCCGGCGCCAACCGAGTGGAAGGCTTAAGCTTCGAACTGAAGGCAAAAGACAAGTTCGTACAGCAGGCTGTGCGAAGAGCGGTCCAAGATGCCAAGCGCAAAGCCCAGGCCATTGCGCAGGCTTTGGGGGTGCGCCTCGGTGAACCGATTCTCGCCTCGGAGGGATACGCCTACCAGATAGTACAAGAGGCCCCGCAGTTCAGAATGGACCGCGCTGCAGGATTCGGAGGCACGCCCATCTCCCCGGGCACCGTTCAGGTTACGGCCAACGTGGTTGTTCGATTCAGCTTCTCGAGCCAGCCAGGGAAGTAAAAATCTGAGGCTTATCTCACAAAAACCCGGAAGCGAATCGAAGCCGAAGCTCCCGGCGGTATATCGCCAACGGCTATTTTCACCAAACCGCCCGCCGCTTCGGCCTCCTGGGTCTTTCCGTTGATCTCAGCAGAACCGGCAGCAAATTCGGTCCCATCCGGGAGAGGCACTGTTATAACCACATCCCTCGCTGTGCCACCGCCGCTGTTGCGGACATGCACATCCACAACCACATCTTCCCCCGGTTTCACCGCTTCAGGCAATGCTTTCACGCTCAGCACCAACTCCGGCAGGGCCCCAACCACCAGCTTCACCGACCGGCGTGCAAGCGCTCCTCCTTCCCCAACCGCCTCGAAAGTGGCCACGTACGTGCCCGGCTCGGCGTAAGAGTGCGCAACCGTCAGCTCTCCCTTGCCTTCAACAGGCGGCGTTCCATCGCCGAAATACCAGACAACCCTCGCTCCAGAGTCAGACTTGCCGAACAGCGTCACACTGCCGCCTGCATCCAGTTCTAAAGTGTCGGCGGATATCTCAATTCCCGGCTCCTTTCCGTCTGTAGGAGGCGGGTTGGCTTCAAGCCACAGATAAAGCTGGAACGAGCGCTGTACCTTTCCCTGCTCTTTGCTCACCTGGTACCACTCGCCCATATAGACCGGATCCACAGAATCCGGGGGCACCGGCGCCAAGTTGCCCGGCTGTCTCCAGTACATCCAGTGGATGATCGAATCCGCGAACATGCGCCTCGCCAAATCTCTGAATTGCGGAAGCCGCGTTTGCTCCCATGCAAAAGCTATGAGGTCCACCAACAGCCACAGATTCTGGGTGTAGCGGTTGCCGCCTGCCGGGTCTGTTTCGCTCCAGTTGTCCACAACACCCGACAGAGGATGATACCAACCGCGCTTGTCAAAGGTGCCGCCCAAAATGTACCCATCTTTCACCCAGTATGCTTCCCTCAGAAGATAGGCCTTCACTTCGGGGTCGCCTGTGTATCTGAAAAGAAGCAAAAGTGGTTCGGCGTAGTAGCTTTCGTTGGTAATCAGTTCATCATACTTCAAGCCGTAATAGCCCCTCACATTCGTGTATCCCTGGGGGACGTCGTTCACGCGGCTTTCGTAGCGAAGCAGTATGCGGAACAGCTCCAGCGCCGCATCCAGCATGGGCCTTTCGTAAGTGACCCCGTACACGGATACCAGCGCTTCCACAGACCAGCCGATAAACCTCGTCTCCTGGCGGTCGAACTGCCCCGGGTCCTGGCTCACCGCAAGGCGGGTGGCTTCCGCCATGGCCCAGGCATCCTCGAAGAAGCGCTCGTCTCCGGTCAGCAGGTAGTACGCAACCTTGCCTCTCACCCAACTGTGGCTCCGCCTCGGCACCAAATCGCCTTGATAGTCAACATCGTGGGCGTCGCGCTCGTATCGGTTTATCCAGAAGAAGTAGTTGCCTCCAAAAAAGAACATCGGCTGGCGGTCTGGTCCCCTAAGGTGAATCAGATCTATATCGACCGAGTGGAGCGCGGTTTCCTGCACCAAATCCCAAAACTCCGCATCACCGGTGCGCAAAAACTGAAGCACCAACCCCCATGTCCAATCGTAGTGCTGTGCCGAGTGCCCGAACTGCCATCCCACACACCCGAAATGCTCCCAACCATACAAATCCAGGTTCCCCTGCTGCCTCGATTCACGCACGCCGTACAAACTCCTCAACTCCTCCGGCTTCGACTGGCTCGCCGCCGAGGGATCCCACCTTGCGCGCATCCAGCTCTCGTAACGGGAGAGGGCGGTTTTAAGGCGCTCATCCATCCCGGTGTTTTGGGGAACCCACTTTCCCTTTCCCGCAATCGGCCACCCAAACGCTTCACACACCGTGTACCAATCCGGGTCTGCTTTCGCCACCAAAGGCCTCTGGAAGGCGGCAACAACCGCACTGCGCATCGAAACATCCGGCCCGTGAAACCAGAACAGCATCTCCGTGGTCTTGTAATATCCACCGCGGAAGCGGTACATAGATCCGGCCTTCGGCTTGGCGCCCTGACCGTCCACGCCGCTTACATCTCCAAGCCCCTCCGGAAATATGCCAACCCCCACCGAACTGCCGTCCACGTAGAGAGCCTTCGGGCTGTTCTGCCAAAACCACCTCACGGCAAGCGTAACCCCTCGGCTCTCATCGGATAAATCCATCCAGCCAGAATACCGCTTCCCTTTGAAGCCAACTGGTTGATACCCCCCGCCGGATTCCCTCCACAATGTGTACTCAAAGTTTTCGTCTTCACTGCTGGGGTTGCGAACTACATGCACCTGCTCCAACTTGTAACGACCGGTGCTGAAACGTTCCGAGAAGCCGTCGAAGGTCACCCACTTTACGGGACCCAACCGCAGAGTCAGCTTAGCAATCAAACTGCGGATGTAGGCCACATCGTACTCATCGCCGGCTTGGTTTTGCACCCCGCGGCCGTTGTTCTCCAGTGTATAAACAACGCGCACCCACTCCTTGCCGGAATATGCGTAGAACCTCGCGCAGTAGCCCAAGTAGGCGCGCCGGCTGAACTCCTTCCGCGTAAGCTTGTAGGCGCCGCTCACGCGTATCACGGCCTTCATGGGGCCGGACTCTTCCACTGCCACCTGATATATACTCCCCTCGGGGCTAGAGGTGGCGGACGGGTATTCCTTCCCATCGAAAGATTTGTAGTTCACTCCGTTTCCCGGAGAAGAATCAACCAGATCATCTTCGCCGTAGCGCACCCAATCAAATAGATTGAAGCTTTTTTTGCTGATTCTGAAACTAAGCCGGCCGGTGCTAACAGTAACTCCCGATTCATCCTCGCTCAGCGAAAGCGCCCCGGACGGCCGGTCGGCTCCCCTATGGGCCACCAGCCGATAGCGAGCCGTTCCGCGGGCGCGCACGTTCGCCTGGAAGTCCACAAGCACCCACTTTATACTCAAGCCGGGGTCCTGACGGTCACCGCCCCACCTTGAAAGCACACGAAACTGGGCAGGAACCGGCCTGTTGTTCGCATCCACTAAAACCAATTGGCTCGTACTTGTGACCCTGGCCAGCCCGTCTGTCGCGCCTTTTGGTATCGGAACCCCCACAGTTACGGGACACGCAACTTGATCCTGGTCCGATGGGTTTGCCACCGTCAGCGTCACCGAAAGCGGAGAAGCTCTATCCGGAACATCCGCCCCCAAAACGCATCCGGCCGCAAACACCCAAAAAAGAACGCCTGCCGCTCGCACACCCCTCAACACGGCTTTGGACCCCCAAAAAGATCCCATCAGAAACCGCGCATCCTAAGCCTCCCGCTGCGTTTCCTGAAACGCCCGCTCCCACACGGGAGATTGCCTGCCCCGCACAAACCGCAAAAAGGCAACCAAAGCCGCCCAGTTCATCACCACAAAAGCGTACGGAAGCGAAAAAAGCCTAGTTTGGAAATTCCACCGCGAACACAGTGCGCCGCACACCGCCATCGTGTAAAACCCCAACTGGGCCATTAAAACCGCCTTGCAGAAAATGCTTTGGTGAAACACGGCAACGCCAAATGCCAGAGCCCCAATCATTGCAAACGGCACCACAAGCCTCCCCAGCTTGTGAGAAGCCACCTGCCACCACACAGGGCTGACTCCGGGCACCAAAAGCAATCTCAGCCGCCAAAGCGCTTGATAGTTGCCGGCCAAGGTTCTAATCTTGCGGCGCATCTCCTGCCGCAGGCTGGAAGGAGGAATGTCGTATGCTTTGGCGTTTGGCTCGTAAACCACACGCAGTCCATTGAGAACCAAACGCATGGGTATAACGAAATCGTCCAGGACGGTGTCCTCGGGTATTGGCTCGCAGAACTTCCTTTTTACGGCATATATTGCCCCGGCCGCCCCAGCCGACGAATGCAACATGCTTTCGTGCATGCGGAGAAACTCATCGTACCGCCTGTAAAACCCGGAGCTATCCGCCGCTTGACCGCTACCCCTCACCACCAGGCTTCCGGTAACCGCTCCAACATCTTCATCCGCCAGGTTGGCAACAAGCTCTCTTATCGCCCCGCGGTTGAGAACCTGCCTGGCATCCGTGAACACTATCACCTCGCTCTCCACGCGGCTCAGCAGTGAATTTAGAGTGTATGCCTTGCCCCTGCGCTCTGGAAAAGCAAAAACCTCAACACGCGGATCGCCGAAGCTTCTCGCAATGCTTTCGGTGCGGTCCGTACAGCCGTCACAGCCGACCACAACCTTAAGCAGATGGCTTGGATAATCCAGCGAAAGGATATTTTCTATTTTGCGCTTGATGAAAGCTTCCTCGTTGTGCGCCGCGATCAAAACAGCCACACTGGGAGTCCAAAACCGCTTCGCTGCGGGACGCCGCACAACCCTCGAAACAAGCGACAAAAGCAGTGGATAGCCAACGTACACGTATATGATTATCGCGGCCGAGATACACAAACCCCAATACGCCATGCATCCGGCTCCTCTTAAAAGGCTTGCCGTTCAATTAAGCCGCCGTTAGTTCCGGCAAACCTTTTGTTCACACAAGGGTGCCCACGGAGAAACCCGCAAGAACTGTGCCGCAGAGGCGCCGAAAGCACAAAACAAGGGGTTTACAACAGCCGTTCTTTAAGAGGCAGCTCTTCGGTCTGTGGCAAAACTAAAGACGCCGCAAGGGAAATGCATAGAACTCAGTGGGCCCCGCCGGTCCCATTTGCTGCGGCCGCATAGAGGCCTTCGTAACCGCTCAGCATAGCTTTCAGCGAATAACTGTGCTCCACCAAGCTTCTTGCGTTGGCCGCCACCCGCCTGCGAAGCTCTTCATCTAGAATGAGCTGGTGGATACTTTGCGCAAGCTCAACCGGCTCACCCGGGGGACATAAGATGCCGGTATGGCGGTCCTGCACAACCTGCGGTACTCCGCCGACATTTGTTGCCACCACCGGAACGCCGGACGCCATCGCCTCCAAAAGGGCCAGCGGCAGGCCTTCCTTAACGGATGAAAGCACAAAAACGTGCATCCCCCGCAGCAAACGTGCAATATCCGACCTCCGACCCAGGAAAGCAACCCTGTCGCCAATTCCCAATCCGCGCGAAGCGGCTTCAAGCTCGCCGCGAAGCGGGCCGTCTCCAACAACCACCAGCTTGATATTCGGAACACGCTCCACTAAAAGGCGAAAAGCCCGCAAAAGCGTCAAGTGGTCCTTCAGCGGATCCAAGCGCCCCACCGTCCCAACCACCAGCCCACTCCACAAGGGCTCATCCATCAAACCCGGACGGAACAACTCTGTGTCGACACCGTTGCGCAAAACCTGCAGTTTGCCGCGCGGAACACCAACAACCCCCTCCAAGTATGAAGCCACCTCATCCGCAACGCACACAACAGTGCTGGCGCGCCTTGCCAAAAGCCGGAGCAAAACCCGCAAGCGCGGATTGTCATCCAATGCATCGTGGGAATGCTCCGTGTGAATAACCCTCTTAACCCCCGAAAGCACAGCCGCCGGCACACCATAAATAAGCGCGCCGACATGGTGGGTGTGCAGTACCGAAACCTTCTCACTGCGAAGCAGGCGGGAAAGCCGCAGAACAATCCTCCAATCCAGCCCCGGCCGCTTCCCCAAACAAAAGGATGCCACTCCTCCTTTCTCCAACTCCTGCCGAAGCGGACCGTCGCCTCCCAAAGCGCACACCGAAATGCAGAATCTATCCCCACTGCACCGCTCTGCTATCACGGCGGCGAGCTTTTCGATGCCGCCCACCTCCATCTGCCCGATAACCTGCATAACCTTCAAGCGGCGCATTCTATCCCACTCCGGACGAAACCACCTCGCTCCTATCCAAGCAGTTTCGGTGCCACAGCTCCAGCATCACCAGCGCCCACAGCCTGTCTCCGTGTGCGCCTAATCCAAGCCGGTGTTCCTCCAAAATGGCTTCCAAAGCATCCTGCCGGAAGTAACCGCGGCTTATGCACTCCTGCGAAAGCAAAAGATCCCGCGCAAAACTGTAAAGCTCCCCGCGGAACCAATGGTCCGTTGGCGGAGTGAAGCCCTGCTTCGGGCGCCGTGTTATATCGGGCGGAAGCAAATCGCGCACCGCGCGCCGCAGGAGGTATTTAGTGGTTAACCCCCTCAGCTTCAACCTGGCTGGAAGCCGAGCGCTGAATTCAAACAACCTGTAATCTAAAAGCGGCGACCGCACCTCCAAAGACGCCGCCATGCTGGCCCTATCCGCCTTTGTCAAAACGTCATCCGGAAGATAATGTGCCACCAGCACCTGCTGAAGCCGGCTTACGGTATCTAAACCCTCGTTTTTTCTCAGCACCTCGCGGATGAAATCCCCAGGCTGGTGACCGTCAAGAGCGCTCAAAAGCTCAGCGGAGTACAGTTCCGAACGCGCCTCCGGCTTTAAAACAGCCCGCGACCAAGCCCACCGCTCCGACAGCGGACGCTCCGACTGCCTAAGCAGCCTCTGCGCCTTCTCTGAACCCCAAACTAGCCCCGCCACTGACAGCAGAAACCGGCGCAGCGGCAGCGGCACCTTCGAAATACGCTCGGCCAGAACGTTGTACGGGAAACCGGTGTACCCGGCAAACAGCTCATCTCCACCATCGCCGGTCAGCACCATCTTAACTTCCCGGCGCGCGGCCTTCGACATCAGGTAAGCCGGTGCAGTGGATGGATCCCCCAGCGGCTCATCAAGGTAGCCTGCAACTTCGAGGATTAAACCAGCCAGGTCATCAGCTTCAACGATGAGCTCCTCGTGCCGTGTGCCGAACCAAAGCGCCACCCTTTTCGCGTATTCGGTCTCGTCGCCCTCCAATCCCCGCCATCCAACCGAGAAGGTCCTTACGGGAACTTCCAAACAGCGGCTCATAAAACCAACAACTGTGCTGGAGTCCAACCCTCCGCTCAGAAACGCGCCAAAAGGAACATCGCATACCAACCGGTCCCGAACCGCCTTCTGCAAAAGCTCCAGAAGCTCATCCACCGCTTCGTTCTCAGAAATCCGAGAATCCGGCTTGAAATTCAGATTCCAATACCTTTCGATATTCCAGCTTCCATCATCCAATTTGTACACGGCTCTGTGCGCCGGCGGCAGTTTGTACACGCCTTTTACAATCGATCTAGGGCTTGGCACGTACAGGTAGCACAGATAATCGTCCAGGGATGTCAAATCCACGTCTCGCGGAACCCACGGATGAGCCAACAGCGCCTTTAACTCGGAACCGAACACCAAACCATTCGGGGACTCATAGTAGTAAAGCGGTTTCACGCCCAAGCGGTCGCGCGCCAACAGCAGTTTGCGCTTTCGCGAATCCCAAACGGCAAAAGCAAACATACCGTTCATTTGGGATACACAGTCTGCTCCCATCTCCTCGTACAAATGAACGATGACCTCGGTGTCCGACCTCGTTGTAAACCGGTGCCCCCGTTCGATCAGCTTGTCGCGAAGCTCTTGGAAGTTGTATATCTCCCCGTTCAAGATAACGCCAACGGTGCCATCTTCGTTGTAGATCGGCTGGTGGCCGCCTTCCAAATCTATGATGGAAAGCCGCCTCATCCCAATGGCGGAAAACCCATCTATATGAAAGCCTTCATCATCCGGGCCTCTGTGCACCATTGTTCGGCACATGCCCACTAACGTTGCACGAGCCGCCTTCGTATCATGACCGCCACGGCTTACGAAACCACAGATACCGCACATGCGCTTGTATCTCCTGTCTCACCCACACTTGCGCGAACCACGCGGTCCATTGCCGCCGCAATAGCCGCCAGCGTAAACATGAAGGGATAGTACAGTATCGAAACAAAAACCCCGCTCACAAGAACCGAAAGCAGTGCCAGATCCACGCTGTAAGAAAGAAAGTACAAAGGGCTTGACCTACTCTCTAACGCGCACAAAAGCTTTCTGGTCTTTCTGTTACTCCAAAAGATGGAGAGCACCAGGTATCCCCAAACAGCAATCCCAACCACACCCTGCTCGCTTGCAAGCTGGTAGTAAAGGCTGTGAGCGTTTTTCCAAAGGGGCTTCTCTCCGGGATCCGTGTACTCGGTCGCCCAAACGTTGGGGAAATTACCCGCACCAACCCCTATGAAAGGATGCTCGAAAAACATGCGCCGGCCGGCATCCCAAGCCATCCGCCGGATCGTTGCAGATGGGTCCTCGCTTTGACCGGACACCACCTGCTTTATCGAGAGTATCCGCTCTTTGTACTCAGGCGACGCAGAAAACCAAAGGACCGCCAAAGCGACAATTCCCACCAACGCCATCAAACTGCGCCTTGGAGTTACAAACAACGTAAAAAGGAACAACGCCGCGACGCTTAAAGCGCCGGAACGAGACCCCGTAAACACAATTCCGAACAACATCGCCGCAACCGCTATCGCCGCAAAAAGCTTGCCAGAACGCGACCGCGCCGCCCAAATCGAAAAATAGGCCATTGGAAGCCCCATCGCCATCGCCGCTGCCAAATCGTTGGGGTCTTGAAAAAGCACATTGGCGCCGGTTGCGCGCTGCAGTTCGCCGGACACCACCACATCCCCGGTATGGTAATTGTGAATAGCTGAAAAAGCCAACAGTGCAGAGGCAAAAACAACCGTCCAAATATAACCGCAAACCCGCCCCTCGGTTTTAAGAAGCATAACCGCAACGAAATAGTAAACCGAATACCGCACAAGGCGGTCCAAAATGCTGAAAGCACCCCCTTTCCAAACTGCAAACACCACGCTTAAAGCCGCGGCACCCAAAATGCCGAGAATTGCCCATGTTTGAGGCGCAACAGGCTTGAAAACCGGCATGCGCTCACTGCGCCGCATGAAAAGCGCCACCAAGATGATCAAAACCAGAAGCTTCTGCATGTGAAGCCGCGACAGGCCAGGAACAAACTCATCCGGCCTTATGTACATCCACCACACAGCCACAAGCAGGCCAAGATAGGTGGAACGCACTACCGCCGCTAACACCAAAGCGGCCAGCCCAAGTCCCAAAAACGCCTGCCATGGAACAACCAACGCAGCAAACCCCAAAGCCACGGCCAGAACCATAACACCGAAGGTCAGCAAACCGCTGTGCGCATACCAGGGCTTGCCAACCCAAACCTGCTCCGGTGCGGCAACCGCATCCAAACTCTGCTCTCTCTCCTCGGCTATCCGCATTAGCCTTCCTCCTTACGCTGTGCGGCAGCAGACACTGCCTCGCCACCAAATTCAAGCTGTTTGACCACCCTTGCGGGGTTTCCGGCAACCACAACAAACGGAGGCACATCGCGGGTTACCACCGCGCCGGCTCCAACAACGGACCCAGTGCCAACCTTAACTCCCTTGAGAATCACTGCGCGAGAACCAACCCACACATCATCCTCCAAAACCACCGGCGCGACATCCTCATCGGGCACTGGCAGGCCCATGCGCCTGGCCACGGGATCCAGCGGATGACCATCGTTATCCGATATCATCACGCGGTCAGCAATCAAACAGTGGTTCCCTATGATAACGCTCGATGCCACGCTTATCGAAACCTGATGCCCTATGTAACAGCCACTGCCGATCTTCATCACAGGCCTGCTTCGCATATTGTTTGTGGAAAATGTGTTCACCCCGTTTATTGTCACATCGTCGCCTATATGTATCTCCAGGTTCCCCATAACCTGAGGAATACCGCACTCAAGGCGCAGCCCCCGGCCAACAGAAGCGCACCTCGCTTCGAAAACAGGCACGTAGTAAAAAGCTTCCATAAACCTGTGCCACAAACTGCGTCTGAGCACACGCTCGTAGTACAAAACCAAATGCAGAGGCTTTATACAGGGCACGCTTGCACGCGATAAACCGCGGTAAAGAGCCTTAGCCGCCCTGCTTAAGAAGTCGTCCCTGCACTTCACCCGATGAGCTATTCCTTCAATCATGATGCACACACCTCGCTCAAAGCTTCTGCCAGCCGCTTCGTCAGCAGTCTCCCGTCGTAATTCCGAACAGCATCCGCGCTGCACCCACTCAACCCGCCAGACACGGCACACAAAAGGGCCTCCCGAACGGCTTGGGCGTCGCGCCAGTCAACCACCGCCCCAGCCCCAGCGGCCCTGACGGTTTCAGATGTTTCGCTGTCATCCTCTGCCAGCGCCAAAACCGGCTTACCAAGCCCGATGTACTCATAAAGTTTGGCGGGAACCTGGTTTGGCTGGCCCATCGCCAGCAGTAAGAGAACATCCGCACGCACCAACTGCCTGAGGCACTCTTCACGCTTCAGCGGACCCACCACATCCACCACGTCGGAAAGTCCAAGCTTTCCCACCAACTCGGCAAGCGGAACGCCAACAGCCATTTCGCAGTTGCCGATGAACCGAATCCGGAACGGCGGCGCACCCTCCCTCCTCAGACAAGCCGCAGCCTCCAGCAAAGGCCTCGGATCGCGCGAGCCGTACAACGTTCCCGCATAGGCAATGACTGTCGGCTCGGAACCGCGGCGAACAGGCGCTTCGGACGACCATCCCTTTGCCGCAAGGACCTCCTCGGGATCGAAACCGTTGGTAATCACCGCAAACCTGTCAGGACCCACATCAGAATAGCGACCCAGCATCTCCTTTAATAGGCCCTTTGTGTTGCAAATAACCAGCTTGGCCCTCTGCACAACCCAGCGCTCCATCGCCTCTTCCGAACGGTCGCTCCACCGCGTGCGCACGAAATCCGGTTTGAACGCGCTTCCAACCCACGGGTCCCGAAAATCTGCAACAAAAGGCAGGCGCGTCAGAAGCGAAACGACAGCGCCGGCAAGGTGGCACGTCCACGGAGGCCCCGAAGAGTAAACAACAGAAGGCCTCTGCACAGCGGCAACGCGCAGGCCCGCCAAAACCGCCGGAAGAAACCAGCCATGGCGATCGTCCGGAAGCCACATTGCAGCGTACAGATTTCTGCGTAAAGGGGAAACTGCATCTGCGCTGGGCGGAGAGTAACCGGCGCCGTGTTCCAGCCACCGCGGATCAACACCCGCCCCTTTGCGAAGCAAAGCCCGAGAAACCCACTGCGCAACATTCCGAATCCCAGGAAGCGCGCGCACGCGGTACACCAACTGCAAACCGTCTGCTGGTTCGCCCGGTTCAGGTTTGCCCTCGCAGGATGTCTGGGCGCCGAAAGCCGGCCCGGAGCCGTTTTTTCCACCCCGATGCGCAACCACAATCGGGGTCCAGCCGTACTGCGGCAGATACCGAGCAAACCTCGCGGTTCTAACGCCGCCAACAGCCGGGTCCGGGGGATAGTGGTATGCCATCATCAACACCTTTTTCATACTTTCCAAAGCGCCCTCATCCGCATTAAACTCTGCGCACCCGAAATAAGCCACCGCACTCCGCACATTCCAGCACACACCAAAGACCTGACATCCCCGCCAAGTGCAAAAGAGCGCAGATAGCTTCTAAGCGCCAGCTTCTGATTCCCGTTTTTCCGGTGGATGTAAGCCGCATCCTCGTAACATGTCGAAAGCGTCCTCCGCACCATGCTCCTCTGGAGGGGCGTCAGCATCGGATCTTTTGCATACCTGCTCAAAACCTCGATGCGCGACTCGCTGCTCAAAAGATCATCTCCACTTGCACTTTCGGCAGACCTGCGCACTACCGCAACCACCTCAGTAGTCCCACCGATGCGGCCGCTCCTAGCCACACGAACCCACATATCCCTATCCTCAACCGACCTCAGCGACTCATCGAACAGACCTGCATCAATCAATACCCTGCGGCGGGCCACCAGCGCGCTGGTCGGAATGAAGTTCTCGATAAGCAAAAGCGCAAAGCAGTTCGGAATGCAATGCGGATTAGCCTTTATAACCGGGAAAAAAGCCTTCTCCCTGAGAAACGATGGCGTAACCACCTTCCCACCCTGAACAACCTCCACATCTCCAAAGGCCAAATCAAGGTTGCCTAGTTCCAAAAGATTAACCAAAATCTCCAAGCACCGCGGCTTCCACACATCGTCAGAATCCAAAAAAGCCACCAAATCGCCGCGCGCCGACAATATCCCTGTGTTCCGAGCCGCACTTGGACCACCGTTGCGCCTTCTTACCACGCGCACCGGACCGCCGAAACGCTCTGCCGCATCTGCCGTGCCATCGGTTGACCCATCATCAACCACCAACACTTCGTCCGGCGGCAGGGTTTGCCCAAGCACCGATTGAATGGCTTCCACAACCTCCTCTCGGCGGTTGTAGGCTGGTATAACAACGCTAACTCCGCTCACCCCACACAGCTCCAATCAGGCGTAAAATCCCCACCGCTCCGCCGCGAACCCCAGCAACATCCAAAGCCTTGTCTCGTGGTAGAAAGCCGCATCGAAATCGCCTTTAACAAGAGCTGTTGCATACTGCCAGGCCGTTACAAGCATAATCCTGTAGCGCCACCTCGGAATGCGCAGTATCTTAGGCATTCCATTTTCCGTAGGAGCCTCCATAACAGAGTGCGCCATTCCGCGGCGGAAAAACCAACGCCGCACGTGGCTCTTTTGCAGAAGCTTAGGGGTCACGCGGTGGTAAACCACTGGCTCGGGCGTGTACATAATCACCTCTCCGCCCCGCAGAAGCCGCACCCCCAATTCGGAATCGGCTCCACGGTGCGCCCTGCCAGCCCCCAACCCGGTGTGAAATCCACCATAGCGCCTGAGCACCTCCGTCCTGGCAGACAGATTGTTGCCAGAAGGAACGATAGCCGGGTTTTCAATCCGAAACGGAACCTCTCCGTGCTCCCAGTGAGCAATCACCCCGCGGAACTCGCGCTCGCGAAACCAGCTCGGGCGCTCGGTCATCCACAAAGGCAGAACCCGACCACCTATCATCGAGGCATCGAACCTTTCGAAGCTGGAAATCACATTCCACAGCCAAAAGCGGTCGGCCACAACATCATCGTCGGTAAATGCCATCACCCTGCCCCGAGCGTTGCATATGGCTGTGTTCAGCGCAAACGATTTGCCCGGGCGCGGCTCTCTAATCGGCCTCAGGCGCGGCCATTCCTCAGCCAGAAGCTCAAGAGCCTCCCATGTGCCATCGGTGGACCCGTTATCCACCGCAATCACTTCCCATTCAACTTCGGATGGCACGCTCTGGTTGCGAATCGAATCCAGCGCCTCCAACAGCCATGCGCGTCTGTTGTACGAGCACACCACAACCGTAGCGTCAATCTCCGGCAAGCCCTCTATCGAAGGAGCCGGCTGGAGAGGATGCAAAGGGGTCATCATTTACTCCCTGGCAAATGTATCCATGCAAGTTCTACGGCAAGGTGTGTGCCAAGAAGTGTCAGAAGAAACCGCTTGCGCCCGGGAATGAGACGGTATCCACCAAACTAACGCCGGTTTGCGAAAGGCAAAATAGCACCCATTGTCGAAACAAATATCGATGAAGTACTCACAACCGCTTAAATACCGCCCTGACTGGCTTGAAGCCCGCGAACGCCTCACATACTGGTGGAACGGAGGCGACATCGGAAGGCCGGCCGTAATGATAACCGCCCCTCGTCCGGAGCCTATCGAGCACATCCCAACCATACCGGAACCGGACGGCTGGGTTACGCACTACTCCACCAAAAGCTTCTCCTACCGCGTGAACCTGGCCCTGAGGGCGTGCGTCGGTACTTACTACCTGGGTGAAGCCGTGCCCTCCGTATCGTCGGCAGACCTTGCGCCCAACTGCTTGGCTCTGTTCCTTGGCTGCAAAGGCGTGGAGATGCCCGGCACCGTGTGGTGCCAACCCTGCATCGAAAGCCCGGAATCAGCGCGCTTCGAGTACGATCCCAACAACTTCTACTGGCAATTCTGCCTTTCCGTGCTGAAAGAGGTAAAGCCGCTTGCAGAAGGCAAGTTCCTGCAGGCTTTTCCAGACCTAATCGAAGGGCTCGACACACTCGCCGCTATGCGCGGTACCGAACTGCTTCTGCAGGACCTCATCGACCGCCCTGAGTGGGTCCAAACATCCCTACGCCGCATCACCGACCTGTATTTCCGCTACTACGACGTGCTCTACGACCTAATCCGCGACGATGTTGGCGGCAGTGTTTTCTGGGCGTGGGCACCGGGTCGAATTGCCAAATTTCAGTGCGACTTCTCCGCCATGATCTCACCCGCCATGTTCCGCGACTTTATGGTGCCCATCCTAACGGAGATGACAGAGCGCGTCTCGTACAGCATATACCACTGGGACGGTCCCGGCGCGCTGTGTCACCTAGATGCCCTGCTCTCAATCCCCCGCCTGAACGTCATCCAGTGGACCCCCGGAGCTGGCGTTGAACCGCCGGCCGATCCGCGCTGGTGGCCTTACTACCACAAAATACTGGATTCCGGCAAAAAGCTCTTTATATGGGTGGATGATGCGGATGAACTGGCTGCACTCAAACGCGAATTCAAAGCCAAAACAAAGCAAATGCTGCTTTCGATGCATGTTTCTTCTCCCAGCGAAGCTCTAGAGTGCCTGAAGCTGGCAGAAATCTGATCCGACGGCCGAGAAACATGCCCCGCTTTTTGCTCTTGCCAAGTTTGCTCACAAACAATTAACGGTCAGGAAGCTGTCGCCGGCCTGGTATATGGAGAACTGAACAGGGCTACCGCTCCGTGGTGCGCATAAGCGCGGACTGAAAATACCCCGCTCCCCTCCCCAGAAAAACCTTCACAAAAACTTTTAAAATCCCTCAGGTCTGAGGCCAAATAACATTGAATTTTCTTGAAGGGAATGATATAATCCATGTAAGGAGAATTGAGTGTATTATTGTCAAGGTGTCGTTGGCACTCGAATTCGGAGGCTTTCGATGGCATCGCAAATCAAATCGGAGGATCCTCTGGTGAAGCTGGCGCGCGAGGCGATAGCCGCTTACGTCACAGAGGGAAAGGTCATTTCTCCGCCCGACCCGCTCCCGAAGGAGATGGAGGGCAGGGCCGGAGTGTTTGTCTCCATCAAAAAGCATGGTGAGCTGAGAGGATGCATCGGCACGTATCGCCCAACTCAACCTAACATCGCTCTCGAAATCATAAACAATGCGATAAGTGCCGCCACCGAAGACCCTCGGTTCCCACCTATCGAAGAGTGGGAACTCGACGATTTGACGATATCCGTGGACGTCCTCTCGGAACCAGAGCGGGTGAGTGATAAATCAAGCTTGGATGCCAAACGCTACGGGGTTATAGTGCGATCCGGCAGTCGAGCCGGCCTTCTGCTTCCAGACTTGGAAGGCGTGGATACGCCGGACCAGCAGATTGCTATCTGCATGCAGAAGGGCGGAATACGACCCGGAGAGCCCTACGAGCTTTACCGATTCGAGGTGCAAAGGCACACATAAGTGCTTTAGAGAGGTGAAAGTTTATGAGACTGGATAGATTAACCGTAAAAGCTCAAGAAGCGCTTCAAGACGCTAATGATATGGCCTTAAACTACGGCCACCAGCAGATAGAGCCGGAACACGTGATGCTGGCACTGCTGAAGCAAACGGAAGGAATAGTGGCCCCTGTGCTTCAGAAGATGGGCGTCAATCCGGCGCGCATGGCTTCGGCTTTGGAGTCTGAAATCGAGCGCATGCCCAGGGTGAGCGGTGCCGGCAGTGGACAGGTATACATCAGCGGCCGCCTCAACAACTTGCTTAACCGGGCTTGGAAAGAAGCCCAAGGCCTGAAGGACGAATACCTCAGCACGGAGCACATCCTCCTTGCGGCGACCGAGGAGAGAGATGGCGCTGTAGCCCGGCTGTTCCGCGAAAACGGAATAACCCGCGACAGGCTTCTGAGAGCCCTTATGGATGTTCGCGGGGCGCACCGCGTGACGGACCAAAATCCGGAAGATAAATACCAAGCCCTCGAGCGCTACGGACGTGACCTTACCGAGCTCGCACGGCGCGGCAAGCTCGACCCAGTCATAGGCCGAGACGACGAAATCCGCAGGGTGATTCAGGTCCTGTCGCGCAGAACAAAGAACAACCCGGTGCTGATTGGCGAGCCCGGCGTTGGTAAAACCGCCATCGTGGAGGGTCTTGCACAGCGCATTGCCAGCGGCGACGTTCCGGAAGGCCTGAAGAACAAGCGGATTGTGGCCTTGGACCTCGGCTCGCTTGTGGCCGGCACGAAATACCGCGGCGAGTTCGAGGACAGGCTGAAGGCCGTTCTCAGAGAGATATCCGAGGCGGAGGGCACTATCATCCTGTTCATCGACGAGATTCATACCATAGTCGGTGCCGGAGCCGCAGAAGGTGCCATAGACGCATCGAACATGCTCAAGCCAATGCTCGCCCGCGGCGAACTGCGCTGCGTCGGTGCCACCACTTTGGACGAATACCGAAAGCACATCGAGAAAGACGCCGCCCTCGAGCGCCGCTTCCAGCCCATATACGTTGGCGAGCCGAGCGTGGAGGATACCATTGCCATCCTGCGTGGGCTTAAAGAAAGGTACGAAGTGCACCACGGCGTTCGCATAAAAGACTCCGCACTTGTGGCCGCCGCTGTGCTTTCCAACCGCTACATCACAGACCGCTTCCTCCCGGACAAGGCAATCGACCTGGTTGACGAAGCTGCATCGCGCCTGCGGATTGAAATCGACAGCATGCCCACAGAGATTGACGAAGTGGAGAGGCGGCGCCGCCAGCTCGAAATCGAGCGCGAGGCCCTGCGCAAGGAAACCGATCCCGCCTCGAAAGAACGCTTGGAGCGCCTCGAGAAAGAGTTGGCCGAGTTGAACGAACAGCTCAGCCGATTGAAGGCACACTGGCAGCAAGAAAAAGAGCGCATCCAAAGGATACAGCAATTGAAAGACCAGATAGAGCAGGCCAGAATAGAACTCCAAGCGGCAGAGCGTTCTTACGACCTCAACAGGGCGGCTGAAATCCAGTACGGCATCCTCCCAAGACTGCAGGCCGAGTTAGATAAAGAAAACGCCGCCTTGGCCGAGCTCCAGAAGAACCTGCGCATGCTGAAGGACGAGGTCGATGAGGACGACATCGCAGAAGTGGTCTCCAAATGGACCGGTATCCCCGTCTCCAAGATGATGGAAGGTGAGACGCAAAAGCTTCTGCGGATGGAGGAAGCCCTTAAGAAGCGGGTGGTTGGTCAGGATGAAGCCATAAAAGCCGTATCGGATGCGGTGCGCCGGGCGCGAGCCGGTCTGCAGGATCCGAACAGGCCGATAGGCAGCTTCATCTTCATGGGCCCGACCGGCGTCGGAAAAACCGAATTGGCACGCGCTTTGGCCGAGTTCCTGTTCGATGACGAGCGGGCCATGGTGCGCCTCGACATGTCCGAGTTTATGGAGAAGCACTCCGTCTCCCGCTTGATCGGTGCCCCGCCTGGATATGTCGGCTACGAAGAAGGCGGCTACCTCACGGAGGCTGTGCGCAGAAGGCCTTACAGCGTCATCCTGTTCGACGAGATTGAAAAGGCGCACCCGGATGTGTTCAACGTGCTGTTGCAGATTCTGGATGACGGCCGCTTAACCGACGGTCAGGGCCGAACCGTGGACTTCAAAAACACTCTGATCATCATGACCTCGAATATCGGCTCGCAGTGGATTCAAGAGCTGGCTGGCATTGACCCAGAGGGCATGCGCGAGCGGGTGATGGAGGCCCTTCGAAGCCACTTCAGGCCGGAGTTCCTGAACCGCATCGATGAAGTGATAATCTTCAACTCGCTCGGCGCGGAGGAAATCAAGCAGATTGTCAACATCCAAATCGCGGCTCTGGAGCAGAGGCTTAAGGACCGGAACCTGAAGATAATCTTGACCGACGCCGCACGCCACCGGCTTGCGGTGGAAGGATACGACCCCGTGTACGGAGCCAGGCCTCTCAAGAGAGCCATACAAAGGTTGGTGGCCAATCCGCTGGCGATGAAACTGTTGGACGGCACCTTTACCGAGGGCGACACCATAATCGTAGACGAAGCGCCAAACGGAGAGCTGGTCTTCCGGAAGGCTGAAGAGAAGGTTCCGGCTTCCTAACGGAACAAACCCATACAGAGCGATGCTGAAGCCGGCGGCAGTGCTGGCTTCAGCATTTTTTCAGGTTTTGCATTTCCCGCAAAAATCTCCCAAAGATCTTTTAAAAAATGGCGCAAAAACGCTTGACTTTTTTGCAGGATGTGGTAAACTCTAATTGCCCTGAGCAAGTGCGGGGAAGCCGGTCCTGTCGGAAACCGGCAAACCTGCAGGTAAAACCTTACAAACAGAGGTTTTGGCAACAAATCCGAAGTTTGAAGGTTAAACTGCAGAAGAGCTTTGGAATCCGATAGGAGTGTACCAGGGCCGAGTATAGGTATCGGCGTAAGGAGATCCAGATCAATCGAAAGGTTGGTCCGGATTCCGGAGGCTGGTATCTGAAAGGTTTTGGATACACGTAGGTTTTCTCAGCGGCTGCTCAGGGTTTTTTGTTTTGCACGCTCAGAGGCGAACGGGGACTCCGCGCTCCTTCAAATACTGCTTTATATCCCGTATCCGGTACACCCCGAAGTGCAAAACAGAAGCAACAAGGGCCGCCTCGGCACCGCCTTTGGTAACCCCGTCGTACACGTGCTCCAGCGTTCCTGCTCCTCCAGAAGCTATCACGGGGATGTCCACAGCGTCGGCAATCGCGCGGGTGACCTCCAAATCGTACCCGGCCATGGTTCCGTCTGCATCCATCGAGGTAAGCAGTATCTCTCCCGCGCCAAGCTCCTGGGCTTTCACGGCAAATTCAACGGCATCCGTTTCGGTGGGAGTGCGGCCGCCGTGGATGTAAGTAACCCACCTCGGCTTCCCGTTCCCGGGTACCCTGCGCACGTCTATTGCCACCACCACGCATTGGCTTCCGAACTTGTCGGCCGCCTCCGCAATCAGACTTGGATTGAGCTGGGCGGCGGTGTTGATGAAAACCTTATCCGCTCCTGCCTCGGTCAGCCGCCGGAAGTCATCAACAGTGCGAACTCCACCACCAACCGTAAAGGGAATAAACACCTGCTCGGCAGTCCGCCTGGCAATATCAAAGATGATGTCGCGCTTCTCGTAGCTCGCGGTGATGTCAAGAAAAACGATTTCATCTGCTCCTTCCCGATCGTACAGGCGCGCCAGCTCCACAGGGTCTCCGGCGTCCCTCGGGTTGAGGAACTTCACGCACTTAACAACACGCCCATCCTTAACATCCAAAGCCGGTATTATCCTTTTGGCCAACATCCCGCCGCCTCCATAGCCTCACGAAGCGTCAAACTTCCTTCGTAGAGCGCCTTACCAATTATAACACCTTCAGCTCCGGCATCCTTGGCCGCTAGTATATCTGTGGTGCTCGCCACCCCACCCGAGGCGATTACAGGTATCTCTAACGCGGCAACCATCTCTTTCAACCGGGCCAGGTTTATCCCCTGCAGGGCCCCGTCGCGTCCAATATCCGTGAAGATGACGCGTTTGGCTCCCATTCTCTGCATCTTTTTTGCGAAATCCACGGCATCGATATCCAAAATGCACTCCCAACCGCGAACGGCCACCTTGCCGTCCTTCGCATCCACGCCCAGAATCACTCTCTCCCCAAATCTGTAGAACACCTCACGCGCGAAATCTTCATTCAATGCGGCGGATGTGCCCAAAACCACCCTATCGATGCCTGCTTCAAGAACGGAAACCAACGCATCCAAAGATCGAACCCCGCCGCCGAATTGCACGGGTATGCCGCACTCGGATGCGATCCTGCGCACCACATTCAGGTTCACAGGACTGCCGGTGCGCGCTCCGTCTAAATCCACAACGTGAAGCCGCCCAGCCCCCTCTTCTCGCCATCGACGAGCGGCCTCCAGCGGGTCGTCCGAGTAAACCACCGCGCTGTCAAACTTTCCTTGAAATAGACGCACGCACTTCCCGTCTTTTATATCAACCGCTGGTATTACTTCCAATCCAAACTCCCAAATGCCTAATATCCGAAAAAAATTCCTCGGTTTGTCTAAATGATAACATGGAAGAATTATATCGGCAAACACACTAGCGGCAAGCGTCGGCGTCTTGGGGATTGGCAAGGCCACCAGAAGCCGGCCGGCAAAGCAGTGGAAAGGGCTTCCCCGCCAAAAGCTCGGCGCCGAAACCCGCTCCGAAAGCAGGATAAACCAGCACAAACGGCCAACCTTTCTTTAGCATGGCAAATTCACACCGCTTATTTTCCTAGGAGGTTTTCACTAAACATGCGGCTCTTGTGCGCACTGCTGGCTATCTTCGCCGCCTCGGTTGCCTGCGCGCAGATACCCGGCGACGTTAACCGAGACGGCAAGCTAGATACTTCAGACGCCTTCCTAGCCCTCGAAGCCCACGTGGGTCTTAAAACCCTAAAGCCGGCGCAGTTTACCACCGCAGATTTGAATGGAGACTCCAACATCGCCCTCGGAGAGGTGGTTGCTCTTCTCCGCGCAAGCGTTGGCCTAGGATCGCTTCCCGTGAACCTTCTCCTCAACCCGGACTTTGAAGCCCGCCGCGGAACCCCTCCAGATTGGTCGGGAGACGGCCGGGCAGAGCCATCGCCGGATAAGCCGGGCCTCTCTCTGAAAATCTCTTTGGCGAACCCAGGCTACACAATGGTAATCCAAGATGTGCCTGTATCCGGCGCTTCCTCCATTCGCCTTTCCGGATGGATGCGCACCGAGGGCATGAAGCCGGGGTCCCAACCTTGGGAGGGCGCACGCATCTTTATCACCCTTCACGACCGCTCGCGCAGACAGGTGGGAGGCTGGCCGGAGGTTGTGACCATACGCAACGACCGCCCATGGCGGCGCTACGAGGCCACCTTCCAAGTGCCGCCTGATATTATGCTCGTGAAGGTTTACCTCGGCCTCCAGCAGGCCGCGGGAACAGTGTGGTACGATGACCTGCGCTTGTTCGCGCTTGATAAAGGGGGTCGCTACCTCATGCCAACATCAAATGAACGCACCGATACCACCGGCTGGTTCCAGTTCCCCGGATCCAAGCCGCAGTCGCCAAAATCACGCGTGCCGATCGACGTAAGCTTCCTGCAGGATGCTCCGGCCGGCAAACACGGCTTCCTCTCGGTTAAAAACGGCCATTTCGTTTTCGAAGACGGCACGCGCGCAAGATTCTGGGGCGTGAACATCGTTGACGGAAACGTGTTTCGGGACCACAACACCGCCTCCGCTGTAGCCGAAAGACTCGCGCAATCCGGATGCAATATGGTCCGCCTGCACCACATGGATGCATCTTGGTCAAGCCCAAACATCTTCGACCCGCGCTACAAAGATACCCAACATTTCTCCGCAACAAGCTTGGACAACCTCGACTTCCTAATTGCAGAGCTTAAGAAGCGCGGCATTTACATCTATCTGGACCTGCTTGTGCACCGCAAGTTTAACTCAGGAGACGATGTCAGAGACTGGGAAACCCTCGAAAACGGCGCGAAAGTAGCCGCTCACTTCAACCGCCGTCTGATCGAACTGCAAAAGAAGTACGCCCACGACTTGCTAACCCATGTGAACAAGTACACCGGCAAGGCCTACATCGATGAGCCTGCCATAGCCATGATGGAGATTATCAACGAATCAACCCTCTTCTGGGCCGACGGATATTCTGCGCTCCCACAGTCTTACCAAAACGAAATCCGCTCCCTCTTCGAGCAGTGGTGTGCATCCAAGGGCATCACCCCGCCAGCCGGATCCATCCAAGACCTGCTGCGCCGCCGAAACAGAGACGTTTTTGCCTTCCTTTACGAGCTCCAAACTAAAAACTACTTGGAGATCCGCGACTACCTGCGCTCTATCGGCGTCAAGGTGCCCATCACGGGAAGTAACCATTGGGAGAACTGGGCGGCGGATATCCTAAGCAACGTTCAGCTCGATTATCTTGACCGCCACTTCTACTGGGACCACCCGCAGGGCGGCTATTCTCCCACCAACATCTTCAACAACACCCCGATGATTCAAAATCCTCTCACCAGCTTGGTACAACTGGCGCGACAGCGCGTCTCCGGCAAACCCATCATCATCACCGAGTGGAACAACTGCTGGATCAATGAGTATATAGCCGAGGCACCCGTGCTTGTGGCGGCTTACGCCTGCCTGCAGGATTGGGACGGTGTGCTCCAATTCGATTTCTACGGAGCCGACTGGCCTTTGGAAATGAGCAGTCCGTTCGACATCGGCAATAAACCGCACGTATTTGGTCAGTGGGCTGCCGCGGCCCTGCTTTTCCGCCGGGGCGACGTTACCACCGCCAGGCAGGTAATTCGAGGCGTGCTGAACGAAGAAAAAGCGTTAACCGGTGTCTCCGCAGGCGCCGATGTGCCTCCGTGGGTACCCTTGGTGCACCGCGTGGAACTCGGAGAGCAGGCAACCCTACCGCCTCCGCGCTCCGACACCTCCTGGAGAAGCGACACGGAAGAGCTGTGGTGGAATCCAGAACCCGGAGTCGTAACAATCGATACCAGCCGAACCAAAGCGCTGATCGGCTTCACCGGCGGCAAGGAATGGAAGCTCGGCGGCGTTACCATCAAACCGACCACGGCTTTTTCAGCCATCACCGTGTCTTCCCTCGACGGCAGCCCAATCGGCCAGGCGAAGCGGCTGGCTGTTTGGGCCGTTGCCAGGGCTGAAAACACCGGCATGGTTTACAACAGGGCAAGAACAAGCGCTGTCAACCCCGGCCACGCCCCCATCCTTGTTGAACCGGTATCCGCGGTAATAACCCTGGATGGCGTGCCCGCCAGCAGCATCGAGGTAAAAGGCGTGAACCCTTGGGGCATACCTGTCGGCAGTGTGAGTGTAAGCGGTAGCGGCGCATCCGCCACATTCAAAATAGGAGAGCTACCAACCATCGCCTACCTGATAGAGATCAAATAACGCTGGGGACAAAAATCCACAAATAGAAAGCGCCGGCTGTTTTTCAAACGCGAAAAACGCGAACCACAGCCGGCGTTTTTCTCTTCACCTGCGGCCCCCACCGAGGGCCAAAAGCAACCCGATGAATGCGCCATAGCCAACCGCAACAACCGGGTTGCACATAATCGTTCACCCACCGCCAACCCGCCTGGATACAGCGCTTAACAGAAACCCGAAAAGCCCGCCCGCTATCAACCCCAGTGCCGCCTTAAACACCATCAGCTTCCCCTCTTTTCTAAAGGCCAAACACCGCAATCCGCATTGATACAGCCCTTCTCACTAGGATATGCTCAGCTCTACTTCCGGCTTATGAAGAAGCGTGTTGTGAACCTTACACTGTTCGGCGTACTTTTTCAGCCTGTCTGCATGCTCAGCGGGAACACCATCAGGAAGCGAAACACGTACGGCAAAGCTCTTGACCCTGCTTGGGGCCTTTCCATCTTCCCAAGACACATCGATTTTCAAACCCTCGTGGGGAATGCCGTGCCTGCGGCAGTACTCCACAACGTAAACACCAACGCACGAGCCCAAAGCCGCCGCCAGCAGTTCGGGCGGCGTTGGCCCCGAATCGCTTCCGCCGCTTGCGGGTGGCAAATCCACAGTCATTTCATGATCTCGGCACTTCAACCTAAAGCAAAAATCCTTCTCATGACAAACTTGCAAAACAGTATTAGAAGACATAAATTCTCCCTCCATAAAAAATTCTTCTAAGTGCGGCGCACGGCCGCTTTAGAACAAAGGCTTTCACCCACCGCCGGAACTGCACGAACCACCCAGCGCCTTGCTAACGGCAGACACCGCCCTTGCAAACGCCGATATCAACCTGCGAGTGGCAGTGCTACCACAGCGTGGGCATGGGTTGCCCTTAGCATCGGCGCCCACCGGCTGCAGCAAGGTGAACTTCTCTCCGCAAGCGGAACACTGATACTCATAAAGCGGCATCCTTCCACCTCCTTCCTTAGGATAGCTGAAGAAACATTTCCATCATCTCATCCACGGTGGGCATATCGCCCTGACCTTGCCCTTCGGAAGCCGAGAGGCACTCCTTCATGTGCGCAGCGAAGTAAAGAAAAGCCGCACGGTCCAGCGCAGACCGCACCGCGGATATCTGGGTAACCACATTCCGACAGCTTTGGCCCTCAGAAATCATGCGCTGCAAACCCCGAATCTGGCCCTCCACCCGCCTGAGCCTCTCAAGAACCTCCTGCTCCCATTCTTTGGCCGACCCGCCGTGAATTCCAGACTTCTCGCCTTTTTTGAACTCGCCTTCATCACCCATCGGCGTAACTCCTGCGTTGTCATACAATACCCCGTACCGTATATACTATACCACACGGCAGCGCATTTGTAAACATGTTCACGCGCGCAACCCGGCGTTGACACACCGAACTCCCTGTTGTAGAATGGGCGCAGTAAGGAGGCTTAAGGCGTGAAAAGAGCTTTAACCTTTGTCTTGGCAGTTCTTGCTTCGGCTTTCCTAATTTCCGCTTCGGCGATAAGCGCCCCAGAGGTAACCATATACGCAGGAGAAGACCCCTCCTCCGTGGGTATCGTTCTCGGTGGATGGGGAAGTGGCGCGGCGCTTCTGAACAGCAAACAGGGCATCACCGGCCCTAACTCGATCGAAGTGCGCACCGACGGCTACTATTCCGGCGCCAGGCTCGACTTCACCAAGCCCGTCGACCTCTCCGATGCTTTTGCTACAAAATACGCCTGCCTGGTTCTCACCATGAAATTCCAAGGCCTGGGCGCAGAAGGCGAAACGTTCGGCACCACGCCGTACACGCCGGCACCGGGTATGCCGCCCGGTATGCCCTACGGCCCGCGCACCGGTTACCCGCCCGGATACCCCTTCGGAGGTTCTTATGGCGCCTCAACCGGCACCTCCACCTCGCCCATACCTTCGTATCTTCGGGTGGTTATGGTTGTGAACGGCTCGAAACTCACCGCAGAAGACCAACCGATAGACATAACCCGCATTCAGGACGGCATCCTCAGCCTTTACATCCCGCTGGAAGCTTTCCAAGGTACCAAGCCCAACCGGCCGGCACTCCTCCAGCGCCTTATAATCTTCGGAGACCGCTATTCCACCTTCTACCTGGGCGAGATACGCACCGCAATCGACGATGAAGAGATAACCGTCGACCCCCTCGACGAAATGGAAGTGAGCACCGGCGACCGCGTGGAGTTCTCGGCAACTGCTCAGGGCGGCGAAAGCCTCCTTGAATATGTTTGGGACTTCGACGCCAGCGACGGCATCCAAGAAGAGGCCTACGGTCCTGTGGTCACCCATGTCTTCCGCAAGCCGGGGGACTACACGGTTACCCTCATCGTGAGAGACATAAACCGCGTGAAAGAACCGGCGAAAACAACCGTTACCATAAGGGTGGCTCAACAGTAAACGCGCCCCAAGATAAGCGAAAAGGCAGTAACATCCGCCCTTCAACGGGCAGGAAGCTAAAGCAAACGAACAAACAATGCATAGCTGGATTGTCCCCGCCAGCATTGCTGTCTTAGTGTGGGGTGTTTGGGGGTTTTTGCCCAAACTCGCCGTAAAGTACATGAATCCCTGGACTGTTACCGTATTCCAGGGATGCGGTACGCTTCTCGTTACCATCGGTATTTTGGTTTACCAGTGGAAAACCCTTTCTTTCCACCACATAGGAGCCATGCTTGCTATTGCGGGGGGTGTTTGCGGGCTTGGGGGCACACTGTTCTTCGTTCGCGCACTCTCGCTCGGGAACACAAACGTGGTTGTTCCCTTCACAGCGCTTTACCCACTCGTCACAGTAATCCTGAGCACCGCCATCCTGAAAGAACCCCTAACAGCCGCCCACATTTTGGGTCTGATATTGGCGCTGGTTGCCGTTGCTCTGCTTTCAACCTAAAAGCCTCGTTGTTGCTACGCCGCCGTGGATACAACAAGCAACCGGTCAGCATTCCTGCGGGAACCCATAACCGCCGGCCAAAAGCTGAGCGTGGGCGACGAAGTGCTTTTGGAGGGGCCACAACTTCACCAATTGTGCTTCCGACAGGTCCGCGGCGGAGAAGCTTTCACCCTTAGGGATGCGGAGGGCCGCTACTTCCGCGCAAGAGTATCTGAATACGTCCCAAACGGCGCCCGCTGTGCCGTTTTCGAAACGCTCGCCGCTTCACCGGAGCCGGAAGTCTCCATAACCCTGTTGCAGGCAATCCCCGCCAGAGAGCGCATGTTCTGGATTATCGAAAAAGCCACAGAACTGGGAGTGGACTGTATAATCCCCGCGTTTACGTGCAAATCGGTCCAGCCGGACCTCGTGCACAAGGAAAAACCCCACAGATGGGAGCATGTTGCTTTGCGTGCAGTGCGCCAGTGCCGGCGCGCGAGGGTTCCAGAAGTTCATCAACCAATATCCCTCGCCGAAGCGCTGGAGTTGCAGGCGTGGAAAAACGCCGAAGTGAAGTGGCTCCTCGCGGGTCCGGGAAAACATCCGCCAGCCCATCATCCCTCAATAAGCACCGCAGCGATCGCCGTTGGCCCAGAAGGCGGCTGGACGGAGGAAGAAGAGGATCTGCTTATGCGCTCCGGTGCAGTGCCGGTTTCACTCACTGGCCGGATACTGCGCGCAGAAACCGCAGCCGTTGTGGGAATTGCGGCCATGCTGATGCTGTACGGCGATCTGCATATCTGCTCTGCGCAAACCGATGCGCAACACCGCCTCTTCAACCACGGCTTTTCTCCGCCAACCCCTCCAGATAGCGAAGCGCCAGAACCCAAGCGGCGTAATCATCGATGGGCACCGGAGGAATGAGGAGTCCGCGGGGAATCAGCCTCCAGATTCCGCGCGGTGGATTGCATTGAAAATAAAGGCGCCGGGCCTCCAAAGTACTGCCGTGCTCGGGAACCAGCTCAACCTGATGGTGAAGGCCGAAACCCCTAAGCGATGCCAGCGCCGATGAAGCGCCCGTGCGATCCCCAAGCACCACAGCGCGCACGGAATATTCTCGAAGGAGTTCGGCCACAGCCGCCGGCCCATCTGCCGACGGCACAACGCGCTTGGCGACGCACTCCCCCTCCGCCGATACCACTGCCAATCCCCAACGAGAAGCTCCCGGATCAATCGCCAATACCAATTGGTCCCCGCGCAAGTGGCAAGCCCAAAATCCAAAGCAAGATGAACCGTACCGCTTAATCCAAATCGGGCACCACGCCGCTATTGAGGCAACACGCGCCTGGCCCCAACAAAACGGCGGCTGTACGATCCGCTGTTGAGGCTGTCGATTCGGACTCCTCTTTGTCTGTTAGACGCGTGTATAAACTTACCTCCACCGATGTAAACGCCAACGTGCCCAACACCACCGCCGCGGCGGAAGAACACCAAATCCCCGGGCTCCAACTCCGATATCTCCACACGCTGGCCCACGCTGAACTGCTCCCGCGAGGTTCTTGGTAGCCTCAGTCCAACAACCGTCCGGTAAAGATAGCTTGTAAAGCCCGAACAATCGAATCCGCGGGGAGAAGACCCACCGCGCATATAGCGCCCTCCGCGGTAAGACAGGGCAGCGCGGACCAACAGCTCCCTTTTAGCATCGCCAGACGGTTTGGCGTCCTCGTCAGGCCGCTCATCCGATGTTGGATGCGCCCATGCTTCTTCCTCACGCAATGATTCGCTCGGCGCCCCCCTCTCCGAAGCATTCAATTCCTCCAGCGATGGTCTAGTTTGGGTGCGCGGCCTGGTAAAGCGGCGGCGCCCGGAAGACGAAGCTGCCACCTGCTTGCGGCTTCCACCAGGCTTATGCGAATCCTCCTTGCCGACCCGTGCAACCCCGGACCCAGATGCCGGTTTGGGAATTACCAAAACCTGACCGATCTGGAGCCGGTCGCCAGCATTATTGGCCGAAGCCAAAGCCTCCACCGAGACTCCGTACCGCTTGGCCAGGTCGTAAAGCGTGTCTCCCTTCTGGACCACATGTCTCACAGCTTTCGCTGGAGACTTCTCAGCAACCCTGGGAGAAGTGCGCCGCTTGCCAGTATGCGAAGGGGAACGAGAATCGGGGATAACAAGCACCTGCCCGATGCTCAGCTTATCTCCTGCTTTATTCGCTTCTGCTAAAACTTTCAGGGGAACTGAAAAGCGGCGTGCAATACTAGTAAGCGTATCACCCTGTTTGACCGTGTACCTTCGATCGGCCTGCGCGCCCCCTGCTCCGAGCGCAAGCAGAACCATCCCTCCCGCGAAGGCCACGGCCCGAAGCGTCCAGTGCTTCAAGGCCCCTCCATCCTTTCGCTGGACTTACTGCACGCCTAGTTTACCAACAATCGCTAGGTCCTGTCAACCACCGGTTAGCTTCATCAAACCATGCGTGTGGCAAGGACTAAGCGCAGGCCAAAAAACACCTGCTTCAATGCGATTGGAGCCGAAGTTTACGCGTTCAAACCAAATTTCTCCGCGCCAACTCTTGCTCTGCAAATTGAAAGGTGGTATAATAGCACCGCAAAACGGGGAGTGGCGCAGCTTGGTAGCGCACCTGTATGGGGTGCAGGAGGTCGCAGGTTCAAATCCTGTCTCCCCGACCATTTGAAGCTCGGATGGCCGCACCATCCGGGCCTTTATATTTTTCGGCACCTGTATGCAGTGAATGGGCCAACAGCATGCGACTATGGTGCTGAACAACCACCGAGAACCAACGGGGCGTTGGCAGAATGGGCGCAACCCGCTTGCGGTGCCCCACTTTTGGTTAAGGAAAGATCGGCGTTCCTTTGCAAACTTGTTTTTGCTATACAACAACTGGAGGGAACGCCGACAGCGGTATCTTACAACGAATTGCTCACCTTTGTCCAGCCTTTGGGGGGTGAGTTAAGGGTCCTGCCCTCGGCTGGGAGGTCTGGCGCGTTTTGCAGGCGATGCCGCCCCCTAACGAGGTGGTTTCGCCTGCGAAGGTGTCTGCTTCTCAGGCGTGCTCGCCAGTGGCAGTGGGTAGGCACGGCTCGTGCAGGCCGTTAGCAAGCAGAACGCCAACAGTTGCCGCCGCCGAGACCCTGTGTTACCATTGAATCGGTTGAGACGCTTCCGGGGAAGGCTGGAATGACCAGACAGTTTAAGATCATGGTTGAAAAGCACCCAGATGGATATTTGCCTATCCCATTGGTCTGAAAGGCATTGTGGTAGGCGAAGGCAACACTTACGAGGAAGCCTTGGCGGATGTCAAGTCTGCCATCGCCTTTCACGTTGAAACTTTTGGAAAGGACGCACTTGAGGGCGAAACGCCTGTTTTGGATGCCTTTGTTGCAAAAGCAGCGGTAGCAGTCCGACGTCCAGATTCCCTGTGGATGCCCCCATCAGAAAGGTGATCCAGTTGTAGGGGTGAATGAGACCGCCATCTTCAGAGTCTGTTGAGAAGAGATGCCACATGGTCGATTATGAGCTTTCGGAACATGCTCGCGATATGTTGAGAGAACGAGATATCCCGGAGGACTGGGTTAGACTGGCGGTGGAAGATCCCCAGAGAAAGGAACCCAAGGATGATGGAACGGTTCACTATATACGGGCTATCGAGCAGCATGGGGGACGGTTCTTGCGTGTGGTGACGAATCCCGCTGTCAAACCACAACGGGTCATAACGGTCTTCTTTGACCGCCGAATAAGGAGGGCGCAGTGAGGCTAAAGGTAGATCAGAAGAATGACGCCTTATACCTCCGACTCGATGAATCGGCTGTCGTCGAGTCCGAAGAGGTAAGACCGGGCGTAATTCTTGACTATGATGCAGATGACAATGTGGTTGGCATTGAGATTCTGGGCTTAAGCAAGCGCGTCCCGGTGGAAAAACTGAAGAGCCTGCAGTTCGAAACGGTGTAACCCGATCACACATCCGCCGAATGACGGGTTGCAGCCGAGAGGTTTCCCTGCGTGTGCGGCCGAACCCCAGCACTAGCCCGCCTTCTGCGTTAACGATCATCGGTGCGTCACAAAGGAATCCCTCTTTCCTTGGATTCCAGAGTGGTTTCTGGACAAACAAGAGCATTCCACTCAGGCTCGATGTATCTGGTGAGGCGGCAGCAACGTCTGATAAGACGCTGACGGTGCTTGTACAACACCTAGCGAAGGTGGCTGGAAAACCGCAGGGGACAACAATGCGCGCCAAGGGCGGGCCCACAACCCGCCTCTACGTCCAGAAATATGGCGGAGGGGGTGGGATTCGAACCCACGGGCCTCATCGGCCGACGGTTTTCAAGACCGCTCCCTTCGTGCGATACCGTGTATCTAGTATCTCCTGGCGCATTGAACGCTAGATATGCCGTAGGTGGTTGTGTCGGAAGAGTTGTACAACCATTTTACAACAACGGAGGAGAGAGATGGAGAAGTCATTCACCTACGGCGGCAAGCGGTATCTGTATACCACGAACCACCCGACGTCATCTTACGGCATGGCCGTGGTTGTCGACTCCGATGGCGAACCGATTGGGCCCGGTGACATGCTGATTGTTGATGACGGCGAATCCATGCGTGTAGTCTTCGGCGCCGAACTTTACCAGTACGCAATGGAGGTCTGCGATGAAGAGAGCGGCAGGTGAAGGTTCTATCGTGATGCGCAGAGATGGACGTTGGCAGGCCTCCATTCGGATTGGCGGTGTGCGCAAAACCGTTTACGGCCGCACAAGAAAAGAGGCGGCGGAGAAATTGGAGGCGATTAAGATAGAGGCGCACATGCACGGCGTGATTGCCAATCCGAAAGGCAAAACCGTTGCGGATATGTTCAGAGCGCACATTGAGGCGAACATTCCGAAGTGGAAACCACGGACACTGCATGATTGGCAGGTTACGGTTGAGCGTTATTTCGCCGGTTTGCGGGATTTGCCGTTGGCCAAGTTGGAACCATCGGATATACAGAAATCTTTTTCGGAGTTTGTGTTGGCCGGCAAACACAAAACCGCCTTGCGGATTTACAGAACCATTTCGGCGGCGTGCAAAACGGCGGTGAAATACGGATGGTTATCGCACAATCCGTGTGATAAGGTGGAACCACCAAGATACAAACCCGAACGAAGAGAGGTGTGGAACACCGCCCAACTGCGGATATTTCTTGACGGCGCCCGAGGACACAGAATGTTTCCGTTGTGGTTAACGGCGATATGCACAGGCGCACGAATCGGCGAACTTCTGGCGCTTGAATGGAGTGATATTGCCGCAGATTTGTGCGCAATCCGAATAAACAAATCTGCGCAGAGGATTGGCGGCAAGTGGGTGGTTGGCGAACCCAAAACGGCAAGTGGTAACCGAATTGTTCCAGTACCCAACGCCGTTATAGAGGCTATCCGGTTCACCAAACAAAACTTTCCGCCATCAAGTCGTGTGTTTCCGTATTCGCCAGGACACATCGGAAGAGAACTGCGTAAAGAATGCCAACGTCTTGGCTTGCCTCCAATAACGATGCACGGGTTGAGACACTTGCACGGTTCACTACTTCTTTCGGAAGGTCTGCCGATAACGGAAGTTTCCGAAAGGCTTGGCCATGCATCACCCGCAATCACGATGCAGGTTTACGCTCATGCTCTGCGGCAAGATAGGGCGGTGGAGGTGATGGAGAAAGTATTAGAATAATCTTGCGCAAAGGCCCAACGAGGGTTGGTTAACCCTCGTTGGGTTTTTTATTTTTCTTGTACCATCGGTTGAATCTAGCCCGGTTACTGCACTGCGGAGAACAATACTTCTGCCGCACATCTTTTACAAGAAAAACTCTGCCGCACCCTTCGCAGGTATTCACGGGCACTTGGTTAACGATAAGCATTGCCAGTTCGTGGTAGATATAACCAAGCAGGTTGTGCGGTCTTGCGATAAAGGCAAAACCGCCTAACTGGCCAACTTCGAAGTCAACTTGGTGGGCGGCGATGCCCTGTCCGACGCCGTTGAGACCTTGGTTGATTATTAAAGCTATTGTCTTCGCAATCTGTTCTAAAGTTTCTCGTTCGTTTGCGGGTGGCGCAGAGAAGAGATACTGAATGTTTGGTTTTACTCTTTCGGCCAGCTCCATGTTACCTCTTACACCCTCTCTCAACGCCCGAACCAAGAAGAACACGTTTTGAATGCAATTTGCCTCTTGTTGCCATTCCAAGAACGCCTCTCTGCAATCTTCGTCTTCCGGTCCGTGCTTCAGCATTCCGTACTTTCCGATGAACTCAACGGCATCACGAGGTGTACGCACGTTGGCTAGTGCGAACGCAATACCCTTCTCTTCGTACGGGTGATATTCGACGGCTTGTTGTTTATCGAGAACTAACCAATCCCCATCGAATGATGCAGGGCCTCTTAGCCAGGGGCGTGGTCCACTCCACAGTTCTCTTGCAATCCTCATTTCGACTACCTCCTCCAGCACAATTCTAACACAATTGCTCCGAAAAGTGTCAACAGTTTTAGTCGGGAATTTTCAATTTGTTGAGCTTGACATCTAACGGTAATGCGATATAATTACGTTAGACTTGAGGAAAGGGGTGGTTTGTGGATGGAAATGGAATATCTAAAACTATCTCAAATCGCCGAGATGCTCAACGTGCACAAGCTCATGGTTTACAGGTTGGTTGCTAAGGGCGAATTTCCGGTTGTTTATCTTTCCCGCAGGTGCATACGTGTTCCACGACGGGAGTTTGAAGAGTGGTTGGCTTCGAAACAGAGGAGAAAGGTGGTGTAAAGTTTATGCATAAAAACGCCAAGGCCTGTTCAACCGTGGTTGAACAGGCCGATGCACACAGAGTATCGCTAGTCGGTACTTATTATCGGCGCTTAGCAGACGATTCTCAAGCCACCGCAATTCAGATACGGAAACGGGGTAAGTGGTGCACCATAGGCAAGTTGGTGGTGGCTCACCCTCTTAACGAGAGAGTTTTCGGAACGCCTTACCGCAACCGCCAATCCGTTCAGTGTGTAAGTATTCCTCCATTTGTCCTCGATTACCTCCGCCAACTCGGAGTAAGAAGTTGGGTTGTTCGTGATGACAGAGAAGGCAGATGCTACATTCTGCCTCTCGACCAAGTGAAACGTATTGGATGGCTCCGCAGAAGCGAAGGCAAACCAGAGTGGTTCGTTCCATTGGACAAATTCGAGGAAATTGATTGGCAAGATTGGCCTTACGTAGAGAAGTTTGTGCGGCTCGAAGATGCACCGCTCGAAGAGGTGAAACAGTTATGCCTGAACCTGGAGGCGTAAAGAACAAGATTGTGACGGAGTACCGCAACGCAGATGGCGTAGTACCCGTTGACCCTGAATACGCTGTTGCTGGCGCTGTGCTTATAGGAATGGTCAAGCCTAGCGAAGTTGGGCTGTTCCCTGGAGATTTTGTGAGCCCGTCTGTTTGTAAACTTTGGGCGTACTTGATGGAGCTGGAGCAAGGCGAAATGCCAACAACCCTTGCCGAAGTTAACCAGCAGATGAAGAATGAAAAACCGGAACTTCTGGCGAAGATTGGGGGACAGCTTTTTCTTATCGGCTGCAAAGAACAAGCCCCTGTCTCAAGAGAGCTGATACCTTTTTGGGTGGATAAAGTCCGTGAAAAGCGCAAAAGAGCGGAAGAAGGGTTGAGTTTGCAGCCCGAACCCGTTCCGCTGGATAAAGAGCGTGCACTTGCGGATACGCTGAAAGTATTGTTTGCCGGAAAGTATCGGTATGCTGCACATAGAGGGAAGTGGATGAAATATGCCAGCGGATGCTGGAGAGAAACAATCGAAGAAGAAGTGGTTACGGAAGCAAGCAAAGAGCTATACAACCATTTCTGCCGACTTCTAGCCGAAGCTGGAAGCGATAAGTTAGAGGCTGACCGGATTATGGGGCTGATAAAAGATACTTTCAGCCGTTCTACTGTTGTGGGTGCCGTGAAGTTTTTAGCAGGCGAACCAGGATTTCTAACTCGTGCAGAGGAGTTTGATGCGGACCCGTACTTGTTGAACTTGCGAAATGGAACGCTTGACCTGCGTACGTTTGAGCTTAGACCGCATAATCCAGATGATTTGCTGACCAAGCAAGCGAATGTGGATTACAATCCCGATGCAAACAGCGAAGCTTGGGCTGAACACTTGGAGCTCTTTCTGCCGAACCCTGATATACGCAGGCAGGTTCAGCGTGATTTGGGTATGGCGCTTGTTGGGGCGGTTCTGGATGAATACTTGCCGATATGGTACGGTTGCGGAGCTAACGGCAAATCAACCACTGCGAAGGTGATAATGCGGATTTTGGGAGATTACGCTATCAAAGCGGCTCCAGGCATGCTCATCCAGAAGAAACATGATGAACACCCAACACAGATTG
>Ga0078972_1002161_pt1 | contig 67245 bp, 63 predicted proteins | sample YelNatPaOPGAMG01_FD_67568 | JGI IMG/M metagenome (GOLD analysis project Ga0078972, IMG submission 67568) | Hot spring thermophilic microbial communities from Obsidian Pool, Yellowstone National Park, USA - OP-RAMG-01 (SPADES assembly) (version 2) | ecosystem: Environmental > Aquatic > Thermal...
TAGTTAACTCCGAGAATCTCCTTTCTTTCTTTTATCATTACTCCTATACCTAAAATTATTGATAATATTTTCAAAATTGTTCCAATAAAAGGCAGTGAGAAAATAATCCATATCACAATAATTCCCAAAGCCAATGATAGATAAGGCCTTTTTTCACTATCCTTGCCTAAAAATTCTACTAAATGCTTTCCTAATAAGCCACCAACTATAATATAAGAGAAATAGGCCCAAAAGAGCGTAAAACTAATCAATATAAGGCCTAAAGGTATTCCAATTAATGAGATAAAAAGAACCAAAATGGCAGGAGGTAAAACAATAGAATAAATTATTCCCCATCCTAATGAGGGCCAAAGATTTTCCTCTAAGGAAAAAATTATTGTTTTGTATTTCTCTTTCCAGAGAAGAACAAAAATAAAACCTAAAATTATTAAACTCAAAATACTTATAAAACTTTTGGAAATTTCTTTGGCCCAGAGCTTCCAAAAGGATTGTGTTTTTGTTTGCTTCCATTCTTCTTTTTGAATTTTAGCTGTCTGTGAATCTTCTCCTAAAAACAAAGCTTTATTGGGAGATTTATAGCGTAAAGTGCCTTTAACCTCAGTGTCTGAAGTATAAGTAAGAGATTTTGTATTTAAAATTAAGTCTTTTTCAAAAATTGCTTTCTCAATATAGACATAAATTCCCTTCCCTTTCGAATTTTTTAAAAAATGACCCTTTAAAGTTGCTTCATTGGCAAGAAAATTAATTTCGCCTTCTTGTTTTAAAGTTTCATAAGTATTCAATGTTGAGCATCCCAAATAAACATTTCCTTTAAAATTTCCAGAAAGATTTATTTCATTCGCCAAAGCAAATAAAGAACCAGAAACAGCTGAAGTTCTTGTAAACCTCAGTTCATTCCCCAAAAAATAAATGTTACCTTTGATGGAGCCAGAAATTTCTGCGGTTTTTGCCAGAATAAAAACATCTCCTTCTATTTCTCCCTCAATTAGCACTTCAGGGTGATAAATGAATTGGGAATTTGTTTCCTTTTGACTGGCTTCAATTACAAATTTGTCTAATTTAACATTCTGCGCAAAAACTGAAAAAGGTAAAAATAAAAATAATGCAAGGAGAACAAAGGGAATTAATTTTTTATTTTCTTTTAGGGTTTTTAGCATATTTAATTTTATTTTAGCATATATTTTTTAAAAACTTAGTTTGTGGATAATTATTAACTAATACAAAAATTTCTTAGCCTTTTCCTTATAGAAGAAACCTCAGGACAAAATTTTTTTATTTTTTCCCAAAAAGCTTTCTTGTGATTGGGATAGATTAAATGGCATAACTCATGGATGATTATATACCTTCTTATTTTTTTAGGAAGAAAATAAATTTTATAATTAAAAGATAAGCTTTTTCTAGAACAACTTCCCCATAAAGTTTTTTGATTTCTAATATAAATTTTTTTATAGCTTACACCCATTTTTTTACTTTCTTTTTCTACCTCTTTTTTAATTTCTTTCTTTACCAATTCCATTAATTTTTTTCCTTCTATTTTCTTACCATTGATTATTTTAATTTTTGGAACTTTTATTTGCTTTTTTTGAGAAAATTTTTTTATGTTTTTCCTAATCCATTCTCTTCTCTCTTTTAAAATTTTATTAATCCAAAATTTTTTATTTCTTATATATTTTGGAATGACAATTTTTACCCCCTCAACAGAAATTGCCAAGCGTATATGTTTTGCGCGATTAGAAATAACAATTTTTTTATCCATCTAATTAAGAAAAAATATTATTTGAATTCAATTGTTTTTAAAATTAAATTATATAAATCTACTATGTCACTAGAAAGAGAGGCTCCTGCATATTTAAAATACATTGATGCCATATGTTTTTTATTATTTTTTTCAAATAAAGAGTACAAAAAATGAGTCGACCCCACTCCTTCATTACTTTTGGGGACCATATAGTGCTTAACCACTTCTTGACAAGCTATCACTATATTAGTTGATGTTTTTTCAATATAATCTTCTAACCCAAAAATTGTTTTTTCTTCACTAGCCCACCAAAATTTTATATTTCCACTAGAATCTTCTAAAACGACTTCATTGTTTTCATTTTTAGTTATTCTCCAATCTTCTGGGTATTTAAATGAATAGTTATAATAGGAATTAGTGAAAGTTTTCCAAGAGCTGATTGTTGCTTTCTCGTCCTCAGTAAGAGTGGGGGTGCAAGATTCTTCCTTTGTTGTTGTATTTGATGTCGACCCCGGCGTCTTATTTTGGGTAAAATTAGTTTCCTGAGATGACTCCTTCTCTGTCTTTTTGGACTTAAAATTGTTAATTTCTTCTTCTAGATTTTTAATTTCTGTTTGTAAATTTGTTCTCTCTCGATTGTATTTAGCCGTTAAGAAAAAATATGAACCAATTATTCCACCAATTAAAATTATAAATACCAAAAACCAAATAACTTTTTTTAATTTGCTTTTGTGATTTGAAGAAGCGGGCTCCTGTTGGTTTTGAGATAATTTCTTTTTGAAAATCATATTATTTAATTATTTAGAAAGCAATTTTATTGAAGTAAGTATTTTTTCAGCATCGTTCACATAACTAAGATTATCCATGGCAACTTTTTCGTAATTTTCCTCTGAGCCATAAGAAAAATTGGCTCTAAATATGAATTTCCCATCAGGAGTTTTCGCAATATCTTTAGGATAAAAAATCTCTTTTGTTTTTCCCTCAAAGACTAATTTGTAAGAATCAATAGTAGTTCCAAGAATGGTTAATTTTTTCCCAGGTACAAAATCACCTGCGCCAACCCCAGTACGTTCTGTGGTATAAAAATCATCATTTAATCCTTTGATTCCAAAATCAAGAAAATAAAGTTTATCAGGAGTATGAATCACAATGTACTTTACTGTGCCATTTACCACCTCGCTTTGTTTATTTATTTCTTCTAGGGTCCAACCAGAAGGATATTTCAAAGTATAACCAATGTCTGTGTTGGTATAAGTTTGCCACCCAGCATATTCGTCTTCTTCGCTCTCTTCTTTTTCTCCTTTCAGCTCATTCAATATTTGCTTAAGGGTATCTTTTTGCTTTTCAAGTTTTTTAATATTTTCAGAAAATTGAACATTTTTTTGATAAACAAAATAGCCACCTCCAGTAATAAAAAATAAAGATAAAATAATGGTGATTAGTTTTAATAGCATGGTGTTAAATTAGTTTAATTATTAAAAAACCAAATTTATCCACAAAAAATATTTTAACACAATTCGGCGTTTGATTCGTCTATAAATTTATAAGATTAAATTTAGCCGATTAAAACCCCTAGGGGTTTAAAACTAGCAACCTTACTAGCTAATTTTTCTTCAGTTATCGGCTTAATTATCGTTTCAATATCTTTATAAGCTTGTGGATTTTCTTCTGCTAAACCAGAAGGTGTTTTTGCTGAGACAATAATACCTTTCTTTTTCATATATAGTTTAAGTTCTTGAGCTGACATTATTTTCCTTGCTTGACTTCTAGACATGGCTCTCCCTGCTCCATGGGAAACGCTGAAAAAAGTTTTCTCTGATTTTTTTGTCCCCACCAGAAGATAAGATAAACTCTCCATTGTTCCTGGAATGATTACTGGTTGACCTGTTTTTTGAAATTTTTTAGCCAAATCTGGATGAAAAGGTGGGAATGCTCTGGTTGCCCCTTTTCGATGAACAAGTATTTTTTTGCCTTTAAAATTTTCAATTTTTGCAATATTATGAGCGACATCATATACGAGTTTTAGCTTATGCGAATTCCCAAATATTTCTTTCCATATTTTACGAATGAAAAAGGTCAATGTTTGACGATTTGCAAAAGCAAAATTTGCTGCCGCTGCCATTGCTGAGAAATAATCTTGTCCCTCCTTTGAAGAAAAAGGTAAAGCAGCAAGATTGGGATCAGGCAAATAAACATTATATTTTTTCGCATTCCTAAGAAAAATGTTAGCGTAATCAGTACATACTTGATGACCTAAGCCTCGTGAACCTGTATGGATCAAAACGACAGCCTGATTTTTATTTATTCCTCCCCATTCCTTCGCTAGTTTATTATTAAAAACTTCTTTGGTTTCCGCGATATCTATAAAGTGATTTCCGGCTCCCAAACTTCCAAGTTGATTATGGCCTCTTTTTTTGGCTATATTTGATAAGGTTTTGGAACTTGCTCCTTTTATTTTTCCCTGGCTCTCGATATTAGACAAATCAGAATCTTCTGCCATCCTTCTTTTTAAGCAAAACAAAACGCCATTTTCTAAAACATCATTTAGCTCCTTTTCATTTAAGACAATATCGCTTTTTGAGCCAATACCCATAGGAACTTCTTTTTCAAGACGGGAAATCAATAAGGGTATTTTATCTTTAATTTCTTTCGCGCTTAAATCCGAAATTAAAAGCCTCATTCCACAGTTTATATCAAACCCTACGGCACCAGGAGAAATCACGCCTTCTGGCAATTCAGTTGCCACTACCCCTCCAATTGGTGGCCCAAATCCCTCATGAATATCAGGCATTGCCCAAGCATAAAATACTGCGCCTTTTAGCATTGCGGTATGAACTAATTGTATTAAAGATCTATCTTTAAATATAAGATCAAGATTCTTTTCCTCAGCAATGAATCTTGCAGGCACAACCATTTTCTCATTAAAACTTTTAGGTATTTCCCAGATAAATTTGGAAATTCTTTTTAAATCTTTTTTTGATATAAGTTTTATCATTGGCTTAATTGGAAAGTTTTTAGCGTTTCTTTTTAAGCATTTTTTCTTTTAAGTAATTTATTAACTCCAATTGGGAGACGATTTCTTGGACGCCTTCTTGCATATCTCTTACAATTATAGTTTTGTCATTTATTTCTTTTTGGCCAAGAATTAGGGTAAATTTAACTTTTATCCGGTTAGCAAATCTTAATTGTGCTTTTAGACTATCTTTATATGGTGTTGCCTGTACAGAAAATCCATTTTCTCTTAACTCTTTTAGCAATTGATAACTAAAACTTTTGGCGCTTTCTCCTAATTGAGCAAGAAAAATTTGTGGTTTTTCTAAATCTGGAACTGGAATTTTTCGTCTTTTCAATAACTCAACAATTCTATCGACTCCCAAGCTGAAACCTACCGCTGGAGTACTTGGACCACCTAATATTTCTACTAAATTGTCGTATCTCCCACCTCCTCCTAGACTTAATTTTTTCTCTTTATCTTCAAGTGTTGAAACCTCAAAAATAGTTCGTGTGTAATAATCAAATCCTCTTACTAGACTAGAATCTAAATCGTAATTAATTTTTAATTCATCTAATAATTCCAATACTTTTGTAAAATGGTTTTTACAATAAACACAAAGATTATCTAAAATAGGAGGCGCATCTTTAATTATGTTTTTACATTTAGGATTTTTACAATCTAATATTCTAAAAATATTTGAAGTGAATCTTCTTTTGCAATCAGAGCATAATTTATTTTTATAAAGAGAAAAATACTCCTGGAGAGCTCTTCTTGTATTCGGTCTACAATGTGGGCACCCTAAGCTATTGATGTAAAGTACTATATCTTTAATTCCTATATCATTTAGGATGTCCCACATTATTCTTATTGCTTCTGCGTCGGCAGAGGGCTTAGAAGTTCCCAAAATTTCTCCTCCTAATTGCCAGTGTTCTCGATATCTTCCTTCTTGGGGCTGTTCATATCTAAAAAATGGACCGTAATAATAAAGCATTACTGGCTGAGGTTTGGTATGCATTCCGTGTTCAATATATGCTCGTGCTACTCCGGCAGTTCCCTCGGGTCTCATCACCCAATTTTCTTTCTCTTCAGATTTAGATTTTCTTTCAACAACAAACATTTCTTTCTTTACTATCTCTGTTTCCTCGCCTACTCCTCGTTGATACAAGCTTTGGTATTCAAGGGTAGGCAAATCTATTTTCCCAAAACCATTAATCCTTAAATGCTTAGAGCCTATTTCTTTTACGAACTCATAATATTTTTGATCTACGGGAAGAATGTCTTTAAAACCTTTTGGGGCTTGGGGCAAAAAAGTTTTTTTAGGCATTTTTTAGAATTATTTTTCTAAAATTATTTAAAGCGGGATAATCTTTTTGATGCCTTTTATTTTTTCTAAACTTTTAATAATTTCTATATAATTTAACATAGGAGGTTTTTCAAAAGCAATCCTAATTTCAGCTATTTCTTCAGAAGAGTCTCCACTTTCAATTGAAAGGATATTCAAATTTCGTCTAGCAAATATTGAGGCAATATCTTTAAGAAGCCCTGGTCTATCTGAAGCAATAATTTTTGCCGAAATTTTTTCACCTCGCCACCATGCGGGGACTACTCTTCTTTTATCTAAATTCATGGCGACAGGACATTCTTTAGAATGTATTGAAATATAATTTTCTCTACAAACATAACCCAAAATTGGTTTACTTGGACGAGGAAAGCAACACTTTGAAAGTTTAATTTTTAAACCGCTAGCTCCTCCTACGCAAACTTCTTGTTTAATGTTTTTGTTTCTTAAAATTGTTTCTTCTTTTCTATCTTTTTCTTTAGAAGCAACAAAAGAACTAAGAATTGCCTCTATTTTTATTTTCCCCTCATAGATATTTAATAAAAGTTCCTCCTCTCTCTTTTGGTTGAATCTTTTTAGAATCAAGGGAAGCTTTTCTTTCCATTGATTTTCATTAACCCCCACAAAGTGTAGTTTTTTAGAAAGGTATTCTTTAGATATTTTTATTTTTTTATCTTTATCTTGTTCTCTTAAAAAACGCCTGATCTTCTCTTTTGCTTCTTCAGTATAAACCTTATCTAGCCACGAAGGAGAAATTTGAGAACTATTTCCAACCTCAACCCTAACCATTTCTCCCATCTGTAATTTATAATCAAGGGGTTTAATTTGGTTATTCACAAAAATTGCTTTTGCTCTTTTCCCCACTTCGCTATGAATAATAAAAGCAAAATCCAAGGCAGTAGAACCTTTCGGCAATTCTACAACATCTCCTTTTGGAGTGAACACATATATTTCTTCTCCAAATAAATTTTCTAAATCATAATTTTTAGTGAGCGCCAAATTTAAGGTTTTTATCCATTTATTAATATCTTTGGGGATATATTCTTCTTTATATAACCAATGAGCAGCAATACCATACTCTGCATAACGATGCATTGAAAGAGTCCTAATTTGAATCTCTATTGGTTTTCTGCCCTTAATAAATACTGTTGTATGAAGAGATTGATAACCATTTGGTTTAGGCCTCGCGATAAAGTCTTTAAATCTTCCTTCCATTGGTCTGAAAAGCTGATGAACCACTCCTAAGGCTCCGTAACATTCTTTCTTAGTTTTAACAATTATCCTTAAAGCCACTAAATCATAGATATTAGAAATATTATATTTTTTGAGTTTTTGACTTAAGCTATATAAGGATTTAATTCGATGATTAACTTTAACTACATTAATCTTATTCTTTCTACACTGAGAAATTATTCTTTCTTTTATTTTATTTATTGAATTCAAAATAGGAGGTAGATTATTTTTTCTTAATTCTTTTACCTTTTTGTATAAGTGAGGATAAAGATAGGCAAATGCCCTATCTTCAAGCTCGAGTCCAATTTTAGACATTCCTATTTTTTTAGCCAAAGGAGCATAAATGTTTAAGGTTTCCATTGCTTTTCTCATCTGCTTCTTTCTTGAAAAAACTTCTAAATTTTCCATATTATGTTTTCTATCAAAAATTCTTATAAATAATACCCTTAAATCTTTGCTAGCCGCCAAGAAAAGTTTTTGAAGCTTGAGTCTTTCCTTCTCTTTATTCCTGTTTTTAAAATCTAAATTGATTCCATTTTGAAGTTTGCCCACAGCAGAAACCCCATTTATAAGGAAAGCTACGTCCTTGCCAAACTTTTCCTGAATATAATTTAGATCAAAATTAGTATCCTCATATACATCGTGAAGCAAACTACTTATTATGATTTCTTTTTCTAATTTATAATCTGCTGAATACATTGCCACCTTTAAAGGATGGACAATATAAGGTTCGCCCGAGGCTCTTTTTTGATTTTTGTGAGCAATTTTGGCAAAATCAAATGCTCTTTTTATTTCTTCAATTTCTTCTGGTTTTAGATATGCTAACTTTTTTAAAAATTTTGACCACATTTTTATTTTTAGGGAGAATTTGGAATTAAACCCTTGCTTTTTTATCTAAAATTTCTAGTTCTATATTTTTATCATCAACTTTTTTGAAATAAAGATGAGAGTTTTCTTTTATTTCTCCAGAAATAATTCCTTCAGAAATTCGATCTTCTATTTCTTTTGCAATCAATCTTCTTATTGGCCTTGCCCCATATTCAGGACTAAATCCCCTTTTAGCCAAAAATTCTAACACCTCTTTATCAATCTCGAAATGTATCCTTCTTTTTTTAAGTCTTCTCTTAAGTTCTTCTACCTGGATAGTAACAATTTTTTTAACATCTTCTAAGGTCAAAGGATTAAATACGATAATTTTATCAATTCTATTAATAAATTCGGGAGGGAAAAACTCCTTTACTTTTTCGATAATTCTTTTTTTAGCGGAAGCGAAATCTTTAATAAATTCTTCTTTGTTTTGTTTCTCTAAAGATTGGAGTTTAAAACCTATTTTTGCTTTTTTATTAAATTCTCTAATTCCTAAATTTGAAGTAAGGATAATCACAGTATTTTTAAAATTTACCCTTCTTCCTTGAGCATCAGTAAGGTATCCGTCTTCTAAAACCTGAAGCAGAATATTAAAAAAATCTGGATGGGCTTTTTCGATTTCATCAAATAGAATCACCGAATAAGGTTTTCTTCTAATTTGTTCAGTTAATTTACCACCTTCCTCATAGCCAACATAACCAGGAGGAGCCCCTACTAATCTAGAAACATTATGTTTTTCTGCAAATTCTGACATATCAATTTTTACTAATGCATCTTTAGAACCAAATAAAACTTCGGCTAGAACTTTTGCGGTTTCAGTTTTACCTACTCCTGTTGGACCAAGAAAGATAAAAGAACCAATCGGTCTTTCTTCGGCTCTAATACCTGTTGAGGATCTTTTAATTGCCTTGGTTAATTCTTTTATAGCTTTTTCCTGTCCGATAATTTTTCTATTCATTTCTTCTTCCATTTTTTGATATTTTATTTTTTCCTCCATCGCTAAATCTGTGGGTGATATACCTGTCCACAAAGAAACAACCTTCGCAACATCTTTTCTTTTCACAAAACCCAAAAATTTATTTTCCTCTTCTTGAGATTTAATTTTTAAAATTTGAGCTTTCAATTCATCTTCTCTGTCTTTTAATATCGCGGCTTTAGAAAAATCTTGTTTTTTAACTGCAATCTCCTTTTCCTTTCTTATTTTGTTTAATTTATTTTTTAGAGAAATAATTCTTCGATTAATCTTTTTTGTTTGTAACTCCACACCTTTTGCAGAAGCAGCTTCATCAATTAAATCTATAGCTTTATCTGGAAAATATCTATCAGGAATATATTTTTTACCAAACTCTACTGCTGCTTCCAGGGCTTCCTTGGTAATTTTTACTTTATGAAAATTTTCATAACGACTTTTTACGCCTTCTAAAATTTTTAACGTTTCTTCTGAGGAGGGTTCTTCAATTAAAACTGGTTGGAGTCTTCTTTCGAATGCTGCATCTTTTTCAATATGTTTTTTATATTCGTCTAAAGTAGTAGCTCCGATTAATCTTAACTCACCTCGTGCTAAAGGAGGTTTAATTATATTTGCTGCATCAATTGAGCCCTCTGCAGCCCCTGCACCTATTACAGTATGAATTTCATCAATAAACAAAATTATATTTTTGTCTTTTTGTATTTCTTCGACTATTTTTTTGATCCTTTTTTCAAATTCCCCTCTATATTTAGTGCCGGCTACCAAAAGCCCTAAATCTAGTGATAAAATTCTTTTATCTGCTAAATTTAAAGGTACGTTCCCCTCGGCGATGAGCTGAGCTAGCCCCTCCACAATAGCAGTCTTCCCCACCCCTGGTTCTCCGATCAACACAGGATTATTTTTTTTGCGTCGATTGAGAATTTGTATTACTCTTTGAATCTCTTTTTCGCGACCGACCAACGGATCAAGTTCATTATTTTTTGCTTTCTTCACAAGATCTGTTGAAAATAAATCAAGCATAGGAGTTTTAGAGTAGGTGTTTGTGGCTTCCTCTTTTGTTTTCATAAAATCATCAAAAAGAAAAAAATTAGAGAGGTCAGGAAACATGGTATCTTCAAGATCAAAAAACGGCTGTCCTTCTTCAAAAGAATACTCCCCTTTTTGCTTCAAATCTCCCAAAGAAGAATTTTCCAATTGTTTAAACAAAAGTTTTTTTAGCTCATCGATATTCACATATGCTTTTTTTAAAATTTCATAAGCTAAAAAACGAGGATTTTGCAATATCGCTAAAAGCAAATGTAAAGTATTTACTTGGGATGTTTTTGTTTTGAACGCCAAGCTAAAACTTTGCTTTAATAATTCTTTTAATTCTTGAGATGGCATTCCTATTAAGTTTTCCTGGACAGGTGAACTTTTAAGAAGGAGAGAATTTATCGAATTTAATGTTATGCCTACTTCTTCTAAGGTTTCATATGCCAAACTATCTTTTATTGTCAAAATTGAAAGAAGCAAATGAATAGAGTTAATTTTTTCTTTTAAAGAAATAGCAATTCTTTCTGCTTTTAATAAAGCATCTTTGGCATCTTGTGAGAATCGAAAGTTAAATTTTTCTAGCATAAATTAAATTTATTATACTTTAAATTTTTCAAAAATACAAGCTCTAAAATAAGATAGATGAATAAAAGAAACCTCTTTTATTGAGATTTATTTTCAGTATTCTTGCTTTGCTTGGTTTTATCGCTTGGTTTTTGACTTTCTTCTTTAATCTTTTCTTTCTCCCTCTCCTTAGAGAAAATATCAATCTCATAACCAGTCAACTTTGAAGCTAATCTTACATTTCTCCCTTGTTTGCCAATAGCCAAAGATAACTGATCTTTATCTACCAAAACTTCTGCCTTTTTAGCCTTCTCATCTATTTTAATCTCTTTAATTTTAGCAGGCGATAAGGCATTTGTAATATATTTTTTAGGATCTTTGTCCCATAATATAATATCAATTTTTTCTTCTCCCCCAATTTCATTTAAAATTGTCTGAACTCTTGCTCCTCGTTGGCCAACACATGCACCTACTGGGTCTACACCTTCTTCTTGGGTCTCAACAGCTATTTTGGTTCTGTATCCCGCTTCCCTTACAATGTTTTTGATATTTACAACACCTGCAGAAATCTCAGGAACCTCCAGCCTAAATAAAGCTTCTACTAATTGAGGAGCTGCTCTTGAAACTAAAATTGAAGCACCTTTTGAAGTTGGTTCAACAGCTTTTATTAATACCTTTATTCTCTTGCCTACCCCATATTCTTCGGTGGGGTTTTGCTCAGGAGGAGGAAGAATGCCAACTGCTTTCCCCAAATCAACCAAAATACTATTGCCCTCAATCTGTTGTATTACACCGTTGACTACTTTGCCCAATTTGTTTTGGAATTCTTGTATGGTTTCTTCTTTCTCAATTTCGCGGATTCTTTGAGTAATAACCTGTTTTGCAGTCTGGGCTGATATTCTGCTAAAAACATTTTTTGGGGGCAACTTTATTTTTATCGTATCCCCTATTTTAACATCTTTAGAAATTTTTTTTGCCTCTTTTAGAGAAATCTGAATTTGGGGATGTTCTACTTCTTTTACAACTTCTAATATTTGATAATATCGAGGCTTCAGGGTCTTTCTATCTAATTCGCAATTTACCTTTGTCTCAGGGCTTAGATATTCTTTCCTATAAGCCGCACCCAAAGCAGCTTCTACTACTTCAAAAACTCTTTCTTCAGGAAGATTTCGTTCGGCACAAATTTGTTTAATAGCTGCTAGAAATTCTGAGGTTTCTATCTGAGACATAATAATAAATTTTTTAAAAATTGGCTGGCCCGATGCCAACCATAGAAATAAGTATAAAGAAGGCATTTCTTTTTGTCAAGCAAATTTTATTAGAAAAAAGAAAGGCCCCTTACCAACTAAGGGGCACAAAAAATCCAGAGATTATTTATTAAAAGGCCCTGGACGAGGCCTAAAACTTTTTGAGCGCTTCTTCAAGACTTGAAATTAAATCTCTTTCTAATTTCTTCATATATTCTACTTCTGGCCCCCCTAAACCTTGTGATTCTAATAATTTCCTTGAAAAATGCAAATAATAAATAATTACCAAAGCCTCCCCGGCTAAACTGGGGAGTTCCCTTCGACCTCCCCAACAAGAGGAAGCTTCTTTAAGTCTGAGAATCATATTTTTAACCCTGGCGCTGCCAGGGGATCCTTCGCAACTAGACCCCCCCAACACCATATCTGTATAAATCCTCTCGTTTTTATATTCTTCAGGCAATAAAACACTAAATAACTTATGGGGGTAACCCTGGAGGGCCCCCTTTGCCAGCTGAAAACTTAGTGGGGGGGAACTCAAATCAATAATTTCAGGCTTCCCACCCACTGCCTTTAATATTTCATCATCAGAAAATAAAATTAAAGGAGGAAAACTGTCGTCGGATGATTTTTTAAATAAAAAGCTCATCCTTCCAATAAAAATTCCTAAAAATAAAACGCTTATAACTACTGCTAGTTTCTTCACTTCCTTCACCTCCTCATTTTTCAATTTTTAAAGTCCACCTCCTCTATTGTCCAAATTATATTATTTTGATTTTAAAATCAACCAAGGAAATACAAAAATTGCATTAATTATTCTTTTAAACCTTTTTTTAGGTTCTAAAATTAACCTCCAAAGCCATTCTAAACCTAAAGACTGAAAAACAGCTGGAGCACGTTTTATTTTACCGGCAACAAAATCAAAAGTTCCCCCCACTCCTATGGCCACAAGTCTATTGTTTAGGTGTTTTAAATTTCTTTCTATCCATACTTCTTGCTTGGGAGAACCAAAAGCGACAAATAAAACATTGGGTGTTGTTCTCCTTATTCTCTCTCTTATTAAAAAGTCTTTTTTGCTTCTTGGACTTCCTTCAATTGCATCACAAATTATTATTTTTTTAAATTTTTCTTCAATTATTCTTTTAACCTTTTTAGCAACTCCCCTTCTCCCACCCATCAAAAAAACTCGCCAAGAATATTTATTTGCTAATTCAAGTACGTCCCAAAATATATCTGAACCTGATAATTTTTCAGGCAATACTTTAAATATCTTTTTCCAAAAAGGGATAAGGAAAATAGTCAACTTAAACAATAACAATTTTTTTATGAAACCTAATTTTTGGTATCTATCTTTTTTGTCTATCAAAGATAAATAATAACTAGCCCACATTGTCCCTACCCCATCTGCTATATTAAAAGTTTTTCTTAATATTTTCTTAAAATGAAAATTTTTACTTGCTTCGACAAACATCTCGGGATTCACAGTAACAATATGGAGTTTAGAACCACTAAAAATAGTTCCTTCTATAGTTTTTAAAAATTGATTTTTATTTATACGCTTAACTGGTATTCCCAAAATTTTTATCTCTTCCATAACCTAATTTTTATTAATCGAATCTTCTATTATTTTAACTAATTTTTCTTTAAACTTTTCAATATCAAAATTTTTTGAATGCTTCCGCAAAACAGAAGGCTTAAATCTATCTTTTATTTCAATAAAATTTTCAATAGCATATTTTAGAGATTTTTCATCTTGCCTTTTAAAAAATAGTCCTGTTTCCCCGTCGATTATTGTTTCAAGTGCCCCCCCTTTCTTATAAGCTATTGTTGGAGTACCAGATGCCGCCGCCTCAATAGGCACCAAGCCAAAGTCTTCCACCTGGGGAAATATTACTGCTTGAGCCTCGCTGTATAGCTTTTTTAACTGCTTATCAGAAACAAAACCTAAAAATTCTATATTTTTTGAATCGCCTGCTATTTTCCTAAGTCTTTTTTCATCACTTCCTCCTCCTGCAATTTTTAATTTTTGTGTAGGAAGATTTTTAAATACGCGAACAACTAAATCTATTTTTTTATATGGAGACAACCGAGAAACAACTAAAAAGAAGTCTTTTTTTGAATAATTTACCCTGAAGGACGAAACTCTAACAGGGGGGTACAAAACTATTGAGTCTCTATGATAATATTTCTTGATTCTTTCTTTTACATTTTCAGAATTTGCCAAAATTAAATCTGGCCTACGGGAAGCTAAAAAATCCCACTTTCTTTGAGACAAAAAGAGTTTTTCAAGAAGAAGTCTAGAAAAAAAATTATAGGTATGTTCTTTTAAATAATTATGAGCATAATCCCACAAATATCTAGTTGGCGAGTGTATATAAGAAATATGTAGTGAATCCTGGGGGGCAATTACTCCTTTTCCGTAAGAATTACAATTAGAAAAGATTAAATCATATCCTTTTAAATCTAAAGACTCTGTTGCCAAAGGAGCAAAAAGCCTAACCAAAGGAGTAAATTTTTGGAAGTATTTAAGAAAAGATACAGAAACTTTATGCTTTGATAATCTTTCTAAAAAAAATCTAGGCATTTTTGAGGGGCTATAGGTCAAAAGAAAAACATCACTTTGAGGGAATGCTTCAAGTAAAGCTAATAATACCCTTTCCGCACCTCCCAAAAAATTCAGATATTCATGAACTATGGCTATTTTTAAATCAGAAATTTTTTTCATACTCTTTATTAACTTTTGCCAAAGCAAGCAAAACTCCCAGATAAAAAGACAAAATCCCATCCCCCAAGGTATGAAGGAAAAAAGAAGCACAAAGCAAAGAAATAATTAGAGCGATAACTCCTCTTGAAAAAATGTGATTATTTTTAAGCAACTCAGCTATTAAAAATATAAAAGCACCAAGAAAACTTAATATACTAAGAACTCCTCCTTCAAGACCCAACTGAAGATAATAATTTTCAGAGATAAAGGGTTTATTCAGCCATTGAGAAGCAGGTCCAACTTTTCCCAATCCCATCCCCCATAAATTTTGTTTAAAAATATCAAAAGACTCTTTTAAAGCCACTAAATGCCAAGGCGAAGAAGATGGCCTAAATAAAATATCATATAATTCCCCCCTAAGAAATAAAAATATTAATATAACAAGCAAGGCCACGAAAAGAAAAAATATGGAAATAAAAAATCTTTTCTCTTTTTTAGGCAGAGAGAAAACAAAGAATAAAAGACCCATTACAAAACCTATCCATGCGGAACGACAAAATGTTAGGACCAAAACAGAAATCCCAAGCAAAATACTTAAAAATACGAAAAGGGTCTTTCTTCCTGAAAAAAATAAAGCCAGTGACAAAAATATTACAACTAAACAAAAACTAGCCAATTGATTTGGCCCAGCGAAAAATGATTGCACTCTTAAAATATTAGAATTTCCTACTAACTGAAATGCTGATAGGGGTGAAAGAGGATCAAACTGAGAAGAAGCAAAATTTGAATATCCAAATCGGGTTAGAAAATCTTTGGGCAATACAAAAAATTGTAAAATAGCGAATATAAAGACTATTATGGCAGTAATCAAAATTAAATTAATGATATTATTTTTTTCTTCTTTTGAAAAAATAAAAAATAACCTAAAAACAAAGTAAACAAAGAAAAAGAAAAAGTCATAACGAAGGCCAAAAGCAAACTCTTTTAAGCCAGAATGATGGATTAGCCCAGATATTACCAAAATAAAAAGATAAAATAGAATCAAAAAATCTGAAAAATAAAAAGTTATGGGTTTATTTTTTGACCTTATCCATTCAAGCAATAAAGAAAGGAGTATCCCAATTAACAAAAATTCTTTTATCAAACGAATATAAGGCAACATAGAAGAAAGTTGGAATAAATAATTGAGATATGTTATCAAAAAAGCATAAAACGGAAGAATCGCAAAAAGAAAATAAAATCCAAATCTTCTTCTAAAAATACTTACCAAAGTAATAGCTGAAAGGATTGTGTAGATTACTAATTCTTTCATAAAAACTATTTTATCCAAAGGACCCTTTCTTTAAAATCATCTAAATGCTCAAGAGCCAATAAAGCACCCTTTACAGTACACAAATTTGGTTGCTCTGCTATTTGGCAAGGAATCCCTGTAATTTTAGACAAAAGCTCATCTGCCCTACGCATTTTTGATCCCCCTCCCGTTATTATTATTCCTTTATCTATTACATCAGCAGCAAGCTCGGGTGGAGTTTTTTGGAAAACAGATTTGATAATTTGTATAACTTGCTGCCAAATATCTTCACACGCAGACGCAATATCATTAGAATTAATAATCAATGTTTCTGGCAAATTGGTTATAGCGTTAGACCCTGAGACCTCCATTCTTTTTTCCTTTGTAGAAGGAAGGGCAGAGCCTATTTTTATTTTTGCTCTTTCAGCTGTTTTGGAACCGATTATTATTTTATATTTTTTTCTTACATAATCTAATATCGCCTCATCCATTTCTTCCCCCCCTATCCTTAAAGTTTCGGCAACCACAATATCTCCCAATGAAATCACTGCGACTTCTGTTGTCCCTGCGCCTATATCCAAAATCATATGCCCCGAAGGTGTGCCAATAGGAATGTTTGCCCCCAAAGCTGCTGCCACAGGTGCTTTGATTACATAAGCTTTTTTAGCGCCCGCTGAAAGTGCAGCATCAATTACTGCTCTTCTTTCGGTAGAAGTTATATTTGCTGAAACTGATATCATCACCTCGGGCCTTATAAATGAAAAAAAGCCTGTGATTTTATCAAAAAAATATCTCAACATCCCCTCAGTAAATTTATAACTTGCTATTACCCCATCGCGAATAGGATTTACCGCTATGATAGATTCAGGAGTTCTCCCCAACATTTCTTCAGCAGATTTACCAACTGCTACAATTTTTTCCGTGTCTGAGGATATCGCAACAACAGATGGCTCATTAATGATGATTCCTTTTCCAGGAACAGCAATTAAGGTATGGCTTGTACCTAAATCGATAGCCAATTTTTTTACTATCATGGAACCCTCTTAATTTGTGAACCTATTTTTAATAATTTCTCATCCCAATCTTCATATCCCCTATCAATAATTTCTATATTCTTTATTAAACTTTTACCATGGGCGATTAATGCTGCTAGTACCAAGGTGGCTCCTGCTCTTAAATCTAAAGAATAAATTGTTTTGCCATATAAAATTGTGGGGCCGATAATTACTCCTGTGTGAGCATCTAAAATTTTTGCATTGGCTCCCATTTTCCTAAGCTCTTTCAAATATTGAAGCCTGTCCTCAAAAAGAGTTTCAAAAATTCTACTCGTTCCTTTTGCTTGGGTCATAATTAAAGAAAAAGGAGCTTGTAAATCAGTTGGGAAACCGGGATATGTTCTGGTGTCTATATTCACAGGATTAAAATAACCAGAGGAAAAAATTGTAATTTTATCTCCTTCGCTTTTTATCTTGGCTCCCGCTTGTTTTAATTTATTAAAAAAAGAATCTAACGTATCTATTCTTGCATTTGTTAAAGCAATTTTTCCCTTTGAAATAGCGGCCAAAACTGCCCACGTTCCAGTTTCAATCCTATCAGGAATTACCCGATGGACTACTTTTTTAAATTTCCCCCCGTTGCCTTTAACTAACAAAAATGGAGTTCCTACTCCTTTAAATTTAACACCCATTTTTTTAAGCATTTCTATTAAATCTATTATTTCGGGCTCAATTGCTATTGCTCTGAATTGTAAAGGTAAGTTTAAGAAACTAGCAAAAAGAATGGCATTTTCAGTAGCTGTAACACTCATCTCGTCAAGCACTACTTTTTGGCTTTTAATTTTTGAAAATTTAAAATGATAAACTTTTTTATATTCTTTGACATCTACCCCCAAATCTTTAAATAATTTTAAATGAGTATCTATCGGTCTTGCTCCAATTTTACATCCTCCCGGCAAAGGTAAAATTACTTCTTTAAAACGAGCAAGGAGAGGGCCTAAAAAAACTATTGAGCCTCTTAAAGCAGAAACTTTGGAATTATTAAGATTGCCGTTTTTTATTTTTGCCCCGCAAAGTTTATAATTGCCTTTTTTTATTCTTTTAACTTCACCCCCTATTTCTTTAAAAATTTCAAGCATTATTTTTACGTCCTCTATCTCGGGGGCATCTTTAAGTTCAACTTCATTTTTAGATAACGAAGCAGCAGCTATCATTTTCATTGCCGCATTTTTTGCTCCAGAAATCCTTATTTCTCCCTCAAGAGGTTTTCCACCAATTACTTCTAAATTCATATACTAATAAGATATATTAAAAATTTATAAAACTCAACTAAATTAATTTGAAAAAAGGCTCATTTATGGTAAGATAAAACAAGATGGATTACAGCATTGAGCATGAGCGAACTTTAAAGTGGCGGATTTTAATGTGGGCAATAGCCCTTCCTTTTCTATTAGGAATTTTAATAATTATCATTCTATATGCCTTTGGGTATCGATATGATTTTAAGGAGAAAAAAATATATCCTACAAGTGTTCTAAGCATAAGCTCTTCTCCATTAGGAGCAAAAGTCATCTTGGATGATAAATATAAAGGCCTAACGAAGACAACTGTTAAAAATTTAAAACCTGGCACTTATAAATTAAAACTTTCAAAAGAAGGCTTTATTGATTGGGAAACCCAAGTTGAGATAACTCCTTATAGCTTTATTCAAATATCTCCTTTCCTTTTTTATAAAAACCCTGTCCTAGAAAAAGAATTCACTTTTGATGAAATTTTAGATTTTAAAAAAGGCTCCCTTTTGGTTAAAAAAGATAAAAAAATTTATTATAAAGAAAAGGACAATGAGCCTATAGAGATTAAAAATATAAATGGAGCTAAAAAAATATTTTTAGGCGAAAATTCTTTGGTGGCAGAATACAAAGATTTTTGGAAATTTATAAAGAATTCATCAGAAGAAATAAATATTACAAAGCCCCAAAAAGAAATATTTAAAAAAATTATTTTTAGAGATAAAAAGGTTTATTTGCTAAACAACAAGGATGAGCTTTGGGAGATAAATAATAAAGAAAAAAAAGAGATTTTAAAAAATGTAATTGATTTTGATGATAATAATGAGAGGCTATTAATTATTACAAAAGATAATAAATTATTTTCAAAGAATTCATATCTTGTAGAAGAAAAAGCCTCTAATTTAGAAGTAAAAAATGATTCTCGCTCCCCTATATCTATTAATTCATTAAAATTCTGTAATTTTGAAACTAATACACCCTGTTTATTTAGCGAAAAACAAGGATTTTTTATTCTGGTAAATAATTCTCTTTATTGGCTCTCAAATCAAATTAAAGATTTAAAAGAACTCAATAAACAACTTATATGGCTAGATAGCGAAGGGAATATCTACCTTTTCAAAAATGGAAAAATTGATTTTGTTAACAGATATTTTACTCCTCCTTCAACTATAAACTTTATTTCAGAAAATTATATATTGCTTCATTTTGAAAAAGAAATAAGAATTGTTGAGCTTCAAACAAAACAAGAATTTAAAATTTTAGCAACCACAAATAATATCGTTTCAATCTTGCCCCTGTCTAATTACCAAATAATTTTAATCACTAATAAAAAAGAAGAAGCATTAAAAATTGGTGAAAACCTTTCCCCTGTGGAATACATTATTAAAATTCTTAAAAGATAGAAGGCAAAAGATCAGGTATATTTTTAGGAAGAGAAGGGGTATGAATTTTGGGTTTAGATTTTTCCAAAGCTGGGAAAATCTGTTTTGACCTCACAATAAATCTTCTCAAATTTGTACCTATCGGCACACAAGTCATTAAAGTCAACGCAGGATAATTTAATTTATCCATAACCCATACATCTTTAGGACTCACAGTTAAAGTTTCTACTGTCTCATAGGTGTAGAGTTTATTATTATAAGTGAGATAAATTTTATCGCCCTTTTGAATATTGGGAAGGAGTGCAAAAACTGTTTTGTAATTGCCTCTTGCCCACCAATAATAAGAAGAGTGACCAGTGATAAAAATATTTCCGTCAGTACCGGGGAGACCCGTGCCTTTTAAATGAGTAACTCCGCTCTCCAAAGCCGCAATCGCATTTCTTTCTTCTATTTCCCAATTTATTGGAGCCTTTATCCCTAATTTTGGGATGTAAAGATAATTATTTTCTAAATTTATACCTTGACTTTTTGAAATCTGGGGCTCTGAGGCTTTCTTTTGGGGGGCCAAAATATAACCTAAATCGCCCCTTACATCGTGGGGAGCAATTTGATAACTTTTAGGCCAAGTGCCTTTTTTAAATTTTGTAATATACCAATAGCTTATCTTTTGATAAAGAGCGGGGCCATTAACAGCTATGTAAACAAATGAAAAAATTGCTACAAATAGAAGAGTAAATTTTAATAAAATTCTTGCTATTTTTGAAAAAGACACAAATATAAAATATCAAAAAGATTATCTTTAATCAATTTTTAAACATTTTATAAGACAAAAATAACTCGATAATAAAGATGGCTAATCAATTATAAAAACATTTTTATTTAAGAAATTAAAACAAATTTCAAACCACTAAAATCTCTTTGCTAGCAAGCATTCGGCCTTACTGCCTTAGTCTGCTTTCCGCATCTTGATTGGTTTTGAAAAAAGTGATAATCCTCAAAAATCTAAAATCAGTATTTATTCAAAAATGCACGTGAGAGGATTCGAAGGGCTAAAAGCCCGTCCTCTGACAATGAAGTTTGGTGGTTTATTCATTTAGATGCCTCTCTTTCGATCTTGGTGCTTAACCTTAGTTTTCACGTCTCGATGAGCGTTCGCTCATCAGGTTCGAATCCCCAAAGAAGGTATTTTAGTATCTTTAATAAATGCACGTGAGAGGATTCGAACCTCTGGCCTCCACAGTGTGAATGTGGCGCTCTACCAACTGAGCTACACGTGCTCAAAAAGTATTTTAAATAAATAAGCTTATTTTGACAATAATTAACAAATTAAGAAAACATTGAAAATTATCTAAAACTTTTCTAAACTCATCTTGAATCACATTCGCCATCGAACTTTAAAAAGGAGGTAAAATTATGGATAGAAAGAGATTCTGTAAGAAAGAGCGGCATATTATAAATATAATAGCAATCTACTTAGTAAGCGCAATTCTGCTTGGAATAGGTTGTGGTAAAAAAAACGAAATAATAGGTACTTGGAGTGGGCAGAGCGGTTGCGCTTCTGCCCAAGTGACTTTTAACAAAGACGGCACGGGGGTACTGGAAAGTAACCTGGTTCCCCCGATGCCTTTCAAATGGGAAATCGAGGGCGATAGATTGAAAGTAGTTTTTTCCGACGGAGAAAAAATTAATGCTAAATTTGAAATTAAAGACAGAACTCTAATAGTAACAACAGAAGATGGAACACAGGAATTCTTTCAGAAAATAAGTGACTAGCTAAGAACAAAGGCAGGTTCGTCCTGCCTTTTAATTTTAATTTAAACTAATTATTAATTTTTAGAAAAATATTTAAAGGCTAAGGTTTTTTAATTTAAAAAATTAAAATAATGTTACGCAAATATAAATTAAAAAACAAAAACAGATTTTTAATACAGCTTCTCGCTCCACGTTTTCGGAATGTCTTTGTGATTTAACTCAAAACTATCAAGATACTTAAACTTTTGAGGGCCAATGGTCTTCGCCCACTTTATGGTTTCTCTAATCCCTTCAACTAGTTTTGTCTTGGCTTTAAATTTAAGTTTTTTTCTAATCTTTTCGTGATCACAAAAAGCAAATTTGACTTCTTGTGGTCTACGTGGGATATATCTGGGCATTAAATTTCTAGGAATTCTAGAGCCAAAGAACTCTCTTAAAATAATCCTTGAAAGCTGATTTAGAGTAACAACCTCATCTGAACCAATATTAAAAATTTCATTTTCAATTTTTCCATCAAGAGCGGTTTTAGCGACAGCAGGGACAATATCGTCAATATAACTAAAAGCCCTGCGCTGTTCTCCATCTCCGTAAATATAAAATCTTTTGCCTTGGAGCAACCGGTTTATAAAAATTCCTATGACATTCCGATAGGGATCTGAAAGATTCTGCCTGGGTCCGTATACATTATGGGGTCTAAAAATAAGATATTTAAAACCATAAACAGCTGCCATTATTTTAGTTACTTGCTCCATAGCTGCCTTTGTAATGCCATAAACATCTTCTGGGAGAGGAAGCATAGATTCATTAAAAGGAACTTGCTGTTTGCCATAAACACTCATTGAGCTAATAAGAACCATCTTTTTAAAACCAAATTTGATTGCTGGAACAAGCAAATTTATATAGGCAACTAAATTCCTATCTAAAGCAGAAAATGGAGTAAACTGACTTCTGCCCTCAGTTGCATCAGCCGCGAAGTGAAATATTATAAGTGGTCTTAAATTCTTTATATAGGTAAAAGTTTTCTTTCGGTTCCTTAAATCTAATTTTGTAAAATACTTAGGCTGCGAAACATTCCGCATAAAACCTCCGGAAAGATCATCAATTCCATAAACTTCATATTTATCTCCATAATTATTAAAAATATAGTCATAAATATGACTACCCATAAATCCAGCTGAGCCAGTGATAAGAATCTTTCGCCTTGCCATAATAAATTATGAAATTACTACAAAATTAAATAATTTTTATGTTAAAAACTATTTACTAAATTTTGATTGGTGGGCATGGTGGGATTCGAACCCACACGGCCTTGAAGGCCATACGATTTTGAGTCGTATGCGTCTACCAATTCCGCCACATGCCCAACTAATAAAAATAGGTATTTAATTAGATCGAGATAAATATATCATAAAGGAGAGAATTTTGCCAGAATAAAATTTTAATCTTGCCAAAAATTTAATTATAAGTATATTAAAGGTGTCTTGAACTTCTAAAAAAAGGGGCGAAAAGAATGCGACTGACAATAGAAGAAATACAAAGATATTTAAATAATGACTCAATTCTTGTTTATTCTCACACGACTTCGGGGGAAGACAAAGAGTGGCTACTTATTAATTCCCTAGAAGATGTTCTCAGCCAAATAATAGATCCCTCTAAACCAGGCTCGTGGCGAATCAAAATCTTCATGCTCCCCCACCATTTAAGAAAACTAGATTTCACTCTCTTTTCTCAATTTATGGGCTGGAATTATACTGAAATAAAAATCTATGCTGTTCCCAAAAGAGCTCCCTTGTTCACCAGCCAATTCTCCTTGCCGCCTTACAAAAAATGGCTCTTATTCGGTCCCATAAATACAATTAACACCCTCTATCGAAGAAAATTGGCATCAGAATTGGAACATAATTATTCCAGGGCTGTAATTGAAATAATCCTTGGGGGAGAAATCAAATCTCCTCAGGATCCAGAAATATTAGCCCAGCCATACAAAGAAAATTTTGGACCTGACTTTGGACGCTTCCCCTAGTCAAAATCAAGCCTCAGCTTACAAGCTGAGACTTTAACGTAAAACTTTATATGGTCTAATAGAAATATCAATAATTGTTGAAGGCTTATTTTTAGGCAATTCCCCCCCATCAATAAATAAATCTATATATTTTTTATTATCCTTAGTTAAATATCTTTTAAACTCTCCAAAAGAATATGCTGGAGGCTCCCCCGAAATATTTGCACTAGTAGTTGTAAAAGGCTCATTTAAGGATGCCGCCAATTTTTGGCAAAATTCACTTTTCGGATATCTGAAACCTAATTTTTGTTTTGTTAAAACAGGTTTCAAGCTTTCCAGGAAACTTTCCTTTATTTTTACTATAAAAGTATAAGGACCTGGCAGTCTATCCAAAATAAATTCTTTTCTTTCTTGAGTTAGATTTTCAATTCTTTTAAAAATCCAATCAAGCGAAGGCACTATTACTGAAAAAGGCTTATTTTCTTCTCGGCCTTTAAAATTATAAATTTTTTCAATTGCTTTAGAATTTGATGCCAAGGCACCCAAACCATAACACGTATCAGTAGGATAAACTATAACCCCTCCATTTCTTAAAATTTTTTCTGATTTTTCTATAACTTCACTTAAGTTGTTTTCTAAAAGTTTTATTTTTTCCATTATTTAAAGAATAAAATATTTTTTAAAAAAGCCAAGTTTATTTTAATTAGTCATTAATCATTTATTATTAAATTTTAGAATGGCTGATAAAAATGGTTAATGATAGCGGCAAGGGGAGTGAACTTTTAAAATTTTTATATTGGTCATTTAAATTCTCTAATTTGATTTATTTCTTTAGGTTATCTATAATCTCTTAAAGGGCCTATAGTTTAATGGTAAAACGCAGCATTCGCATTGCTGAGATGGCAGTTCGATTCTGCCTGGGTCCAAAGAGATGATTTAGTTTTTATAAAACATTCTCTAAAAAACCCAGGAACCCCAAAAACTTATCTAATCTATTTCTGAGGCAATAAATACAAAAATTAAAATAATATGAACAATTTTATAGACTCCAACCACCAGTATATACGTTTGGGACGGTTCTCTTTTACGCAGTACACGTTTAGGGGACGGTTCTCTTTTACGCAGGGTTTTTGCTATTTTTATCTTCTATTCAAGTGATAACGGACTTTTTTACTTTCATGATATCGTTGATAATCCGATCCCCAAACAGGTTTTAGGTAGCTATTCTTTACTACTTCATCTACGAGCATTGTCTGATAATTTTGCTGTCGAACCAAATCATTCTTTCCTAGTCCGTCGTAAAAAATATCCTTGGTTAGTAAATCGTTTTTCTTACCCTGGGCATAATATGAATAACTTGAATAGGGATAATCTTCTGGTTTATCTGTCAGTTTTGCTCTAACTGGGTTTAATTCAATATATTTTCCACATTGAATAAAATACGCATCTTTTCCAACAGGCTGACTTTTAAACCGGCCTTGCCAGAAATGACCCGACCAGCCATAAGATCGACGATAATGATGAAAGTATGCCAGATTGAGTTTTTTCATAAAGGTAGAAAAATCACTGGCTTTATTAGTTTTAATTAAAAAATGGACATGGTTGGGCATTAAACAGTAGTGGAATATATCAAAAGGATGTTCGCTTTTATATTTTCTAATCAGATCCAAATAATAAAGAAAATCTTCACGTTTCTCGAAGATAGTATGCTGATTATTACCACGTGCTATTATATGATAGTAGCTTTGTGATAAGAGTAGGCGTGGTGGTCTTGGCATATTTATATTATATGCCAACCATAGTTATTTTAGCAAATATCAAGTTCAAAGGAGAACCGTCCCCTATTTAAAAGGAGAACCGTCCCCTATTTACTATTTACTATTTTTAAAAGAATATCATGGCGTTCCCCCCTATATAATTATTATGGGAGAGAAATTAAATAAAAATCTTTAATCTTTGTTAAATACAAAAGCCTTACAAAAGTAAGGCTTTGGATCTTTGGATTAAGCAATTCATTTTTTGAACTCTTTATAAAGCAAAGAACTGACAAATAAATTAAACATTGCCAATATCGTCCACATTCCCACTAAAACAATTGGTTTATTCTTTAAGACTTCCGAAAATGCCACCGCTATACATAAAATTGCCGTTATCCAATAATGCTTCCAGAAATTTGAATATCTAGATATTCCCCTGCGCCGTAAATTTACAATGGGAGGAAGCATTATTAAAAAAATTAAAACGGCCGCGATTACCTCTGCTAATACCCCCATTTTAAAACCCCCTTCTTTTGTACAAATCTTGTTTTATTCTACGCCGACCTCAAAAAAAGTCAATAATAAAATTTGGTTCTCGCCTAAGTTATTCCAATTTTTAAAGTACCTATATTTTATATTTAATGGTAAACGCAGTCTTCGCCTTGCCGAAATGGCGACTCAACTCTGCCTAGTCCCCTGCCTAAACTTCTTGCCTGAATCTCCCATAATAAGTTGCACGTTTTTATTTTACAAAAATTAACAAAATGCTTACAAAAAGATTGCTTGTAATTTAGATAGTAAATTATAATAGACTAAATCATAATGAAATTAAAACATCTAACTTTATTAATCACATTCTTAACAATAGCGACGGTGTCTTTATAAGCGGATGGCTTTGGCACAAATATATACAAAAAGAAAAAGAGCCAACCTTTGTTTCAAAAAAACGTTATCGCTCCGCACAATTGCTGAGAAACGCAAAATCTATATCGGTGCCGCAGTTGAAGCTGATCATTTGAGAGATAAAAAATATAAAGAGCTTTTAAAGGAACAATTTAACATTTTGGCCACCGAAAATGCCTCTAAGTTTGAAGAAATTCATCATAAACGCTACTCTTATTCTTTCGATTATGCCGATAAAATTTTATCTTTTGCCGAAGCAAATGGAATGAAAGTACGCGGCCACACTCTTGTTTGGCATTATCAGCTTCCATCATGGATTACAAATGCAAACTATACTCGCAAAGAATTGTTAAATATTTTGCATGAACATATTAAAACAGTAGTTAGCCATTATAAAGGAAGGGTTTACGCATGGGATGTGGTCAATGAAGCCATTAATGAAGACGGAACATTAAGAGAAACTATCTGGTTAAAAAATATCGGACCCGAATACATCGATTTGGCATTTCGTTGGGCCCATGAAGCTGACCCAGAAGCGCTTCTTTTTTATAACGATTTTGGCATAGAAAGCTTAAATAATAAGTCCAATGCTGTTTATAAAACGATTGAAAGTCTGTTAAAAAAGGCGTGCCAATACATGGGGTTGGGATTCAGATGCATGCAAGTTTAGATAATTTTCCAGCGCCAGAAAATATTGCTGCCAATATCAAACGATTTAACAACCTTGGATTAGAAGTCCACATTACCGAAATGGATGTCCGTTTAAAATTGCCCCCGGCAAGGGAAGATTTAATTAAACAAGCAGAAATATATAGAGACATGCTTAAAATATGTCTTTCTTCACAAAAATGCACTGCTTTCATAATATGGGGCGTTACTGATCGCTACTCATGGATTCCTGATACTTTTAAGGGATATGGTTCGGCTCTTATTTTTGACGAGTCTTATAATCCTAAACCCGCCTACTACTACCTTCTTAAAACTCTAAAAGAGCTTTAGGGTTGGTATAAAAGTATCCACTATCAGGAATATCTAGAAAAACAATAAAAAGATACTCCTTTCTTATTAGATGATGAAATTACTGACTCATAATAAGATTTTTATATTTTGAAAAATAAAAAATCAATACTAAAACTCAAAAAATGATTTTCCCAAAAACTCTATAAAGTATATCTTTTTAAAAACTTTTGTTCTTAATTTGAAATACTATTTTAGAAAATTTAACTCATTTGTGCTTGGAGAAACTCTAAAACGTGAAAGTTCAAAAGCTTTATAAAACTGGGCAATCCCTGAAATTGTAGTAACCGCAAAATCATAGCCTACATCTTCGACCATTATTTCTATCTCGGGAGAAAATTTGCCAGCAGGATAACAAAAACTAACAACTTTTTCCCCTATTAAATCTTCAATATATTTTTTGCTATCGCGAATTTCTTTATCTGCCTCTTCCTTGTTTAAATTCAAAAGATTCCGATGAGATAAAGTATGGGACCCAATCTCGATTCCATAATTTTTAATCTCTAAGATTTGGGATTTATTTAAATATCCTGGTTTCCCGATAAAATCGGTTACAATATACAAAACTCCTTTCAAATTTCTTCTTTGAAGTTCTGGCAAAGCATAATAATAAAAGTCATCATAGCCATCATCAAAAGTTAAAATTATTGATTTTTCGGGAATTTCTCCTTTTTTGATATCTAAAAAAGTTATTGTTTTATAACCTTTATTTTTAATATCATCTAATTGTTTAACAAAAGAAGTTAAAGGTACAGATAAATTATTTCCCATTTTGTCCTCTGAATTAGCATTCTCTCTAATATGGTGATACATCAAAATTGGCAAGGAAAGTTTAGAATAGCTAATTTTTTTACCCCTCTCTTTTTCTTCTCTATTTTTAGTTTCATTATTTTCAAAAGACGGCTCAATAGATTTTTTAACAACATTTTGGCCATAAGAGACTACAAAATGTTTCAATGAAAAAATAACCCCCAAAGAAATAGTGCCAACTGACAAAACCAAAATCAAAATTGTTCTCATCACAGAAAAAACTTCTAAAAAATTAAATCCCAATTACCTCACCTAAAAAATTTAAATTTCTAAAAACCATCTACTTTCTCCTTCCTTTTTTTGTGCCACCTCCGCATCTTCCCATGACATTAATTAGTTTTCATCAAATTTTATTATAACAAATTACAAAAAAATAAAAACTTGACAAAAAAAAATTAACCTTTAAAATTATGACTATATTTGTCATAAATAAAATTATGAAAATTTCAAAAAGAATTAGATATGGATTAAGGGCATTACTCTATCTTTCAAAAAAGAAAAATTTTGCCTCTGTTGAAGAAATTAGCAAAAAAGAACAAATCCCCTCTAAATACTTAGAAAAAATTCTTTTAGAACTAAAAAGAAAAAAAATTTTGGCTTCTAAAAGAGGAACGGGTGGTGGTTTTAAATTAAATTTAAAAGAGATAAGCTTAAAAGACTTAATCGAAATACTTGATTATCCTTTTTTATCTCCTATTTGTAAAAAAACTTGCCCAATAAAAAACTGCCAGGCTAAATATATTTGGCTTAAAGTTCAAAATAAATTAGCAAAAGAACTTAATAAACTAAAAGTAAAAAATGCCAATACAAAATAAAATTTATTTAGACTATGCCGCCTCCACCCCAATTGATAAAAGAGTTCTTTTAAGAATGGAGCAATTTTTAAAGTATTTTGCCAATCCTTCTTCTATCCATTCTTTAGGGCAAGAGGCAAAAAAACTTCTTGAAAAAAGCAGAAATGAAGTGGCAAAAATTATAAACGCAGAACCTCAAGAAATTATTTTTACAAGTTCTGCTACTGAAGCTAATAATTTAGCAATTAAGGGAATAGCGTTTGAAAAGGGAAAGGGGCGAATTTTAATTTCTTCAATAGAACATAAATCTGTACTTGAACCTGCTTTATATCTAAAAAATAAAGGATTTAAAGTTAAATTTGTGCCCGTAGATAAATATGGGATCATTAATATTTCTAAATTCAAAAAGATGCTCAGAAATGACACTATTTTAGTATCAGTAATATATGCAAGCAATGAAATAGGAACAATTGAGCCAATCAAAAAAATTGGAGAAATATGCAAAAAGAAAAACATTCCTTTTCATACAGATGCAGCGCAAGCTTTAGGTAAATTAAAAATTGATGTTAAAAAAGAAAATATTGACCTTTTAACAGGCTCATCTCATAAAATTTATGGGCCAAAAGGAGTCGGATTCTTATACAAGCAAAAAAATATAAAACTCACTCCCCTACTTCATGGAGGGGGGCAAGAATTCAATCTAAGGAGCTCAACCGAAAATCTTCCTGCGATTTTAGGATTCGCTGAGGCTTTAAAAATCGCTGAAAAAGAAAGAAAAAAGGAAACTAAAAGAATTAAAAAACTTAGAGACAAATTAATAAAGGGGGTTTTAAAAACTATACCTAATTCTTATTTAACTGGCCACCCTGAGAAGAGGCTTCCTAATTTTGCAAGCTTTAGATTCGATTTTGTAGAAGGCGAATCCATTGTAATGCTTTTAAACGAATATGGAATTTGTGCCTCGACTGCTTCTGCTTGCGCGTCTAAAGAAATTACCCCTTCTCATGTATTAGTGGCTTGCGGTTTGAAACCCTTTGAAGCCCAAGGTTCACTAAGAATTACTTTAGGCAAAGAAACAAAAGAAAAAGACATTGATTATTTACTCAAAATTCTTCCTTTAGTTATTAAAAAATTAAGAAAATTATCTCCTTATGGCAAAAGATAATTTTTATTCAAAAAAAGTCCTTAAACTTTTTAAAGACCAAAAACATTTTGGAAAAATTAAAAATGCCCAAGGAATAGGAAAAGTAGGAAATCCTATGTGTGGTGATGTAATGAAAATTTACTTAAAAATTAGTAAAAATAAAAAAGGCAAAGAATATATAGAAAAAATCAGAATTGAAACATTTGGCTGCGTTGCTGCAATCGCAACAAGTGAAATCACTGCTAAATTATTTGAAAAAAAAGAAATAAATAAAGTTTTAAAAGAACTAAATTATAAAAAAATTCTAAAAGAAGTTGGTGGCCTCCCCCCCTTTAAAATTCATTGTTCTCTACTTGCAGTAGATGCTTTAAGCGAAGCACTTTATAATTATTTCAAAAAATCCAAAAAGAAAATTCCTAAAATTTTAGTTAAAAAACACAAAAGAATTATTCAGATAGATAAAAATATAAAAGAGAAATTTTTATGAAAACTGGCCTACCTTTCAGTAAGCCAGAGATTCAAAATTAAGATAGTGATGAAATCTAAAAAAGCTACCTAGTTTGGGCTCGGCTTCTTTTCTCCAGCCCAAACCTTCAAAAACTTTTCGCTGTCTACCAAAAAAAGGTTTAAAGAGAAGCAACTAGAATAAAGATCTAAAAGCCTCTTCCATCTTTTACGAATAGAAAGAGGAGGACGCTGGCTACCATTGATTCTAACCCACTTCTCCATTTCAAATTCTGCCAACTTAAAAGAAAACTCACTGAGGGCATCTACGAAAAATCTAAAATGGAGAAGAGGAAACTCATTCCAAAAAAATAAAGAAGGCCACCTACAAATTGAACCAAAGCTAATCAATAACTCTTTTAAAAGTTCTAAAAGTTCTAACTCTTCTTCATCTTCTGGTTTCCCCCTCCACAAGCTTTCTACCACCACTTCAGCTGTAGTTTCTATTGTTTCTAAATCCATATTTTCCCCCCCTTCTTCAAGAATTTAAGAGCAAAACACTAAAAATTAAAATATAAAAAAATTTATAAGTCAAGTTATAAAATAAGAAACTTATTAATTTTAAACCTAAAATTCTTGAAATCTTAATTTGTTTCTCTTCCAAAAACTTTTCTTAACTCTATTTTTGCTTTCTCAAGAATCTTTTTCTGCGAAGGTTTTAAATTTTTACCTGCCCTATTTATATAAAAATTCAACATTGACATTGCTGATTGAAATGGAGTTCCTTTTCTTCTCTTGCTTTGCAAAGCAGACTTTTTTAAAGATAAAGCAATCTTTTTAGGGTCTTTCCAAGTAAAAACTCCTAGTTCTAAATCTAAAGCATTGCTTTCTTGAGTTACTTTTTGAGACCAGTAAATTTTTGGCATATTTATAAAAATTTTACTATTAAAAAACTTCTTTCGCCAATTTAAATTATTAAAACCTAATTATTAGATAATTACCAAAAAATTAATACTTCACCATAAATAGTTCATTTCTCCTAATAAAACCAAACAATAACCGACGCAAAATAGGATTTTTATAGCTCAATTGGGTTCTATAAACAAAAACAGCTCTTTCTTTTCTCTCCTCCTCTTCCTCAGCTAAACTAAATTTATACCATCTTTCTTTAAATTTAATAAGTCTTGCAGGAGGAAGAATATAATAATTAGGCTTAAAGCCTGACGGAGAAGGAAATTTCAAAAAATTATAATGAATTAAATAATAAATTATCTGAATATTCTTATACTTTGTAAGTTCGCTAACCACCTTCCCAACAACTTTATGATCAGGATGGGTATCTTCTAGGTGAGGAGAAACTATTAAGCTAGGAGAAAAAATTTTTATTTCTTCTCTAAGCCTTTGCGAAAGTTCAGCTTCTTTTTGAGAAGTTTCTATCCCTAATTCAGGAAAATTTAAAAACAAAACATTATCTTTTTTAACACCTAGAATATCTAAAGCTTTTAAGGTTTCTTTTTTCCTTAAATTTCCTTTTTTTCTTTTATTACAATCAGTAATAATTACTACTTTAACTTTACTATTCTTTGACAAAGCTCTTTGAATTAATCCTCCTGCTCCTAAGGTTTCATCATCACAATGAGGAGACAAGATTAATATTTTTTGGTTATCTAATGAAATAGGTAATTCAGGTAAAATAAAAAAAGCCGACTGAGGTAAGACCATAAAAAACCTAAAATATAAACTATAGCCAAAAAGCCCAATTCCAATGATTACTAATAAAAAAATAAGGTGGCGCTTTTTAAAAGTTAATTCAAAATCTTTTTTGCTTTTTGAAAAATTAAACATAGGTTTATTTTTCTAAATCTTAACAAATTAAGTTTTTTAAGTCTATTATAATTAAAATTAAAAGCAAAAACTAACGCATAAAATTATAGGCTTAAGTTTTGGGCTGGACACGATAGATTAAATAAATATCCTCCTTACCAAGATTTAACTCTTTAAGTAAGGAGAATTGAAAGACGGAAAAAGCCAAAAAACAATTTAATGAACTATACTCGAACTTGACCTTAACAAATCTGAACCTCAAGAAGAAACACCAATTTTTCGTTTTCCATTTCCTTCTTCAATGGTAAGGAAGAGAATCTGACGACATTCCAAACAATAAATTTGGAGTATCCCCCAACTTTTGAGCCATTCCTTCAATTCTTCTTCTCCAATCTCATTTATGACCTTTTAACTATTTTCTAAAACGAGCATTGCAATAAGGACAATAAAGCTCCATTATATCTATCCCTCCTTTGGATTAGGCATCCCTTTTCCTTTTAACACATTATTTTCTTAATATAAAGGGTTTTAGCCAAAATTACTAAAAATTAATAAAAAATATTTTAAGAAAGCGCTTTCTGAAATTTAATCCTTTTCTTACAAATCAGCTCTTGTGGCTAAAGTAATAAGAGGCAATTCTGTACCCCTTTTAGTTTGAATCGTAATTAATTCATTGGCATAGCCAAACTGTCGTTATTTTACGCTAATTTTTCCTTCTCCTTATGTTCTTTCTTTTCAACTATTTCTTTCTGCAATTCTACTGATAATTTACTTCCGATTCTCCTTGCCTACTTCACATCAATTTCATCTAACTATTTCTCTTAAAAAATAACACTGGCCGAATTGTTAACAATTCGGGCCCTTTCTTCACTTAAGTCGGCCACGCACACGTTGAGGAGCAAAGTCGACTATTTTTTTGTATTTCTACCTCGCTAACTGAAAAAAATCGCTTTCAGGCTTCCAGCAGACGAGCAAAATTTTTGCAAGCGGATGGCAGGATTTCAATTTAGATGGCAGGTGGGATAAAAAATTATGCTGCCATTTCTACATTTCGTCTATTTTCAAATCTAACAAAATAAAAATCTTCACCGCCTAGATATTCGGGTAATTTTTCATTTGCAGTCAAATAAAAACCTTTACTTTCAAACCACCTTCTGACTCTTTCGTTCATTAATAACGGATAAGTAGTATTGCCACGTGCTTCTGCCTCAATCGCAACACCATAAGTGGAAGCAACTTCAAGCGTTTTCTCCATCATTCTTCTTACTAAAGATAAACCTCTGACTCCTCTAAATTTTGGCAAGACAACCATATCGTAGATATGAGCGACCATTTCACCACCATTGACTTTTGATTCTTCTGGTAAAACTAACAAATAACCTGCTGGCTCTTGCCCCTGTCTAATCACAAAACTAGAAGCTGCACCCGGAACCTCTAGCTCTCTCTGTTTTTTTAATATTTCCATAATGTACGCTTTGCCTTGAACCATTTCTTCGGGATATGCTTCGGCTTCCATTCTAGCAATAAGTTCTGCATCGCGCTCAGTTAAATTAGCGAAAGTTATAACCTCATCCATTGCCTCAATGCCTTGAATTTTTGACAAGTCATAGATTCGCGGGCCGCTGGCGTCAGAATAATACAACTTGGTTTTTGGTTCGTAACGGTTTTCTTCGAGTCGCGCACTGGGCGGGATTAAGTCGGAATATCCGGTGCCAACCTTTACTGGAAGACTGGTGTATTCTGTCCAAAAAATTTGATAAACATTAGCAATCAGGGGTGCTAAATTTTTATAATTATTTGCAATTTCAATATTATCTAATATTATTACGTCCTCGCCGGTTTCTCTATCACGAGCATCTACAACCACTGACTGTGCTATGATTCTACCATTATATTTAATTGTAAAATATTGTGTTGAAGGATTAAACATATAATCATTATTTTTTGGATCGCCAAACGGCATACAGCAATCAGTATAATTTCCGCAAACCCAACCCTCAGGATCAGATTTGGCATGGACTTGAGCTTCAACTATCGGACCAATATCTACTCCTTGTTTTTGCAATAATTCTATGACATCTTCTTCCAAATCAATCGGGACGAAATCTAGCAAATCTGTTACTTGCATTTCTCTGTCTCCAACTTTTCGCCCTTTTATTAATTTTCTAAGATCATCAAAAAGCTTCTTTGGATCAGCTGCTGTTCCTCTAATATTTTGCTTACGCGAACCAAGCCCTTCTCGCAAAGCTTCCGTTAGAGGACGACCGGCAAATAAACGCCTGTGCGGCTGAAATGGTTGGTTTTCATCCAGTTTACCTTCCAATAAATCTTGAAAATCTGCTCGTCTGCGCATTGACTCAAGGGCTGATAAATTAAATCCGGGGGCGGATATAATATCAATAAGTTGAGGCGGTAATTTCGAAATATCAATATTAGATTCAAGCGCACGAACTCTCTTTTTTAACTCTCTTAAAGACTGAATGGGACCTTGGTCTCTTAAAGGATCTCTTTCTCTGTCATACTGAAGCAACAATCTAATAAACTCTTGGTTATCATCCATTGTTTCAATACTGGCAATAAGTGATTTTGCTTCGCCCCTATCTAATTTTGAAATGTTTGGAACCCAAAAAAGAGCATCATGCAGATCAACAAATCGTCCGCTGGAATCTCTAGTTGCATTAAAGCGTAAAAGATAATTTTGCATGACCGCACCGCCGACATATTCTGCAGCTTCTTTATACCAGCCACGAACTTCCTCTCTTTGAGCACTAAGACAAATTCTAAAATCTAAATCGGATTTCTCCTTCGGGGGTTCTTTAAATATTTCATCCCAACGTTTGCCTTCTTCGCTTGCCCGCCACCGGGCATATTTTGTTAATCCATCTGGATCAAGCAACATATAATCATTGGCATACTCATAATAAAGTTCGATTTCTTCTCTTGAAACGGCTTTCCGCCAATCATCAGGCCAATCAGCAATCGCAAATTCTAGACCATTTTTTACCTCCCCCCTAATTAGACCTTCCAAATATCTTCGTTTATCATTAGCTAAAGCTGCACCCCGTAAATCTTGCCCATGCTCAAGTGCCTGGATGAGCAGAGTGAGCAGAGCTAGTGTTACTTGTGTGCCTTGTTGCGGCTTTTCCCAATAATATCTACTTGTTTGGCTTTGACTAAGTAAAGTAACAATTAAATTGCTGTATTTTTCTAAATACTCATTTAACTTTTCTTCTGGTACATCGACTTCTGTTAAATCATATATACTCCAATCGACATAAGCGTCTGAACGATAAAAACGATCTTCTTCAGTTCGCGAAGGATTAGCTCGCCATATTTGTTGTGCAAGCCAATACATTCTTTTGCCTTGTCTAAATAACTCTCTTGCTCGCTTTCGCCCGATCAATTCGAGCCAATGTTTATCTTCTCCGGTTCTGCCAATTTTTTTGCGTTTTCGCTCTAATTCTTCTTTATGTTTTTCTTCTAAATATTCCCACACACCAGAACGATACAATTTATACGCTTCATAAATTTGTTTTCTTAATTGATTAGCCTCCATCCCCGCAATGTCATAGCCCATCGCTTGCAGAATTTCTAGTCCACGCATTTGTTCCGAAATGCTGCGGCCATCTATAGATAAAACCTGTTGCGCTTTTTCAACGCCGACAGTTTTTATAAAATCATAAATTTGATAATTGGGATAAAAGTAAGGAGAATTGGGGCCGCGACTAAAACGATATCGTCGAAAACAATCTCTGACTTCATCGCTGTCATTTTCAGCGGCTCTACATGCCAATATTTCGCGAATACCAAATTGAGCCTCGGCAATTAAAGATTGTGTATCAAAATATCCTATAATAATAACTGGTTTTTTGTAAAAATCAGAATAAATATAATCAAGCGTAGCACCGGCTTTTTCTTGCTCCGAAGGAACACGAAATAATCTTCGAAGCCTCGGTAGCTTTGCGTTTAAATTTTGATAATCAGCAAGAGGATCATTACTTAAAAAACCATATTTTTTAGCGATTTTATCAAAATGAAAATGAAGATGGTCACGAACCTTGCGTGCTGGAACAGCCCTTAAAACAAGTTCTCTATCCTTTGGATTTGCAGATAACATTGTTGCAATTTCATGAGCCACTCTAATTTTTGCTTTCTGTTCGACAATTAGTCTTTGCTCTTGATTTAAATGCTCCACCCCCGCTTGTTGGCAAGCTTCTTTAATCAATTCGTCCCTTATTCTTGGGAGTAATACAGAGGCAACTGTATCGATATTTTCTTTAATTCTTCTGATTTGCAATTCGATGGTGCGAATAAAAGGAGAAATGTCTGTAGGGTCGCCATTAATCATTCTACCTTCTTCCTCGTCCCAAATTCTCATTCCAAAATCATTGGCACATAAATATCTACCTTGTGATTTTAAATAATAACGATGAGGGTATTTGCCAGATGTTCTGCCGCTTTCCCGCAAAGAATCAACCCTAATGTTCTCTCTGGCATATGCCAAAGCCATTAAGGTACTAACTCTTATCTCAAAAAGTGGGGCCTCGTACCCCTCTGGATTATATTCATCGGATACAAAAATTTTTGGCTGACCGTCGACCTCTCGAATGTAATAATTTACGCCCAGTAGGCCAACTTGTTCATTAGTGATTCCTAGCCTTCTGATAATTTCGCTATGGCTAAAATCTGCCCTAAGAAAAACAGGCAAAAGTGTTTCTAAATTTCTATCTACAAAGCTCTCAACTTCTCGTTCAAGATCTTCCCTTTTTAAAGGTTTTTCCGACTCAGCAATTTCAAATGTTTCTGCTAATTCGGGGTGCATACCTTCTTTGCTACGAGGTGCTCTTAAAAATTCAACAATCCCCTCTTCTATCTCCCTTTGTTCTTGTCTTTTAATAGATTTTTCTGGTGTTGAAAATTCTTCTCTCATATTTTTTATTATTTAAATAATTTTTCAACAGATAGACCAAGAACTTTAGCAATTCGCTCAAGCGTATCTATGATTGTGTTAGGATTTCCCCCCAATTCTATTTCCATAATTATATTATAGACAAATTCCCCTCTTTTGACAAAACAGTTGTATTAAGAAGGGTGCATAGATAACACTTTTAGGTATCTTGTAGGTGAGATGCAATTCAGGGCTTGATGGAACCCTCGAAGTTATATTCTATCAGCCATTCAGTAAGGATTTAATTGAATTTCTTTGAAGTATTTATCGATAGCAGTAAGAATGTATAGAGTGAAAATGTATCTTTTGAGATTATTCCAGTAAATGACAATAGTATCTATTTGATAGAAAATCCAATATTCTCTTTTATTTCAACTTGGTTATCCTTTCCTTATAAAAAGACTTACGGCTCTTCCTTCTAATCCTAGTTGTTCTCTAAGAATGATGATAGAGATTGTGTTTCTCAATAATTTTCTGGGCCTTTCAGAAAGAAACACTTTTTCCATATTTCACAAATCAGCTCTTGTGGCTAAAGTAATAAGAGGCAATTCTGTACCCCTTTTAGTTTGAATCGTAATTAATTCATTGGCAGCGACCAAATTAGCTCTTACTGTTGAATCTCGACCTAAAAGAGCAGTTTCGCCAGTTGTTTTATTCTTATACCATCCTCCTCCTATACTTTCGAAAATCCTATCTGGAAAACCCTTTACAACTGCTCGACACATCACTTCTTCAGAAGGTTTTTCTCTATTTATCTCATATCCCAATCTTTTTATTCCCCTTAAAAGTTGAGAATAATTTTGTCTAACTTCTCGTAATGCTAACCACGAAACATAATTTTCGCGACACCACTTAGGGTCAAAATCTACACTTTGAGCTTGCTCATAAACGTATAACAAATTTAAAAGGTCAGAAAAATTGGAAATTCTAAATTGTTGATGCGCTCTATCTGCTTGTTCAGCTTCGCTTGTCGGTCGATAAAGTAATCTCCTGCTTATACGAATTGCAGCAATAAGAGCCATTTCGCGACCGCAACCCATTTCACAACCCCAAAGTATCATTGCTCCTTCGCGTGGATCACAAGATAACTCCGCAAGTTTTCTGCCAAATTCTGAAAGTTTTGTTTCGTCCTCAGGGTCAAGAGCGCCTAGCATACGTAATTGACTCTTTGCGGTTTTCCAATTTTGTTTTGGAGGGGAATCAATAAAACGAAGCGGGTGTTCTTCGCGCGAATATCCCATTGCCTTTATTTGCAACACCACTTCTCTTAAAGAAGTACGCATTATTTCTGGTTTAGTTGAAGGCGGGCGACGAGCAAATTCCTCCTCTGTAATTAAAAAATAACATTCACCTGGCTGAGTTCTACCAGCACGTCCTTGCCGTTGACGAAGAGAATCTTGAGCAGCAGGAACTATTACTAATTTATTTGTGTCAGCAGCTGAATCATATTCAGTCATTCTTACCAAACCAGAATCAATCACATATCTTACCCCATCAATAGTTAAACCTCGCTCAGCGATATTAGTAGAAACAATTATTTTTCTAGAAGGCTGTTCTTCAAAAACTTTATGGCGCTCTTGTGGCGGAAGCTCGCTATGTAAAGGTAAAATTATTGCATCAGTGATTCCTCGTCTTCTCATCTCTTCAATTGTTTCATTGATTTCGTATTTTCCAGGCATAAAAATCAAAATATCACCGGGTTCACCTTCTTGATAAATAGAATAAGCTAATTCTGCAGCTTTTATAGGTGCGTATCTAGCACTTATTTCTACTGGCAAAAAATGCACTTCTACTGGATAAGGTCTACCTTTAGCTTCTACAATCGGCGCTCCTCCAAAATGTTCAGAAAATCTTTTAGCATCAAGAGTTGCTGACATTAATACAAATTTTACTTCACTCCCTCGATCTTGGGCTTTTTCAACTAATGCTACGCCGATATCTGAGAGCAAATATCGTTCATCAAATTCATCAAAAATCACTACTTGGGCTTGTTCCATCATTGGGTCATGAAGAATTATATTTTTAAAAACTCCACTCGTAAGGAAAACAATTTCTGAATCATTTCTGCAGTTTTTTTCAGGCCCAGTAAGATAACCAACCCTTTGGCCAACTTCAGTATGCATTTCTTCAGCCACGCGCCTAGCAACTTCTACTGCTACTGCTATACGGTTTTCTACTACAAAAATTTTCCCTTCTCTAGAAAAACCTTCAGCCCATAATGCCTGAGGAATTTGCGTAGTTTTGCCGCTTCCGGTCTCTGATACTAAAATTAGACGATTATTATTTTTGAGTATTTCTACAATTTCTGGCATTTTCTCCCAAATTGGTAATTCTCTATTTCCAATTTTTCCCTCTCTAAGTAATTTTAAACATTCCAAATTAGAAAGTGGCTGTTGTGGTTCAAATTCGTCTCTTCTCTCTGGCTCCATAAGTTTTTCTTTTAAATTATCCAACCCACAAACTTAAATTAAAAACAAATTAACTTAGGTATTTAAATTTTACAACCTCCTTAATAAGCATTCCAGTGGAAAATGATAATTTATTTTTGGATTAATTATTAGATTAATTAAAGTTATTAGATTAATTAAAGGAAAAAATTTAAAAAAATTTTTTATTTTCTTACCACTTAGAATTCAAATTTTTACATTAAAACTTGACAAAAAATATTAAAGTGCTATAATAGCGGTGAGGAATTGCTCTTTCAAAATACTCCTTCATTGCACCCATTGCACCCTCATTTCTCCTCATGCGCCCTTACGGGAAGCAAATTGATCATCAAAATTGGTAACTAGCTTGCTTCCTGTAAGGAAAGAAAACTTCTGGGGAACCCCAAGCAGGAGGAGGAAAACATGAAAATTGTTTTCTGTGGGCCGCCAAAAAGCGGCAAATCCTGCTTGAGGGAAGGTCTCAAGCAGGCAATAATGAGAATTCCGGGCGCGCCGTATCCGTATGTAATTACGGCGTGTCCGGATGGCGAGGGCGCCTGGTTCCAGGAAACTGTGAACCGGTCGCCCGAGGAAGCCCGCGAGCTAAAGACTGCTTACAAGCAGTCGTGGGGCGGGTTTTCTCCCGAGTTCGTCAAGCGGGTGGCGGACTCGGTTCGCCTGTGTCCACTCCCGCTAACCTTGGTGGATATTGGTGGCTATCCATTAAGGGAAAATGAAGAAATTTGTAAAAATGCCACCCACGCCATACTCTTGGCGGACGACACGGACAAAGAGTCCTGGTCCCAACGCCTGGAGGTATGGCGTGAGTTCTGCGGTAAGCTGGGACTCCGCATTATCGCGGAGATCCATAGCGACTACCGCGGAACTGAAGACACCATTCCGGTTCTCGGCCCGGATGGTGTCTGGCGGGGCTCCGTGCATTATCTTGAGCGCGGAGAGCCCGTGCACGAGCGCCCGACTGTCAAGGCGCTCGCCGAGATCCTCGTTCAGCTCGTAGCCGACGAGGAAAAATAATTGGCAGTCGTGGTCGATCGGAGACCACGTAAAAATAAACCATAGGGGAGCGCAAAGCGCTTTAAACTTCCAACCCCTTAGCGCAAGCTTGCCATTTGGCTTGCATGAAAAAGGAGGTTAAAAAAATGGCGTACTATAATATTTCATTGGAGGACGGGAATGTCCTCCGGGTCGGCTTCGGGGAGCCGGCCCAGAATGATAAGATAGTGCAGGCTGCCGTCGCCCGCCTCGCCAAAATGACGGCGACCGGTGAGCTGGCCGGCGGGAAGCTTATTAAAATCAACGGGCCGGCATCGTTACCGGTGGCAGTGGCAATCGCCCATGGGGTCATACACCTGTATGAAACGGTAGCGGTGTTTGACCCCAAGCTTGGGAAGTACGTGGTTGCCGTGTCTCACAGCGGCCCGTACAAGCCCGGCGATCTGATCGACTAGTAGGGGCTAGGCAGGCAGTATTGGGTTCCTGCCTGCCTACTTCTTTCTGGGCCTAGAAATTTTTTCTGGGTTGAGAAGGAAGTATAGCTCTTTGAAAATTTAAAAAAGGAGGTAAAACATGAAAAGACCACTGGACGAATTAGAAATTAGGGTGATGACACTTTCCCACACCCCGAGGCCTAGGAAAAGAGGGAAAATATGAGAAGGCAAGTAAATCAAGCGGTATTTGTTTATCTACAGAGTAAAATTCTTCCAGAACTTTTTCCAATTCTCCGAAAATTCAAAAAACTCTTGCAGGAACACGGAATAACTCCTAATCGATGGTTTTTGTACGGGAGTTTCGTGCAGGGGACCGCACGGCTCTCCTCAGATGTTGATGTGGGAGTTATTCTTCCAAAATCCGTAGAGCTCTCAAAGTTCTACAAGATTCGAGATAAGTTTTGGGAAAATCAATCCAATCGCTGTGGTCGCTGTGGCCATCAGATCGAGATTACTGCCTATTATGAGCTCCCGCCGGCAGAGTGGCTCGGCCCCATCCTGGAGTTAACTTTTTAAGGGTCAAAGTAATCTACATTTCTTAGATTTTTAGGAGGTTGTAAGATAACCTCCCACTTCTTTCTGAACCCAGAAATTTCTTCTGGGTTGAGAAAGGAGATAATATAATAATATTTTTTCTTAAAATTTAAACAAAAATAAACACATATCTTACCTAAAACCAAACATTCCCCAAAAATAGAAAGGTCGCAATTACTGGACGAGGCGCAAATCTTTTTTGAACAAAACTCTGACTGACTTGTGCGTCGCCGTTGGCGACGCACACCCACCCACCACCCAGAAACGGCAGGCGGGCAAAAATTCATTTCCTCCAGAGCTCCTTTCCCTTTGCCCGCCTGCTTTTGCCCGCTTCGCAGGCGAGCCGATGATTTTTTATTATTAATATCAAATCAGCCCAATTTTCAAAAGAGTTATCCTTAAAATAGTTGCTTGCTTTGTCAAAATAAACCCAGCGCCCGCGATAATTTCGGTCAGTGTTAGCAACTATTCCACCAAAAAACTTTTTGCCTTTCTTATTTTGTTCTTTAATGTACTTTTGTAAGCCTTCAGATTTTGGGCCTAAATCACTCAACTGTATCCCATGAAGATCAAACAGACCAATTTTCCCATCTTTCAACTTTTGGCAGCTCTTTAATTGTCTTTTTGATTCTATTTTGCATAATTATCACAAAGATGTCCTACTAAAAATAATAAAATCTATCTGGTCGGGGCACTGGGACTCGAACCCAGAGTCGCGCGCTCCCAAAGCGCGTATGTTACCATTACACCATGCCCCGCTTTCATAAAATTTAAGAAAATGCGGGATACCGGATTTGCACCGGTACCTCAACCTTGGAAGGGTTGCATACTACTCTTATACTAATCCCGCCTGCCTTTATATTTTGAATAAAAAAAGAGATTTTTTCAATAAATTTTAAGCAAATAAATATTCAATTTAAATAAATAAGGCTCGTTATAGACGAGCTCCTAGTGTAAGTTATCATCTAGAGACAACAAAAAAACTACAATGAGGATTTTCACAAATTGCCCATTCCAAAACCTCTCCTCCAGCTTGCGAATTATCAAAATTGTAAACCTTGAGATAATTATTACATAGAGGAAATCTATGAGATCTTTTTCTCCATCTTCTTATTTTTAGACTACCAAAAAGAGGAAGCTGGAACAAATCAGTTTTTTTCCTACTCTTGCGTTTGCTGAGCTCCCTTTCCATTAAATGTAAATAGACAGGGTTTCCATCTACAGAATTGTGATAAGTTCTTCTCGCTCCACATTCACAGCATACTTCTTCAACTTCTATCAAAAATAAATGAGGGTCAAATTTTTCTGCTCTTATTATTTTTGCTCTACACCATCCACATTCATCTCCATATTCTACTCTTATTTTTCCCTCTTCTAGAAATACTATCTTCACACCGCCATCTTGCAGACTTCCATCTGTGGCTTCGAAAAACTGCCCTATCTTTTTTATTAGATTAGCTAAGTCTAACATTTTTTCACCTCTTTTTTCAAAGTTCGCCCCTCCGCCAACAATGACCATAAAAATTATATTTTTTAAAAAAATCAAAATACAACTTTAAAAAAATCCACACTTTAAATAGTCAATTGATTAATTGGTTTTAGAATTTTTATCACTCAGTTATCAATCTTTTATTAAAAAAACACCCCCGGCAGGACTCGAAGGGCTGAAAGCCCGTCCTCTGACAATCAAGTAAGTGCTTTGTTTATTTGGGTGCCACTCTTACGACTTTGATGCTCTATTTTACCTTTTACGTCTCGATTGGCCTTGCCAATCGGGTTCGAGTCCTGAAAAAGGCACTCAGTTATTTCATCTAAAAACACCCCCGGCAGGACTCGAAGGGCTGAAAGCCCGTCCTCTGACAATCAAGTAAGTGCTTTGTTTATTTGGGTGCCACTCTTACGACTTTGATGCTCTATTTTACCTTTTACGTCTCGATTGGCCTTGCCAATCGGGTTCGAGTCCTGAAAAAGGCACTCAGTTATTTCATCTAAAAACACCCCCGGCAGGACTCGAACCCGCAACCTCCTCGTCCGAAGCGAGGCGCTCTAGCCAATTGAGCTACGGGGGCAAAAGCCCGACACGGGATTTGAACCCGTGACCTTACCCTTACCAAGGGTACGCTCTACCCCTGAGCTAGTCGGGCGTTTATGTTTTAATTATAATTCAATATCTTCTTCACCTCAAGCAATGATTTGTTTTAAGCATAATATTTAAAATTTTTATCTTCCGCGAAAAACTTTATTTTTTTTATAAAAATATATTTTCGTGCTCGCTAAAAAAAATTTTAAGCCAGAGGTGGGATTCGAACCCACAACTTGTTGCTTACGAAGCAACTGTTCTACCATTGAACTACTCTGGCAAGCATTGCTTTTTCTTTATTATATCAGTGTCTATTAATATATCTTCATTTTCTAATTCTAATTAAATTCGATTTTTATTTATATATCTTAACTATACGAAAATACTTAATGCCCAGGGGGAGATTCGAACTCCCAATTCCGATTTTACGGAAACATGGTTCTAAGCCATGCGCGTCTACCAATTCCGCCACCTGGGCCCAATTATATTATTATTACATAAATTACTTAAAAAATCTATAAAAAAACCCGATGGGTTTAGAGATTATCCCACCGGGTATAAACTTGCTAGGGACCCCTCCCAAACATTCCCATAAAATTCATTTGGCAGGCAACTTCTTCGCTTCGTATATTGGATGCATTAACTATGATAATAGTGCCGCTTCCTTTCCGCACATCTCCTTTTCCTTTCTCAAAACATACTTGTATTTTTAACTCTGCTGGGGGAGAGACTTTAGCCTTAAACTTAGCATTAACCATACACAAAAGCACAGATTGGCCATGATTTTTTTCTTCAGATAAATATAGAAGTGCCCCTGCTTGTGCAATCATCTCAATCATAATATGTCCTGGCAATATCGGATTGCCAGGAAAATGTCCTCTGAAATATGGCTCTTTCCCTGTTAAATTCACCCAGGCTATCACTTCGTTTTCGTTTCTCTTCTCAGCCTCCTCGATATATATTGCCTCCTCTCCATGAGGCAAAATTGAAACTATATCATTACGGCTAAATTTTTCCATTATCTCACCTCTCTCAATGTACGAATCATTTTATTTTGTCATAATAAAATTAAATTGTCAACTAAATTTTCCCAGCCCAAATAATCAAACTCTTTAATTTATTTTTACAACCCAAATTTTTTTAATTTAAGAAACACTGAGGATTGCGGCAAGAATAATGAACTAAAAACAAAATACCTATGTTTTGTTGCTCCTCTGGAAACCTAAAATTCTTAATAGTAAACCCAAAAATCCTTCCAAAATATGTAAAATAAAAGCCATGATTGCTAAAAAGAAAAATACTATAAACAAGAAAAAGCCTCCCATTTCAGAAAGGCAAAATCTTAATTGCCACTTTAACGAAGAGAAAAATCTACCCAACTTGCTTTTAGAAGAGGGAATTATGATATATGGTATTCCTAAAATTGAGAATTCTTCTATCTCCCAAAATGAACCACAGGCAGGACACCTTCCACGATAAATATAAAAATCTGCCTCTGGGGGTCTCCAAATGTACTCCACAAATTCTATTTCTTGATTGCATCTTTTGCATCTAGCCATCTCTATGCCTCCTTAAAGAACTTGGCTGTTAAAGATCAATTCTAAATTAGATACATCCTAAAATAAATAAATTGTCAATAAATACTAATCCCCTATTTAGAAGGCGAATTTTTTACACTAGTTAATCAAAAATAAAAATTATTAATAGCCAATAAGGCTTTTAAAAACTAAACTAATTTGGCTTTATCCAAAAATGAAACTAAGATAAGGATAAGTTTGGTAATTAATTTCCAGTTTGCCACATCCAAATTTTTAAAATTTTATAATTAAGAAATTAATTAGCCATTGGCCATCCAACTATTAAATAATTTATTAGTTTGGTCATTAAAATAATTTCCCTTTAAACTCGACGAATATCCGCTTAGCGGAATCAAATCCCAAAAGGTGTTTTAGTGTCTTTAATACAAAAAACAGTACCTTTTGGACAAAATCCGAACCTTTTTTGACGAAAATCCGGACGCTAAATTTTGACGCTCGGGCGAGGCGGGAAGAAAAAGGGGTGTGGGGAAAATGAATTCCCGCCCCGCCCTCGCTTTTCCGCCGCCGAATTTCGTGCCAGTGAAACTGGCGCGCCGCCTCAAAAACATTTTTATCTTATCAGAAATACAATATATTGACAACAAATAGTAATGGGTATATATTCAATATAGATAGTAAACAAAGGTCGAGGCTATCATTAAAAATTAAGAAAGGATGTGAAAAATATGCCAAGATTTGATGGAACTGGTGCAATGGGCGCTGGTCCCGGCACTGGTTGGGGATGGGGTCCCTGCGGCGCCGGAATGGGTTGGAGAAGGGGCTGGGGTCGTGGCGGCTATGGATTCGGATTGAGGAGATTTATTTCTCCCAAAAACGAACTGGCCGCTTTGGAAGATGAAGAAAAAATGCTTGAAGAAGAATTAGCGGCAATCAAAGAGGAAATAGCAGCCCTGAAAGACCAGCAAAAGTAAAAGAAGGCGCGGGAATCGACCTCTTTGTGAAAAGAGGCCGATTAGCCTTCTTTCAATAAAAATTTATCATAAAATATAGGAATAATCAATCTTATGCCCAGACCAAGACTTTGCAGAAAAATCGAATTTAATCCGAATATAACTTATTTTAAACCCCAAGGCGTGCCGATGAGGTATCTTGAAATTGTAGAACCTACCACCGAAGAAATGGAAGCATACCGCTTGCGTCATATCAATGATTTGGAACAAAAAGAAGCAGCAGAAAAAATGCACACTTCCCAAAGCACTTATCAACGGATTTTATATTCAGCTTACAAAAAATCGCCGATGCCTTGATAAATGGGAAAGCAATTAAAATTGTGAAATAGTTCTTTATTTAACCGTAATTTGCGTAGAATATACGAGTTCGTTGTTGTAATAAATATTAAGATCGTATTCTCCTGGTTCAACATTGCCTAAATCAGTGCCCGAGCCAGTGTCGCGGCCATTAAATTTTGTTTCCATTTCATTTTTGGTTGATTTGGCAACCTCGCCAGTAGTGGATTTAACAATTTCAAAATAATACGGACCAACGGTGGTTGGTTTTACGCCAACAAAATCAACCTCAATCGCGTCAGTGGCCGCATTAAAAGTGGTGGTCGGGGTGGTCGGGTTTTTTGGTCCGGGCGGCATCCCCGGTTTCATTTTCGAAATCGTCACTTTGTCAAAATATTTAGAATAATCCGGTTTTTGACTGCAGGTGCCTTTGATACAAAGAAGTCCAGCGTTGCAATCTTTGTAGGTAGTGCAGGCATCACCCAGTTTCCCCTCGGTGCATTTAGTGTTCACGCAAAAGCCGGTTTTACAATCAGTTTTAGTGCTGCAATTGTCTCCAATTTTGCCTTCGGTGCATTTACTGTTAACGCAGAAGCCAGTTTGGCAATCATCTTTATTTGCACAAACCGAGCCAACTTTTCCGCTAGAGCAGATTTTGTTAACACATTTCAAACCGGTTTGGCACTTACTATCAGCACTACAAGCTCCGCCTTCAAAGCTTTTCTTTAAGAATAAATACCAGCCGCCAAACCCTAAAGCTACCAAAACAATAACAACAACTATTACCCAAATTACTTTTTTCATTTTCCTCCTTAATTATTTTTTTATTTTCTTTTAAATTTTATTATACCAGAAAAATATTTCTTAAGCGAAAAATACTTTTATGGCAAGTTTTTAAACAGAAGCTAAATTACCCTGACTTGACAAGAAAAATTTGCTAAGTTAATATATCAATGTAGGTTGATATATGAAAGTTATATGAAATGCAAGAAAAATAAAAAATTATCCAAAGAAATTGCCGCCGCCGCCGAATTTTTAAAAATAATCAGCGAAGAAAATCGCCTGAAAATTCTATGTCTTTTGAGAGAAAAAGAAAAATGCGTTTGCGACATCTGGCAATGCCTTAAGTTAGCCCAAAATCTCACCTCCCATCACTTAAAAGTATTAAAAAATTTTGGGCTGGTATCATCAAGGCAGGAAGGTTTAAAGGTTATTTATTCAATCAATAAAAAGGTCGTCAAAAAATATTTAAAATTTTTAAATAAATTCTTAAAGGAGGAAAAAATATGATTTATGTCATCTATCTTATTACTGGCCTTTTGGCCGGAGTTGTTGGCGGACTTTTGGGCACTGGCGGCTGTGCCCTGATGATGCCGGTGATTCGTTTTGGTTTTCATTTTGATCCAGCCATTGCCGTTGGCACAACTTTAACTGCGGTGGTTTTTACCGCTGCTTCGGGTGCAATCCAACACATTAAAATGAAAAATGTTGATAAAGAGACGGCTCTTTTAACCGGTTATTCCGGAATTCTGGGAGTGATTATTGGTTCAATTGTTTTTGGCTACATTAAGCATTACGGCGATTTGATTGATCTGATTATCGGCATTGCTTTTATCATCGTTTCCTTGCGAATGCTTTACGAAGGACTGTTTGCCAAAGCCAAAACAACTGAGCCGATTCCGCAAATTCCCGGCAAGCCATTATCTAAAACAATTTTAGGTTCGGCTATAGGCACTTTGACCGGTATTATTGGTTTAGGCGGCGGTTATGCGCTCGTTCCTTCTTATATTTATTTTCTGAAAGCACCGGTGAAATTGGCAATCGGTACTTCTATGGCCGCCTTTGTCTGGATGGCTTTAATTGGCGCATTTTTTAAATTCTTTCAAGGAGTGGTAAATGTTCCAGTGGCTATTGTCTTGGGGGTTGGCGCATTAGTTGGTGCAATTTATGGTGCGAAACTGGTGGCAAAGTTTAAACCAAATGTTTTGAAGGCTCTCTTTGGCTTCTTGTTTCTCTATGTTTCTCTGAAATATATTCTGATTTATTTTGGCATTCATATCTAACGCGGAAAAAATATGGTGGAAATAAAACAAATAAAATTGAATAGCGGTACGGCTTTGGGAATAAAAGTAATGAAGGATGAAAAAGGACCATTGGTGGTTTTGATTAAAGCGGAAAAGGGATTTATTGTTTGTTCCAATTTTAGTATGAAAGCGCTAGAGGAAAAAGGAGTGGCAGCGGCACGAATAGCGGGAATTAGTTCTATTGAAACCGCACTGGAAACGAATATCGTAGAAATTACTTCAAAAGCAAAAGAGTTAGGGCTTAGAGAGGGAATGACAGTAAGAAAAGCTTTAGAAAAATTCTGTTGAAAATGTACTTGAAAATTACACGGGTGGGGCAAACACAACTTCCTTATTGGCGGCGCGTTTCGCAAAGCGAAATACGAAATTCGGCGGCGGAAAAGCGAGGGCGAGGCAACAACCCTCAAAAACTCCAAAATTGTAAATTGGCGGAAGGGGTGGGATTCGAAGGGCTTCGAGCCCGTCCACTGACAAAAAAAGTTTGCTGCTTTGTTCATTTTGCAGGTTCTCTTGCGACTTTGGAGATTTATTTGCCTTTCGCGTCTCGATAAGCATTCGCTTATTGGGTTCGAATCCCTCAAAAAATTTTAATGTCTCTGCAAAAACAATATGTATCTCAGAAATCCAAAATTATAAAATTACGGAAGGGGTGGGATTCGAACCCACGAGGGGCTGTTAACCCCTACCCGCTCTCCAAGCGGGCGCACTCGACCACTATGCGACCCTTCCGAACATATTTTTTCAAAATTTAATCTTTTTTTCAACAAAAATCTTTTAACAAATAAAATTATTCACTAATTTTTTCTATATAATAAATATAAATCTCTGCCCCCTCTTTCCAGTCATCTTTTAAAAGCCCGGCCTTTAAAGATAAATGCGAAAGAAACTCTATTGGATCCGCCAACTCCTCCCATACTTGTGGAAGAAAAGTTGCTTCCCTAAAACCCTTTTTTAAAATAACTCCCGGCTTTTCTTTCTTTAAAAAACCTAATAATTGTTTTGTGTCTTTGTAAAAAATTTTTTGGGGCGGACCTAAAATAGAAATTTCTATTTTCACTTTTTTAAATTCCTCTCTGCTTAGTGGACAAAAACGAGGATCATGAAAAGCAGACCCCTCAGCATTTTCTATCACATCTAAATACAAAGGTTTAATGGGAATAAGTTTCCCAATACACCCCCTTAAATTACCGTCAATAGTCAAGGTCACAAATGAACACATTTTCTTTTTTAGTCTTTCAGGTATAGTTTTGATATCAATTTTTAAAGGGACATTTTTTAAACCAGCCTCAATTGCTTTTCTCGCTAATTCAAGAAGAAATTTTTTATCTTTCAAAGACAAATTAATTACTTTTGGGCTCATTACTTAAATTAACTTTGCAACTAAATATCCCACCCCAAATGGGCCCTCATAAGATAAAATTTTTGGCTTTATTTTCAAACCTGCCCCCTCGATAATTCCTAAAATAAAAGCAATTGGGCGTAAACCACAATTTCCTGCTTTAGGATATTTATCTTCAAGTTCAAGCATTTCTTTAATTTTTCTTTTCTTTAAATCCTCAACAAGTTCTTTATCAAATAAAGGACCATCTGGATGAAATCCATAGGGGCCATCTTCTTTTAAACAATGCGAGAGATCTCCCGAAGCAACTAATGCATAATTTTTATTTTTATCTAATTGCTTAGAATATTTTTTCCCTTCCTCAAAATATTCCCTTGGGTGATTTAAGCTAATCAAAAACTTTCTGACCCTTCCTTTAAAATCATTTGCCAAAAAATATAAAGGAACGTCAAATCCCCAATCTGGATGAGGAGAACTAATTATTATCTCATCAATTTTTAATCTTCTAAATTGTGCCTCGACTTCTTTAAGGGCATTTAAAGTTTTTTTAAGTAATTGATGATCTTCAAAAGAACCGATATTGGGCAAAAGAATTGGGGCATGGGGCAAAATTGAAGCAAATACAATTTTACTCATAAATCCCTTTAATTTTATAACCACAAAAAGGACATTTTCCCTTTTTAACAAAATTCTTAACAAAATAGCCTTCTCTCTCAATTACTGTTTTCCCACATCTTGGGCAATAGGTGCTTTCAAATTCTTTTGAAAGAACATTCCCCAAATAAACATATTTTAATCCTACCCCCTTGCCAATCTCATAAACCCTTTTCAAAACCTCAAAAGAAGTATCTGGTAAATGCTGGAGCTTCCAAGAAATTGATGAAGAAAAAGCACTAATATGCCAAGGAGTTTCATCACCTAATTTTTGCTTTATAAAAACTGCTAAATCTTTAAGCATTTTTTCATCATCCGAAAGAGTTGGAATCACAAGGGTAGTTATCTCTAAATGGATTCCCCTTTTTACAACCCTTTTGCAAGTATCAAGAACTGGTTTAAGTTTTGCTCCACAATTTTTTCTGTAAAATGAGTCTCTAAATGATTTGATATCTATATTTATTGCATCTAAATAATTAGAAATTAGTTCAAATGTTTGTTTGCTCATAAAGCCATTAGAAACCCACACATTTTTTAAGTTATTCTCTTTTGCTAACTTCATTATTTCTAAAGCATATTCTACCCAAATAGTCGGTTCATTATAGGTATAAGAAATTGATTCACAGCCATAAGTAATGGCTTTTTTAACTGCTTCTACTGGACTTAGTTTTTTGCCCCAAAAAATTTCTTTATAATTTAAAATCTTCCCCTTGAAACCAAATATCTGCGAGATATCAAAATTTTGACAATTTTTACAAAAAAAATTACAGCCCAAGGTACCTAAGGAATAAGATTTCGAGCCTGGTAAAAAATGGAAAAGGGGCTTCTTCTCAATAGGATCGACATTTTCAGCCACAACTCTTCCGTAAACAAGTAATTTAATTTTGCCATTTATATTCTGACGAACTCCACATAAACCAGTAAAATTAGACGGGATCTTGCAATTATGAGTGCAAGCTAAACATTCAATTTTTTTGGAATCTAGTTTCCTAAACAAATTATTTTGGGCCACTAATCTACTATTATATAAAAAAATAATAAATTAGGAAAATATCAAAAGAAATTTATCTACGGCGGAATTAAGCTTTTAGACCAATTATCGCATATCCCACTCAATATTGTTTTAGAATTATGCATATAGATTAATAAATCACTATCGTCAAGAAGAAATAATACTTTTATACAAACTCATTGAACGAAAAATATTACTAAAAATCAAAATGAGAGACCTTTGAAGGGTCTATTTATTATCCAAAAATAAATTGAATATTTGTTTTCTAAAAAAATCTCAACAAATAAAAAACTCTCTTAAAATCCTTTTTATGGCTTGTTTTTTATCTCGCTTATTATACTTTTCTTTAGGGAGGTGGAAAAAATGAAAAAGAGAAAAAAAGAAGGAGGAAAAAAGAAGTTCCAGGTCAGAAATCTTTGAAGGGAAAATTTTTCTAAAATTGGCTTTATCCCGCCTCCCTTAAAGACTCGGGTCCCATTCACAACTTTTCCTTATTGGCTAAACTTTTAATATCACTCAATGATCGCCCCAAAATTAATTTTTGCCACCATTTTTTAATTGACAACCAAAACAATCTTCTACCAAATATTATAATTGGATTGCTCATGAAGAATGGATATTTATTAAGCTCCCCAATTACTTTTTTAACTTTGCCAATATCTCTACTGCCTATTGCTTCCAGAAAATTAGGATTGAAAACTAAAAGATCAATTGCTTCGAGTGATTTCGGTACATCAAAATTATACCCAGCATCTTGCGGCTTAACGCCGGTAAAAAAATTCGGTTTCTTTGGATAAAGATAAGAGCACCTAAAAATTATAGGGCTTATCTGCGACACTTTTCTGATAAATCTCACAATTCCCTCTGCCATTATTGTTTGACCAATAAATACCGCATGGGGGTCAAAAGGATAAATTATTTTCCAATAAGGACTTACTTCAATCCCTTCTATTAATTCATCTACCCCCCCCAAATAATGAGTCGACTCTCTTGCCGCCCTAATTGCTTCTAAAAAATTCTCTACACGAAGAACCAAGGAGTGTTCTCCCATGTTAAAAGTTTCTTGTGCATTGAAGATTTGCTCTTCAAAAACAGGAAGGGCGAATTCCCATCTTTTTAAAGAATCCGCAGGTAGAAGGTTCAAAGGCAGGGGTTTGGTGACAGCGATAAGCACCTTAACGTCCATCTCTCTCATTTCCACCTCCCAGTTTTTAATGAACAAGCTCTAGTTTTCTATTCTAACTTTTTTAGATAAAATTAGCCAACAAAATCCCTGCAAGATTGTCTTGCAGGGAAGATAGTTTTTCTTCTTAGCGATAGATAGGACTGCCTTTATTTTCAACGATACGTATCCCACTATTAGAAGGGTCAAGACCGTGGATCCAAAATTGATCTAAAGGAAAAAGATCTTCTGCGCTAGGCAATATTTTCTTTCGGAAAAGCTCTTTGACAGTATCTTCAATTTTTTTCTTGCTCGCGGAAGGATATTTGCCTAAAACTATACCGAAGCAAGAAAGAACAAGGCCAAGCCAAAAATCATAGGCTATACTATAACGAATCCTACGAACTTTATCTACATCTCTTATTAATTCGCCATCAACTTTCAGCAAATGATGGGTAGCATCATCAACAAAATGCCTAGCAAAATCAATATGAAGTCCTTTTTTCTCTCTCCTCTCTCTATCAATTGCCGCATCTTGAAGATCTCTATAGACTACCCTTCTAGGCTCGCCGCTTTGGTCTATTTCCAAAAGAAGATTTTGGAAATGCGCTATTGGTAAAATTGCTCGTTCTATAGCAAGATAAGCCCAACTTTCAAGTAATGGTTTTAAAATTCCATTCAAAAACACCTCAAAAGGATCTGTACCTTGAGCTTCTACAATCTGGCAAAGTAAAAGAGGGTCTTGCGGACGCTTACAGTCTTTTGAAATGAGAGAGAAAAAAGGTATAAGATAACGCTGGCCTCCGCGGGGGGGCGAACCAGGGGCTCCCGAAAAATTTCCCCCACACTCTCGCCAAAAACTACCCCTATGCTTTCTAGAAAAAAACCAAAACCTGTAGGCATTTCGTTTTCACATTGAATCATTTCAGCCATAATTTTGTTGCTTTGGGCCACTGACGTTCTAGTTAATTTTCGAGAAAGAAAACCTATCTTCTTTGTCAAGTTCACTTTTACCATAAAGTTAAATGGCAAATTACGAGTTATCACTGTTCTGGTAGAAGCAGTTGGTGAGACTAAAATTTCTCCTGCAGAATCAAGAAGCTCAGAAAAACCCAAAGCTTTATATTCTTCAAGCATATCAGGATGAAGAAAAAACTTCACTGACCTCTCCTCTACTACAAATTCCTTTAACAAAGGGGTTGGCTGAATTTCGAAATACTCAAGACGAGGGTGCCGCTGCGGAAGTAAAACATAAGGCATTTCATACTCAGCACCCATTTCCGGCTGGAAAGAGGAACCAACTTCGCTAACTCTTTTCCCATTCTGAAACAAATAATTCACATTCTGTTCCAAATAAATCAATCCATCTAGAGGAGGCATTCTCAATAAGTCCTCCAAAACCATTTTTGCACACCTCCTTTTCTAAAAGTGGGGGGAGGAAAATAAAACTTCCCTCCCCCTGGTTTTTAGTCTTCGTCAGGGCAATCAGAAAGATACGCCCACATCTCTTCTAACTGCGCATTGTAGACTTCTTCTGCCATCTTTTCTCACCTCCTTTGGCTAATTGTCAAGGTGCGTGTTGACTAAATTTATTTTCTTAAATAGAATAAAGAAAAATAAACCCAGAAAGTCAATAAAAATATAAAAAAATTAATTAAAATTAGCATTTTGTAAAATGAAAAAAGAATACCAATTAGACCAAATCGACAAAGAAATCATTTGGGTACTAGATGAAAATGCTCGCCATTCTGTAAGCAGAATCAGCCAATTAATAGGATGCTCCAAACAAAAGGTTTCTTATCGTCTCCGTAAGATGATTAAATTAGGGATTTTGAATCTTTTTAGCACGATTATTAACAAGACAAAATTAGGTTATTTCCCCTGTCAAATTTATCTTAAATTTAAAAAGACACCCTCTTGCAAAGAAGTTTTAAAAAAATTAGAAAAAATTCCTTCTTTACACTGGGAGGGATTAGTAGAAGGGGATTATGATTTAATAATTTTTATTATGATTAAATCTTTAGAAGAATGTTGGAAAGTTTATCAAACAATTATTGATAAATTCTCAGATAGCCTAGTGAAAAAAGAAATCCTTTTAAGTAGCACTACTTATCACTTTAACCATAGTTATCTTACTAAAGCGCCAAGAAAAATTAGTATCTCTGAATTTCCTCACCGCCAAACAGAACTTAAACAACGCGATCTTAAGCTAATTAATGCCATTAAAGAAAATGGTAGAATTCAAATTAATCAATTGGCGAAACAAATTAAAATTACTCCCTACACCATTCGTCAAAGAATTGCTTATTTAAAAAGAAGAGGAGTTATTGAGGGTTTTAAAATAAGAATAAATGATAACCTAATAGGTTTTTGCAGATATATAATTTTATTTAGTTTAGTAGAAGCTAACTCTTATCAAAAAAAGCACTTTCTTAAAATTTTAATTAAAAATAAAAGAGTGCACAGAATCATAGAAACAATTGGAAAATGGGATTTAGTTTGCGACATTGTTTTACCAAAAAAAGAAAATCCAAAGAGTTGGCTAAAAAAAATTTTAAGAAAGGCTAGCTTAAAAAACAAAACTTCTATTTTAAAAACTAAAGAAATTTTTAAAATTAATAGTGTAGTCTACTCTTAAGTATTAAAGCTATTTAAAAACAAATTTTAATTAGCTTCTAAGCTAAAAGAACCAAAAGAAAATTCAACGGTCTCCAGCAGACTGCGGTTTAAGTTTCCTTAAACCAACTTAAAAAGGAAATTTTTCTAGGCCTAGAAATTGTCACAAATTCTTTCTCAAGGGAAAGATCCATTTTTAACAAGAAAATTTACTCTGATCATGAAAAACTCAACTCTATCTTCAAGCTGTTGTCAAAAAACCCGCAAAGAGAGAACCTTGCGGGTTGAGTTCTTATGAAGGAAACCAAATTAACCAAAAGAAAATTCACGGCGCATCTTTTATTTCCGTTCTCTCTTGGATTTCGCCTCCTTATCCCAAATTTTAATTGATAATGAAGGTTTGTTTACTAAATTGACTACTAATTCAACTTCTACCTTCCTGCTTTGGGGAGGACCCCCAGAATGATAACCAGAATAATGATGCCACACCTCATAATGAGTAATCCTTTTCCCCTCAACCATATCTCTTGCCATTTTATTTTCTGATTTTAAAGCCTTTTCAATCAACTCCTCAAGAGTAGCTCTAGGAAATTGCACGAAATCTACGTCCCTATAAGAATCCCCTCCAGACTCATCATAAAAATCTCGTAAAACATAAACTACCTTTTTATCTTCGCCTTGGGGAGAAAAATACCCTAAGAACTGGGCCTCTGCACTTACTGGGTCCACACCTTCAATTTCCAGATAACCGGGACAGTGCAGGTTTTTAAGGATGCGCTGGATATTTAGCCTCATCATTCTCCTTCTCCTTGTGAAGGTTAGTCAGTCCCAAGTGGCCTATCCACTTAGGACTGCCTTCACCGCCACAAGGGAAAATAATTTTTAAGAAGCACCAATTTAAATTTACCATTTTTTCAAAAATTGTCAACAAAAAGAAGCGCCTACCAAATAAAAGTGCTGCGGCCAAAAATATTCAATTTTAGTATCTTTTTGTCCTAATCTTTCTCTTTTGCTAAAGACTTCCTTTTGCTAACAATAAAAATATAAAGAATTTCTAATAGCCCCACGGTATTAAGTACAAAAAGAATAATAAACCACCACTTGTCTTTAAGGCGAGCTGATTTCCAAAGTGCCATTCCTTTCCACGGCAAAGTCCAAAGCAAAATTAAAGAAACAAATAAATAATTTTGAACTAAATTTTCCATAGATTTCATTATAAGCTAATTTAATTCTATCTTTTAGTTAATTCTATCTTTTTTGTGAATAATCTTTACCAAATGGTCCCCACCAATGCAAAACCTCTAAAACTAAATTAAACTTATAATGATGAAGCTTATTAGACTCATTGCTGCGGAGCTAGGACTCGAACCTAGACTTGCGGTTCCAGAGACCGCCGTCCTGCCATTAGACGACTCCGCAACTTTCTATTCTCAAAACAAATCTTAAAATAAAAAAAAGTGGTTTTCAATAAAATTCTCTTGACTCCAAAAAATTATTTTGTTTTCATAAAAATGGGTCCGACCCCCCTCCCGCCCGGCAGGGGGGGCAGGCGGGTTCCTCCTCCCAAACCCGCCACCCCCCCGCTCCTTTCAAAGAAAGGGGCTTTTCTTTTTTAAAAAATTAATTTAATATAAAAACAAATGAATAAGAAACACAGCCCCCAAAAATCTCTTGAAAATAAAACTCAAATTCTAATAATTGGCGGGGGGAGAATGGGCAAAAAGCTTAAAGAGGTTCTCAAAAATTATAAACCAATTATTTGGGACATAAACCCCCAAAAATCTGATTCAAATAAGACCCTTGAGGCCGAAATCAAAAATGCCTACATAATATTTATCTGTGCCCCTGCGGCTGCATTTGAAGAATTAATTCACAAAATAAAAAACTATATCAAAAAATACTCTATTGTAATTTCTCTTTCAAAAGGAGTGAGCTCAAAAGGAGAATTCACTGCCAGAATAATGGAGAAAAACCTTCCAAGAAACAATTATGGAATAATGGCAGGCCCCATTATGGCTGAAGAAATAAAAGAAAATAAACCCACAATTGCCCATCTTGCTTTAAAGGATAACTCTGAGTTTCTCAAAATAAAAAAACTATTTGAAAATTCACCAATTAGGGTATTAAATCACCCACGCGTAATTGATTTAGCGGTAGCAGGAGCGCTCAAAAATGTATATGCTTTGTTCTTGGGAATAATTGATGGCTTAAATTTAGGAGAAAATGCAAAGGCCTATTTTTTAATAAAATCTCTTAGAGAAATGAAAATTCTCGCGAAAAAATTCAAGGCAAAGATAAATATAATTGATTCAATTTCGGGGGGTGGCGACCTGGTTCTCACTGCTTATAGCAAATTCTCAGATAATAGATTAGCGGGAGAAAAAATTGCAAAGGGTATTCCTCCTTCGCCCTGCGAGGCAACTCACACTATTAAGTCTCTAACTTTTAAAATAAAGAATAAAGAAAAACTCCCGATTTTTTCTGCCCTTAGAGAAATAATCATTAAAAAGAAAAATGCCTGGGATATTATCAAAAATATTTTACCTAATTAGAAAAACACCTCTTTACCTAATTATTGATTTGGGCACAACAAATATAAAGGGAGCCCTTATTGATGAAAACTTAAAAATTAATTATTTAGTTAAAGAAAAAAATAAAATTTATTCTCCAAGCAAAGGATTTTCAGAACAAAATCCAACAGATTGGTTTTTCAAGGTCAAAAAAATTTTAGAAAAACTAACAAGAGAAGGAGATATCAAAGCAATAGGCATCACTGGCCAAAGAGAAACTTTGGTTGTATGGGACAAAAATACAGGCATGGCAATTGAGCCCGCTATTCTTTGGTTTGATAAGCGCACAAAAAAAATTGCTGAGTCCTTGAAGAATAAGTTAGATATCAGGCGATTCCACAAAAAAACAGGTTTATTTTGGCATTATCGTTATCCTCTTTTTAAAATAATATGGCTATTTAAAAATTCTTCCCAACTTAAAAATCTTTTCTTAAAAAACCGAATTGCCTTTGGCCCACCTACTTCCTATTTACTTTATAATTTTTCTCTCCAAAGAAAAAATCTTATAGATCACTCCCAGGCTTCAAGAACCCTCCTTTACAACCTCAAAAATAACCATTGGGATAAAGAAATTTTAGAGCTCTTTAAGATTCCTCTAAATTCTTTACCACAGATAAAACCTAATTATTATTTGTATGGTCATTATAAAACCAATAACAAAAAAATCCCTATCCTTTCAATGATAGGAGACCAAGAGGCGGCTTTGGTTTCGCATTCTTTTAAAAAGGGGACTACTAAATTTACCTTAGGGACAGGTCTCTTCTTGGGGAAAAATATAGGAACGAAAATCCAACTTTCTTCAAGACTTGAAACTTCTGTTGCTTTTTTTACTAATAAGCCTTTTTACATGCATGAAGCCAGATTTTCTATCAACGGCAAAAAGCTTTTTGGAGCGATAAAAAACAATGATAAGGAAAAACTTAATATTTTCAAAAAAGAACTAAAAAAATTCATTTCCCTAATTTCTTCAGAAAAAATTTATGTGGATGGAGGACTTGTAAGGAATGATGTCTATGGAGAAAAAGCCAAAGAATTTTTACAAAAAATATTCTATAATTTTATATTTGAAGAACAAAATGAAGGAACTTCCTTGGGAGTAGCAAAAATTATAAATAAATTTTATAAAAATTAATTTTATGCTCAATTACTCTTTCCCCTTAAAAATCGAAGATAATGACTTAAAAATTTTTAAAGCAGTTTACAAAGAAAAAAAAGAAAAAAAATTATCAGATATAAAAAATCTCTTACTTAATTCGGGAGATTTGAATTTTGATTGTGTTTTATATAAATTTTACAGAAATGTAAGCTTAAAGGAAGATCTCTCTTTATTTAGTGAGCACCATATAAGACATGATATATCTATTTTATTCCCCGGAACCCTCAATGGAGAATTCCTAAAAACCCATGGCCATTACCATCCGAAAATCAAAAATAAAACCTACCCAGAAATATATCAAGTAATCAATGGAGAGGGGCTTTTTCTTCTACAAGATGGCCCGGATATAGTAAAAGATGTAGGATTCGTTTTCGCGAAAGAAGGAGAAATTGTAGTTATCCCCCCCTCCTTTGGCCATGTCACAATAAATTTTTCCAAAGAAAACCTCATTTGGTCAAATCTTATAGCTGATACTTTTGAATCTGATTACGAACCCTTTAAAAACAAAAAAGGAGGAGTTTATTATATCTTAGAAGATAGCCCACTAAAATGGGTTCCTAATATGAATTATAAAAATATTAAACAACCAGAATTTTTTATACCAAAACAACTTTTCGATAAAAAACCTCTTTATGATATTTTTAAAGAAAATCCTTCTTTCTTTGACTGGTTATTAGAGCCAATAAGATTTCCTTACCACGTAGAAGATTTATTTGAAAATAAAGAATGGGGTGAAATAAAATTAAACTTATAAAACTAAATAAATATATGAAAATCAAATCCCTAAAAGCTTTACAAATAATTAATTCTCGGGCGGTGCCAACAATAAAAACCATTGTTTTTTTAGAAGACGGAACCAAAGGAGAAGCTTCTGTGCCCCAAGGTGCTTCCACTGGTAAATTAGAAGCAAAAGAATTAAGAGATAATGATAAAAGTCAATTTTTAGGATTATCTGTAGGCGAAAACATTAAATTTATCGAAAGCGAAATTAATAACCACTTGAGGGGAGTGAGCATTAATGACCAAGAAAAAATAGATAGAATTTTGATAGAATTAGATGGAACACCAAATAAGGGAAAATTGGGGGCGAATACTCTTCTGTCTGTTTCTCTCGCTTGCGCAAGAGCTGGTGCTAACTCACAAAGAATGGAGCTTTTTGAATATATTGGAAAAATGTGTAAAAACAAAAGTTTTAAAATGCCCATCCCATTATTTAATATAATAAATGGGGGGAAACATTCAGAAAACAATTTAGAAATCCAAGAATTTTTAGTTATCCCATCAAAAACCTCTTCTTTGTTTAGTGGCATAAAAGCAGGGGTTGAAATCTATCTTACTCTTAAAGAAATTTTAAAAGAAAGACAGCTTAATACAAACTTGGGAGACGAAGGAGGATTTGCCCCTGCCCTTGAAAACAATAAGGAAGCATTAGTGCTAATTAAAGAAGCTATAGAAAAAAGTAATAACTCTAAAAATGTAGTTTTGGGTTTAGATGTAGCCTCTTCTAGCTTCTTTCAAAAAGACTCAAATCAATATATAATAGAAAACATCCCGTTAAGCTCAGAGCAGCTATTAAGTTACCTTAAAGACCTAACAAAAGAGTTCGGTATTAAAAGCATTGAAGACCCTCTGGCAGATGAGGATATAAAAAATTGGCCAAAAGCAAAAAAAATTTTAGAAAATGTCCAAATTGTAGGTGATGATTTATTTGTTACAAATAAAGAAATAGTTGAAGAAAGACATAATTTAGCGACCGCGATAATTATTAAGCCCAATCAAATTGGAACTCTAACTGAAACTCTAGATACTATAAAAACTGCAAAATCTCATAATTTAAAAATAATTATCTCCCATCGCTCAGGAGAAACAGAAGACGATTTTATTGCCGATTTAGCAGTAGGCATTCAAGCAGATATGATAAAAAGCGGAAGTGTTGCCCGATCAGAAAGACTTTCAAAGTATAATCGCCTTCTTGAGATTGAAAAATTTTATAACTTCCCCTATCAAAAATGACTATGAAAACTGCTTTGATAATTCTTGATGGGGTAGGAATATCGGGATTAGAAAAAAATAATCCCATTTTCTTTGCGAATACCCCCGCATTAGATTTTTTACTTTCAAAAAACCCTTTTGTTCTTCTTGAAGCATCTCAAGAAGCAGTAGGTCTTCCATGGGGTGAACCAGGAAATTCTGAAGTTGGACATTATAATTTAGGAACAGGGAATCTAAACTGGCAAAGCCAAGAAATGATTAATCAGTCAATAAAAGATGGTAGTTTTTTCAAAAACCCTTCTTTTTTGGAAGCAATAAATTGGGTAAAAGAAAAAAACTCAAAACTTCATCTTATTGGTCTTGCAAGCGATGGCGGAGTCCATTCTCATATCAATCATCTTTTTGCGCTTATTAGACTTGCCAAAAAAGAAGGCATCCAAAGAAAAAAACTTTTTGTCCATTGTTTCGCTGATGGCAGAGATACTCCGCCAAAAATAGCAGAGACTCATCTCCAATTGATTGAAAAAGAATTAAAAGACATAGGCGAAATAGCTTCTATTTCTGGAAGATATTATGCGATGGATAGAGACAACCATTGGGAAAGAACTATTCTTGCATATAATGCGATGGTTGAGGGGAAAGGAAGGGGAGCTTTAAATTATTCTGAAGCTTTAAGATATGCTTATGAAAATGAAGAAAGTGATGAATTTATAACTCCAACAGCAATAGTAGACAAAAATCAAATTCCAAAAGCAAAAATAGAAGAAAATGATGCTATAATTTTTTTCAATTTCAGAGCAGACAGGGCAAGACAATTAACAAAGCTTTTTTTGTCTACCGACCCCTCGCTTCCTAAAAGAAAAATTTTAAAGAATATATTATTTGTAACAATGACTCCTTATGAAACTGACTGGAAAATTTCTAACCTAAAAACTGCTTTTAGTGTAAAAGCTCCGGGAGAAACCCTATCTTCTTTAATTTCTAAAAACAACCTTTCGCAACTCCATTTAGCGGAAAGTGAAAAATATGCTCATGTCACTTATTTTTTTAATGGTGGCTATGCTTCGCCTTCTGTTAAGGAAACCCAAATTGTTGTTCCATCTCCACGCGTGGCAACATATGACCAAAAACCAGAAATGAGCGCCTTTCTGGTATCCCAAAAGCTAAAAGAATTATGTTCAAAATTAAATTTTGATTTTATAGTTTTAAACTTCGCTAACGGAGATATGGTCGGACACACAGGAAATTTCCAAGCAATTATTAAGGCAATTGAGGCAGTAGATTTAAATTTAAAAGAGATAATCCAATTTTTAAAAGAAAAGGGATATCAAATTTTTATAACGGCCGACCATGGCAATGCAGAACAGGCAATTAATCTAGAAACAGGAGAGATTGATAAAGAACACACAATTAACCCTGTATTTTTTATAAAAGTTATTGAATGGGATAAAAAATATCTTTTTTCTAACCAAAATCTCCACAAAAACATATGGACAAAAACAAGTTTAGAACTGAAAAAAGGAGTACTTGCTGACGTAACCGCCACTATAGCCCGTTCTTTAAATTTAAATTCTTCTTTATTCTCGGGTGATGTTCTCCTTGTTTAATGTTAAAATAAAAAAGAAATGCCTATTTTAGATATATTCAAAAAAAAGATTTATAAGCCGATCATTTTAGCGATCCTCGACGGCTGGGGAGTAGCGCCCCCTTGGGGGGGAAATGCCATAAGTTTAGCAAAAAAACCTAATTTTGATTATTTGTGGAGGACTTTCCCCCACACTACAATTTATGCCTCAGGTGAATATGTGGGCCTAACAGGACATGAGGTAGGCAATTCTGAAGTTGGCCATTTAAACTTAGGGGGAGGAAGAACTCTTTCCTTAGATGTAAAAAGAATCAACCAAGCAATAGAAGACGGTTCTTTTTTTAAGAATAAAGCTTTTTTTGCCATGGCAAAACATTTATTAAAAACTAGAGGCAGGCTTCATCTAATTGGTCTTCTTAGCGATGCAGGTATTCATTCTCACATAAATCATCTTTTTGGATTACTTGAACTTGCTAAAAGATTAAGAATTGAAAGTGTATTTGTGCACCCAATTTTAGATGGAAGAGATACTCCCCAAACTCAAGCCTTGATATATATTGAAAAACTCAAGGAAAAAATTAATGAACTAAACATTGGAAGAATAGCTTCTATTGCAGGTAGATTTTATGCTATGGATAGAGACAACAGATGGAACAGAACAAAAGTTTATTATGACACAATAACCCAAGGGGAAAATGCAAAATTTAAAAACCCAGAAGAAGCCATTAGTTATTACTATCGCAATGGATACTATGATGAAAATATTCCTCCAACTTTGATAGATAAAGAAGGAACTATAAAAGAGGGAGATGCAATAATTTGTTTTAATTTTCGCTCAGACAGAATAAGACAAATAGCTAGAGCATTTTTAGAAGAAGATTTTAATGGTTTCAAAAGAGAGAAAATAAAAAATCTTTTATTCATAACTTTTGTACCTTATTTTACTTACGATGTAAAACTACCAATGCTATTTGCTTTTCAACAAGACCCTTTATCTAATACTTTAGCGGAAACCCTTTCTAAAAATGGGCTTAAACAACTCCATATTGCAGAAACCGAAAAATATGCTCATGTAACTTATTTTTTCAACGGTGGTATAGAAAAACCTTTTAAGGGCGAAGACAATATTTTAATTCCTTCCCCTAAAGTAGCAAGTTATGCTCAAAAACCAGAAATGAGTGCTTATCAAATCACTAATACTGTTATTAAAAATCTCTATAAAAAATTTTATCATTTTATTTTAATAAATTTTGCAAATGGAGATATGGTGGGACATACAGGAAATTTAAATGCAACAATTGAAGCAATTTCTCATGTAGATGTGTGCTTAGGGAAAATATGGCAGGCAGTTAAAAAAATTAATGGTACTTTAATTATCACAGCAGATCATGGTAATGCAGAAGAAATGATAAATTCCCAAACTTTGGAGATAAACCCAGAACACACAAATAATCCTGTGCCTTTCATTTTTGTCGATTTTAACCAGCAAGAAAAAATAATATTTAAAAATTCACAGGCGCTTAAAAATGTTTCTCCCTTTATTTTAGAATATTTAAAAATAAAAAAGCCCTCCGAAATGGATGCAGAATCTCTAAAAGCATCTTTAAACGAAGTAGAAATTTACCAAAAAGAAGAAGTGGGCTCAGATTACTGGTCTATATAAAAAGAGGAACCTTTCAGTTCCTCATAGCTCCGAGAAAAACTCTTTTTGCTAATTCAAAAATTCCACTATTCTTCAACTCTTCAAAAAGATAAACAATAACGGCATCTAGAGATCCACCTTTATTGCTTTCAAAAATAAGGGTGCCTTCTGGAACTTCTTCTGCTTTCAATTCTTTAAAATAAATTTTGAATTTTAATCCAAATATGCCCTTACTATCAATCAAAACCCAATAAACATAAACTCTAATCCTAAAATATTTTATTGTTCTGAATCCTTTTCTTAGCCCAACCATAAAATTCCTTGGATGCCAAAGATCTTCCAACCGCATCACCTCCTTTCAGCAACACGAAGTTTGGCTGAACGAGAAGCCGGATTGGCCTCCCATTCAGCTTGAGAGGGCAGAAAAGGTTTTTTATTAATTATGTCAAGTTGCGATTCTTTTATTATTTTACCATAAATCTCATCCTTTTGGGGTTCTGATTTTCCTTTAAAAATATGTTTTATAATCCTATCTTCAAGCGAATGAAAACTAATAACCAAAATTCTACCACCTTTGCCTAATTTTTCAATAGCTTTTATTATTCCTGTTTCTATGTTTTCCAATTCTTTATTTACATAAATCCTCAAAGCCTGAAATGTTTTTGTCGCCGGATGAATATTTTTGGGCCAATTTTTTTTGGGAATAGCGCAAGCTATTATTTCAGCCAATTCTTTTGAGGTTTTTATTAATTCCTCCCTTCTTCTTTCAACAATAAAACTTGCAATTCTTTTAGCCATTCTTTCCTCACCTAATTTTTGGATAATGATTCTAAGTTTAGGTTCGCTGAAAAAATTAACTACGTCAAAAGCAGTTATATTTTCTCTTTTAAGATTTTTTTTGAAGGGCTCTTTTCTCTCTTTGGCATCAAATCTCATATTCAAAAAATTATCTTCAGCAAAAGAAAACCCCCTATTTGCTTTTTTAAAATGAAAAGCTGATGCTCCTAAATCAAATAAAATTCCATCAATTTTTTTGATTTTTAATTCTTCTAAAATTTTATCTAAATTTTCAAAGCCATCATTAATAAAAATTACATTTTTAAATTTTTTTAGATTATCTTTTGCCAATTTTAAAATTTCGGGATCTTTATCAATACAAATTAATTTTAATTTATTTAGCCACTTTTCTTTCTTTGCTTTTTTAAGAAGTTCTAAACTATGTCCTCCTTCTCCACATGTTGCATCGACAAAAATAATTTTTTCTTTATCTAAAATTTTTGGGTTAATCCAAAAATCAATAACTTCTTTTAGCAAAACAGGTTTATGAATTCTCATACTTTAATTATCTCTTTAAGACTACTATAAATCAATTTAATATGATTTAATAAATTTTGCTTTTAAAATTTTTCTAACTAATTTAAACAAATAAAAATATAAAATAAAAAACTTCCCCAAAAAACTAAATTCTATTCTTTACAATAAAATCCTGTCTTTTGCCTCTTTGCTTTCCTCAATGTTAATCACCTTATAAATTACAATGTTCTTCTTTTTAATTTTTTAGAATCTTGTTTTTACTTGCCAATACTAAGATATTGTTCAAATGATTCTGGCATAAAGTATTATTGTTAGATTATTAATTTCTTTTATTTTTTAATTTTTTTAAATAACTTTCAATTAGTTTGGCCCTCCTCTGATATTAATTGTTCAAGATTAAAGGCTCTTATAATTTTTGCTAATCTGACTCTGTTGTCATAATCACCGCTTCCAATAATAACGAAATTTCCATCAGGGCTGATGTGGCAAGAACGAACTAGTCCTCCCACTTCTATTTCAGTACCTTTAATTATTTTCATGCCAGTAATTTCTTTATTATCGCCTCTTATAATTTTTGCTAATCTGACTTTGTAGTCACCACTTCCAATAATAACAAAATTTCCATCAGGGCTGATGTGGCAAGAATAAACCCATTCCCCCACTTCTATTTCAGTACCTTTAATTATTTTCATGCCAGTGATTTCTTTATTATCGCCTCTTATAATTTTTGCTAATCTGACTTTGTGGTCATTACTTCCAATAATAACAAAATTTCCATCAGGGCTGATTTGGCAAGATGAAACCCCTCCTCCCACTTCTATTTCAGTACCTTTAATTATTTCCATGCCAGTGATTTCTTTATTATCGCCTCTTATAATTCTTGCTAATCTAACTTTGTGGTCATCACCACTTCCAATAATAGCAAAATTTCCATCAGGGCTGATTTGGCAAGATGAAACCCCTCCTCCCACTTCTATTTCAGTACCTTTAATTATTTTCATGCCAGTAATTTCTTTATTATCGCCTCTTATAATTTTTGCTAATCTGACTTTGTGGTCATTACTTCCAATAATAACAAAATTTCCATCAGGGCTGATGTGGCAAGAATGAACCCCTCCTCCCACTTCTATTTCAGTACCTTTAATTATTTTCATGCCAGTAATTTCTTTATTTTCACCTCTTATAATTTTTGCTAATCTGACTCTGTAGTCATCAAAGCTTCCAATAATAACAAAATTTCCATCAGGGCTGATTTGGCAAGAATGAACTGTTCCTCCCACTCCTATTTCAGTACCTTCAATTATTTCCATGCCAGTAATTTCTTTATTATATCTTCCTTCCAGGATTCCCTCGATTATTTCTGCTAATTCTTTTATTTTCCGATATGCTGCAGTTTGTTCTTTTCCTGTCATGTTTCCTTTTTTTATTTCCCTGTCAATTTCTCTGATTTGCTGCACCAATTTTAAAATTGCTTCTTGTTTGCATTTTTCTTCCTCCGCTGGCTCTTGAGGTCTTTCTTCGGGCTCTTGAGGTCTTTCTTCGGGCTCTTGAGGTCTTTCTTCGGGCTCTTGAGGTCTTTCTTGTGAAGATTCTAGTTTGCTTTTTGGTTTCCTCCCCAAAATCATTCCTATTCTTTCTCTCAATGAAAAAGATTTTTGTTCTTCTCCTTCTTTTCCTCCTTTGGGTGTCTGCTGTTGTGAGCTGGTAGG
>Ga0078972_1002162_pt1 | contig 67213 bp, 67 predicted proteins | sample YelNatPaOPGAMG01_FD_67568 | JGI IMG/M metagenome (GOLD analysis project Ga0078972, IMG submission 67568) | Hot spring thermophilic microbial communities from Obsidian Pool, Yellowstone National Park, USA - OP-RAMG-01 (SPADES assembly) (version 2) | ecosystem: Environmental > Aquatic > Thermal...
GGGAGTTAATTTTCTAAGACATTATGACACCTTGTTGAACATGTTTTCAAATTTGCAGAGAACAAATGAAGGTGTAAAAACCGCAAATATCCAGTTCGTGAAACAAGACGCGTTTCATGTGGGATTAAATCGTTGGAGGTAAGGGCAAGCGGGGACTCAAACTTTTCGAACTCCCTTCTCCTTTCGGCCTTTGAGCGAATTCCGCTTGCCCCCTCCCATGTTATGCCTATCCAAAATGAGCAACTAATTTGAAATCGTATATATACTGTTAATTAGGTACTAGTATTTCACATTATTTAGAGGTGCAGATTTGACTCGGAAGTTCACCTATGCTAGTGTTGGAGTTAATAGGGAGATTCGGGCAGAATCTAAGAAAATGCTACGGGTTTTGAGGGATACCTATAAGTTTAGTCATTATGGAAGCGTCATTCAGCTTCCTTATGGAAACGTTTTTCCAATTGGAAAGGACCGTTATTTAGATCTTGTTGTTGAAGGTGTTGGTACGAAGGTTCTTGTTGCGCAGTTAGCTGGGAAATATGATACTATTGGTATTGATGGTGTAGCCCTAGCTGTTAATGATGTTATAAGGTCTGGCGCCAAACCTTTAGCGATTGCGGATAACATTCACGCGCAGTTTTCTGATCCCGAACTGGTTGGGGAGTTGTTGAAGGGCATAACTGAGGGTGCGTTGGAAAGCGAATGTGTTGTGCCGAGCGGCGAGATAGGTGATGTTGCGGAAGTGATAAAGGGCTTGGCTGAGGGTAAGGGTTTTGACCTGGTTGTAGCAACTGTTGGCGAAGTTGAGGGTGAAAACATAATTTTTGGGACAAGCATAAAGCCTGGAGACACCATAGTTGGCATGCGGAGTTCTGGTATACACAGCAATGGCGTTACGTTAGCTAGAAAGATTTTGTTTAAGTGTTGGGGCGGGAAGTATGAGCCTTTTGATGTTCCTGATGGGTTAGAGCGGGAAGTTGTTTATGAAGTTTTGGAGCCTATGAAGATTTATGTTAAGCCGCTGCTTAGGGTTGCTGAAGCTGTGAAGGTTAAGGCTGCTGTTCACATCACTGGGGACGCTTATCTAAAGTTTAGTAATTTGCAGAGGTTTTCCAAAGGAATAGGTTTTGAGTTTACCAATTTTAAGCCGCAGCCGATTTTTGAGCTTATTCAGAAGACTGCTGTTGAGCTTGGCGGCAGGATAGCCGATGATGAGATGTTTAAGACGTTTAATATGGGTTGGGGTTTTGCGGTAATTGTGGATGATGCGGATGTGGATAGAGCTATAGACGTTTTGGAGAGGACTGGTGTTCACAGCGAGCAGATCGGTTATGTGACGGATTCTGGCGCAATCAGAGTCTGTCATAAGGATAGAAAGATTGTATTGATGTGATGGTTTGCTTTGTTGATGATGAAAGTGTTTAAATTCCTTGAGTTCGAAAGTTAGCCTATGAAATACCATTTAAGAATTGAGGTCTGCTTGAAGCCTGGTCACAGTGATCCAGAAGGCGAGACAACAGCGCGTTTGTTAAAGGAGCTTGGTTTTAATGTTGAAAGTATAAGCATCAGTAAAGTTTACACGGTAATTCTCAATGCTGGATCAAGGCGAAGCGCTGAATTAAGGGCTGAGGAGATGTGTAAGCGTCTTTTGGCAAATCCGACAAAGGATAATTACATAATCTACGTTGAGGAGGAGAAATGAGTAGGGGTCTTTATATTCGTAGGAACACCGTGTTTCCACTTTACGAAATAAACATGCTTGGTGCTACGGACCAGCAGCTTTTGAGCATAAGCCAAGAGCTCGGTTTAGGATTGAATCTTCAGGAGATGCTGTCCGTTCAGGAATATTTTAGGCGTAAGGGGCGGAATCCAACAGATGTTGAGTTGCAGGCTATTGGGCAAACGTGGTCTGAGCATTGTTTTCACAAAACCTTCAAAGGCAAAATAATTTTTGATGGAGAGGAGATTAACAGTCTCTTTAAAACATACATTGCAAGGGTTACTGAAGAATTAAAGCCTAGATGGTGTTTTTCAGTTTTTGAGGATAATGCTGGTATAATAAACTTTGATAAGAGCTATGGAGTTGCTGCAAAAGTTGAGACGCATAATCATCCCTCCGCTATAGAACCGTTTGGCGGAGCCGCCACTGGTGTTGGTGGCGTAATACGTGATATTTTGGGTGTTTGGGCGGACCCAATTGCGTGTATGGATGTTTTGGGTTTCGGTCCACTGGATTTTGATTATGATAGGCTTCCGCAAGGGGTTAAGCATCCGAAGTATGTGTATTTGGGTGTTGTGGCTGGTATAGGTAGTTATGGCAATAATATGGGGATTCCCACTGTTAACGGCGCCATATATTTTGATGAAAGTTACATTGGGAATGTCGTTGTTTATTGTGGATGTGTAGGCTTGCTTCCTCTGAGGAAGTTTAGGCGAAATGCCAAGTCGGGTGACATAATCGTTTTGGCTGGCGGAAAAACTGGTCGAGATGGCGTTCACGGCGTTACGTTCGCCTCTGCCGAGTTAACGGAGAAATCCGAGGATGTTTCTAGGCCTGCCGTTCAAATTGCAAATCCCATAGAAGAGGAGAAGCTGAAAAGAGCTATTATCCGTATACGAGACTTTGAGCTTGCTTCTGCAATCACTGATTTGGGTGGTGGTGGTTTATCTTCGGCTGTTGGCGAAACTGCGAAAAGGTTTAATTGCGGAGCAATAGTAGAGCTTGATAGGGTTCCGCTTAAGCATGCTGGTTTGGCGCCTTGGGAGATCTACATCTCCGAGTCGCAAGAAAGAATGCTTCTCGTTGTGCCACCTGAAAACCTTGAAAAGGTTATGGAGATTTTCGAAAGTGAAGATGTTAAGGCTACAGCCATTGGAAAATATACAGATGACAAAATTTTGCGAATTTATTATAAGGGTGAAAAAGTTGCTGAAGTAGACATCGCGTTTCTCTTTGAACCGCCGAAAGTAATGCGAGCAGCTCAATACAAGGTGATACGCTGTGAAGAGCCATCATTCCAAGAGCCTAAAGACCTGACAAAAACGCTCTTACAACTTTTGTCTTCGCCTAACATTGCGAGTAAGGAAAGCGTGATACGCACCTATGATCATGAGGTGAAGGGGAACACTGCGCTTAAGCCACTTCACGGCAAGTATGCTGGACCGAACGATGCAGCGGTAATAAAGCCTTTGGAAGATTCTTGGAAGGGCTTGGTGATTTCCTGCGGGATGAATCCGAATTATGGCAAGGTTGATGCTTACTGGATGGCTGCTTCAGCAATAGACGAGGCGATAAGGAATAACGTCGCTGTAGGCGGAAGACGAATAGCCTTGCTTGATAATTTCACTTGGGGCAGTCCTGAAAAGCCAGAAAGGCTCAGCGGTCTCGTTAGAGCATGCAAAGCATGTTACAATTTTGCGAAAGCTTTTAAAACGCCGTTTATTTCTGGTAAGGACAGCCTCTACAACGAGTCGCCGCTTGGGCCCGTAACGCCGACGCTCTTAATAACGGCGTTGGGCATAATTCCAGACATACGCCTAGCTGTTTCGATGGAAGTTAAAGAGCCGAATAATAGCATTTACATTGTTGGGCAAACTTTCAAGGAGTTGGGCGGTTCGGAATACTACAAAATTAAAGGCTTTCTCGGGAAAACTGTGCCAAAAGTAAGGGCAATTCAAGCCAAAAAGACATTTAGAGCTATTTCTAGGGCTATTGACTTGGGACTTTTAAAGGCATGTCATGATTTGTCTGAGGGCGGTTTGGCTGTTGCTGCTGCTGAGATGGCTTTTTCAGGTGGCTACGGGATTGAGCTGCACTTGCAAAAGGTTCCGGTGAAAGACGTCAATCGCAACGATTTCATCTTGTTCTCCGAGTCTAACAGCCGCTTTCTAGTTGAAGTTTCGGAAAAAACGAAAAATGATTTTGAAGCCTTGATGAAGGGGAAGGTGTCCGCGGAAATCGGCAAGGTCACAAAGACTCCGAAGCTGTGCATTTACGGTTTAGATGGCAATGTTGTTGTGGACGCTGCGCTTAATGATTTGTTGGCTAGCTGGAAAGGCACATTAAGTGGCGGTGTCTAACCATGAAAAAAGAGGAGATTGGAGTCTGTGTTTTGCGAGTGGGCGGAACCAATTGTGATGCTGAAACCAAAAGAGCTTTTGAAGATTTAGGTGTCAAGGCTGAAGTTGTCCATGCAAGCGAGGTTATAAAACGCAAGAATCTCCTAGATTATCACGTTTTGGTTTTTCCAGGCGGTTTTTCTTACGGGGATTATGTGCGAGCTGGAGCTATTTGGGCAAAGTGGCTAATAGCAAAACTCGATAAGGAGCTGAAGGCGTTCGTGAAAGAGAACCGTCCAATCCTCGGCATATGCAATGGCTTCCAGGTTCTTGTTGAAGCTGGGCTTTTACCTGGTTTTCGTGGAATAAGCCAGTATCCAGAAGCTTCTCTGGCAACCAATTTTCCGCCTGGTTATAATTGCCGCTGGATTTACCTCAAGCATGAAAACAAAGGCAAATGCGTTTTTACATGGAAAATTTCGCATGGAAAGGTCTTGCAGATGCCAATTGCACATTCAGAAGGCAGATTTCTATTTCCCAAGGAGAAAGAGAAGTTGTTTTTGAAGTGGCTTTATAAGAACGACCAGCTTGTTTTTCGCTACTGTGATGAGGAAGGCGAGTACGCTGAGGGGCAATTTCCAACAAACCCAAACGGCTCTTTTCACGACATTGCTGGAATATGCAACCTGGAAGGGACAATTTTTGGTTTGATGCCTCATCCCGAAAGAGCCTTCTACTGGTGGCAACAGCCAGACTGGACAAGGCAAAAACAAATGCCGCAATATGGTGATGGAAAGCTCATTTTCGAAAGCTTGATTGAATACTTAACCAAGAACTTTTAAATCCTCAATGTGTGGAAGCCCGGCTCTTGCACCTATTTTCATTATGCACCTTGAAGCAACGAAATTGCCAAGTTTTCCACACTCGTAGAGGCTTTTTCCCTCAATTAATCCGTATAGGAATCCAGCGCAAAACGCGTCTCCAGCACCTGTCGTGTCAACAACTTTTACGTTAAAACGGTTTATTTGGTGGTTTTCCTTTCCATCCGTGACATAGCAGCCCTTACTACCAAGTTTTACGGCAACTATTTTGGCGCCATTTTCCAGTAGAATTTCAGCGCCTTTTTTGTAATCTTTCACCTTTGTCAAAAGCTCGAGTTCCTTCTGGTTTGGCATCAATACACAGGTGCGCTTTATTATTGGCTCTAGTGCTGCCAGTCCTTTTCTGGCATATAATTCTCCAGGGTCAAGGCTTACCTTAACATTTTCCGGTAACGTTTCAATTAGCCTCTTTTGGGTTTGGAAGGATTTTTCTCCAACAAAAGATGTTAAATGTATGTAGTGCGCGTTAGACACGTATTCCTTGTTTATCTCGTCAAAATCTATTTCGTCATTTACGCCCGGGTCAACGTATAGAGCTCTTTCACCTTTCTCGTCAACGAAGCCCATAACCGTTCCACTTCTTCCATATTGCACATGAATTATGCCGCTTACGTCTACGCCTTCTCTGCAAAAGTCTTCAATGAGCATTTTTCCCTCTCTGTCATTGGCAACTTTTCCAATAAAGCCTGTTTTGCAGCCAAGTCTCGCTAATCCCACGATGGTGTTTGCGGCTGAACCCCCACAAGTTTCTTCGCAGCCTTTTATGAACCCTTCTTCCTCTGCGGCGGCTATCTTGTTAACTCTGAAAAGTTTGTCTACGTTTAATGCTCCGAAGCCGACAGCATCAAAGCGTTTCATTTGAACAGCTCACGCAAATAAATCTTGTAATCACCCAGCTTTCCGCCATAGTTTCCAGCGGAAACCATCACTACGCCATCAACTTTCAGCGTTGCTTCTATACCGGCCTTCATGGCCTTCTTAACGGCTTCAATTGAGACGCCGTTAATTACGATTTCTGGAATGTAGCCAACGCCTTCGGGTACTTTTGAGTTTTTGCCAAGCTTTAGCTTTAGAGATGGACAATAAGGGTGGTTCGTTGTTGGCCCTATCCATGGAAAACTTGTTTCTGGTTTTGAGCCAGCAGAGCAAACATCGAATGGCGTTATGACTCCGTCGACTTTGTGGATTGCTTCCAGCGCTTTTTCAGAAGCCCTTTTTAATGCCTCTTTTGTTTTGCACATTATCCAAAAGTTTGCTCCCATTATTCCTCGCGCGTATCTAATGTGGCGTTCTATTATGAAGTCTGGGACCATTATGGGCACAACTATTACTTCACGCCCGTAGCGCTTCTCAATCCATTCGTAGCCATCTCCGCAGTGTCCCACGCGTTCCAGCATGTCGATTTTTCCTTCAGCATTTAATGCAGCGTCAAAAACTGCCGTGAATGGTTTGACAAGTATGTCCTGCCTAATTCTATAGGAGAGTTCAATTTCAAACTTTTTCAATGCGTCTGAAAAAGGTTTTTTCGCGTCTATTCCTCCCCAAAACTGCAGTATTGCGCCTTTACGTTTGTCTGGGGTTTCTTTTTCGCTAAGCCACTTTTCTATTCCGCCTTCAACGCGCCCTATAACTATTGACGGTGTTGCTGTTGCGTCTTCTGCTGCCTTTCGCAATGTTTCTTCATCATCAGCTGTGATAATTAGTCTTGTGAATATACCTGTAAACGCTTCTGCATAGGTGTCTTCAATTTCCGTCTTTCCAGCCATTTCAACCCAATCTTCCTATGGTTTCCCCTCTAACCCTTTTTCTGAATTCGCTGCTTTCTTTTGCTAGAACCTCGATATTCTCTTTTGTTATTATTTTAACTTTGGGTAATTCTCCAAGGTCTAGGAAACTTTTGATTAAGGTTTGGCTTATTTGCGCATGCTTTAAAGTTTCTAGGCTCCATCTCCCAACAATGCTCAGAGTTTGCTTTTTCCCAAAGCGGCTGAAAATTTCGGCAATTGCTGCCGTAGCCATGCAATGGTTAGCAAGAACTGCAACTTCGGCGTTTTCAACAGCATACTTGTTGCCGTTAAAAGAAACCGTTAAGCCGCCATTTTCCTTCACAAGTTTAAATGCTTCCACGTCGGTTATACTATCTCCAACGTACATAACGTCTTCCAATTTCGCGCCAACTCTTACAACGGCCTCTTGAACAGCTTCAGTCTTCTCCAAACCGCCTAACGGATTAACTTCAGAAAGGAATCGCCCAGACTCCATGTTTGCTATTTCCCCCCAGAAAATTTCATCTAACCGCAGAATTGCTTTCCGATATTCCACTGGAAAGTCTTCTAGAGACTCGGCATGTGGCGGAATCTCGATTATTGGCATTTGCACGATTTCCTTCGCCAACTCTTTGAGCAGTTTTCTTTCATTTTCTGTTACATTATACTTGTCAATTCTTAATCTTGTACAGTAAACATTTCTATATGGAAAGTTGACGGCTTCACAGAGCGTCTCTACGTAATGTTCATAGCTTGTGCTGACTATGAAAGCGTAAGCCAGCCTCCTAATATGGCGTAGCATTTCTTTTGCCTTCGGAATTAAAACCAAACTTTGAGCTGAAAATTTTCGCATTTTCTCATCGGTGACGTTATGCGCCTTAAGGAACGGCAAGATAAGCTTTAAAGTGTCTCCAGCCTTGTACCCCTTCCTTTTTAGGACATAGGCTAAAACATCGTCGTAGCGACTTATAACCGTAAAAAGTTTATCTCCATTTGGGATAAATTGCGCTGTTACTTCAAAGGCGTTATCGTTTTTTGAGATAGGACCTTCGCAGTCGGATATGAAAACTTTCTTCACCTTTTACGCCTCAACTCCTTCATGTGCCTAACACTTTTTTCAATATGCTGTTTTGAGGCTACATCGCTCCTGTGCCAAAGTCCCCCGCCTCTTATCGCTTCGATTCCTTCCATAGAGATTTTCCTAGCTGCTTCGATATTGTTTCCTATGCCTACAACGGCAACAGCTCTGGATTTGAGTGCATAAACTTTGTCTTCGCGCAATTCCAGAGACGCTGGATAAACGCGTATTCTATTGCCATACTTCTGCGTTAGCGCATATGCCTTTGTCAAGTCAACCGGTGAGCTCATTTCCTCCTTTTTAATAGCGTTTGGAAAAGCATCAATATAGCCGCCGTAGTTCGGCGGGACTTTATAAGTAACAACAGTTGCAACCTCTTCTAACGCGATGCTTGTTAGGTTACCATCCAAAATTTTGAAGCAGACATCAACAAAGTCTTCCTTAATTGCGGGTAAAATGTTAATTATTTCCGGGTCTCCTGGTCTGCTGTTGTTTTCAAGAATCTTCAACCCACTACCAGTATGCATAAAAGCCACATAAAATGGGATTCCCCTTAACGCCGTCTTATCTTCAACCTTCCACTTCTCGAAAATCTCTTTAACTGTTTCAATTTCCTTTTCTCGCTCTTCGCTTGTCAAAAAAGGTAAAGCGTCGCCAACATCTTTGTATGAGCCCATCCCCCCAGTATTTGGCCCCCTATCTCCATCGAAAGCCCGTTTGTAATCTCTCGTGTCCGGCAACGGCACGAGGTGTTTACCATCGCAAAAGGCTTGAAAGCTTGATTCCTCACCCTCAATTTTCTCTTCAACAATAACTGCGCCGTACTGAAAATTTGCTAGGAAATATTCAAGGAGCTCACCGCGACTAGTGAAGTGGTCTCCCCACACACCTACGCCTTTTCCAGCTGCTGGCATGTCTGGTTTTACCACGGCTTTGTTCTCAAGTTCATCAAGCCACTTGTAAAGGTCTTTTTTTACTTCTTGGTTTTTGTAGTCTTTAGGGCTAAAAATTTTGAAGCGGGGGTTAACTTCTGGCGCAATTTCCTCGAATAGGAGTCGCTGTTGGACCTTGCTTGCTTCTATAGCGTATTTTTTTGTTGGGCAAATCATCTTTATGCCCGTTTGTTTTTCGATAAGATCTCGTACGCCCTCTATTATGGGTTTTTCAGGACCAACTACTCCAAAGTCTATTCTGCTTTCGTTTTTCTCTGCAAATTTGCAGATTTCTTCAACGTTTAGGTCTGGTATGACGACATGTTCCTTTGCCCTTTCCACATTGAACGGGTTTTTCTGCTTGTCAGCCACATAAATTTCTACTTTGTATTTTAGGCTACGTGTGAAGGCGTCAACCAGCGCGGTTTCTCTTGCGCCATAGGAGATTATTAGCACACCAACTTTTTCCATGTTTTCTCCTCGCCTAATATTTACGGAAGTAGCTTAAAATCATATTTTGTGTTATGTCCTTTCTATGGTTTCAGCTATCTCGTAAAGTCTTCCAGTCTCCTTGCAGCCTTCCAGGAATCTCTTTTTCATTTCATCTGCTATTTTCTGCGCTAATGGTGTTGGGTATTTTCCGGTTATGCATCCTAGGCATAACTGGTCTCTTGTAAAGCCTGTAGCTTTTACAAAATTTTCTATCGACTGATAACACACAGCGTCTGCGCCTATTATTTTTGCGATTTCCTCTGCTGTATGTTTTGCACCTATTAGTTGTCCATAGGTCGCCATGTCAATTCCGTAGAAGCATGGTCCTATTATGCGTGGGAAAGTGACGAAAAGGTAAACTTCTCTTGCGCCCATTCTACGAAGCTTTTCAATTACTATTTTTGTTGTGTCGCCTCTTACTATGCTGTCTTCTGTGACTATTACGCGTTTTCCCCTAACCTTTGATGCCAAAATGTTGATTTTCTTGTCTATTGTAGTATACCGCTCTTTGTCAAGTAATATGAAGGCTCTTTCTGTTACGTAGCGATGCCTACGTGAAGCTCTTTCCCATCGCAATCCGGAAGCTTCATGAGCGCCCATGGCTGCGTCATCGCCAGTTTCCGGCATCGAAATGATTACGTCTGCACCCTTAACTATGTCCGAGTTTTCCCTAACAAGGTTTCTTCCAAATTCTTCGCGGACTTCATAAACATACTTTTCGTCGAAACATGAGTCTGGTCTTGCGAAATAGGCAAATTCAAAAGCACAGAAGGCTTTACGCTCCCCATTTATCAGCGTTTGTCTGCTAAAGCCATTTTCCGAAGCTGTCACAACTTCACCTGGTTCAACTTCGAAATCCTTCTCGAAACAATTTATATCGAGCCCAACTGTTTCCGATGAAAAAGCGTAGGTTTTTCTGTCCGGACTGTGCCCAGCACATAATGGTCTTATCCCATGTGGGTCTTTGAAGGCGAAGAATTTTCCGTCTTTTGTTATTCCAGCCACCGAGAATGCGCCTTCAATTTCCCTCATGCATGTTTCAATTGCTGATGTCAGTTCTTTTTCCTTTATCAACTCGATTAGTAGCTTGTGGCAAATTAGGTCTGCGTCACATTCATAAGAAAATTTTGGAAATGCCTCCCTTATCTCATTTTTCAGGTGGAAAGTATTAACGACGTTTCCGTTGAACGATATCGCTAATTTGAGTCCGTTTTTTGACGCTGTTACTGGTTGAGTGCCCTTTAACAGTGATTTTTCATCTGATTTTCCAGAAGTTGTATATCGCACGTTTGCTATGCCTACATGTCCTGGCAGTCTTCCAAACCACTCCTGTATGGCGCTTGCCTTTATTTTCGGTATAAGGTCCAATTTTCTGTAGGTGTGGAAATTTCCATCATGGTATGTAAGAAAGCCATGGGACTGGTGTCCTCTGTGGTTTTGGGCGCGCATTCCCCAGTAAATGTATGGGAATACGGGCTGTTCTTCGAGGTTTATTGCCCCGAACACTCCGCAGCCTATTTTAGCTCCTCCCCTTATGAGCGCAGATAGACGCGCTGTTGCTTATCAGTTTTTATCACATTTTTAACTAAAAACCATGTTAACTTTCAAAGAATTGAAAGGAAGAGTCTAAAGGGGTTCATACGGAGAAGTCTACCGTACTTGGCTTGACGTTATTGTTAGGTTTGCTTTGGAACTGTGTAAATCCACCGATTTATTGGCGTAAATGAGTCTAGGGGTTGTCATTTGCGGTGTTCCGCTCAAACTCCATGATTCTCTTTCAAAGGCGATGTTGAGCAATCATGTGCCTTCGTTTTTCAGGTGGTTCTTGTTAACAACATTAACTCCTTTGCATGCCCGACACTCAGTTGTTGAGCGCTTGGGGTTAGAATCGCCAAACTCACGCGAATGACTAGTGCTGTCACGGTGATTGATGGTACTAAAGCTTTTTCAGCATAACCTTTCTCCTTCGAGAAAAAATTGTAACCGCTTGTTTTATCCGTTCTGTAGAACACTCCTATATGAGTCAAATAGAAGATTATGGTGTTACCCTAAACTTGTCCCTCGGGTAAAGCGTCACTTCTCTAATGTTGAGAAAAAATTGTAACCGCTTGTTTTATCCGTTCTGTAGAACACTCCTATATGAGTCAAATAGAAGATTATGGTGTTACCCTAAACTTGTCCCTCGGGTAAAGCGTCACTTCTCTAATGTTTTTCTTTCCAGTCAACATCATCGTTAAACGTTCTAGACCTATGGCCCAACCAGCATGCGGCGGCATCCCGTAATCAAAAGCCTGCAAATGGTGCTTGAAGGAATCTGGGTTTAGGCCCTTCTCCTTTAAACGTTTTATCAGCAACTTCTTATCCGCAATTCTCGTTCCGCCAGAAACAAGTTCTAGCCATCGCCACATTAGGTCGAACCCTTCGCATATTTCTGGGTTTTCGTCGCGTGGCTTTATGTAAAACGCCTTTGAGTGGGTTGGCCAGTCTATTATGAAGTAGAATGTTGGGTGAATCCTCTCCAGCATTCGCAGTGCTGGTGTTGGGATGTCTTCTCCCCAAGGAATTTCTACGTCTTCATTTTTTAACTCTTTTAGAACGTCATCGTAGGTTAGTCTTTTGAATGGGACTTCTGGGACATCAACTTTGTACTTCAATATGGCCTGTTCCCTTTTGCATTTTTCTTTCACAACTTTGCAGACATGTTGAATTAGCTGCTCGAGCAATTGCATAACATCATCAGCATCGGCAAACGCTTGCTCAATGTCTACTGAAACGAACTCGCTTGTGTGTACTCGTGTATGTGACTCTTCTGCCCTAAAGAATGGACCGATCTCAAAGACTTTTTCAAGGCTTATGACAAGCTGTTCCTTATATAATTGTGGGCTTTGGGCTAAGAAGGCTTTTCTGCCGAAGTAGTCAACTGAAAAGAGGGCGGCGCCGCCTTCTGTTGCTGAGGCTATTATGCGTGGCGTGTGAACTTCTATAAAGCCTCTTTCAAATAGGAAATCACGTATTGCTTCTACTGCGGTGTGCTGAATTTTAAAAACCGCCACGTTTTCTTCCCTGCAGAGATCTAAAGCCCTAGCGTCCAGTCGTGCTTCAAGTTTTGCCGGCGTTTTTCCAGTGATGTCTAGAGGCAGCTGGGACATGGCTGTGCTGAAGATTCTTATCTCCTTCGGTATCACTTCGACGCCTCGTAACGTCATATCCGTTTTCTGCACCGTTCCAACAACGCCTATGCTGTAACGTTTTTGAAGTATCTGAGACTTCGATAACACTTCGCCGTTGACCTTTTTTCTGGGAACAGTAATCTGGATTGTGCCCTCCCTATCTTGTAATATTATGAAACGGATTCCACCCAAATCCCTAACCTCTTGAACCCAGCCAAAAAGTGTAACCTCTACACCATCCATTTCTGGCTTAACATCTACGGAGTAATGCGTCCTGCGCCAATCGCTTATAGAATCCAGCTTCATAATTTTCACCAGCGTCTAATCTGCAAACTCCACGCGTAACGTTATATTTCGAACTTTACGTGCAATCTCCTTTAAAGCCTTTACATTGAAAGGCAGACGAGAATCACGCCTTCGTCTCCGCAGAATTACACGGGTTTCAGTTGTGCCATCTGGCAACCAAATAGTGTTAATCGTAACAATGCTTAAAGGAGCAAATAAATCCTCCAAAAACTTTCTATTATCAACCCCGCACTCCAAAATGCGAATGTTCCTGCCAGTTTCTTCACTTAAAGTCTTAATAATTTTTCCGCCATAACCCAAAATGCGTGAAACATCTCCAGGTCCAACAATTATCGCCAAAGTATCATCAGCCTCAACAGCGCCGTGAAAATAAACGTTCTGAAGAGAAGGGTACTTTTCTTCTAGGGGCAATAACAAGCGGGCAATCTTCAAGTCTAATTCCGTCACTTCGCCAGACTTAACTCTGGCTAAACATTTTGGACATAGTATTCCGCTCTTAAGGCAGAAGCTACATAATGCTGTTTTCACTCCGAGAAGCGCCCTCCACACAAATAAAGGAGGGGCGGCGGAGCATTGCAAGCGTACTGAAATACGCTGCTTTACCTTTCAAGAGTTATCTCGATTGTGCTGACGTTTGTTGGCGTGCCACCCTCTTCTCTGGGTGCCATCGACTGAGTTCCGATGCCAACCTTCTTGATCTTAACATCTGGCAGGAACCTGCGCCTTACGACCTCGACGACGTCGACTGCACGGCTTATCGATCTTCCCCTTGCCTTAACGTTTACTTCTTTCGCTCCGCCGTGAAAGAGGGTTATGCAAGCCAGTACATAGTTCATTACTGGCTTATTCCCGACGAGCACTGAGTTACTTTCTGACATTTTGTACCGCCTCACTCCTAGTTTTCACTTTTTCTATGGCTTCATAACCATTTTTATCGTTAAATAAATACGTTACGGTATTATCTTCTACTTGAAAGAAATTCTAGGCTGAAAAGCTGCTTTTTCTTTGAGTTTTGTTTTGCTAAATTTTTAAATAATTGACAACTATTGTAAAGATTTTACTTAACAAAGGTAAGAAAGGTGGAAAAATGGAGACGCTTACGAGGCGTTCATTACAGCTCTTAAGGATGATTTATGAAAAGGGCAAGGCAGCAAATACTTATACGCTCTCCGTGAAGCAAGACGCTTTAGCAAAGCAGATAGGTATAAGCAGGCAAGCATTAAATGTTCATTTAAGAAAGTTAAGGGACTTGAATTATATTCGCACTGGCAGAGGCTTCGTAGATATAACAGAAAAAGGGTTAAATGCGCTCGGTTTGTCAGTGAACCCAGCATTTGTGCTTCTTAAGGTATTGCCACACAAGAGGACGCTTGCCTACGAGAAGGTTAAAGAGTTGGCAGTCCAAAGAGCCTTTAGGATAGCAGGCGATGTTGACGCCCTTTTAATAGTTGATGGAGAAAAACTTGACGAAGTTCTGAAAAAGTTATCTTCAATTGAAGGTATACAAGACACGAAATCCTACGTCACAATAGAAGCCATAAAATAGGGAGTGTGCATCAAAGTGAAGCTGTTTGAGTATGAAGCAAAAGACATACTTGCTAGATTTGGGGTTCCAACGCCACAAGGCGGATTGGCAACAAACGTAAGCCAAGCCCGTGAAGTTGCAGAAAAGCTAAAGCCGCCTTTTGTTGTTAAAGCGCAGGTTCTAGTTGCTGGCAGGGGTAAGGCTGGCGGAATATTATTCGCTGATTCCATTGCGGAAGTGGAAAAAGCGATAGAGAAACTTCTAGGCATGCAGATCAAGGGTATACCCGTAAAGAGCGTCTGGATTGAAGAAAAAATCCAAACGAAAAGAGAACTCTACTTCGGCATAACCATAGATCGTTTCATCCAAAGCTATGTTGCAATAGCGTCCGCCGTAGGCGGAATGGAAATAGAAGAAGTTGCCCAAAAATCTCCAGAAAAAGTAGTTAAGTTTCCAATAAACCCACTTTATGGCTTTTATCCATTCCAAGCCCGTCAAATCGCAAAAAAGATGGGTTACGGTGGAAATGCCCTTTCAGAGCTCGGGAAAATCTTTGAAAGATTATACCGCATAGGTATGGATTACGATGCGGAACTAATCGAGATGAACCCCCTAGTTGAGGCAGTTGACGGAAAATTTGTCGCGGCAGATGCGAGAATAATAATTGATGATAACGCGCTCTTTCGCCACCCCGAATACAAAAAAAGGCTGCTGGAAGGCGAAGGGGAACTAACACCTCAGGAAATTGAAGCTATGAAAAATGACTTGGCATACGTCAAACTGAACGGTGACATAGGCGTAATAGGAAATGGGGCTGGTCTAGTAATGGCAACGTTAGATACAATCCAGGTTTACGGGGGAAAGCCAGCAAACTTCTTAGATGTTGGCGGTGGAGCACCACCAGAAAAGATAGCGGCTGCTCTCCAAATAGTCTTGTTGGACAAAAACGTTAAGGCACTTTTCATAAATATTCTCGGCGGGATCACACGCTGTGACGATGTGGCGAGGGGAATCCTTGAAGCAAAGGAAAAAGTTGGAGTTACAAAGCCAATGGTCATTAGACTCGTCGGTACAAACGAAGAAGAGGGAAAAAGAATATTGACTGAAGCTGGAATAGATGTGCTTGAAAGTATGGAGAAAGCCGCGCAGAGAGTTGTTGAAACCGCCAAAAGCGGAGGCAAATAATGGGAATAATAATTGGCAGAGATACAAAAGCGATTGTTTGGGGAATAACTGGATCCCAAGGAAGCTTCCACACCAAACTAATGCTGGAATACGGAACAAAAATAGTTGCAGGAGTCACCCCTGGAAAAGGCGGAACTGCAGTTCACGGTATTCCGGTTTACGACAGCGGAAAAGAAGCGCAAAAGGAGCATAAGGCAAACGCCGCTATAATATTTGTGCCAGCGCCATTTGCGTCAGACGCTGTTCTAGAAGCTTTGGAGAGCGGAATAAAAACAGTCGTGATAATAACTGAGCATATTCCAATAAGGGATTCGATCAGCATAATAGCGCGTGCAAAACAGTTAAACGCCAAAATAATTGGACCAAACACGCCAGGCATAATAACCCCAGGAGAAAGCAAGCTTGGAATAATGCCTTCTCACATTTTCAAGCCTGGAAACGTTGGAATAGTTTCTAGAAGCGGAACACTCACATACGAGATAGCTGCAGGGTTAACTGTGAAGAATCTCGGTCAGTCAACATGCCTAGGCATAGGCGGCGACCCAATAACGGGACTAAACTTCATAGACGTTCTAAAAATGTTTGAGAAAGACAAGCAAACAAAGGCTGTTGTCTTGATAGGAGAAATTGGCGGAAATCTAGAGGAGCTAGCAGCTGATTACGTGGCAAAAGCAAACTATTCAAAGCCCATAGCGGCTTACATAGCTGGGCGTTCAGCTCCGCCCGGAAAACGTATGGGCCATGCAGGCGCAATAGTCATGGGTAAAGCAGGAACAGCTGAAAGCAAAATCGAAGCCCTCAAAAGCGCTGGAATAAAAGTTGCCGAGAAACCCGCTGATGTGGCTGAACTAATCAGCACATGATGTATCTATATGGCATAAAGTATATCTAATGGTTAAACATTTGAGTTCTAGCCATACGAGAGGTTTAGAAAATGCCAATAATGGACCCCTTCAAAAAAACCCTTGCCCAAAAGCATAGGCTCTACATGAAAATATGCAGAGAATGTGGCGCTAGAAATGCGGAGAGCGCTGTGAAATGCAGACGTTGCAGAAGCAAAAACCTACGTTGGAAGAAACGTGAAATCGTTAAATAAACCAAATAGCTTTTTCCTTTAAAGAGTTTTAAAAAGAGTTTCAACATTAAAAACAGTGTTTGCGCAACCATTTTTTATTAAGGGAACAGCCTGACCCGTAACACCCATATTCTTTAGTGTATCGCCGCCAATCTTGATCTCCTCTCCGCAAGCAACCCCAACGACTCCATCATAATGCTTAGACCCCAAAATTTTTGCGACACATGAGCTGCCAGGCAAAATGTAAACATCATAACCTCTCTTCTCAGCGAAATCAACAGCATTACTTATCAAACAGTCCTGGGAACAGTGAGCACAAACATAAGTTGGCACGTCGGGTTTAAAAGTTGCTTTACAACGACTATCCATATACTTCCTTGAACAATGAGGCAAAAACAACGCTCTTTTTCGCGTTTGCACAAACCTGTCCCTTTCCGCAATGTTCCTTGATTGTATTTCAACTAGGTCTTGAAGAAGAATCACGATATCAGACAAGTTGAGACCAGTTACCTCTTGAAGCTTAAATTTTCTTATCATCTCAAGCATCGTCTCTCCAATTTTCTTGTGCAGACATTTCTGATAACTAATCTTGGCAACCTCGCTAAAGAACAAACGTGGAATCCTAGAAAGGTCGAAGGTGAATTTATATGGCATAAATAACAAGATAAAGGACAAACTTTTAAAGTTAACCCCGCGTCTATCTTACATCAAGTTAAAGGGCTGAAAGTGTGAGGGCTTACTAATGGGTTTACTAGACATGTTTAGAAGAAAGAAAAAGAACGCGGAAAGCGAGGAAAAAGCACCGTTAAAACAAAAAACATTAACAGAGCTTGAACAGCTTTGCGGAGATGACAAAGAAGTTTATGAGATGCTTTTAAACACAATGTTTCTTGACCCCAAAAAAGTTGGGGTCACGATGAAAGAAGCTGCTGAAAACGCTAGGAAATTTGAAAAAGAAAAGGATTCTATCAAAGCTAACGTCTGGTATAAAGTGGCTGGAGGCTTAGCGATTTATGAGGGCAATGTGAAGAAAGTTATAGAATACTTCAGCGAGAGCCAAAGAATTTCAGGAGTTTCCTATCCTATATTAAAAGAGCCTGAGAGAGCTGTAGCGAAAGCCCAAGAATATTATAAAAAGTATTTAAAAGAATAAGCGTATTCAACTCTTTATTTTTCTGTTTCTTCCGTGTACCCTAGAAGTTCCCTTAAAGATTTTACTTCTTCTCGCAGCATGTTTACTTCACTTTCTAATGCGGTAGCTTTTGACTCAGCAGCTTTCTTTAACTTTTCAATTTCAATCATTAAGTTTGCTCGTTCAGTTTCTAACGTCTTAATTTTTTCACGCAGATTCTTCAAAGTCTGCATAAATTCTTCCCTTATTCCCTTAATTCTCTCCACCATATTTTTAATACTTACTGCTTCTTCAAACTTGGTTTCAACTTCCAAGGCGGCTCTAAACCTGGCTTTACAGTTTGGGCACTCAAATATTCCAACAGTAAGTTTTGATTCTCCCTTCTCTGATGGCTTTCGTGAAGGAATAGGCCATGTTTTAGTTGGATGTTCTACTTCTGTTCCACATTTTGGGCATTTAACCACCCTTTCTCCCTCAAGTAATTATTCTCTTCGCGGTCTAAAATGTGTTTTGTAACGTCATTGATGTAGGTAAATTATTAACTCATAGAAATTGAATATTTAGATTGGTGCTCGCAAATATTCCATAAGTTTCAAGAACTTCGCTAGACATAGTTAACACTTCTCGAATCTAGAGTAAGAGCTTCTTCAGAAGGTCGTTGTTGCAAAATAAAGAAAACAAGGGAGAAAAAGCGGATTGTTAGATGCTTATCTGGAACATCAGCCTTTCAACAAGTTCCTTATACCTGTTGCGGATAGTAACCTCTGTAACTTGTGCAATTTCAGCAATCTCCCTCTGAGTTTTTCTTTCGCCTGTTAAAACTGACGCTATATAACTGGCTGCAGCTGCTATGCCTGTTGGTCCGCGTCCAGAAGTAAGCTTTAACTCTTTTGCTGCGGTTAAGATTTTGTGAGCGATTTCTTCAACTTTTCCTTGCATTGTTAGTTGATTTGAAAACTTTGTGATGTATTGACTTGGCTTCAAAGGCGGTATGGAATATTCCAGCTCTTTTATCAGAAAACGATAACTGCGACCAACTTCTTTCTTGTTAATGCTCGAGGCTTGAGCTATTTCCTCCAATGTCCTCGCTAGTCCACATTGCCTGCAAGCTAAATAAATTGCAGCAGCGGTAACTCCTTGAATAGATCTTCCACGAATAAGTCTTTCCTTTACGGCTTTTCTGTAAATTACAGAAGCGGTTTCAAGAGCATTTTTCGGTAAGCTCAAATTGTTTGCGATTTTTGTTATTTCAGACAATGCGAAGGCTAGATTTCTTTCTGTTGCATCTGAAACTCTTATGCGACGTTGCCACTTTCTAAGGCGGTAAACTTGCGCTTTTTGTCCGGGCGACAAGCTTTTTCCATAAATGTCCTTGTCGTGCCAATCAATCATCGTCGAGAGTCCTTTATCGTGAATCGTGTAAGTTAGTGGAGCGCCAACTCTAGTTCTTTTACTTCTTTGCTCGTCGTCAAATGCTCTCCATTCTGGTCCCCTGTCAGCTATTTTTGCGGCTATAACCATACCGCAATCCATGCAAACTAGTTCCGCGCATTCGTAATCTCGCATAAGCCTCGTGCTGCCGCACTCTGGGCAACGCTGGATTTTTGTCTGTTCAAGTGTTGGTGATGGAGATCCTGTCCCCTCAGATGCTTCTGAATCATCAACCAATTTTCATCTTCTCCTTTCTCCTCTCGAGGGGAACAACATACAACGTTTTACTTACTAAGTTTTTCATTTCTTTAGTTACTGGTTTTATGATTGCGTAAGGTGCATGTATTGATCCGATTATATCAAAAACGTTTCCAAGGGGTTTCATGTTTTCGTCAACGACGGCTTCTCCAATTTTTGGTATGTTCTCAATTTTAGCCACAATGTTGTGGCTTGGAGTTACATGGAGGACTTTACCTAATCTCTGCAAGCTTTCAATTTCCCCTCACGAAAAGTAAAAGTTTCAACGAATCATTTTATTTAAACATTTCTACCTTTTTTGTGAACGATTTTTCCAAAAAGCAAATTTTATGAATTCTGTTCATAAACAAGTTTGAAGATGTGGCGCATCTCACATGTTTTAGTATTTTTATATAATCATGTTAAAGCTGTCCTTTACAAGACGTTTTCATGGCTGCTTTGCCTTTTGTGAACGTTTATTTTCTGGTTATTAGACGAAACTTAAATAAATGAGAATTATTGATAAGTCTGTGCATTTGGGTGAGGCTCATGTCAAAACCATTTTATGTGAAGTTTGAGGTTCCGAAGGAACTTGCAGATGCAGCCTATGAAGCCCTACAAATAGCCGCAAAAACAGGGGCTGTTAGGAAGGGCACAAACGAGACTACAAAAGCCATTGAGAGAGCGCAAGCCAAACTTGTAGTAATAGCCGAAGATGTTGATCCGCCAGAGGTTGTTGCCCATCTACCATTGCTTTGTGAAGAAAGGAAAATTCCATACGTCTATGTTCCAGGTAAGGAGAAACTAGGCGGCGCTGTTGGCATCGACGTCCCTGCAGCTTCAGCGTGCATCGTGAAAGAAGGCGATGCAGCTGGACTTGTTAAGGAAATAATCGCAAAAGTGGAGCAGCTGAAAAGAGGATCAACGCAATGAGCAAGGAAGAGAAAAGAGCTGTTGAGGAAGAACTTACACCAGCAGAGGTCATACAGGTTATTGGGCGTACTGGCGTAACTGGAGAAATCACGCAAGTGCGGGTTCGCATCCTGGAAGGAAAAGATAAGGGACGCATTATAACGCGTAACGTTAAGGGTCCAGTGCGTGTTCAAGATGTACTGATGCTTAGGGAAACTGAAAGAGAGGCAAAGAAGATTACAAGGTAGTTTAACGCTTAAAATGTGGAGGGCATTAGTAATTGCCTAGACCTAGGAAATGTTCATTTTGCGGCAGCGAGTTTCCAGCAGGCACAGGTTTGATGTATGTTAAAAACGACGGGACAGTCTTTTGGTTCTGTTCAAGCAAGTGTAGGAAGAGTTCACTAAAATTGAGAAGAGACGCTAGAAAGATTAAGTGGACAACATACTTTGGAAAAGAGGAAAAAGGAAAAGCTTAATGGGTCTAGTTGCCCCTCTTGTTTTTTACAATTTTTTCCCATAAAGGCTTGTTGCGGATGCATCCTATATCTGGCGCTTTAACTTTTCCGTTGAAGTAGCTGTAGGCTCTTGCGCGGCATCCTCCACAAATGTACTTGTCTGGGCAGTTTCCACAACCAACGCTCTTTCCATCCACAACATAATCTTCTAAGCGTTCTCTTGCGCGTAAATCCCATAGCAGCGGATGCTTATCCCAAATTTCTTCAAAGTCATCCTTTAATATGTTGCCTAAAACGGTGCCTTTGTTTGTTGGAAAGAAAACGCATGGTTTAATGTCGCCGTTAGGCTCTAAGCAGCAGTATAAGCGTCCGGCTCCGCAGCCGCCTAAAAAGTTCGCCACGTTTTCCACGCCTTTCTTCGCTGCATAATGCGCCTCAACGAGGAACTTTTCACCAGCCTTTTGCGAAAGCTCCTTCGTCACGCTTGCGTACTGAGGGCACGTGCTGAAGAAGCGGTCAACTTTAACGCTTGACCTTCCATATTTTAGCTCTTCCTCCTTCGCCTGCAAATATAGGTTGATTATTTCTTTCCCAATTGTTTCTAAAACTTGAAGCCTTTCGTCTGGCGTCAAATCTAATTCAACGTAAGCCTTAGCTCTTCCAGTTGGTATGTAATTAAAATGCATGAAGCGTACATCCAATTCCTTCGCTAAGTTTATAAGCTTATCAAGCTCGGCGAGGTTGTCCCTATGCAGCACAGTCGCTATACACGTATCTATACCTTCTTCAACAGCGTTTTTCACACCTTCAATGGCTCTCTCAAAGGCTCCAGGTATACCCCTAAAATCATCATGCACCTGCGGCGTTGCACCATCAATGCTTATCTCTACATAATCCACTCCAGTATCCTTAATTTTTTTGGCAACCTCCCTCGTGATTAATGTTCCGTTTGAAGCGATGCTCACATAGCCAATGCATTTTTTGGCATAGGCCGCAATTTCAAAGAAATCCTTTCGCGCAAGAGGTTCTCCCCCGCTAAAAGAAAGCGCTGGTAAACCTATTCCCGCAATCCTTGAAAGAATATCCAAAGCTTGTTTAGCTTCTTCCGTTGATAATTCGGCGCGTTTTTTGCCCGCATCTTCATAGCAGTGCTTACACTTCAGGTTGCATAAGCTTGTGAGATTCCAAACAATTTCGAATGGCCCAGCAGGCGTGAATGGAACATGCACACCATACTTTTCTATACCCTTCATCATTAAACCGAAGCCTCTAAACCATGCCTTGCCATACTGGTCGTTCAAAAACTGTTTTCGCATGAAACCCTTATCTACACGCAGAAAGCGACTTCCCAACTCGTATACAGGCTTAGCTATTCCACGGCTTACATGTTTGCACGTTGGGCACAGTGAAACGGGTTCACCCATAAAATCTTTTAGCGAATTTAGAAGGAGACTTCCGTCTTCTGGGCAATTCTTGTCAAATCTACTAATCAAACCTTTAAGCAGCGGGTTTATTGTTGCTGAAAACAGCGCATTTTCCATAGCGTCAACTTGCATATTGAATCACTTTACAAGTTATGTATCCAAATGTAGCTGCCTTATAATTTTTCCCTATGGCGAAATAGCTTGACATGTCGGATCCAAAAATCAAAGTCATAAGAGACCTTGAGCAGGACATGCGGCAAAAAATTGCAGAAGCAAAATTATGACAATCTTTCGTAAATGCAGAAAACGGTGAAGCCATTCAACGAAAAACATGAACTTAAAGGCGTTTACCATTAAAGAATTTTAGGACACCCTCGAAAACCGCAATTTCTTTCTTCGATTTTCAATAAAATTATAACATGTTTTGGTAGCGGGGGGTCGATTTGAACGACCGATCTCTGGGTTATGAGCCCAGCGGGTTAATCTTTACCTGACGACAGAGTAGCGCTCTGCAAATGTTTCTGGGTAAAGGGCTTTCATAGAATTATGATTCCAGCACAAGACTTGAAAATGTTTTCTAGCATTTTCAACATCGCTTAGGACGTGTCTGTAAAGGGCTCTTTTATTTCGGCGAGAAAAGGGATCTTTTCGCCAATCACCATCGATATGATCGATGGTTAACATATATTTATCATCAGTACCGCATATGACACATTTTCCGCCCAATGCTTCTATCGCTTTAAATCTTAATTCATGATAGCGTCTTTTCTTTCGTTCACTTCCTGAGTGATACTGCCATTTGCATCGCAACGAACAGAATCTCTGATATGGATGGAACTTGTCTGGAACGAAAGTCCTACCGCAAGTAATGCACGTTTTCATCGCGCGACTCGCCGCCATCTGGCTACCCCACCCCGCTATTTGTATGCTGAACGTGTGGTTTCTTAAATCTTTTTGGGAATGTGTGAAAATATTTTTTAGTTTGGCTTGTTTATTATCGTTATGGCATGTGTTTGCATGAATAAGCCTTACTTTAATTTGTTGTCCGCTCCTACTGTGGATAAGCCTATTTTTGTGCAGGGTCTTCCAGGCTTGGGTAATGTTGGAAGGATTACAGCTGAGCTTTTGATAAAGTTTTGTGGGGCGAAACTTTTTGCTGAGTTTTATTCGCCTTCTTTTCCTGACTATGTTTCTGTGAGTTCAAAGGGTATTTGCCGTTTGCCAAGGTACGAGTTTTATGCTGCACCTATGGAGAAGAACGATTTTGTCATAATGACTGGCGATACGCAACCGTCCTTTGAAGATGTGATTGCGCACTATGCGATTTGCAGTGAAATACTGAATTTTGTTGAAAAGCTTGGATGCAATTTTATTGTTACTATTGGAGGTGTGCCACTAACAGAGGAGAAAGCGCAAGTTTATGTAGCTGCGACTTCGCCTAGGTTAGCGGCGGAATTTATGGAGAGGGGCGCTGTAATCTATAGCAAAGGAAGGATTGTTGGGGCTGCTGGGTTGACGCTTGCGCTGGCGAAGGAGCGCGGAATAGAAGGCGTGTGCCTATTAGGTGCAACAACTGGTTTTAGGGCGGACCGCGGCGCTGGCTTCGCGGTCTTCAAGTTTCTAATGAAAGCCTTTGGTAATGAGGTAAAGGAAGGGTTATAAGAGAAAACATCAAAAACTATTCATAACACGCTGGTGGGAGTGGTGTATATGGCTGAAGAAAAACAGAAAGCTAAAAAAGTTTCTAGGATTGGGCTAGACTCGAGATTTTGGAAGACTTTTATCGTTGTTTTAGCTGCTTTCTTTACTTTTGCCGGCCCAACGTATGTGATTTACGTGCTAAGAAGTTTTCTTGACATAAACTTCACTGTTTCGGTGATTTTTGGTTTCGTTCTTTTTGTTGCTGGCTTAACTCTTGACTGGTACTTGATTAAGAATAAGGTTGTTTCTTGAAGGCGCAAGGATTTTGCCTCAGATACCCCAGGGTGCATCACCGTTTCAGACATGTAAGTTCTTCATCGGCATGTATTAGTTTCCTATGCTTTGTTAAAAATTATTCGGTTTGTTAACGTCTAGTTAGCAAAGCATATAAGATATGCTGTAAGATATAATAGTTATGCAGAATGGAAAAGAGGAAAAAGAGAAAAAACTCGAAGAAATCATGCGGCGAAACGAGGAATCAACGAGAAGAACAACGATTATTCTGGAAAAGGAAGAGCGTGAATTTATAGATTCTCTAATCCGCGAAGGCAAAGAGCCCGGTATTAAACCGCTTATCTCTAAAATGCTTGACGTTTATAGGAGCATGATGATTTATGATTGGCGTTTTCCAGGCGAATACTACTGCGGCATAAGCCGAATAGCCTTCACAAATGTAGAATTACTTAACATCTTAATTAATGAAGTTCCACGGGAAAAATGGCGAGAAATCGGCAGAAAAATGGGTGAAGCCACAAAAGTTTCCATGGAGGCTACGCTTGGCATACAAGCAGCAAACCGCGAAAAGTGGCAGGAAATTTTTAAGCGCTTAAGAGTGCAAGGTTTCGGCGACTTCTTCTTGAAGGACAAGTACATCCTAATCAAGACGCCTTTTATAACAGAACCAGAAATATGGGCTGGTTTCCTTGAAGGATTGTTGGACGTAAAGCTTGATGTTAAAACCTCAACCCCACCACTTGTTTTTGAAATTAAGTAAGTTTCTTTCAATTAAAGAATATGCGTGTCCGACTCTTTAATGGAAAAAGTTTACATGCGCGTTTAGACTTCAATATTTAGGAGAATTGAATGTCGCATCGTGAGGCAATGCTCTACGAGAAACTTGCAGACAAGAAGGTTAAGTGTAACCTTTGCGGGAGAAGATGCCTTATAAATGATGGGAAAATGGGCTTCTGCCTGGTAAGAAAGAATGATGGTGGAACGCTTTATTCACTTGTTTATGCAAAAGCGATTTCTGCATGTGTAGATCCCATAGGGAAGAAGCCACTTTCACACTTTAATCCAGGTGCTTCCGTGATGTCCATTGCTACGATGGGTTGCAATTTTAGATGTCAATTCTGCGACAATTGGATGATAAGTCAAGAAAAGAAGATTGAGGGTAAACATTTTCCGCCAGAAGAGGTTGTGAAGGCGACGAGAGACAATGGCTGCCAAGGTATAAGCTATACTTACACGGAGCCAACGATCTTCTTTGAGTATGCGTATGATACTGCAAAGCTTGCTCATCAAGTTGGGTTCTTCAACACTTTTGTCACGAACGGTTATATGACGCCTGAAGCCGTGAAAGCCATCGGGCCTTATTTGGATGCTGCGACTGTTGACTTTAAGGGCGGCGGAGATCCAGACTTTTACAAGTCATTCTCGTCTGTTCCATCCGTTGAACCTGTTTATGAGTGTTTAAGGGAAATGCGGAGAAACGGCATACATGTCGAGATAACAAATTTGGTTGTTCCAAAAATTGGGGATTCGCTTGAAAAGATTAAGGAGCTTGCTGTTTGGATAAGGGATAATCTTGGAAAAGACACGCCTCTGCATCTGCTCCGTTTCCACCCAGACTACCAGCTTACCACTATTCCATCAACGCCTATTGAAACCCTGGAGAAAGCCTATATAACCGCAAAGGACGCTGGACTAAACTATGTATACATTGGAAACGTGCCAGGGCATCCAAGCGAAAACACCTACTGCCCAAACTGCAACGAGCTCCTAATCAAACGCTTCAGCTTTGAAATTACAAAATGGAACCTGACAAAGGACATGCGCTGCCCAGTTTGCGGAAAGGAAATTCCAATCAAGGGCAAACTGCACCCAGGTGGATACGCATATCCATACGCTTTGTTTTAATAATCCATTCTAATCTAAAATTATAATTGAAGGGCAGATGTGGAGGATTCTGCGTCCAGACGCTACGCTTGTGCTTGGAGAAGAAATGGTTAGAAAAAGCCTCAGTAGATACATTGCCGTAATGCAAAATGAAAAACCAGCAAAATTCCTAATAGCAAAAAAAGTTCCAGCGGAATTCGGCGAAGGGGATTCTTTAAAAGAGCTTTGGCAGAAGCACATGGCGCTTTCACAGGAATTTTACGATTTGGAAAGGGGAGTTGATGCTGGACGTGTTTCCTTGCAGAAGATGCCGACGCCGGAAAAATCATACATGGACTTGAAAATTGAGATTGCGAAGAGAATTCTTACTAAATGCCACTTTTGCATTCGCAGATGTGGCGTCAACAGACTTAAAGGCGAATTGGGCTATTGCAGATGTGGAACAGAAATAACTGTTTCTAGCATTTTTGAGCATGTGGGCGAAGAGCCAGAACTTGTGCCTTCTGGAACAATCTTTACTATGGGGTGCACGATGCGCTGTAAACATTGCCAAAACTGGACAATTTCTCAGTGGATTGAAAAGGGTGAAATCTATAAACCGCAGCAATTGGCGAAGGAAGTTGAAAATCTTCGAAGTAGTGGATGCAGAAACGCCAACCTCGTCGGGGGAGAACCAACCCCCTGGTTAGAACAATGGCTTGAAACGTTCAAAGACGTACGTGTGAACATACCAGTTGTCTGGAACTCAAATACGTATTATAGCCCAGAAACAGCCCAGTTGCTTGCGGGTTTCGCCGACGTATACCTATTAGATTTCAAGTATGGGCCTGGTGAATGCGCTGAAAGAATTTCTGAAGCGCCAGACTATTGGAAAGTTTGCACATATAATCATCTTGAAGCAAAACAGTATGGTGAACTTATCATTCGCGTACTTGTTTTGCCGGGGCATCTTGAATGTTGCACAAAACCCATCATACTTTGGATAGCTAAAAACTTGGGCGTGGAAACGCGGGTAAACGTTATGTTTCAGTATAGACCAGAATGGCGAGCATACGAAATTCCAGAACTTCGCAGAAGACTGACACGAGAAGAGATGGATAAGGCTTTGCATTTTGCAAAAGAAGCAAAACTAGCAAACTTTATCACCTAAAACGTTTCTCTGCAAAATTTTCCCAGAAACAACCTTCAATGGCGACTTCATAGTCCTTTGACATAAATACGACATCTGCAGAAACGAAGCCTACGCCACTTACATACTACAACTCGATAAGTTGCATTGTGCCAATCGTATCCATGTGGTGCGCAAAATGCGCGCTTTGGTTTTGTTTAAAAACCCTTTTATCCAGCAACACACATTCCATTCTCAAGGTGTAGAGTAAAAAGGGGTTAAAATGCCATATTGTCCCGAATGCGGTGGCGAAATGCAGTATATTATAGCCACCAAACATTACGTTTGCAAAAGTTGTGGGCTTTCGGTAACACAGCAAGAGCTAATCGAGCTAAGAGAAAAGCTGAGACCATCATTTGAAAGCGATGAAGAGGCGCAAGAAAGGCGGAAAAAGGAATATTTGAAGTGGTGGCTTAGCAGCAAGAAAAAATAGGTTAGAAACCACAGCAGCCTTAGGCAATAAGTTAGTAGTTAATATGGAAGAGAAGCAAGCTTTATTTTTTAACACCCTAGTTTCTAGGTGTGATAAAAATGGGTAATGAGATGGAGATTATCTGCGTAGGTAATGAGTTGCTTATTGGCAAGACTTTAAACACAAATGCTCAATGGCTTGCCAAACGTGCAACAGCCTCTGGGTTCATAGTTAAACGCATAACAGTTGTTGAAGACGATGTTTTGGAAATTGCATCCATTATACGCGAGGCTCTACAGCGAAAGCCAAAGTTCATAATAACAACTGGTGGCTTAGGACCAACATTCGATGATAAAACGTTGGAGGGAATAGCAAAAGCTCTAAACCAAAAATTGGAAGTTAACGAGAAAGCTTTAGAGATAGTTAAGAAAAAATATGAGGCTTACGCTAAAGCTGGTAAAATCGAAAAAATCGAACTAACACCAGCAAGGGTGAAAATGGCAAGAATTCCGGAAAACGCGAAACCACTTCCAAACCCCGTTGGAACAGCTCCCGGCGTGATTTTGGAAACCGGCGATACTCTTATTGTTGCCTTGCCTGGTGTCCCTTCAGAGATGGAAGCCATTTTTGAGGATTCTGTTATGCCATTGTTGAGGGAGAAAGCCGGAGGAGTCACATTTTATGAAACAAGCATCTACGTGAACAGCATCATGGAGTCTTCTTTGGCGCCTCTAATTGATAAGGCGATGCATGACAACCCGCATGTGTATATAAAATCTCACCCAAAGGGCGAAGAGAAAGAACCACACATAGAAATTCACTTCTCGACAACAGCGAAGAATTCGAAAATGGCGAAAGACCGAATTGGAAAAGCGTTAATCCAGCTATCTGAACTTGTGAAAAAAGAAGGCGGAAAAATAGTTCTAATGTAGACGCTGGCAGCTAAATGATTATGGACTACCACATACACACAAGTGCCTCGCCAGACGCTGAAGGGAAAATTGAGGATTACGCCAAAAAGGCAAATGAAAAAGGACTATGCGAAATAGGCTTTTCAGATCACCTTCTGTTCCACGAAATAATCAATTATCCACGCATGAGATACCAGCAAATGCCAACATACATCGAAAACTTTCTCGTTCAAAAGCGAAAATCTAAACTTCCAATCAAATTAGGCGCTGAAATAGACTTTTTCCCAAAGGACGTTGACAAAATCAGAGTGTTTATTCAAAAATATCCATTTGACTATGTCATTGGTGCGGTCCACTTTATTGGCAACTGGAGCGTCGACAACCCGCGTCAAATGTATGAGTATTTGAGAAGGGATATCCTACAAATTTACAGGGAATACTTCAGCCTAATCAGAGAGATGTGCAGGTCCAGCCTCTTTGAAATTGTGGCTCATTTAGACCTTATCAAGATATTTGGGTTTAAGCCAAGCTGCGATTTATCAGACATTCTAATGGAAACAGCTGAAGCAATTGCAAAGTCGAAAATATGCGTGGAAATTAACACTGCTGGATTAAGAAGACCATGCGCAGAAATATACCCAGGCGAACAGTTCTTAAAAATACTTCGCGATTACGACGTGCCAATAGTCTTCGGTTCAGACGCTCACAAACCAGAAGACCTTGGAAGAAATTTTAAAGAGGCATTGCTCCTTGCAAAGAAAGTGGGCTACAACCAAGCATGCATTTTTAATCAGAGAAAGCCAACATTCATTGAAATTTGACTATTGATTAAAGATTCATAAATGCCTTAAATCTGTTTTACAACGAAATACCATATGAAAGAACTGACGTTACTCGTGCTGGTAGTTCTAGTTGTTCTTTCCTATTTGCCATACTACAGCTTTTCAGAAACAATTAGAACCTATCGAATTTTAAATAATCCTGGAGGCAGAACAACATATTGTCTAACAGTTACAGTTCAACAATCAATTTATGATTATTACGCCTCAAAAAGCCATAAGACCAATTCCATAAGCGATTTTTCAAAGTTTGTAACGCCGTACACCCTAAAACCAATCGCTGATCGGCTATGGGAAATTTACACTGATGATGAGGATTTCGCCAATGGTGTGCTAATGATGGTACATCAAATACCCTACAGTGAAAGCGACGCGAAATATCCAGTTGAAACAATCGTTGAAAACGTAGGAGACTGCGATGTTTTTTCGTATATGGCTGCCTCCATAATGATTGCTGGTGGATTAGACGTTATCCTAATCTATTACGAAAGCCAATCCCACATGAACGTCGGCGTCAACCTTTCGCATGTACCACACGACGCAAGATACACCGTCCGCTACGTTCTTTACAATGGCATAAGATATTACATGGCTGAATGCACAGGAGATGACTGGATTAACGGATGGCGAGTTGGCGAATGCCCACCAGAGCTTGTTCCGGCATTAAGCACCGCGAAGGTTGTTACTCTTGAAAATTCTGAACAAACCGCGGCAGGACAAGTCTCAGCGAGCTACAAAACGTTGACGCCTTCAACTCTCTCATTATCAGCATCTTCACCTTTCATCATTGAGGGAAGCACCTTAACACTTTCAGGGCAGCTCTCTCCAGCTCTCCCAAATAAAACAATAACGATTTATTTGAAAGTGGGTAGTTCACAATGGATTACCCTGGGAACAGCCGCAACAAATATAAACGGTGAATTTTCCTTTATCTGGACGGCAAACATCACGGGAATCTGTTTTATCCGTGCAAGCTGGTCTGGAGACAACGTTTATGCTGGAGCTGACAGCCCAACGTTAAACATCACAATCTTATCCATGTTCTTCTTTGTTTTGTTGGCTCTAGCAGTCTCCTTAGCCGTTGTTGGATCTGCAATTTTCCTAATATCACGGCAGAGGGGAGTAGCCATCCTGGAACCGTCGCCTACAGAAATCCTAACATAAAAAGGGAAACTACAACTTTAAATGGAGCTTTGATAAACCTAGTCCTAAAATGACCGAACACTAACATTGCAAGGAGACGGTGTGCATGTTCACAATTTTCATAATAGGAACAGCTGGTTCTGGAAAATCCATGCTTACAGCATCATTCAGCGAGTGGCTAAAAATGTCAAAACAAGACGTCACAATAGTAAATCTAGACCCAGGAGTACGGAAACTTCCATACACGGCGGATGTTGACATACGTGACTACATCAACATAGGAAGTCTTATGGAGCAGTACGGTCTCGGACCAAACGGCGCCTTGATAATGGCTGCCGACCTAATTGCGGATGAAATTGAAAAATTTTCAAGCGAAATTGAAGACCTAAAATCTGACATAGTTATCGTTGACACTCCTGGTCAGATGGAACTCTTTGCGTTTAGGGCAAGTGGACCCTTTATTGCTAACGAACTTTTGCATGGTCGTCCAAAGGCAATAGTGTACCTTTTCGACGCGGCTTTCTGCGTTAACCCCCTCAACTATGTTTCAAATCTATTCCTTTCAGCAGCCGTGTATAATCGCTTTCTCCTTCCACAAGTCCACTTGCTATCTAAGTGTGATTTGCTTCCGAAGGAGGAAGTTGACAAAATTGTTGACTGGTCTGCTAACCCAGCAGCATTAGAAAACGCAATTGAGCAAAAACTCGAAGGAACAAAACGCCTGTTAAGCAGAAACATGATGCGCGCGATACACCAACTTGGCCTAAAATTCCTTCTAATTCCAATATCGGCGAAGACTAACGATGGGATGACAAACTTCAACATGGCACTAGAACGCATTTTAGTCGGGGGAGACAAGTACACATACTAAAGGAACTGCACATAAACGCGTTAACGCTTAAAAACCAAATTCTAATTAAAACACTTGGAAATGCAAATGTCCACATGTTTTCAAATTGGCAGAACAAAAATACGCCTAGTGCAAGGCGACATAACAGAAATGGAAACAGACGCGATCGTTAACGCAGCAAACCCGACACTAATGGGAGGCGGAGGCGTAGACGGCGCAATCCACCGCAAGGGCGGACCAAAAATATTAGAAGAATGCAAACATATTAAGGCTAAAGAATGGCCAAACGGACTTCCAACGGGAAAAGCAGTCATAACTTCTGGAGGAAACCTAAAAGCCAAATACGTCATCCACACTGTTGGACCAATCTGGCGTGGCGGAACCCACGGCGAATCAGAACTCTTGGCAGAAGCCTACTGCAACTCACTAAGGTTAGCTGTTTCCAAAGGATTAAAAACAATAGCTTTTCCATCAATAAGCACGGGCGCGTACGGATATCCCATCGAGAAGGCATGTAAAATAGCATTGGCAAGTGTAAAAGAGTTCATTGAAAAAGAGGGCAAACTTGACGAAATTAGGTTCGTTTTGTTCACGAAGCAAGATTTTGAAATATACAAAAAGGTCGCACAAGAAATTTTGATGTAAGCTAATCGCAATGCACAGTGCCCTTTATCTTATTCCGTAGGGCTGGCGTGTTATTTACAGGGCTGGCGTGTTGGCTGTAACCCGCCTTCTGTTTTGGTAGCATTTGACTAATCGGGCTACCTGCGCTTTGGGTAGACTCCTCATCAGCGTCTGTTTGCCCTTTCCACTTGCAGGGCGGCCGTTTCACCGTTTCCACTCCAGCATTCTCGACAACTTAGCATGTCTCATTGACACTCGCCGGATGGACGTTTCGTTTCTGCTCCGTTGCCAAGGCTCTCGCCTTACGCCCTTGCGGACGTTGCAACTCTACATGTGAGCGGAGTTTCCTCAAGCCTCATATGGAGGCTCGAAAGCCACCCGCCAACTCGCCAGCCCCAAGAGTATATGCGTGAAGGTGCGCAATAAGAATTTTGGAAACCTTATTTTCCTGTTTGCCTTTCTAGTGGACGTGGTGGATGGTTAGTAAATTGCTTAAGCGTGTCATCTTGTTGACTGGAGTACCTTGTGTGGGGAAAACATCAGTTGCGCGTTTGCTTACCTGTAAACTTAACGCGTTACATGTTAATTTGACAGAGTTAGCTATCAATGAAAATCTTGTTTTAGGAAAGGATGAAGTGCGTGGTTCTATAATTGTTGATGAAGTTCGTGTGCAGCGTAAAATTTCTGGTATTATTGAGAAATCCGACAGGGACGTTATAGTTGATGGGCATTACGCTGCCCATGTTGTTCCGAAGCGGTTTGTGGCGCATGTTTTTGTTTTGAGGCGGAATCCTGTTGAATTAAAGGTTTTTATGGAAAAAGCTGGTTTTTCTGGGCGTAAGTTGTGGGAGAATTTGGCTTCTGAGATTTTGGATGTTTGTTTGGTTGATGCTTTGAGGTTTTATGGAAAAGAAAGAGTTTGCGAGCTGGATGTTACTGGTAAAAGTGTGGCAGAGGTTGTTGACCAGATTTTGGATGTTTTGGCTGAGCGTGTTAAGTGTCATGTCGGTGTTGTTGATTGGCTTGGCATTTTGGAAAGTGAAGGCTTATTGGATGAGTATTTGAAAATTTGAGCGTATTTTGCTACCTTAGGCTTGTGAGCATATGCTTTTTTGTTAAGAGCGTGATTTTTCTTCTGTTTGCGTAGGCTTTTGCGTGGTCGCTGAAGTTTTCCCCTATAAGTATTGGGTTTGAGAGATCCACGTCTTCGGATGCCTTGTCAAGGTTTATGACAACGTTGATTCCTATTGTTCTGTTCCAGTCTCTCACCCAGACTCCTTGTGCTGTTCGCCCTTTCTGAACTATTAGGTCGAATTTTCTTAAAACACCAGTTCTTCCCTCAAGAACGCTTTTTTCCTGTTCTATTTTGTAGCCTTCCTTTTTCAGGTATTTTATTGCCAAATTTAGCAGGTTTGTTGAGCCTTTTGTTTCTTTCTGTTCTCCTTCTGTGTTCATGGGGTTATCACGGACACTAACCGTTATTTAGTAGATTGTGGAAAAGGTTTTCGGATGGTGCATGCACTTTATGTCTTTCCTTGTAGTTGTCTGTGGTAAATGTGGTGGTCTTTTGTTAGCTAAGGTTGGGCAGAAAACTAGGACTTGCCCCTACTGTGGCTTCAGAGTTGAGTTGTGCACAGCGAAGAGGTTGGGTTCAGCGAGAACCGCTTATGAAGCGTCAGAGTTGTTGCGGAGTTTGAAGAAGGATTACTCTGCGAGGGGGCGTGTTTCCGTTAGGCGTTCATGAGTTTGATGTACGCCATCAGTGTTATCCCTAAAAGTATTGTTATTAGCTGAATTATCGATGTTAGCGCTTGGGATTTTTTGTGAAGTTCTGGCATTAAGTCTGTTGCCGCTATGTAAATGAAACCGCCTGCCGCAAAGGGAACAAGTAATGTCTGCAAGTTTTGGATTGTAGTTAAAAAGGAGGTTATTAACGCTCCTAAAATTGCTGTCACTGCAGAGGCAAAGTTGTATGTTAGTGCTTTTCTTTTGCTTAAGCCTCCGTAAATCAGTATTCCGAAGTCGCCTATCTCCTGTGGAATTTCATGGAAGATCACCGCGAGTGTTGTAGCGAATCCTATTTCAAGGTTAACTATGAATGTGGCGGCGATTATCATTCCATCGATAAAGTTGTGGACTCCGTCTCCAAATAGGTTCAAGTAAACAAACATGTGCGCTGGGCACTTTTCTTCGTGGCAGTGGCGCCAATAAAGGAACTTTTCTAGGGCGAAAAAAGCGATTATGCCAAGTATTACATAGTAGAAGGGCATTATCGCTGCGTTTGGGTCGGTGGTTGATTCTACGGCTTCTGGTAGCAGATGCAGGAAAGCGTCACCTAGAAGTGTGCCTGAAGCAAAGCCTATGAGAACCGTTAGAATGCGCTTTAAAGCTTTTTCTTTTAAGCCTATGAATATTATTCCTATAAACGCGATTAGGCTTACAACCGTTACGGATGACAATATTGAAATTAGGGTTAGTATGTCCATCATTTCTTGTTTCAATTTTCCTTGTTAATTAGAATATCGGTTAAAAGAGGCTAGCCTAACTCCTTAAGCATTTGGCACGTTTTGCATATTCTTTCGGTTGTTGGTTCTCCGCATTCTGTGCATTCTCTTAATCTTTCTTTTTCAGCGATTTTCTCCAGCGCTGGGCGAATCTTCTCTAGAGATTTGAATATCGTGAATTTCATTCCAGCATGTTTCTCTTCTAGCCTGTTCAGCATTACTCTCATGTCGTTTCTCAATGCTTCTTGCGCGTATGGGCATGGACGGATTTGGAAACGTATTTTTTTGATATACGCGTATAACGCTGTTTCTTTCTCTGGAATTTCGCAGAATGGCTTAACCTTTTGCACGAATTTTGGATGTTTTTCATCTGTTATTGGTTTTTCGCGTGCCATTCGCAATATGTCACCGTGAAAAATGTTCAGCAAAATCGTCTGTACCTCATCATCCAATGTGTGGGCTGTTGCAATTTTATCCGCGTTCAGCTTTCTCGCAGCCATGTTCAAGGCTTTTCTTCGTAGAACTCCGCAGTAGGAGCAAGGCGTCAACTCGCTTTTACTTTTCACTTTTTCCTCAACGATTTCGTCAAGTGTGTAGCCGTAAAGTTCTTTGAACGATACGATTTGGTGCTCTATTCCGAGTTTTGCACAGTTTTCAGCCGCTATTTTTAGGGCTTCGTCCCTATAGTCCTTTATTCCCTCATCAACTGTGACTGCCACAAGCGAAGCCTTTGGGTAATCACGTTCTATTTTCGCCAGGATATGCAGTAAGCTTGTGCTGTCTTTTCCCCCTGAAACAGCCATGACTATTTTGTCATCAAGATCAAACATTTTGTATTTTGCTATTGTTGCCCTAACCTTTTGCTCGATTGATTCCGTGAAACATTTTCTGCATAGTTTCTCTCCAGAGTATGGTCTGAAAAAGAATGCTTGTCTGCGCTTGCAGGAACTGCAGATGGCGACTGTCTCCATTTTGCCGTCACATTGTTACGTGTTTCTGGAATTACTAAAATAACCTCTTGTACAATAGTCTTTTTGAAAAGGAGAAAAGCGTTATGGCTAAGAAGCCCGAGAGGCGTTTGGAGCATCGTGAATTGATCTACGATTCGGAGAGGTGGTTTCTTTTAAAGGAGTTTAGGGGGAAGGCTATGAAAATAATGGTGGCTTTGCAAAGTTTCCATTTAAACTCCATTGTGCATGGAAGCGTCGCAAGGGGCGATGTAAGCGAGAAAAGCGACGTAGACGTTTTCATATCGTATCCGCCCTCTTCTTTCATGGTTGAAACTGTCCTTGAAAGGGCTGGAATACGGTTTAATAGGCGATTAGTTGTTCAAGCGACACCGACATACGCTATGAAAGCCTACATTGAAATAGATCAGAACACGAGTGTTTCATTTCCATTAATGAAGATGCGTAAAATTGAGAGGGAATTTTACAAATTTGGTGGTGAAGCTACACTTGAGGATTTAAGGGCTAATTTGCGTGTTGCCGGTGTGAATAAAAGGCTTATGCTCATAGAGCCCACGGAAAGAGGGCACATTGAAAGTTCCATTGTTGGGCGCGAAGATTATGTTGCTAAACTTTTGGGGATATCCATTGAGACAGTTTTAGACCGTGTTCACGCTCTTCTCCGAAGAAATGATGTTGGGAGAACCGGAGTTTTTATAGAAAAGGAGCTTGAGAGTGGCGAAACATTTGAAATGGCATTGAAAAGGCTTGCCGAGCAGAATCCTGCTGTTCGTAGACGCTTGATGATGTTTGGTTAGTTTGGCATTGGAAAGCGTAGCAGCGCGGCTACTCCGCCTAGAGCCACAAGTTTTGCGCCGGCTTCGTGCTCTGTACTTATGACAATTATGTTTCCACCTTTCTGCTCAACATTTTTCATCAAATATTCCATGCGTAGACGCGCCTCATCCGTGGCTTCTCGCAGTATAGTATCCGCCAAAATGAGCTTTTCAACAGCGCCAAACTCCACGGCCTCTTCAACTTCAGCGACTCCATAACTCACTGTTCGCTCACCCTTGCCGAGTCTCTTCAGGATTTCTTCAACGACCTCCGCTTCTTCGGCGATGCGTTGTTGCATCATGGTTTTTTGCAGTATCCCTGAACGTAGAGTCTCGTATATTCCGGCGACGCCGCTGTTGTTTACGCTTTTCACGTCTACAACATGCTTGGCGATTTCAACGTCCTCCGCTTCCAAGAATTTTGCAAAGTTGTTTTTTACAAAGCCTACGCCTATAATTGCTATTGGCGCTTGTGTTGGCATCCAAACTTGTCTGAGGCTTTCCAGCGCCTTCTCAAAATATTCTTTTGTTGCTTCTACTCGTTTTTCTGCCTCAAGTTTTCCTGGAAGCTTGATGTTTTCTTCAATTTTTACTTCTACGCTGTATTGAGTTGTGGTAGCGATGGCGTAGCCCTCATCGTCTATGGCAACAATTATTATGGGTTTTTCAGATGTTTTACTTGCTCTTTCTAACCGTTCAATTTGATGTTTAGCCCACTCTCTTTTTACGATGGTTATCGGCGTGTTTAAGGTTATGTTTAACGTGTGATGTGCGCCAGTTGGAACTATTTCTGGCGCTTCGCATATGGTTCCATGAATCCGCAGCCTGCCCAAGAGCTTGTCCCAAGTGACATCTTCAACTTTCACGCCTAGAAAAACTGATACGCGTTCTCCACGTTTCGGTCTTGCATACTTCTCGTCGGGCTTTATCTCTCTTGAAGTGTAGGCGTAAACCTCATCGTTCTTATAAATTATGTTGTATAGGTGCCAAAAATCGTCGAGGTTTTCTGGGATAACCTTAACAAATCCCTTTTTTAGGTTCATCTCTAAGATTTTCAAGTTTTCTATCCTCTTTTGTGTGCTTTTGTGAAATAGACATGGTCACAGTTATAAGTGTTAGATATGCTCTTTAAAAAGTGTTAAAAGAAGCTTTTATTCACTATTCATTTTGAAGGGAACAGGTCATGAAAGTTAACTTTTGGCTTTTGGATGTGAACTATGAAGTTAAGGATGGCGTGCCCGAAGTTTGGCTTTGGGGCATTAGCGATTCTGGAAAGCGTGTGCTCATTATTGACAGGAATTTTGTAGGTTACTTTTACGTCGTGCTTGAGGAGAACGCCGACTCGAAAGTTATTATGAAGGAAATTGAAAAGCGTCGTTATTCTTCAATTGCCAAGGTTGAAGCTGCTGAGCGGAGGTTTTTCGGCAAACCCGTGAAAGCCTTGAAGGTTTACTGTTCAAATCCGGATGTTATACCCAAGTATGCTAAAGATTTTCGAAAGCTCGAAGGGGTAAAAGATTGCCTCGAAGATGATATTCGATATTCGATGCGCTACCTAATTGACAACGGTGTTGTTCCGTGCGGTTGGCACGAGGTAGAAGCTGTCGAAGAAAACGATTTAAAAGTCCAAGTTGATAAGGTTTATTCAGCTGAAGCTGCGCCGAAGTTTTTTGAGAAAGCTGAAGTTCCAAAGCTGAAAATTTTGGGTTTTTCAACAATATGCTACAGCCGTGAGGGTTCACCAAAACCAGACAGAAATCCAGTAATCATGATTTCCGCTGCGACAAACACGGGTGAAGAAACACAGTTTCTCGCTGGCAAAGATAAAAACGATAAACCAGTACTAGAAGCCTTCATAAACTATGTTCAAAAATTTGACCCAGACATAATTGTTGGCTACGGCACAAACGGAATTGAGTGGCCATACCTTAACGAACGTTGTAAGAGGCTCGGTTTGAAACTTCACGTTGATAGGGTTGGAACAGAGCCTCACACGAGCGTTTATGGCCACGTTTCGATAACTGGTAGGACTAACATCGACATTTTTGATTTTGCAGACGAGTTTCCAGAGGTTAAGGTTAAGGCGTTGGCGAATCTGGCTGATTACTTAGGAGTTATGAAAATTGAGAGTCGCACTTTAATCGAGGATGTTGAATTTGCGGATTACTGGGACAACGAGGCTAAATGTGAAGTTTTGAAGAAATTCTCAATGGAAAACACTCGTTGTATAATGGGAATAGCCAACGCAATTTTAGACTTCGCCATGCAACTTTCAAGCCTTGTTGGTTTGCCGCTTGACCATGTTGGAACAGCAGCTGTAGGCTTTAGGGTTGAATGGTTCCTTATTAAACACGCACAAAAAATAGGCGAGCTTGTGCCGAAGAGGGTTGAGCAACCATATCGTCCATACGCCGGCGCAATTGTGCTAAAACCAGAATCGGGCTTACATGAGAACATTGCAGTTTTAGACTTTAAGAGCATGTACCCAAACCTGATGATAGCCTACAATCTTTCGCCAGACACTTACGTTTCTCCAAAAGAGCCAACGCCATCCTGCGGGGTTTATGAAGCCCCAGAAGTTAAGCATAGATTCCGTAAGGAGCCTCCAGGCTTTTACAAGGATGTGCTTTCCCATCTTATCCGTGTTCGGGACGAGATACGCACTAAAATGAAAATTGCCAGCCCAGAAAGCGTTGAGTATCGTGTTTTGGATGCACGTCAGAAAGCAGTGAAAGTCATAACTAATGCTTCTTATGGTTATGCTGGTTGGATTGGTGCAAGGTGGTACATTAAGCCTGTTGCTGAAGCTGCAACTGCTTGGGGTAGGCACACTATTCTTAGAGCTATTGAAATCGCTAATAAACTCGGCTTGAAGGTTGTTTATGGGGATACTGACAGCATTTTTGTGCGGCACGAGAGTGATAAAATAGAGAGGTTCGCGAAGGCTATTGAGAAGGAGATGGAGCTTGAAATTAAGCCGGACAAGGTTTACGTGCGAATTTTCTTCACTGAAGCTAAGAAGCGTTATGCTGGGCTTTTGTCAGATGGAAGCCTCGACATTGTTGGTTTGGAAGTTATCCGCGGAGACTGGGCTGCAATAGCCAAAAAAGTGCAAGAAAAAGTTTTAGAGATAATCCTAAAAGAGCAGTCTCCCAAAAAGGCTGCAAACTTTGTTCGCCAGTACATTTATGAGCTTAGGCAGAGGCGTGTGCCCTACCGCGATTTAATAATTTGGAAGACCCTGACAAAGCCTGTTGAGGAGTATGAGGTTAAGGCTTCGCATGTTGAAGCTGCAAAGATGCTTATGGAAAAAGGTTGGAAACTAACAGTAGGCGACAAGGTTGGCTATGTGGCTGTTGCTGGCGCTGGACGACTGTATGAGCGAGTTAAGCCCTACATGTTTGCCACATACGACGAAATCGACTTGGAATATTACGTTTCAAAACAGATTGTTCCAGCTGCGGCTAGGGTTCTTGAAAGTTTTGGAATAACAGAAGAGCAGCTTCTCACTTTTAAGACTGAAGAAAAGGAGCGTGAAACACGAAAACTCACAGACTTTTTTGGAAGCTAGGTTTCAGAGATTTCCGCGAATGTTAGTAGTTGAACGTTCAGTGGTGGTTTAACGGCTTCTGATATTCTTGAGGCGACTATGTTTTTTATTCCTTTTTCGCTTGCTAAGTCGACGATTCTCTGCGTTATTATGCCATCGAAAACAATTGTGTTAACGCCTTCTGCTTGTTGGAGTTTTTCTGCGAGTTGGCTTACTGGCAAGCGTTCTAACTGTTCAAGTTTTTCATTTAGCAGTACAGCTTCCAACGTGCCTTCTAAACCCTTGATTATTTGGGCTATGCCGCTTGGGACTTCCACCTTTGGCTTTTCGCGCCTAGGTTTTGACAACTCTTCAACGGGAACTTTCGCCTCTAGCGCCTCAAATATTTCTTTGCAGTTCAACTCTTCGACTTCTTTTCCTCTTGGCGCCCTAGCAACATATTTTATGTCTGTCACTTGCAACAGTTCTTTCAGGATTAAGTCTCCGCCTCTGTCGCCGTCAAGAAAAGCCGTCATCTCCTTTTCTTTTGAAAGTCGCTTTACTGTTTCCGGAACCTTCGCGCCTTCCATGGCGATTACATTGAGCATTCCGCAGCGCATCAGGTTTATTACGTCTGCTCTTCCCTCAACCAAAATTATTTCTTTTGAGCTAGCTACTTCTGGTCCTGCCGAAAGCTCTTCTGGTCCGTACTTTTCCACTTTTGCAACTTTCAGGGTTTCAGCCAACTCTTTGAAAACCTCGTCAACTGAGGGCATCGCCTCTATTGTCCATTTGTGGAGAATCTCCTTTGCTCTGTCAATTATCATTTTTCTTCTTGCTTCTCTGACGTCTTCTATTTTTTCCAAGGTTACTTTTGCGGCGCATGGTCCAACGCGGTTTATGCTTTCTATGCTTGCTGCAAGTAGGGCTGTTGAAACTCTGTCTAAGCTTGTCGGTATCGTGATTGTACCAGTTGTTCTATCGTTTTTTGAGTGTAATTCAATTTCTATTCTTCCAATTCTTCCAGACTTTTGCAATTCTCTTAAATCAAGTTCTGGTCCGAAAAGCCCTTCTGTTTGTCCGAAGACCGCGCCTATGACGTCTGGCTTTTCAACAACTCCTTCTATTTCAAACTTGGCGTGTATGACATACTTTATGGTAAACGTTTGTGATGAACCCGTAAGCGTCACCTCCAACTGGTTAGACTTGTTAAGCTTTAACTGTGTTATGGGAGAATCGAACTCTCACTTCACAGATTAGTTAACTCTACTATATATTACATTTACGATTTATGAATTACAAATCTTGCTTTTTAAGGTTTCCATGTAAGCGGCTAATCCCTCAACATCCTTCACTTCTTTACCCACCAAGCCTAGAAGCGAACTCCAAAAAGTCATGTTCATTTTTATTCCAGCTTTTTCTACGTGTTGCTTAAGGTTTTTAGTCAACTCCTTTCCTCGCCTATCAAAATCCAGCAGCAAAATGACCTCTTTTGCGCCTGTTCTTTCTATTTCAGAAGCCAGCTCCAGAAGGGATTTGCCTCCAGTCTTTGCGGTTATTATTTTTCCTTCCACTGCTAGAGCTTTTAGGGCTGCGATATCTTTTTTTCCTTCAACGATTATAGGCTTGCCCTTTGCCGCCTCTTCATTTATGCACTCCAGAATTTGCAGGATTTTTTCCTCTTTTTCTTTTAGGTGTGTGGACAATACCTCTACCTTGTTACCTGAGCTTTTTTGACGGTTTCCAGGCATTCTTTTGCTTCTTTGTCTTTTTCAAAATATTTCCTTACCGGCTCAAGAATTTTTGCGAGTTCTACGGCAACAGCGTTTTTTAGGTCTTGCGGATGAAGGGAGCCACTTCTGTAAGATTTCTCAATTTCTTCGTAGCTTTCAAAATTCACTGGACCGCCGAACTTCGCTGGTCTTTCTACGTGAAATGTTTTGCTTTCGTGGAATATCACGTATTTGACTATTTCAAGCACGGGGTTCATTTCCACAACCTTTTCTGGGCACCATGCCTTCCGCATTTTTTCTTTTATCTGTTCCTCTGTGTCGTGGATGAAAATTGCTGTCCAAGGTTTTGACTTGCTCATTTTGCTTGCAATTACCTGTTCCAGTTTATCTTCCGTTTTTAGTTTGACTGGTTCAGCTATTCCCATCAGCAAGTGATGGTGAACGGCTACTGGTTTTTTCCAACCCATTTTCGGGAAGATTTCCCTCGCTAAAACGTGGGCTTTTCTTTGGTCCATTCCGCCGTGCGGTATGTCTGCGCCTATCTCTTTTATGTCAACTGCTTGCATTGGCGGGTAGAAGTACTGTGATAAATCGAGCTTTTCAGATTCGCTTCTTCCCATTATCGTCATGCATCTTAAGCTTCTCGCAATTGTCATGTGCTTAGAGAATTTGATGACATTTCTCCAGTACTCAAGGTTTTTGCTGTATAGCTCTGAGCCTAGCACAACTTTCACTCCTGGGCAGAAGAATTTGAAGGCTTTTTCGTAATATTTTGCCGCTTTGAGAATCTTGTCCCAGTCTCCCTCGAACTTGTCGTTGATGAAGCTGTGCCAATCAGCCATGTAAGCCTGGCATCTCACTCCCGCCTTGATAAGGTCGTTTATTTTAAATCCGGAGATGACAAGGTTTCCAAGATGTAGCAAGCCTGAAATCTCAAAGCCTATGTAGTGTCCAGGATGCTCGTTCGTTTCCAAAAGTTCCCTTAACTCTTCTTCCACAAGGATTTCTTCTGTTGGGAACTTTTTGATTAAGTCAATCTTCGTTTCTATATCCAAACAGTATCAAGCCTTCTACATTTTATGCAAAGGTGAAACTTAAAAGTTGTTTCGCGGGCGCTTGTTTCCCACGGTACCTATCACTTAACTTCATCGTGGAGCTTAGCGCTCCTCTTGGGTAAGCTCTCTCCGGCATGGGATGGTTTGCGCCCGCGCCCACCGTGTCCCATGCTTGGGTAAACCCGCCTTCATCCGCTTTTGCTTCTGTTGAGTCCGTCTGCATGGATTTTCCGGTGGGATTTTTAGCTCTTTTTGCGTCATCGCTAAGACAATGATGTCATCTTCGGAAATTAAATGTTGCTGTTCCGCCTATCCTAGGCTACACTACGTTTAACTAGCTCCCTCTATAGATTTTGGTTTATGAAACGCTGATAGATGTGAGGCTTTCAGGCTTTTGCTTTGATTAACATTTCAAGGTCTATTTCGAATGCTGCTGTTGGGTTTTCAATTTCAAAGTTGTTTAAGACCTCTGGGTGGATTTCGCCCAAAATGCCTAGTTTCTTGCCTTTTATATGGATGGCTGCTGTTCTTCCCTCCAAGAAGCTTGGGTGTTTTGCCTCTGTAATCTGCCATTTTTTCAAGCCCATGTTTGCGAGCAACGTCTCTGTAAATGATTTTATTTCCGTGAAGTTGGCTATTGAGTGAGATGAAACTGCTGCCAAGTGCAGCCTTCGTTCACACATTGTCTCTAATCGCGGGTTTATTTTTACCACATCTGAAACTTCAAACAGCCTCTGCGGGAAGCTTTCATGCTTGTTATCAGCAAGGTTTTTCATAAGTCCTGGCAGTAGCCACTGGCGCATTATTGAATATTCAGCTGAAACTGGATTTGCAAGTTTCACAGGCTTTTCCTCTTTTAGGCGCATAAGCCTACAGTGAAGGCGCTCATTTGTCAGTGTGAAGTTCATCATTTCCAAAAAGCACAAGCCAACCATGATTTGCCGTGCAACGTTCGCCAGCGCATGTGCCGGATGTGGTTTCCCAACTGTTACGGCGGCGGGTATTGTTGGCTTAAGCCTATAATAGCCATAGCCAATGGCAACTTCCTCAACCAAATCAACTTCGTGAAGCACGTCAACCCTATAGGGCGGTATTGCCACGTCCAAAACTCCAGTTTCAGCTTTAGCCGCGTCTAATCTGCACTTCTGCAAGCATTTTTTTGCCTCTTTTTCTGAAAGCTTCAACCCAAGCAGTCTATTCGCATATTCAACCCTTAAACGCATCTTTTCTGGTTCAAGATTCGGTGAAATCATTCCGCCTTCAGCGTTTTCAATGTTAACCTTTTCTATTTTTCCGCCCATATCAGCCAAAGCCGCCACAATGATGTTTAAGCTCTTTTCAACAGCCTCGAAGCTTATGCCAGTAACGTCCAGGAAAAGGTTTCTTGTTTCAGCACTGACTCTTGTCAACTCTCCGTTTATAATTGGCGGCATGGAAAGAACGTTACGTTGGCTGTCGATGAGCAGCGGATACTGTGGCGCCCAATCTATAAGGTGCCTGTAGGCTATGCCCTTCTCATGCTTCTCTAGGATTTCCCTCAAACTCATCTCTTCAGTCTTGCCCAAAGGAACAAATTTGACGTTTTCTGGCGCCACAGCCGTGTAAGTGAAAGGCGGCTTAACAACGTCCAAATTATGAATTCCAATAGACACCTTTTTTCGGTCTCTCCCAAGCCCCCAATGTAAATCCTCCTGCATCTCCATAAGCTCGACAACAGCCTCTTCGTCAAGTTTTATGTCGTGAACCACCGCGGCAAGCATGTATGGTCTCACTTCAGCAACAGCCTCATCAATTATCAATGTTGTTCTGGGTTCTTCAGCCTTGTATTTTGGCAGCCCAGTTTCAATATCCAAGAAGCCTTTTAAGGCTCTAGCCACGCCTGCATAACTGCAAAAATCAATGCGGTTTGGGTTATACTCAACCTTAACGTAGTCTTCACTTGTCTCTTCTATGTCAAAGCCTATCCATGGAAGCCAATCAACCAGTTCTCTAACCGTTACCTTCCTATCCATGAATTTAGTGAATCTCTCCACGTTTAGTGTGATTACAGGCATATTGGCGTCCTCCTAATCCAGTCTAGGCTGTTTCCATAAAGCATGCGAATATCATCCAAGCCAAGCTCAATCATAGCTAAGCGTTCAAGTCCCCCTCCCCAAGCGAGAACTGGATACTTGATTCCCATCGGCGCTAAAACCTCTGGTCTGAACATGCCCATCCCGCAGAGCTCAATCCAGCGTCTAAGTTTCGGATGATAAACCATGGCTTGGGCTGACGGTTCAGTATATGGGAAATAGCATGACCAAAACTTCACCCTCTTAAGCCCAAACTTTGAGTAGAACGTCTTAAGCGTGCCCATCAAATCGCGCAACGTCACGTTTTTGTCGAGCACTATTCCCTCTATTTGATGAAACTCTGGAATGTTCTTGTATGTCACCTGCTCGTTCCTGTAAACTCTATCAACAGAAAAAACTTTTATCGGCGGCTTTTTGTGCTGGGAAAGATACTTTATTGTTTCAGCAGTCGTGTGCGTCCTCAAAACAAGCCTCCCCGCTTCTTCACGGCTCCACTTGTAACCCCAACCCTTAGAACCAGTCACCCAACCATCTTCATGCACCTTAGCAACGGCATCCACAACAGCCCTTGAGGGCAGCCTACCAGCGCTGGGATTAGCCAAATAAAACGTGTCCATCATTTCTCTCGCTGGGTGATCTTGAGGCTGAAAGAGCGCGTCAAAATTCCAAAATGCAGTTTCAATGAGCGGTCCACGAATTTCGGTGAAACCCATCTGCAAGAAGATTTCGCGGGAACGCTGGATAATCTGCTGTAACGGGTGAACCTTACCAGGATAAACTGTGGGTCCAGGCGCTGTCACGTCGAACTTTCTCAGTCTGGTTTGGCGCCACTTTCCAGTTATTATCAGTTCTGGCGTAAGCCGTGTAACTTCCTCGGCGGCTTTCACGCCTTTCTCAATGAGTTTACGCCCTTCTTTGGTGAGTTCAAATATATAAAACGTCTTTTCCTTCGTTTCTATGAGCTTGCGCCTTTTTAGAATCATAACCGCTTCTCTTAGGCTTTCATCAAGCTCCTCCACAGTTATTTTACCTTTCTCTGCAACGAGCTCCAATACCTTTTCGTCGCTGCCCTTCGGCGGCTTCTCAGCTAACGCATTTTCTGTTAACTTTAACGTACTCTTTTCCTTGTTTAATGTAGCCCACTTCTTTTTTATAAGCCACCCCAAAGCCAGCGGAATTGCATCAGCAGAAATTCCAGCTTTTTTCGAAATTTGCGCTATTTTTGCTTCTTCACCCAAACTGTAAAGCGCGTCCAACATTCTGCGTTCTGGGAGTCCCTCACGGGAGTATGCTAGTCCCTCGCTAGTGAGCGTTGCAATAGTTCTTTTTGCCTCTTCGATTTTTACGAGTTTATCTTTCTGCAGTGTTAGAGCCGCCCGCATGATAGCAGCATCTGGTAAGCCGCTTTCTTTGGCTATTTGTTCAAGCGAAGCTTTCCCTTGGAGTTTCTCCAGTGCTAAGAGCGCTTTTTGTTCGTTTTCTCTCAGTTCAAGCATGATTTTTCCCTTCATTAGCGTCGGCGTTTGGGCTTTTGTATTCTAATTGTTTCAGTTTTAATAAAAGTATGCTGTGCAAAGCTGTGTTTATTTCAGAGAAAGTCTTCTTGTTTATGTAAATTGGCGGGACATCACTTCACCTGCAGCGAGTTAAAAGGAATCGCGAAACAATATTTATGGCTTATTCCCCTCTGTGTATTTCACACAAAACTTAATACGTTTTCTAGGAATTGTATAAGAAGCTAAACTTGGGCGGCGCAAGGATTTGGTTGACGAAGATAAAAACGAAATGATAGTCACACCATGGGAAGTTAGGGGCAAAGTTGACTATGAACGCCTAATACGCGAGTTTGGGACTCAACCCCTAACAGTTGAGCTGCTACAGAAAATAGCAAAATACACTGGTGAGCTTCATCTTCAGCTTAAAAGAAGGCTCTTCTTTTCACACCGTGACCTAGACGCCGTTTTAGAACTTTACGAAAAAGGGAAAAAGTTCGTCCTATACACTGGAAGAGGGCCATCTGGACCAGTACACATTGGACATCTTGTCCCATGGATTTTCACAAAATATCTTCAAGAAAAGTTCGACACAAGGCTTTACTTCCAGATGACCGATGATGAAAAATTCGTTGTTGACGGCGAGCTTAACCTAAAAGAAACCAAGAGATTCGCCTATGAAAACGCTTTAGATTTAATTGCCTTAGGCTTCAAGCCGGAAAACACATTCATTATCTACGACGTTCAAGACATTGACCTGCTCTATGACATAGCCTTAGAAGTTGCAAAACGCGTGACGTATTCAACGGCAAAAGCCACATTTGGTTTTCAAGAAAGCACAAACATAGGCTGGGTTTTCTGGCCAGCAATACAAGCTGTCCCATGCTTTATCCACGCGAAGCTAACAGGCGAAAATGTTCCAGCGCTCATTCCGGCAGCCATAGACCAAGACCCGTATTGGCGCATAACACGCGACGTAGCTCCAAAGCTTGGCTACTATAAGCCAGCCCAGATTCACTGTCGCTTCTTGCCTGGTTTAGGTGTCGGCGGAAAAATGAGCGCCTCTGAACCTGAGACGTCAATTTTCACAATTGACCCTCCAGATGCTGTTAAGCGTAAAATTTGGAACGCGTTCACTGGTGGAAAGGCAACTGTTGAGGAGCAGAGGAAACTTGGAGGCGACCCAAACATATGCACTGTTTTCCAGTACTTCTTCTTCCTTTTTGAGGAGGATGATAAAAGGCTCGTTGAAAGAGAACGAAAATGCAGAAACGGCGAAATTCTATGTGGCGAGTGTAAAACAGAGCTAGCTGAAAGGGTTAACAAGTTTCTGGCTGAACATCGAAGGAAACGGGAAAAAGCAAAAAACGTAATTGAAAAGTTTCACATTAAACGTTAGAAAGGAGCTGAACGCGTATGAAAGAAAAAGAGGTTGTTGACGTAAGTCCTTCAAATGCTTTAAGACTACTTCACCCAATGCACACAGTGCTGGTTTCATGCATCGGCAAAGGTGAAAAACCAAACATAATTACCGTGGCATGGGCTATGCCCACATCTGTTAACCCGCCATTAGTCGCCATAAGCATCGCTCCTCGTAGATATTCACACAGCCTCATCGAAGAGACAAAGGAGTTCATCGTAAATATCCCAACAATCGAAATACTCGATGAAACTTTTCTATGCGGCGCAGTGAGCGGGAGAAACCACGACAAGTTCAGAGAAGCCCATTTAACGCCTTTGCCCGCAAGAAAAGTTAAGCCTCCAATAATAAGGGAGTGCGTAGCCCACTTGGAATGTAGACTCAAAAATCAGTTTACAACAGGTGACCACACAATTTTCGTCGGCGAAATAGTTGAAGCCTACGCAGACAGGGAAACATTTAGCGGCGTATACAACCTAGAAAAGGCGAAGATGATTTTTCACTTAGGCGGAAACGAATTTGCAACCCTAGAGCCAAATGTGCTTAAACCAAAAGCCTAGAACTGATAGCTTTCGCCTGGTTTAAACAACAACCTTACTTTAGAAGCCTTCTCGTTCACGAACCTTGCAAATTCATCTGTTGACTGCGCCAAGACTGGAAACGTCTTATAGTGCATTGGGTAACCGCCTTTGGCTTGATAAGTCTGATAGCTTCAGCAGCTTCCAACGCGCCCATCGTGTAGTAGCTGTCAATAGGGATTAAATGCGCGCGCTGGCTTGTAAAGCTCCCCGCTGATTTTCATATCGCCGAAAATTCCTGTGTCTTCCGCGTAGTAAACTCCTGTTGGCGCTCCCCTTGGAAGCAGTATGGAACGCTTGGACAACGTGCGCGCGCAAATCCAAACTGTTCGCACCTCGCACTAAACACTTTTAAAAGGTATGATATACTTTAGCGTTAATAAAAGTAAGTGTGGTTTGGATGCGTCAATACGATGATGAGGAATTAGAAAAGTTTAGGCATAGTGGCAAAATTCTGCGGGAAACAAGGGAAATAATGCGAAGCTTTGTTCGTGAAGAAATGCCAATAATGGAAGTTTGCGAAAAAGCAGAAAAAACCATAAGAGAGAAAGGTGGAAAACCCGCATTCCCATGCAACGTGTCAATAAACGAAATCGCAGCACACTACACTTCGCCGCCAAACGACAAAAGAAAGGTTCCCAAAAACGCGATAGTAAAAATAGACATAGGCGCACACGTTGACGGCTACGTCACAGACACGGCGGTCACCGTATGCTTTAACCCAGAATACCGAAGTCTTGTGGAGGCAGCAGAGCAAGCCCTAAAAGAAGCGATAGAGAGCATACGCCCAGAAATTTCAACATCAAAGATAGGTGCAACCATTGAAAAGGCAATAAAATCAAGAGGTTTTAAGCCTATTTCAAATTTAACTGGGCATCAGGTTGGGCGCTATCTTGTGCATGCTGGCACTTCTATACCGAACGTTTCACAATTATCTTTTGCAAAGATTAAGTTGGGAGGCGTTTACGCGATTGAGCCCTTCGTAACCTTTTCAGATGCTGCTGGGAGGGTTGAAAATGGAGAAGAGGTCACAATATTCCGCTTTGTCAAACCTAGACCTTTAAAAAACCCTTACGCGAAGCAGCTCCTAAAGTATATAGATGAAAATTTTAGAACTTTGCCCTTCACGGAGCGTTGGTTGCAGAAGGTTATTCCAAAAGAGCGTTATTCCGAGGCTTTTAAAGAGCTTCTATCTTCAAGGGTGCTTATGGGTTATCCCATATTTGTTGAAGCCAGCAGAAAACCAGTTGCCCAAGCTGAACACACAGTTTTAGTTATGGAAGACGGAGCAGTAGTCCTAACCTAGAAAGAGTACCATTCCTTCTCCTTCTCTTTAACTTCCCTGTAAATTGCTGTTATCAGCATTTTGTCACTGCATTTTTGGCAAGGCTCAACTTCCTTAAATATGTAGTCGCCGCGTTGAAATTCGCGTACGCTCTTGAAGCCGCACTTCTTACACTCAATGATTGTCGTTATAGAGGGAGTCACAATCTTCAAACGCAATATTCGCCTCCTCGTCTGCAGCAGCACGTAGGTGGATAAGGCTACGCCTATAAAGCCTATTAAGAACAAGTACCCAGCAGCTACATCATCATGACCGAAGGCTTGCAAAGCCAAAACAAGCGCTGTTAACGACAAGATTAAAGTTACAAAAATTATCATCAGCACGAATGAGGAGATTTTCGTCGTCTGAGATGACGCTTTACTCATTGTTTTCCCTCACTGACCAATCCCAATTGTGTTGCCAACCCCTGCAATTATAACTTTGTCTCCTTCCTTCGTCTTCTCTAGAATAACCTGTTTTACGCGCTCTATAGCTTTGTCAGCAGCATCAAAAATTTCCTTGCGCATGGGCGAAACAGCGTCTCCAATGTCTTCCTTTATTATAACAGCGTTTATTGGTATGCGATGTTTCAAAATGGACTCTTCAATCTTGAACTGGTCAACTCCAGGTCCGCCTATGGCTGCGCCTACGCCCTCAGCAACTTCACCGACATCTTCTCCTTCCAACTTCATGGCAGCGTCAATCATTATTATTGTTGCAATTTTTCCCTCATTCTCCTCAATGATCGTCTTTATTGCGTCGCCTATTTTGCCAACGTTTCCGCCTGGTCCTTCAGCCTTAACTACGAATGCCGTACGTCCTTCTATTGGGACGGATGCGGCAATGCAGTCTTTAGGTATTTTCCTTGTTTCATATCCACGCATGAGCTTTGCTGCGACTAATGCGCCAGCCCCGTCGCCTATTGGTTGTCCGTATGCGAACGCCTTTAATGCACTTGCGTAGGCTTCTGCCTCACGCATGACTAGGGGCAGTATCATTTGAAGCTGCATTATTATGTATAGGCTCAGTGTTTTCTTGCCTAGAAGGTAATAATGCCTTATAACCTTGTAAATGTAGTTTAAAGCCATTGCCGCTTCGAGGGTGTTCTCCAAATTGTTAGTTTGGGTTTCGTCTGCTGACGGCGCCATAAGCTTAACTTCATCCTTTAAACGTGCGTCTCTCACATCAAGTATATGTTCAAGTTTCCAAACAACCCCTGCCGGGTCGAGGCTTTGAGGCGATATGGTGAAATATTCAAGGAATCTGTCAACTCTTGTTGTTGGGTCTAACTGAGGTTTTCCAATTTCCCTAATCGTTTCTATGGCTATTTTTCTCCCCTCATCCTTTATGTATTTAAGCTTGAAAAGGGAGCCCTCAACTTCCCTCAGCATGACGTACATTTGGATTCTCTGTCCGTAAAAAATGAAGACTATGAATACGATGTAGAAGAGCATGTTTAAAATCTGTTGAATGTCAATTTGCGTCAGTATCATATCCAACAGTGTAACCGCTTCAAACACCACTATCAGCTCTTTCCGAGAAACTACCAAACGCTTGGTTATAAATTTTAGGATATTCCAAGTGAGATACGCCCCACAGTTTAGATGTAATGTAAATTCTTAAGTATCATGTTCGCACTTGCTAAGATAAGCATCGCAGCGAACACTAAGCTTAAGTTTCTACTTGAAAGCTTTCTGCTCGTATAAGCTCCAACTTGGGCGCCTATTACCGATCCGATTCCAAGATAAACCGCGTACATAACGTCCACATTTCCTTGCTGTATGTGGTTTGCAACCCCAGAAATCGAAGTGAAAATCATGATAAACATTGATGTAGGTATCGAGAAATGAATTGGAAAATCAAGTGCGTAACACATAACTGGCACAAGAACTATTCCTCCGCCTATACCCAACAGTCCAGAAGCCACTCCTCCAAAAAAGCCTAGAAACAAACCAGAAAGCATTTTCCTACAGTCTCTGAGAATCGATCTTTCAAAGGCAGCGTCAACAACGCCGCAGCCCCTAACAGATTTTGTGGACAGCGCCTTGTAAGCCATCTGAATTGCAACGAGAATTAGGAAAACGCCGAAGATAACGCCAAGCCACGTTTTCACTGCTGGAAAAGCCGTAATAGCTGCACCGACATAGCCTCCAGGGGCAGTGGCGCAAGCTAAAACCAATCCAGCCTTAACGTAAACACGTTTTTGCCTCAGGTAATTTGCCGATGAGGCTATGGATGTGATGATTATTGTAGCCAAACTTGTGCCCACAGCTGCTACGGGCTCAAAACCATAAAAAAGCGTTAACAACGGTACAATAAATATTCCCCCTCCAACACCAGTCAAAGCCGCAGCTATACTTATCAGGAAGCCGAATAGTGGAAGCAACCATTCTAACACGCTGAGAGCACCCGAAACTTCTAAAGTCCGCACCTAAAGAAGAAATGCAATGCACCTAACTGTAATTTAAACATATCATTCCAAGTCAAAATCGAGGAGAGGGGCTGCCAGCTTTCCCGGGTTCGCGTGGCCGAAGACCACACTACAACCGGGAACGGAGCGCGGTTTAACTTCCGAGTTGCCGGTAGGAGGCTATTATCTGCTGGAGGATGGACATTTTTTCGGGGTTGGTAAAGCCGACAACTTTAGCGTATGTAGCTATACTCTCTCTATCAAGTATTTTCAATCTCCAACTATCCATAGTTGCTCTTCTTTTACCTTTTCCTACATCTAAATATATTCTTGACTTAATCTCGAGATTTCTTAACATCTGCTGAACAGTATTTAATAGACGCTTATCTGAATTCGCAACGTCCACCGCTCTGACATGTGGTTCACCAGGCGCATGATGACCCTTTCTATGTCTATATCGGTAGAAGCGGGGATCACCTTCCCCATTAAAGAATCCCCTAAGATACTTTGCCTGCTCTTCCAAAGACCAATTCAGCAATTCCTCGTATGCATCCTCCATTTGCAGATGCCTCCCACTTTCGGAATGGGATCGGGTGGGTCCCGCGCCCTTTGGCCGGCAAACCCCAGAATACACGTTAAGGCTTTGCTCATTAACTTTTCGCTTCTTTGGTGGTGTTTAGTTTTTCTCCTTTAAGTAGTGTTTCCCATATTCCGAATCCGCCGACTGTTTCTGGGCGTTCAACTGGGTTGTACCATTGTTTTTTTGTGCCTATTTTTGCCCGCATTTTCCATCCGAATGTTTTTGGTTCTTTCTCTATTATTTCTAAAATTTTGTCTATTTTTTGTGTTATCTCTTCCCTTTCCTCTGTTCTTATTTGTTTTGGGTCTATGTTTGCTTCTTGGCCGAGTTTGTCTATTTCTGTTAGGAATATTTTGATTTTTTTGAGATTTGTTGTGGCTGTGTACCAGAATCCCCAGTCCTGCGCTAGCAATTTTGCTATGTACGAGGCGTCTATGCTTTCTTTTTCTGTTTTTTGGCTTATATCGTGGGATTTTAGTAGTAGTAGGCAGTCTTTTAGATCCTTTGCGCTGAAGGCTTCCCACATCTGCACCTTTTCCAGAAGCATGTCCGTCACCGTTACTGTTGGATAATCGAGTTCAAGTCTCCCCTTGAAGTCTATTGGGTGGTTCGCTACCAAGAGTTTGTCGAAGAAGACGTCAACGTAGAACCAGCCTTTCGGGTGAAAGTAAATTTGCCTTTCTGACGCTGCCGTGGAAAGCGTCGCCCTTCTTTTTGCATAGCCTAGCTTATCGAATAACTCTTTCACTTTGTCTCTGTGGTTGCGGTATGCGACGAGGTCTATGTCACTGTATTCTTGTCCCTCAATGGCGCCTGTTCCCATCCTCCCAAGCTTTTGCGCAAAATCCTTATGCTCTTGGCAGTGAATAAAGATGCTTAATCCGCCGAGTATTCTTAACGTTATGCCTTCCAGCTTGGCTTTTTCAACAATTTCCTGAGATTCACGCATGAAAATTTCTGTTGGAACTATCCCTTTCCATTCTTCTGGTAGTTCGCGTTTAATTTCTCTGTCGAGAAGCCAAGCCATGGCTTGCTTCGCCCTGTTTAACCCTCTATTCTTTGAAGTCTAGAGATTTTGTTGCCCCTAAACTCTATCAGGAAAGCCCTCAAGATTCCTTCTGCGTATTCGCTTCCAGGGTTTACGCAGTAGGTCTTTCCAATTTTCATTGAGCCCGCTGCCTCGTGGATGTGTCCATGAAGCCCTAGAAACGGCTGGTATTTTTCAATCATTTTTCTGACGGCTTTTGAGCCTACCGGAACCATTATGACGCTTCCGCCCTGGATTATTGGGTTTAGGTCTTTGTCTAGGAGTGGCGCCTCGTCTAGTTTTGATTGGTATGGTGGAGCGTGAAAGTTGAATATGGCGTTTTCCACATTTTTTAGTTGTGAAATGTACTTTTCAAGTCTTTCTTCGAGTTTTTCTTCTTCCTCTTCGCGTGTTGTTTTCCATGGGCTTGGGTTTACCCATCCGCAGCTTACCATTTCATGCATGTCGTCTATTTCTATTACTTTTCCTTCGCCGTTTATAACATGTTTGTGATTATTGACTATTTCATCAACTGCTGGTCTGTCGTCGTTTCCAGGGCAGACAACAACTCTTGTTTCGTTTGGAACCTTCTGTGGAATTAAGTCAAGCCAGTTCTTTATTGTTTCAATCATTACCTTGTGGAAAACTTCGTCGACCTTTTTTGAGCTTTTCACCATTTCTTCGTATTCGCTTTCGTTTGTTACGTATGGATAATAACCTATACCCCTTATCTCCTTCAAGGCTTTCTCTAACTCGCCTTCATCCACGGTGTGAGTTCTTTTAAGGTGATAGTAAGAGTATTTTCCATCTTTCTGTTTGACAACTGGTACTATCATTTTTCCAGTTAAGTCTCCGCCGCATATCGCCACATCTACCTTTAACATTGCAGAGGCGTTTAGGAATTTTCTCCATACACCTTCTGAGCCATGCATGTCTGTTGCGAACAGTATTCTTGTTTCTGTTCCTTTCTTCTTTTTGAATAGAAATGCCAACTAAACCATTCCACTTTCAAATTTTCAATCTGATAATCATTGATTTGCACTATTTAAATTTAGGGTTTATGGAAAGTTTTAAATTTAGATAGAACCAAAACTAGATGTTCGGGTGTTATAACAAAATGGCTTCAAGTAAACCAGGACTATTCGCTAGAGAAGCAACTGGACTAGTGCGAGAAATAGGCTTCACAATGGGTGTAATTATAATTCTAAGCCACGTCATAGGTTTAGGCTGGCAGAAGCGTGCATTCCAATTTACAGGGCCTGCGCCGATGCCGACTGATTGGATGCCGCTAGGGCTTCCAGCAATTTTCTGGGCATTCTTAATATGTGGTATAGTTGTGCTGATAACTGGCTACGCTGCTGGTTACGTCGCTGCAGCCATGCCCCGTTCAGGAGGTGGCTACGTCACAATCTCTAGGGTGATACATCCATCAATAGGTTACATTGCTGGTTGGCTGATGTTCCTCGCCGAAGCTTTTTCCTATGGATTAATCGGCGTCGCCGTCTTTGAAGGAGTTGAGACGTTCTTCGGCATTGCTATGCCAGACACCGTTATAGACTTTGGTCCGGGTGGACGATTCCTTGCCGGTTTAATAATAGTTTGGATATTCGCAATAATTGCATTGTTGGGCACGAAGCTTTATGGGCGGTTGATGGAGGTAATGTTCTACATTCCAGCAGCAATAACAATAATATTCTTCGTAATGTGGGTATACGGCGCACTGAATCCAAGCGTTCTCGCAACAGGTGTACAAAATGTTATGAAAGCGCCGCCAAGCACGTTTAACGCTGTTGCACAGGCAACTGGTATGACTTCTGAACCCGCCGGGTTCTTTGATGCTTTTTCATACGCCCTTCCTGGGGCATTCTGGGCTTACATGGGCTGGTATGCGACAACCTTTGTAGCTGGTGAAGTTAAGGAAGCGAATAAAAAACTTCCAAAAGTGCTTCTGGTTTCAGGGCTTCTTGTGATGGTGATTTATTTGGCAGCTTCATCGATTTCAGCGATGACTGCTATGGGAGTTGAGCCTTTCACCGACGCTAGTGGACATCAATGGAGCTTCTTCCAGTCATACGCTTGGTTAAGTTATCCGCCATCAAGCGTTAAAGACGCAGTTAAAGCTGCTAGAGCTGCTGCCATTCCTAACTTTAAAGGTGCGTGGAGCACGGGCTTAGCGTCGATGATTGCAAATGGTATGGGTCTAGGTTGGCTTCCAATTATAATCGCTATAGGTGCTGTGTTCTGGGTTGCAAACGACATTCCACCATTCTTGCTTGTAGCTTCTAGAACTTTCTTCGCTATGTCATTTGACAGAATGATGCCTGAAAAATTCGCTTACGTCAGTGAAAGGTGGCATGCCCCGGTTTGGTCAATAATAATAACTGCTATTTTCGCTATTCCAGCGTGCATGGCTGAAGCAGACTTCCCCGCTGGAGCAGCTAGTTATTTGGCGTTTGCTGGTGTTGTTGGAACTGACATTTTCGACGCGTTCTTCTTGACCATGTTCTGCGTTTCGTGTATGCTTCTCCCGCTTGAAAGAAAGGAAATCTATGACCGTGCAGCCGTCAAACATTCAATAGGCAGCGTTGTTGGCTTAGGCTTCTTTGCAACTTTAGGTGGAGCTTTCTGTCTGTATGAATTCATAAAAGAGTCTCCATGGATATGGTCTTTCTTCACAACTGGAGCGCCGATTGAAGACATTCTAAGTGCTATTGGATTCTTCGTATGTATAGTTGTGGGAATTCTTCTGTACGTCTACTACATGTATCGGAACACCACTAGAGGCGTTGACATGCGTACGCTTTACGTTAGCATACCGCCAGAATAGCCTTAAATATACTCCCTCCTTTTTATTTATCCCTTCGATGTCGAACGAATGGTGTTTCAACCGTGTATGAGCTTGATTTTGCCGTTGACATTGTTGAAGAACAGTTAGTAAAGGGAAACCTAAGGTGGCTCGCGAATTTCAGCGAAATTCATAAAGACTACGCAATAGGCGACATGGTTTTTCCGTTATACGCTTCTGGAAGCCTACAAGAAAAAGGTTTCTTCTTGTCAAAGATCTTCTCCGCGATGGTGACACCGAAGTACAAGATTCACTTGTTAATTTACACGGAGCAAAATTTTGACCCTAAGCTCATTAGAAAACTTGTTTTGACATGCAAAAGCAAATTCGGTGCCGAAGACTGGATTTTCTTAGGATTGGTTCAGAGTCAAGCGTTTCAGAAATCCTCAAAAGAAGTGATAGCCAACACTGCGGACAAAAACGTGGGTGTAGCTGCCTACAGCCTAGCTTCAAAGGAGACTGTGACATCTGAAAATGTTCTTGGAAAGGGCTTGGCGAAACAGTTGAAGTTAACTGAAGCAAAGTTTGAGGCTTTCGACCTTCCAAATTATGTGAAAAGTTTCACGATAACGCTGTTCTTCGTGGTACTGTTCCTAGTCTTTTTGGCATTTTCTGGTCTGCAAGCAGCAGTTCAGCCCCTACCCCTATTAATTGCAATTATGGTTTCGCTTGTCATAGGTTACCGCTTCTACAAGATGCGTTATCACACTGCGCTTTTCATGGATAATAAGGGCTTCAAACTTTGGGAAGGAAAAACAGCAAAAGAGGGCAAATGGTCCAACTTTTCAAACGTAACAATTTATGTGACGCCAAATCGTGAAACCTGCTTAAGGTTGCACTCCAAAGAGGGAACTTTCGACTTACCGCTTTCAAGAATTGGGCTGTCAAGAAAAGAAGCTTACTTCATAATTAAAAGTTTAATAAAGAAAGAAAAATGAATTACTCAATGATTGGCGTTTCCACGGCAGTGTTCCACCATGGCTTGTCCCACTTTTTATCCACAATTGGCAACTCTTTAAGAAGGTGCTGTATCCTATCAGTAACCGTTAAAATTTCGCTTTTAGACATCCACCTTTTAAGAACATCAGCTTTTTCAACAATATTCTTAAGGTTCAAAGTCACGGTTAAAGCAAGTTTTTTATCCTTCTCCAAGATTTTCCTCATTCTCTGCACATCTATTTTTTCAGTTCCAACGCCAATTTCGTGATCTAAAAATATGGCGCAGACATCTTTAACGTCCTTATCTTCCATTCCAACAACAATCTTGTCTTCTGCATAGTGCTGGTATGGTAGAACTCTATAATCGCATTGGCACCTTTTCAGTTCATCTAGGCTAATTTTCGGCATGTCAAGTATAAACTGCGCCTTCGAAATTATCAAATTCTCCAAACCTATTGTATGTAGATTCGCCTTATAATTCGTAAACGCATCTCTGACATCCACCCTATGCCTCAAGTCTATAACGTCACAGAACAAGTCAAGAACTGTTATTTTTGGAAGTCCCTCATCAGTTATGCCATTAATCGTCGTAAGCCTGTACCTCTCGCCGTGCCTCCAAGCATTAAACCGTCTATCATTCGCCGTCGCAAAAGATTTGTACTGCGTTCCCAAGGCTACATCCAATCTCAGCAGCAGCTTATAGAAATCCACTCCCTGCTTTTTTGGGACTATGAAATCTGTGTCCTTAATTGGTCTCTCAAGCGAACCGCCAGAATTTGCGCTTGGGCAGTGAATCTTCACGGCAGCGCCGCCGAACAACAAGGCGGGAATAGGGTTTTTGCTAACAGCCTTTTCGAATACTTTTGGATATAACTCGTGAAGTTTAGGCGCGTTCACGGCAGCCCAAAGCACAACCATCGCGCTTCTCATCGGAAAATAATTCAAATCTATGTATGAAGGCAAACCCAAACTGTCCCTCAAATCTTCCGCGTCAACATGCGAGGTTAAGGGCAAATCAACTTCGTAGGTAGTCCCATCTAAATCCCTATACAAAACAAACCTTCCGCTCGCACCAACAACATCTCTCTTTTCCGTCAAATCCACTTCACATCTACCATCAAATGCTTACGCAAACTAACAATAAATACTTTACAAAAAGCTGCAAAAATAATTAAGTCTTATTCCAAATCCAAAAGCAATAACGCATATATCCAATCACTCACACAAATTCTAACGCAAAATCCTCCAACAAAAAGGGGCCGTAGTCTAGGAAGGCATGACGACGGGCTCCAGAACACGTGCAAAAACGGGTTTGCGGACCGCTATGCGGAATGAAGAAGTTCTGGAGCGGTCAAAGAGAAACCCGTAGAAACAGCGCTTGGCTGTTTCGGGGAAAGGTCGCCGGTTCAAATCCGGCCGGCCCCACCACAATTTGTGGCGTGTTTTTAAGTGGAAAGCGGTTATAGAGATTTGCGTGATTTTGTGACCAATGTAAGAAGTTTACATTTGCAATGTATGTGGTAACAAGGTTAGGTTTTTTGGAGGCTGATATGGGGGCGCTTGCTTGCTGTGGAAAGCCAATGGTTCTCGTCAAATAAAATAGTGCTTATGGCTGTTTCATGAATTCAATGAATTCTTCAAGAGTTCGCTTTTCAAGCGTATAGTTTGTTCTCCTCTCTTTGCCGATTGTTGAGTGTGAGCTTTCGCCGTAATCGTGACCTGGATAAACTTCAATGCCGTCATCTAGCTTTAGCAGCTTGTTGAAGAGGCTGTTGTACATGTCTTTTGGGTTTCCGCCTGGGAGGTCTGTTCTTCCGCATTCTCCGACGAAGAGTGTGTCGCCGGTGAGCAGTTTGTCGTTCACTAGGAGGCATATGCTGTCTGGCGCGTGTCCAGGCGTGTGAATTACCTTTATTGTTATTTCTCCAATTTTTAGGGTGTCGCCGTCTTCTACGCTTATTTGCTTGTTGATTTTTGATTGCCTGTGAGCTGCGATTTTTGCGTTGAAGCTTTTTTGTAGTTCTTGGTTGCCAGCCGTGTGATCTGCATGTCCATGCGTGTTTATTATGAGTTTTAGCTGGAGGTTTTGCTCTTTCAAAATTTTGGTTATGGCGTCCGTGTTGAAGCTCGGGTCGACTACTGCTGCCTCTTTTGCTATGTCATCTGCTATTATGTAGGAGAAGTTGTCGCCTCGATGTTTTATTTGCCTAAAAAACATGTGCATACGCCTTCCTTTTCAATCTTATATTTGGAGTTGTTCGATTCTCATGCCCATCCTTGCCAAGTCTTCAAGGTTTTCAACGCAGCCTATGCTTGCATCTATGTTGCGGTGTTTTGGGTGAACCCACATGCATTGCGGGGACAAGTTGAATTGTATCGGGATTTTTGTTGAAACTCCGTGGGCTTCCAAGTTTCTAATTAGGGCGTTGTTAGCGCAAGCAGTTCTTATTGAAGCGTAGCTTTTCAGAAGTTCTTTTGCACCGAAGACTCCTATGCCATGCCACAAAGCAGCGTTTTCCGGAGAAGCAAGTGAGTAAAGAAAGAATTGTGGGGATGAAGGCGTTTCCCTAAAGTTGTAGTTTGTTAAGGCTTCTCCCTCGACTGTGAATTCATCCTCAGCCTTTGCTACGCTTATGTCGTTTGGGTCTATCGCATTTGGATAAAGCGGCGTGGTTTTGTAGCTCACTTTTACGCTTTTCAGCTTTTCATCTTCAAAGTATATTCTGCCTCTTGCTGCACGTTTCGAGCCATAACCCCTTGCGGAATGTGGAACAGTCAAAAGTGTTGTGCGTTTTTTAATGCTTCTTCCCATACAGTTATAAGCTTTTTCAATCGCATAATAGTCCCTGTGCGTTTCCCTTATTATGTGGTGTAGCAAGCCTTGAGCGTCTTCCCTCTGCATAGTTTCAATCGGCATTCGCATTGCATATAAGCATAAGTCAATTCCAAAAGACACTGAAAGTTTCTCCATCTGCGCATATTTTACCGCGTCAACCATGTCCACATAACTGTTGCCGCAGTTTTCTATGCATTGTCTTATAAGGGCGATTTCGCCTTGCGATATTAATGTGCCATCATATTTTCCTGCAAAATTTTCATCTATCTTCAAATTTTCAGTTTTGACGTACGCTGATGGGAATGCACTTTGCCCGCTTGTCACGATTGACCCTTTTAGGGGGTTCATCGAGTATCTGTCTGGTTCAGCGTCGTCGGTGTTAAGTAGAAAAGCGACAATTTTTCCTTCCGGCGGCTTTTGCAGCATCTCGCCTATGGCGTTAATGTCTTCTTGGCTGATTTCGCCTAAGCCATGCTGATTGAAGTAGTTTCCACAGACTTCAAGTAATCGCGCTGCAATTATCCCTTGAACTTCTTCAACGGTTAACTGTGGATTTGAGTATTCCACAGAGCTTCTCAAAAAGAAGTGTTTGTCGCTAAGCTTAACCTCATGTTTCTTCCCATCTTTGAAGTAGAAAAAAGCGAATTCCCTTTTATCATTTCCCTCGAAATTCGAAAGCGTTTGCACTAAAACTTCTATGCATGCCCGCGAGTTTTTTAGGAAATCCTCAAGAATTATTTTGGCCAAATTTTGTGATGACAAAGGCTTCAACCTCTCTCCAGAGATTCCGCAATGTAAATGCAGTCCTTAAAAACTAATTGTCCAAAAAACATCCTTACAACGTTAAAACTCTCTTTAAATCCAGCATCCAAAAGCATGTTTATAATGTTTTCTTCACTTTTTGGAAGGCACATGGAAACTTCGCAATCTCCAAGCTTGTTTAGCATTGTCGTTAGAAGATTTATGGCGGCTTTTCCGCTTTCTCTTCTGCAAATGAGTGGACCTATCTCCGCGTAGTGGTCGTAAATCTTCGCCATGATGTACCCGAGAATTTCTCCATTTTCAACATGACAATAGCACAAGTTTCCTTCCGTATCCACAATTTTTTCTAGCAGTTTCTTTCTTGATGCTCCGAAGTGGAAACTGTCGAAATCCACTATTTTCTGTGTCTCCGTTTTTCCCGCTTTTTTTATGTTAGCAGTGTCGGCATGCGAAGAGAAGGCTTTACCGTTTAAAATTGTAAATTCCCAGTCTTGTTTAAAGCCAAATTGTGCGTAGAAATCAACTTTATCCTTATAAGAATATAAGCCAATTGTCTTTGCGCCTCTGCTTTTTAGGTGGTTGATGGCATATTCCATAATAGTTCTTCCAGCTCCCTTCCTGCGGTAGCTTTCATCTATAATGACGTTTCCAATCCACCCAACTTCGCCGAAACTCACCGTTGTTGTAATGCCAATCTTCACTGTGTCATGCATAAGGATGAAGCATCCTTCTGGTTCCAGCTGCATCATGAACTTGAAGTCTTGTTCTGTTGAGTTCCAGTTCATAGTGTCGGTTATGCGAACTGCAAATTCTATGTCTTCCGTAGACATTCGCCTAACATTGAACATCTGTCTTTTCGCGTCTCCAGCCCCATGGTGCATACTTTATCAAGCTGTTTGTTGGCATAAACTTTACTAGGTTGAATGGATGTGAAATGGAATCTAAGAATTGGAGGAATCAATGTCCGTGGAGACGCAGTTGAAAGTTAAGATACCTAGAAACGTGAAGATCACTACCTATCCGTTTGCAGATTTCTTTAAGGGTTTTGAGGATGTTGAGGCTGTGAGGCGCATTTTCGGAGAAAAAACTGAAGAGGTTCTGCGCAATCTTCAAGTGGAGTTTGCTGGTTTTAGAGGTTATATGGGTGTAAGCGACGTTGACGGGCACCTCATGGTTAGCGCATACTACTTGCAAAACGGCGACCTAATCGACATATACCTAGACATCATCCACGAGCTTGTTCACGTGAAGCAGTTTATGGAAGGCAAGAAACTTTTCGATGATAGATATGACTATGTTGGGCGACCAACAGAGATTGAAGCGTATCGCCATGCGGTGGAAGAAGCTCGAAGGCTTGGATTGAATGACGCGAGTATATGCCTGTACCTTAAAACAGAGTGGATGAGTGAAAGCGAACTGAAAAAACTTACGAAGGCGCTTAATGTTGAATATGTTCCCCCAGACAAAAGGTAAAGTGACCGTAGTTTTTAATATAATATTTTTAAACATGTGTGGTTAACTGGTTTTGGTTAAAAGAATGAATTTGGCAGTTGAAGTTGGGGGACCTCTTTAAAGTTTTCGGTAGTATACACGCCCTAGACGGATTAAGTTTCCAGATTAATCAAGGTGAGATTTTCGGCTTAATTGGTCCAAACGGTGCTGGAAAAACAACGGCGTTGCGCATAATCTCAACATTGCTTCTGCCAACCTCTGGAAGTGTTAAAGTCTTCGGTTTTGACGTTGTAGAGAAAGCAAGCGAAATTCGAAGAATCATAACTTATCTTCCAGAGGAGGCTGGTGCCTATCCCAACCTTTGCGCGTGTGTGTTTCCATCGAATGTAAACGTGAATTTAGCTGCGCTTGGGCTTGTTCCATCAGCGTTTGGCTATGCACTTTTGGGCATATCCTTATTTGTTACGTTGCTTTCAGCTTTAGCTTTGGCGATAATAATTTCAGCTTTTGCGGAAGACGTTAGAAGCGCCCAATCGCTTGTTGGTTATATTTATCCATTGATATTTATTCCGTCGCTCGCCCTAATGTACTTGGATGTTAACGCAATTCCATTGGCATTGCGCATTTTGATTTATGCGATTCCATACAGCCATCCGATAATAACGTCAAAAGCCGTGATAATGGGCGATTACTTCACAGCCATCGGTGGAATAATTTATGTTGCCGCCTTCACGTTAGCCATAATGTATTTTGCATCAAGACTTTTCGCTACAGAGAAAATCCTAACAGCAAAACTAAAGTTCAGAGGGCTAATGAAAAGAAGAGAAAAAACCCTTTAAGAGATGCCTGCAGTAAAGCTTTTCCATAAAAACATAACAAACATCACTTTGGTGTAAAATTTGGGAATCAAACAAATCGAAGTTTACCCGGTTACGCTAGCTTACTACGAGCCATTCAGAATCGCGCCTGGAGCAAGCACTGAAAGCAACAATGTTGTCGTAAAAGTAATCACAGATTACGGCGTCATCGGGTGGGGGGAATCCTCACCATCTGAAAGAGTCACAGGCGAAACTCCTAAAACTGTTCTTGAAACACTTGACAAGATTGCTCCGAAGCTTATTGGTATGTGCCCTCTGCGGATAGAGCAAGACGTGGAACTTATGGATTCTGTTGTGAAGGGAAATCCCGCTGCAAAAGCCGCCATAGACATTGCCCTGCACGACATTTTAGGAAAAACCGTTAGGAAACCGCTCTTCATGGTTTTGGGCGGCTACCGCACAGAAGTCCTAACAGACCTAACGCTTGGAATAAAACCTCCAAAAGAGATGGCTAAAGACGCCCTAAAAGCTGTTAAGAAGGGATTCAAAGCCTTAAAAGTTAAGGTTGGCGTCAACCCAGAAGAAGACGTTGAACGCGTTAGGCTGATACGCGAAGTGGTCGGTAACGACGTACAGGTAAGGATAGATGCCAACCAAGGGTGGACGCCGAAACAAGCCATAGAAGCCCTAAACAAAATGGAAAAGTTCAACATACAATTCGCAGAGCAACCAGTCCCAGCAGAAGACCTGGAGGGCTTAATAGAAGTGAAGCGAAACTCGCCCATACCGATAATGGCTGATGAAAGTGTCCACTCACCAGAAGACGCAATGCGCCTAATAAAAGCCGAGGCGGTAGACCTAATAAACATTAAGCTGATGAAAAGCGGAGGGATACTTAAAGGAAGAAAAATCGCAGATATTGCAGAAGCCGCGGGCATACCATGCATGATAGGATGCATGGGAGAATCCCAAATAGGCATAGCCGCGGGGACTCACCTAGCGGCAGCATCAAGAAACATAATGTACGCAGACCTAGACTCAGACCTCATACACAAGAACAGACTCGTCAAAAGAGGCGGAACAAAAGTTAAGAATTCAAAACGCACATTCACGAAACAGCACGGTCTAGGCATAAAAAAGTTAGATGAGCATTTACTTGGAAAGCCTAAAAAGGTTTACAAATAACAATCTCCTAATTTATTCATACACAAGGTGAACATTTGATTTCCCTAAGGGCTTTGGCGCCTTCTCTAACGCGAATCACAATTGCAGCGGCTGTTGGCGCCGCTTTACACATAGGTCAGGGAAACCCAAATCTAATAGATGAAAAGGCTGTTGAATTTTCAAGGGCGGTTCTGGCACAAACAGACGTTGATGGCGAAGTAATAGCATGCGAAGGACCAAAAGACAACGCTCCAGCCTTCATACGTAGAGAAAAAGTGGGCACTGGAAAGGGACCGAAAGTCGAGTTCGTAATAGACCCGGTTGACGGCACAACAGCAGCCTCAAAAGGGAGAAAAGATGCTATTTCAGCACTTGCATGCGCGCCAGCGGGCTGCCTACAGGTTCTCCCAGACGACGGATACTACTTTAAAGTGGCAACAGACCACCATTCTATTGGAAAAATATCGCTAGAAATGCCAATCGAAGAAATAGTTCAAACAGTCGCCAAGGCAAAAGGGCTTCCACCAGAAAACTTCACGGTAATAATGCTTGAACGCGAAAGACACATGGAAATCCTCAAAACATTAAGAAAAATGGGCGTAAGAATAATTCTAATACCCGACGGAGACATCGCAGCAGCAGTGGCAACATGCATCCAAGGTTCAGGCGTAGATCTTCTCATAGGCGCTGGCGCCGGACCTGAAGCAACGATAGCCGCAACAGCCGTGAAATGCCTAGGCGGAACAATGCTTGTAAAAGTGTGGCGAGACGAAAGTGATGACCCGAAAAGACTGGATAGGCTAGAGGCAGAAGGCGTCAACATAAACAAGGCATACAACCAAGAAGAACTAGCTAAAGGTAGCGAGCTAGTATTTTGCGCTTCAGGAGTAACAAAAGGCGAACTTCTCGACGGGGTGCGCTTCACACCAAACGGAGCCATAGTAAACTCGATTTGTATAAGACTTCCAAGCGGAACGATAGAAAAGTCAGAAACACAGCTACGGTTTAAAGGGCATCCAATTTACAAGCACTTTTTGTTCTCATAAACGCGAGGGCGTTTGATCAGTCGGTTGGTCACTTTTGAACAGAACCTCTAATACCATGACTAAACATAGAGATTCCTGCTCGTAACAGAAAGTTAATCGCCAGGGTTATTGGAGTAAGGTCTCGTGCCAATAATACAACGCTTAAAACAAGAATTCTCTTTTATTAAAGGAAACTACGCAATACTTGTCCTAAGCTGGGTTCTATTGGATTTTGCTTCAGAAATTCCAGCCGCATACTACGCACTCTATGTTATGGGATTAGGCGCCACTGAAACCATACTGGGCACAATAGGCCTTTTCCAGTTTTTGGCTCTGGCATCCATGCAGTTTCCAGGCGGATACATAGCTGATAAGTTTGGAAGGAAATGGATAATATGCCTGATGACCTTTGGAGTCGCGTTAAGCTATCTTTTATATGCTTTGGCTCCCTCGTGGCATTTCATCCTCATCGGAGCAGTTCTAATGGCAATTTTCAACTCTACTTATCAGCCAGCATTGATGGCTATGATTGCCGACTCACTTTCGCCAGAAAAGAGGGGAATGGGCTTCGGAATCGTAACTCTGATTGGCAGTGCTTCCACTACTCCAGGGCCAGTTGTTGCAGCTTTGCTCTATAGTCGTTTCGGCTTGATGGATGGGATGCGCATCGCCTACAGTATCGTCGTCGCACTATTTTTGGCAGCAGCGTTTCTGCGGGCGTTTCGCTTAAAAGAAACTTTTAAGACGACGGAAAAGCCACACATAAGCGACATTTGGAAAAACTACCCAGCTTCGGTGAAGCAAAGTTTAGGCGTCTGGAAAAGGGTTTCCAAATCTCTGCTTTACCTAGTGTGGTCTGTTATAATTGTGCAGTTTGGCTTTTCTGGTGTATCACTTTTCCTGCCAGTTTACGCCGTATACGATTGCCAAATAGACAAAGAAATCTGGGCATTGTTAACAGCAGCCGCCCCAGTCACTACAATAATTTTTTCTATACCCATCGGAAAATTTGTTGACAAAGTAAACAGAAAAATCCCTACACTTTTAGCCTATTACCTTTTCGGCTTGGCTATGTGGCTTTTTGTGGAAGGAGACATCCCAATGATTCTCGCTTCTCTGGTGCTTATAGGCGCCGCGCAGGTCATGATGAACACTGGCTTTAGCGCGTTGCTCGCCGACCTCACACCCAAGATGGAAAGAGGCAAAGTTAACGCGTTCACAAACTTTATCAGCTTCATATTTATGGCTTTGGGAAACTTTATAGACGGCTTATTATACGAGCATGTTTCTCACAGACTGCCATTCTACATAACAATAGCCGCAATAATACCAGCATTCCTCATAACGCTTCTTTTAGTTAAAGAACCAGAAAAGAGAGAAGAATAAACAACAAAAATAGCGTGTGCGCCGCATAAACTAAGCCCTACCTGTTTGAAATCCTTTTCATCCTAAAAATCTTAGCCTTACGATAAAATACTGCGGCATCAAATACCTAAAACAAGGTGAAATGTAGAAATGGGAAAAAAGAGAAGTTATAAATGCAATAGTGTAATTAAGCTGGGGATCCTCCGGGCGTCTTGGATGGTTCTGGTTCCATTCCTAATGATGGCCTCTTATCAGTCATGAGCCCAAGGTATGGTGCTCTTCGCATTCCATAATTGTAGAGACGGGCGTAGTAAGTTGCACTTTTACTTATAAGCTTTGCTTGCCAATCAAAAGCTGTTTTCCAACGTTTTCCAGTTATAAGAATTTTGATAAAGTTGATAATGTTTAAAATTCCAGCGGCTATGCTGTACAAGAAAATGATGATGCCGAAAGCCAGACCATATATGACGCTTACCAAGCTCATTAGCAAATTCCATATGATTCGCACTATCAACTCAAGACGTGAGGCCTTTTCATCGAATGGTATAGTCGTTGTCTGAATTTGATAAGATATAGGGATCTCCGCTATCGCAGATGGTGGCGGTGGCGGCGGTGGTGGCGGCATAACGTTTAAACTTGCCCCGCAATATAGACAGAAGGCTGCTCCTGAAGAT
>Ga0078972_1002164_pt1 | contig 67173 bp, 60 predicted proteins | sample YelNatPaOPGAMG01_FD_67568 | JGI IMG/M metagenome (GOLD analysis project Ga0078972, IMG submission 67568) | Hot spring thermophilic microbial communities from Obsidian Pool, Yellowstone National Park, USA - OP-RAMG-01 (SPADES assembly) (version 2) | ecosystem: Environmental > Aquatic > Thermal...
GTCAAAATATCCAAACTTTATAAACTATATCCTTAACAAAAAAGAACTTTATTTTAGCTTCATAAAGTATCCAGAACCTCTAAGAAAACATATCTACACAACTAATATCGTTGAAAACTTGAATAGTAAATTCGAAATACTTAGAATAAACTCCGGCGGTTACTTCCAATCAACTAAAACAGCTGAAATATCAATATTTATCATCGCAGAAAAACTAAAAAACACCAAATGGTTTAAACCTATGCAAGCTTTTAGCCATTGTATCTACGAAATTAATCAACTGTTTATTACCAGATTCCCTGAACAGACACATAATTTTATGTAAGTCCCAACCCTTCTTTTTTTTAATACCCCCCGCCCCCCACACACTTTTTTTATGCAACTTGGTTTTTATAGAGGTTTGCATATTAGGGTTTATTGTTTTAATTTAAGCTCATGGATACTTTAAAAATATAATTAAAACAAATAAAAACTAATAATTTAAAGGAGGTCATTCAATGAAGGGAAAAACTTATTCTGCTGTTGCAGCAATTTTAATAATTGCATTTATGATCAGCGTCTCTGGTTGCTTCGGTTCCTTTGAACTCACCAAGAAAGTATATAAGTTCAACAAGGGACTTGGAGACAAGTGGGTTCAGGAGGTAGGATTCTTGGTAATGTATATCCTGCCTGTTTATGGCATTGCAGCACTGGCGGATCTTGTGATATTAAACACCATTGAGTTCTGGTCAGGTAGCAATCCTATTGCATCAAATTTGAAGAGTGATGATGGCACAGTGCAAGTAATGTTTAACAAACAAGATGGGACTGTTGTCTTAAATCAAGAAGGAACTGAGTACATACTTGAAAAGACCGATAATGGTACCACTGTTAAGGATAGAAATGGTAAAGTAGTTGTTCAATGTCAGGCGCAAGATGATGGTGGAATTATTTTAAAAGACGCAAACGGAAAAATAATCGGTTCGTATACAAAAACACAAGTTCAGAATTTTTACTCGTTGCTTGGATCTGCAAATTAGCCTTCCTTTGTTTTTAGATTTTGTAAAGACCTGTTCCCAGAAGGTAGGGGAACGGGTCTTTTATTTTTTTGATTGGTTAGTTTATCGAAGATTTTGTATTTTTCTATAAAATTACCCAGATGGTATCAAGGAGGTATTATATTTAAATAATAATGTAAAAGGTAATAGGGTATAATGAGGATCGATAATATTCCAAACATACTTTTGCTAGTTATTGCAATATCTGGAAGTTTATTGTCACTTATATTGCTTCTGAGAGAGGGCTTTGAATTTCAGAAGATGAAATCGGCAGGAAATTTTCATGTGAAAATTTCATACAAGTTTTCAATATGTAAATTGATTTTAATTTCAATAGTGCTGATTTTCTTACTTGTTTTGTCTATCTATTTTTTTGCGAGGATAGACTCAGAACAGTTTACAAATCATGAGAAAATGGAATTGCAAAAACAGATAGATAGCCTTATAAGTGAATTAACAGAAATCAAGAATCAGCAGATGTTGGGTATGTCTGTTTTTCAAAGTAGAGAAACGGAACGAAAGAAAAGTGCAAAATTTGAATCGGATTCCATAGAAAGAGTTTTTCAATATCGTGTTGATACTGTTTTGATAGTAGTGCGCGATACAACAGTTGATAAGAAATTGAAGGAGAAATTAGCTCGTGCACAAATGGAAAAATTTGAGCTCTCTAAGACCATAGATAGCTTAAAAATGAGAATTGCTATTTTAGAAGGTAAATAGAAATGCTAAGGCCAATTATGTTTTCAATATTGAGTCTTGTGTCGTGGATAATTTTCTGTGTAACGTTTGTATATTGTACATTTGCTTCAAAACCTGAGTTAGATAATGGCGATTTGTTTTTTTTCCTTTGCTTGCCTTTTTTACTTACAATAATTGCGGTGTTTGTAGCCAAAAATATGGTCATGAGAATTGTGGGAATTATTCAAATTGTTTTATTGCTTTTGGCAGTAAGGTGGTTAATAGTTGAAGTGTTGAAGCATCCTTTATCAGAATTCTTAAGATGGGTATGGTTATGGCATACCTGTGTTGCGAGGCCTAATAGTTTTGGATGACAAGAGAATTTTTAGCCTGGATAGTGGAACTTATCTTGGTAACTTTATAACAACCATTTTCCTGACAAGTTTCGTTGAGCCTGCTGTTAAGCTATAGAAGTAAATTCCGCTTGTAACATGCTTTGCATTCCATTCGCAAGTATGGTAACCTGGGAGCTGTACACCGCTTGCCAATGTTTCAATTTCTCGTCCTAGAATGTCATAAATTTTTAATGAGACCTTCGCTTTACCAGGCAAACCATAACTTATAATTGTGGTTGAATTGAAAGGATTGGGATAATTTTGATCAAGCTGGTAAGAAATTGGTGGAAAAGTGTTCACAGAATATGCATACTTTAAGACCCAATCTTCAGGGTCCAGTAGAACTGCATCGACTTTTTCGTTAATATGAATAGCAAATGTTTGCGCTTTGGCGTTGTTCCATACGGTTATAATTGTATCTGTATTGTTTGATGTAACTTTTATGTCTAATGGCATTGTGAAAAACACAGGATACTGTGCATTATTCGTTTGTTTGATATTTATAATTAGAATATGATTGTCAGAATCCCAATACCATGAGTAAAGGTAATTTGGGTATCTTTCCCCGTATATCCATTCCTGAAAGAAATATGATAAATCTTTACCAGAAACCTGTTCACAAATCGTTTGAAAATCGCTTATTGTTGCAGTTTTGTATTTAAAGTTTGGATGATTAGCGTATGTGTAAATTGTTTTAAAGAATATACTGTCACCCAGTACGTGCCTAAGCATGTGCAGTACACATGCTCCTTTTGCATAGATTCTATTTTCATCAAATAGTGCTCTTTCAGAACTAAAATCTGGAATACCAATAACACCCGTTGCATTCATGGCTTTATCTAATTGTGTTCTCATGTAGTTTAGATAACGTTCTTTTCCATATTTTTGCTCATAATAAAGTGCTGTAGAGTATTGTGCAAAACCTTCGTTTAGCCATAGATCTGCCCATGTACGGCAGGTTATCATATCTCCAAACCATTGATGTGCCAGTTCGTGTGCAACTATGGATTCAGACAAATGGAACAAAGATGTCATAGTTTGGTGTTCCATAGCAGCGTATCCACTTATTTCCGCATGTCCATATTTTTCTTTTGCAAATGGATAAATGCCGAAAAGTCTTGAATAAATTGAAAGCATATCAACTACAATAGGCAAATTTGTAATAGCGGATTCGTAATGTTCTGGTAACACATAATTCAGGATTTCCATCGAGTCGATTTCTGAATATTTGAACCAATTTGAAAATTGAACATAGTTTGTTATTGCTACTGAAATTAGATAGGAGGCAATTGGGTATTGTGTTTTCCAATGGTAGGTTCTAGTACCGTCTTCATTGTTTATTATGCTTATTAATAAACCTTGTGAACCCACCCTAAGAATTGAATCGCAGGTCACTATTATATCTGCTGAATCTGCTTTATCTGAAGGATCATCTTTACATGGCCACCAGTCTTTAGCTCCGAATGGTTCGCTCAGGGAATAAATCCATGGTACACCATTATGTGAAGTGAAGATAAAGCTACCAAAACCTGTGGACACAGGTAAACCCTGGTAGAAAATATCAACAGTTAAATTTTCATTCTTTTTTAGAGTACTTTTTAAATGAATGTTGAACCAGCTGTCATTTTGTATGAACTGCTGTGGTAAGCCATTAATTAGAATTGAATCAATCTGCATATTTCTCATGAGGTCAAAACTCAGGTTGTTTGTGCTATCGCTCAAATTTATTCCCGATATTGTAACGTGTCCTTTAAGATAATTGGGATTGGTAAAAATTTTCAAGTCAAGCCTGTAATAAGTTACGTCGAACAATTTGTTTGCCATTGAATAGGAGTTGAATTCCTCCTTGCCACCAATATCATTAATCAAATGAATATTATGAATTGTATTCAGATCAAAAGAGTACTGTGCAGTTGAACATAATGAGATTCCAATAGCTGTAAAGGTTATAAGTCTAATTTTTGCTAACATTTTTCTAGATTAATCAAAGGTATTGTAGAATTTCTTTTATGTTATACAATATTCTGTCTGCTTTAGAAAAGTCATTCGATTTTGATAGTTCGTTTGGTACTGCGTAGCAATAAATTCCTGCCATCTTTGCTGAGGTTAATCCTCGTTCTGTATCTTCAATTGCGAGGCATTCTTTTTCATTGAAACCACTTTTTCTAACCGCAAGAATATATGGTTCGGGATCAGGCTTAGAATTTCTATAATTCTCTCTTGTAAGTACGAAATTGAAATATTTTAGTAAACCCGTTTTGTTGTGAATTATGTTAAAGTGTTCTCTTTTTGCACTTGTAACTATCCCCATCATATATTTACCATGTAGAGAAGTTAATACATCCATTATGTCATCCAACATAAAATTAGACTCCTGCAAAAGTTTACTATATATACTATTTCTTTCTTCGCGTAGCCTATCTATTTCTGCTTCAGAAAGCCCTTTGTCCTTTGCAAGGTGGAAAGCTCCGATCCCTTTCGATAGAAACAAATCTGAGAACATTTCTGTTGTCAATTCAATTCCTAAGGGTAATAAAACTGTTCTTGTAGCCTCGAAATAGAGTTTTTCGGTGTCCACTAGGACACCATCATTATCCCAAAAAATAGCCTTTATTTTCATATAAGTCTACTCTATGGTCCCGATTACAGGTTTTATTTTTCGATTTAAATAGCTTTCTACGGCAAAAATGATCAATGCAATCCAGACTATGCAATATCCGATTAGTTCGGTTCTGGAAAAAGGTTCATTGTAGAAAAAGATTCCAATTAAGAATTGCATTGTTGGGGTTATGTACTGTAAAATTCCGATGAGGGAAAGGGGAATTCGTTTGGTTGCAGATGAGAACATTAATAGTGGAACAGTAGTCAAGATTCCCGATGAGATGATAAGTAAGTCGTACACAATTCCGTTGCCAAGGATTTTCGTATTGCCATAGTAACTACAAGAAATCAAGAAAAGTAATGCTGGAGCGAATAATACTCCTGTTTCAATAGTCAGGCCGAATAGGGGTTGCAAAGGTGCTGTTTTCTTTACCATTCCATATAAACCAAAAGTCAATGCTAATATTAAAGAAATCCAGGGTAAAGTTCCATGAGTAATTGTTAGCTGGATAACTCCTGCTAAAACCAATAATATTGGTAGCCATTGTAAAGGCCGTAATTTCTCATGAAAAAAAATTACACCCAGAAGCACACTGAGAAGTGGATTAATAAAATAGCCAAGACTTGCTTCAACGATATAGCCAGAGTTTACTGCCCAGATATAAGTGAGCCAGTTTGAACTTATTAATAATGCTGCTATGGAATACCGAGCTATGATGCGTTTTTTAAGAGCAAGCTTTTGTAATGAATGCCATCTTTGTTTGATGGAAATTACAATTACCAGGGTTAAGAAAGACCATAAAATTCGGTGACCAATCAATTGCAGCGCTGGTAATGACTCGAGTTGCTTCCAGTAAATAGGAAATAATCCCCATATTATGTAAGCAAAGACCGCATACCATATTCCCTTTTTCATAATTTACTCTGTATGTTAGTCTATGGATTTAAAATATAACCAAAAAATATGAAATTGACGAAAATAGCTGATAAATTCCAAATCCACCTAATGCAATGGAAGCAATAAAAAATAATACCTTCGGAATTGCAGGATGTAGATTTCTGGTTGATGATGAAAGAATGATGATTATAATTGACATGAGGACAATAATGCTATAAAACCCGAATAAGAGGGAAATACCATTGTTAATAGATTCATTCCATCCTTTGATCAGTATTGGTCCAAGAATGATGCTCCAGTTTAAATAAGGTGATGGGTTAAGGAAGTTAATTGCTACAGCGGATAATAGTATGCTTTTTTCTTTTTTTTCTGTTAAACTGCTAAATTCTATTTTTCTATTGCTTCGCAATGATTTTAATGCCAGATATAGCAGAAACATACCACCAATAAATTGCAGTACGTTTATAAACCATGCTGGTGCTTTGTTTAAGATAAACAGTACCAGTAGAATAATTGGGCCATCTGTTATTAATGGCGCAAATGCAGCGGGAAGTGTTTTTCTCCAACCGTGCTTGATACCTTGAGAAATTAAGAAACTTTGTAATGGACCTGGTTGTACTCCAGCAGCAACTGCAAATGTAATTCCTAGAACCAGATATTTTATCATGATTTGCTATAAGCTTTACTGCTTTTTGTGTGTATTCCCAAAGCTGTTAGATTTGAATCCTTTTGATAATAATCCAAATATAATAAGAGAAGCTATAAATATAATGACCCCTGCTATTGGATTGATAATGCGTGCAAGCAGAAGCATAGCAGACAGTATGCAAATTGCCATCGCCGAATACTGTGCAATTTTTTTATTCATAGTTCCCCCAATTTATTTATAACTTAGCTTTTTTATTTTCTGAGAATTGTAGATGCACATTTATATATTTGTTTTCTGCCTCCCTGAAATGCTCTCTTTTTTTAAGACGATAAGACAATTATTTTCTTTTTATATCGTAATATTAATTATAATCTTAAATATAATCTAATATTTGTTATCACAATTTTCAACAATTTTCTGCAATTTACCTGTAATTCTAAAGTGAGGAATTATGAAAAACACGAATTATTTAGCGAGAATGATAAAACTTACAGAAGATTTTTTTGGCGCAAGAAACGATCCAGCCCAGATATCCGTAAATAAAGGAGAGAGAGAAAAATTGAAAAGGCTTCATCCTTTCACCATGCTCGAAAGAAGAACGCGTAAGGGCCCAATTGCTTGGGCTCTGGTTTTTCCTACTACCGAAAAACTAATGAAAAAATTTATAAGTAAAGAAATTAACGAACGGGAATTGTTGAGGAAAACACCAATAGATGCCAGATACGAAGCCATTTATCTATGCTCGGCAATTGTATTACCTGAATTCAGAAGGAGAGGAATAGCCAAAAGCTTACTATGCAAGGCAGTTAAGTCTATGCGGAGAGATTTTCCTGTAAAATATCTTTTTTATTGGGAATTCAGTGTGGCTGGTAGACGCTTGGCGCGCGTTGTAGCGAAAGAATTCAATCTTCCTCTATTAAGGCGTTTGTAGTTGATCAGTTTTGCGGAAGGGCCTTTGATAATCGTACTCTTTTTCATTAATTTTACAAAATCTATAATCAATTTTCGAAGAGAAAGAAAATGCCGGAATCAGAAAAGAAAGATTTTATTCGAGAAATAATAGATGAAGATATAAAAACGGGTAGGTATGGAGGGCGTGTACATACGAGATTCCCGCCCGAGCCCAATGGCTATCTTCACATAGGACATGCAAAAGCATTATTTCTGAATTATGGTATAGCCAAAGACTATAACGGCAAGTTTAATCTAAGGTTCGATGATACAAATCCAGAGAAAGAAGAAAAAGAGTATGTTGATTCAATAATTGAGGATGTCAGGTGGCTTGGTGCTGATTTTGGCGATAGGATTTACTATGCCTCAGATTATTTTGAACAAATGTATCAGTGGGCGGTGGAGCTGATTAAGAAAGGAAAAGCTTATGTTTGTGATTTGTCTCCCGAAGAAGTAAGAGATACCAGAGGCACATTAACAGAACCAGGCAAGGAGAGCCCATACAGAAATCGATCGGTCGAAGAGAACCTTGATTTGTTCGAGCGTATGAGGAAAGGAGAATTTCCAGAAGGTTCAAGAACGTTGCGCGCTAAGATAGACATGGCTTCACCAAATTTGAATATGAGAGACCCTGTGATGTATCGGATTGTTCATGAATCGCATCACCGCACTGGCGATAAATGGTGTATCTATCCAACTTATGATTGGGCACATGGACTTGAAGATTCGATAGAAGGCATTACGCACTCGATATGCACACTCGAGTTTGAAAATCACCGTCCTTTGTATGATTGGTTTTTGGATCAACTGGGTGTGTTTCATCCACGCCAAATAGAATTTGCTCGTTTGAACTTGAGTTACACTGTATTAAGCAAACGTAAACTTTTGCAATTGGTCAAAGAGGGATATGTAGATGGTTGGGACGATCCACGCATGCCTACAATCGCTGGGTTGAGACGCCGAGGCTATACTCCAGAATCAATTAGATTGTTCTGCGAAAAAATAGGCGTTACAAAGAAAGATAGCGTAATTGATGTTAGTATGCTGGAGTGGAGCATCAGGGAGCATTTAAATAAGACAGCGCAAAGGGTTATGGCTGTTTTGAAGCCGGTTAAGATGGTTATAACAAATTATCCAGAGGATAAGGTAGAGGAGTTACCAGCCATAAACAATCCTGAAGATCCTTCCGCAGGTACACGACTAATTCCTTTCTGCAGGGAACTGTATATAGAGCAAGATGATTTCAGAGAAGTGCCACCACCGAAATATTATAGACTTTCGCCAGGCAGGGAAGTACGATTACGTTATGCGTATATAATCAAATGCGAAGATGTAATAAAAGATTCGAATGGCAATATAATTGAGATCCGTTGCACATATGACCCTTCTACTAAAAGTGGTACACCAACAGCCAATAGAAAGGTTAAGGCTACAATTCATTGGGTTTCTGCAAGACATGCAGTGGAAGCAGAAGTACGCTTATATGATCGGCTCTTTATAAAAGAAAATCCGGAAGAAGTTGAACAGGGCAAGGATTTTATTGCCAATATCAATATGAACTCACTTCAAGTTCTTAGGAATTGTAAGATGGAGCCAATGCTTGCAAATGTTAAACCCCTTGATAGATTCCAGTTCGAAAGAATTGGCTACTTCTGTGTTGATTCAAAAGACTTTAAGCCCGGTTTTCCTGTATTTAATAGAATAGTCACATTGAAAGATACATGGGCAAAAATAGAACAGAAGGGAGAATCGATTGCTAAAACTCAATCTGAAGAAGAGTAATTTATCCATCTAAGGGAATCGCTCGAAGAACTAGATTTAGCTCCAACCTCCAGTATAATTTTCTTTGTTGTTTTGGGCATTATAATAATTGTAAATATTGTTTTAGATGGAATTATAGCTGTTGTTGTGGCAGTATCAGAATATTGAACGATATCGAAGGATTTTTGCTCCAATCGTACCTTAAAATTTTCATTGTCCTCCAAAATTTCTTTTATAATGAATCCACCGAAAGGATAAGGAGGGGTTATAATTTTACCTTTTTGTTCAAAAATAGCTATAGCCATACAATTCTCAAAATCTATTTCAGGTACACTCGCAACGTTGTAATAGTAATCGTATTCGTTTTGTTCTGTTTCTATGTTATGAATTTTAAGCCATAGCTTTGCCCATTCATTCTTCTCTTTAATTTTTATAACTTTCCTTGTAGAATTCCAGTTTGTTATTCCGCTGAAAACAACGTATGGCTTGAATAGTTTTTGCTCAACAGTAGTTTTTTCTTTTGTTTTTTTCTTAGATATGTTTTTGCTTGCTCTCTTGTCAGTGAATGAGAAAGATGCTAACAAGAAGAAACATAATATCGTAACAAAAATTGGCTTGATTTTGTTCATCCCATTCTCTGAATTTGAACAGTATAATTTTACGTAAGTTAATATTTATTTATTTCTTGTGCAATTATGCTTCAGAATAAAAAAACTGCAAGCTTAATTTTCTATTTCTTTGTCCGTTTCAGGTAGTGAGGGTTCAGCGAAAATGGTTTCTTCTTTATCAATTTGTACTAAGCCAGGTGGAGCCCCTTTTGGTTTTCGCACATATTTCCCTTCGCACATTGTTACAGGTACAAAACCTGCGTTTCGCATTTTGCTATAATATGCTGCAATTCCCGCGGCTTGCTGAATCGCTTTCTTGCTGACCTTGTCTTTTTTACCGGAAACTTTTAATACTACGTGGGAACCACTTGCTCCCCGAACATGAAACCATAAATCATTCTTTGCAGTGTATTTAGTAGTAAGTAGATCGTTATTCTCACCACTTTTGCCAACCAAAACTTGATACCCACCGTCTACAGTAAATACTCTGAACGGTAATTTTTCATGGTTATCCATTTTCGCTTCCTTTAGATTTATACCAGCTTGTGCTAACAGTTTTTTGTTCTGATTAACAAAATTGTCTAAATCGTTATTGGTTGAAATATTTTTGAGTTGTTCTATTAGTTCGAGGATATTTTTTTCCTGTTCGGAAAACTTTTGTAGTCTAGCCCGCTGTTCCTCTATTGCGGTGCGCGCTCTTTTTGCTTTTTCAAAATAGCGATTTGCATTTTCAGCTGGGGTGAGAGCTGGATCCAGAGTTATCTCGAGTTTACCGCCGGTTTCCCAATCTTCAACAATTACAGAAGTATCCCCTTTTCTGGCAAGTCCTAAATTGCTCAGTAACAATGTTCCATAGTGCTCGTATTGTTTAGTGCGCTCCGAGGCTCTCAAGTCCGTATTTATTTTGCCAATGGTCTTTCTTATTTTGGCTAATTGTTTTTCCAGTGATTTTTCAATCAGGCTCTTTGTTTTCCAATATTTGCTAAATTTAATTGTGGTCAGTATATAAGTGTGCACTGCCTCAGATATTGATGAGTAGGTAGTGCGTTTGAGATTCGCAAATTGCTCAAGCGGTATAATTGAAAAGCATTTGGGCTCGTTGCCATCAAAATAAATTATTGGCAATGGTGATTTGAGTAAATCTTGCTTTATGGAAGATATGATTGTTAGAAGTGAACGAGTTTGCTCGGCAGATAACGTGGAAACGGCAATATTACCATCTAACTTACATCTGATCAGTATTTCTTTTATAAGGACAGTACCAAACTCTGGAAGTGAAGATCTCAGGAATTCCAGTACGGAATTTGTTGCACTGGCAGAGTTTATTTTTTCTTTAAGATACCATTCTATATTATTTTTCATTTCGGTTTTAGGTTGTGAGGGAGCAATTGGAGCGGAGCTTATTTTCAAAAAGGTTTCGACAGGGTTACCTTTATCGTCCAGTAGTATAACGTTCGATTTGGACCTGAACAATTGTATAAGAAGCAAGTTATTGCTGCTAAGCTGAATATTAATTTGTCTATCGAATGGATGAAGAGTTATTTTGTTTATTTTAGTTCCAATTATAGAGTCAAAGAAATCTATGGAATTCTTGCGAGCACGAGAATATTTATTGCGGTAATAGATGTAATTACAAGATGGTTCGCAACCAATTATAATTACAGAATCTGTTTCATGAAAACTAATTATTAGCTCTTTTCGTTGCTGGGAGAAAATTTCTTTAATTGTTTTTCCTAAAAAGCCAGCTTCTAATTCTCCAACCAAATGAAAAAGTGTATAATAATTTGTCAACATAGGACTCCAGGGATATTAACATGAATATAGTAAAACCTCGAAAACATCTCAAAAATAGCGAGTTTTATGTGGATATTTTGTGGAAAAGTTAGTAAATAAATTGTTGAAAAGAAATTATTGCCCTGCCGTGGAAATTTACTTAACTTTTTAATTTAAGAATATACAAGAGGAGCAAAAGTTGATTGCTAGCATGACTGGTTTTGGCAAAGCTGAGCTAAAAGAGGGTGGAATCGGCGTATTGGTAGAGGTCAGGAGCCTGAATAATAGGTACTTGGATGTTACAGTTAGATCGCCAAAAAATATTGCTTTTAGAGAAAAGGAAATAAAAGATTTAGTTCGTGAGTTTGTTTCCAGAGGAAGCATCAATATTGTAATAAAGATTACGTATGATTCAAATGAAGTTGTTCCTTTGCAGATAAATGCTTCTGCTGCCAAGGCGTACTATAAATTGCTTAATCAGCTAAAACGAACACTTAAACTTCGGGAAGGCGTTAAGCTTGAACATTTGCTAAATTTTTCTGAACTGTTTGAACCGGTTGAAACGGAGGAAAGAAGTGAATTTGAATGGGGAATTGTCCAGAGGGCATTGCGCGTGGCAATGGAAAATTTGAGCGCTATGAGGAAGCAGGAAGGTATGGAACTTGCAAATGATATTGAGAGAAGGCTTTTATGGATGAATGAAATTGTAAATGAGATAGAAAAAATTTCAAAGGACAAAATACCAGAAGAACGCACAAGATTAGAAAAAAGAATCAGTGAGTTGTTACAGGATAGAAGCATTGTTGATTCAAATAGGCTCGAATTGGAAATTGCATTATTGGCAGATAAGCTTGATGTTACCGAGGAGTGTGTTCGTTTTCGAAGTCACAGTAAATTCTTTTTGGATGCTTTAAGAAATGGAGACTCAGTTGGACGCAAACTGAATTTTCTTGTTCAGGAAATGAGCAGAGAGTCGAATACGATTGCTGCTAAGTCTAACGATGCAACGATTTCTCAAAAGATTGTTCTCTTAAAGGAAGAATTAGAAAAAATTAGGGAACAGGTACAGAATATTGAATAAAATTTCTTAATGCTTATTAAGGAAAAAATTCTTAAAATATGATAAAGGATAAATTCAGAAAAGGTAAACTTGTAGTAATTTCTGCGCCAAGTGGATGTGGGAAAACGACTATTACTAGGGCGATATTAGAAAAACATCCTGAAATACTCTTTTCAGTGTCTGCTACTACAAGACCCAAACGGGAAGGGGAACAAGAAGGGAAAGATTACTATTTTTTGACGAGGGAGGAATTCGAAGATCGAATAAAGAAAGGCGACCTTATTGAGTGGGAAGAGATATTTGGAAATTTATATGGAACTTTGAAAAGTGAAGTGCAGAAAGCTTTGAACGACAATAAAACGATGCTATTTGATATAGATGTAAGAGGTGCTTTATCGGTAAAGCGGTCCTTTCCAGACCAAACGATACTCATATTCATTAAGCCGCCGTCTCTAGAAGTTCTGAAAGAAAGGCTTGAGAAAAGAAAAACAGAAGATAATCTGACTGTCAATAAAAGGCTTGAGCGTGTGCCAATGGAGCTTGCGCAAGAAAAGTATTTTGACTTTGTAGTAGTAAATGATGACCTTGAAAAAGCAATTGAGCAAGTAGAAAGAATAATAATTAAAACACAAAATCCAAAAATATTATTGGAGGAATAAAAGTGGCAGTTAAACCTTACCCAATAGATGAAATTCTAGATAAAGTCGATAGTATTTATGAGGCAATAATAATTGTTGCAAAAAGAGCCAGACAAATTCATGATGATTTGAGACTCGAATATAATCAGCGGCTAGAAACTCTAAAAGCTCTAACAGCATTGCCCGAATCCGAGGATGAAACTGAGGGTCCGGCGAATCCCGATCAGCTAAAGTTAAGCATCGAGTTTGAGAAGCGACCTAAACCAGTTGAGCTGGCTCTTGATGAACTAAGAGCAGGAAAGATATCTTATAGATACAAAGAGAATATTAATCCTTTTGCGAAAGATACTCAAGGTGGTTCTTAAAAGTCAAAGACGAAAGAAAAACTTTGACGGAAGTAATATTCTTATTGGTGTTACAGGGGGCATAGCAGCTTATAAGGTTTGTAACTTAATACGTGAACTGGTAAAGTTTGGTGCTGAAGTCAAAGTAATAATGACCGAAGCTGCCACAAGGTTCATTACTCCGTTAACACTTTCCACTCTATCCAAAAATCCTGTTTATACGGATAAAGATTTCTGGAATGCAGATGGATGCAAGGACTCGAAAAATCCAACCATTCATATTAGTCTTGCTGAATGGGCTGATGTTATATTGATTGCTCCAGCCTCAGCAAACACAATAGCCAAATTAGCATGCGGTATGTGCGATAATTTGTTGACGGCAGTAGCACTGGCTGCAAGATGTCCTGTGGCTGTTGCACCAACCATGGATGTTGGAATGTATTTAAACGAAAGCACTCAAGCAAATCTTGTTAATCTGAAGGAAATGGGATATTTTGTGATTCAGCCGGCGGAAGGTGAACTTGCAAGCGGAATAACGGGAATTGGACGCCTTCCAGAGATTAGTGTGATTGTGGAAGCTTTAAAGAATATCCTTCTTGGTATAACCAGGGATTTGGTTAGAAGGAAGATTCTTGTGACGGCTGGTCCAACGTATGAAAGCATTGATGCGGTGCGGTTTATAGGAAATCGTTCTTCTGGAAAAATGGGGTTTGCAATTGCCAATGCTGCAGTTCAAAGAGGTGCAGAAGTCTTGCTTGTTACAGGACCCTCAAATTTGCGAACTCCAAACAATGTTAATAGAATTAATGTAGAATCCACCTTAGATATGTTTAAAGCTGTTAAAGTAAATTATAAGAAAGCAGATGTACTGATTATGGCTGCTGCGGTAGCGGACTTCAGACCGGAAAAAATCGAGTTTGATAAAATTAAAAAAGAAAACAAAAATATGCTGGAACTGAAACTTGTTCCAACAGTTGATATTCTTTTTGAGATGGGCAAGCTAAAAAAAAGAAAAAAAATTCACGTAGGATTTGCTCTGGAAACAAATGAAGATATCCAGGAAGCGAAGAGAAAGTTAAGAGAAAAAAAACTCGATTTTATAGTTTTTAACTCGTTCAGTAAAGAGAATAACGTATTTGGCTCTGATTTTAATGAAGTTACCATTATAGATTCTAAAGGAAATATCGAAAAATTGCCAAGAATGCCAAAGTTTGATGTAGCAAATAAAGTGTTAGATAAAATTGTTTCAATTTTGTGACTATTTTTTGCATAATGCAAATGGTTTATGATGAACAATTAAAAAAGTTTATTCAAGATGCAAAATTATTTTTCAAGCAACAGGAAGAATTATACGGCAATTTGATTATTGAAAGATCGGCGGAGAATCAAATTTCAAGAACCAATTTCGAAAAAAAAGATGTTAGAAACGAACCTGTAGCCACTCAGGTCGATCTGTTTGGCAATGTGGTTAGTTTACCGCAAGCCAATTCAAAAGACTATGCAAAGCCACAGAAATATCCTGATGAACCATGGGTTGGTGTAAATAACATCGGTGAACTGGAGAAGATGATCAATAAATGTACTAAATGTGCGCTTGGATATACACGCAAGAATTTTGTGTTTGGCGTTGGTAATCCGCAAGCCGATGTTGTTGTAGTGGGCGAAGCCCCTGGCGCCGATGAAGATGAGCAAGGTGAGCCTTTTGTTGGACGCGCTGGACAATTATTGAACAAGATTTTGGAAGCTGTCCAATTGAAAAGAGAAGAGGTTTACATTTGTAATGTTTTGAAATGCAGACCACCAAATAATAGAGATCCGCAAGCAGATGAGATAGAAAAATGCGAACCATATTTGTGGAAACAGCTGGAGCTAATAAATCCGAAAATTATATTGTGCGCAGGAAGAATAGCGGCGCAGGCTTTGTTGAAAACATCCGCTTCACTGGCTGAACTACGAAGCAAAGTACATAATTATCGGGAAATACCTCTGGTTGTAACGTATCACCCGGCAGCATTGCTTAGAAATCCGCAATGGAAAAGACCTTGCTGGGAAGATATGCAGAATTTTAGAAACCTCTATGACAAAATTTTAGGTAAATAAAGTTTTTGAACCAGTAATTTTATCTTTGAAGAAATCAGAGGCATTAATTACATTGAATATAGTCTCAATAAAAACAACCATAGAAAAGTTGTGGTACTAAAAAGTATTTAAAAGGAGGTTAGAATGGCTGAGCTTAGAAAGATAATAGACTTCAATTCGCCACCTGCATCTTCACTGGAAGGTCGGGTACCACCTCAAGCGGTTGAAGTCGAAGCAGCTGTTCTGGGTGCAATGCTTTTAGAAAAGGAAGCAGTGTCAAAGGCATTAGAAATACTGGAAGATACTGCATTTTATAAACCTGCTCATCAGAGCATATACAAGGCTATGATCGCCTTATTTGAACGCGGGGAACCAATAGATTTAATCACTTTAACGGAGGAATTGCGCAGGCGAGGTGAACTGGAAAAGGTTGGCGGAGAATACTATTTAACTGAACTTACAACTAAGGTTACTAGTGCTGCAAACATCGAATATCATGCTCATATTGTTCTTGAGAAATCATTGGCACGACAGTTAATACATACTTCTTCCGAAATTATTAACCGGGCTTATAATGAAACGGAAGATGCACTTGGGTTACTTGATGAGGCTGAACAGAAAATTTTCGATATTTCAGAGCAGAGAATGAAAAAAAGTTTTATTTCTATGAGTAACGCGGTGCATAAAACGATGGACCTATTACAGAGTATACACGGCAAGCATAGCGGTGTAACAGGTGTGCCTTCGGGTTTTGCGGATCTTGATCATTTGACTGGTGGATTCCAGAATTCTGATTTAATTATTGTGGCAGGTAGACCATCTCAAGGAAAAACAGCTTTTGCGCTTTCTGTTGCGCGTAATGCCTCGATTCTCTACAATGTTCCAGTTGGAATTTTTAGCCTTGAAATGTCAGCTCAACAATTGGTTATGCGATTGATGTGTGCAGAGGCTCAAGTGGATGCGCATAAAGTTCGCACTGGTAGATTGCCTGAAGATGAATGGAAAAAACTGAGTATTAGTGTTGGACGTTTATATAACGCCAAAATATTTATTGATGATACACCAGGACTAAGTATAATAGAATTGCGTGCCAAAGCAAGGCGTCTGAAAGTTGAGCATAATGTAGGGCTCATTATTATAGATTACCTGCAGTTAATGCAAGGTCCAAAAAATGCTCAGACCCGTGAACAGGAAATTTCAGCTATTTCGCGTTCATTAAAATCAATTGCGAAAGAATTAAACATACCTGTGATTGCACTTTCGCAGCTAAACAGAGCGGTTGAAACCAGAAAAGATAATAGACCTGCCTTATCCGATCTTCGGGAGTCTGGCGCTATTGAACAGGATTCTGATGTTGTTATTTTTATACATCGACCTGAATTGTATGGAAAAGAAGAACAGGACGGAGAATCTACCGAGGGTCTGGCAGAAATTATCGTGGGTAAACAACGTAACGGCCCTACGGATACTATAAAATTACAATTTATAAAACAATATGCTCGATTTGCCAATCGGCTTTCACAAAGGAAAGACATCTTAATGCCAGCGGAAACAGATGAAGATGTACCATTCTAGCTTTGTTTTTTAGATATCTTTTTAGATCGTCGATTGGATTCAAACGCAAGTCGTTTATATGAATAGAAGAACATTCTTAACATTCCTACCATCGATGTTTTTCTCTCCTGCAATTCTGAGGTATTTAAATTTGAGTGAGATGGATTCAATATTTTGTGAGGAAGACAAACTCATATTTAAGAAAGAAATTGAATTTGCTAAAAATCGAGGCTTATTTAACGAACCTATAGGAAAACTAATAACAGAAATAGCGAAATCATTTGTTGGTGTGAAGTACATGCGAAATCCAATTGAGCCGGATGGGGAAGAGCGACTTGTTGTAAATCTTCGGTCCTTTGATTGTGTTACATTATGCGAAAGTGCGCTGGTAATTGCAAGATGCATAAAAAAAGAAATGCTAGAGTTTGATGAATTTGTTAAAGAGCTTGAGTTTGTTCGTTATAGAAACGGTGTAATTGATGGCTATGCAAGCAGACTTCACTATACCACAGATTACTTTTTCAATAATCAAGAAAAGGGGGTGCTAAAAGACATAACAAAAGAAATAAACGGTGTTCAGTTTAGAAAGAAAATAAATTTTATGTCGGAAAATGCTAAACTGTATCCGAAATTGAATAAATCGAAAAAAAATCTTGAAGAAATTAAAAAAGTTGAAATTAAAATTAATAATCGTAAAATTTACTATATTCCAAAAAATCAGATAAGTAAAATCTCAGGTAAAATACAGGATGGCGATATAATAGGGATTGCTACTTTTATAAAGGGTCTGGATTGCTCACATACTGGGATAGCAATATGGTTGAAAGGTAAATTGCATATGATACATGCTTCCATTTATTCTGGAAAAGTCGAAATAACCGATTGCACATTAAAGGAGTATGTTGATAGCAACTCAAGGAATGCCGGGATAATTGTTGCAAGACCTTTGGAGGTAAAAGAAACAGTATTCAGAAGTTAATCTAAAGTAGGTTTTGAAAGGGGCCATTGAATGGAAAAATTGGATGAGATAATAAAAGGTAAACTTGAGATTGTTCAAGGTGATATTACCACGCAAAAGGTAGATGCCATTGTGAATTCGGCGAACAATTCTCTGTTAGGGGGTGGTGGAGTAGATGGTGCCATTCACCGTGCAGCTGGTCCAAAATTGCTCGAGGAATGCCGTAAGCTTGGCGGTTGTGAAACCGGAACAGCTAAGATTACTAAAGGTTACAACCTACCTGCAAATTATGTAATTCATACTGTTGGACCGATCTGGCAGGGTGGAAATAATAAGGAAGAAGAATTACTTGCGAAATGCTATAAGAGCTGTTTTGAGCTTGCCAGAAAACACGGTATTAAAACCATGGCATTTCCTTCGATAAGTACAGGCGTTTATAGATTCCCTCTGGATAGAGCAGCAAGAATAGCATTAAAGGAAATTATTGTGGAACTAAAACATAACAAAGAATTGGAAAAGGTTGTTGTAACATGTTACGATAGGTCAACGTATGATGCGTATATTTCAGCTCTTGCTGAATTCATAGAAAAGCCATAAGATACGGTTTATGATAATGAAACCTAAGATATTTTTTCTATCATTTCTTTTTCTTTTTACTCAGTTATTAGCCCAAAAACCACCAATTGAGAGTCAGCGGGATTCGGCTGTTGTCCATTTTGACGGTAAAGAAATATCTATTAATTATGGTAAACTTAGAACAGGAGATAAGAAAATATTTGGTTCTTATGTCCCTTATTATAGAGTATGGAGAACAGGTAGTGGTGCTGCTACAACATTGCGTACAGAAGTAGATCTGGAAATAGACGGTGCCATAGTGCCAAAAGGAATGTATACTCTATATACTTTACCGACTGAAAACAGATGGAAGCTTATAATTAATAAACAAACCGGACAGTGGGGCACTGTATATAATGCTCAATATGACCTTGCTCGGATAGATTTGACTATCAAAAAAATAAAAACCCGCGTCAATGTGCTTATATTCAAACTGGAGAAAACGGGAGATAAGAGTGGCATATTGAAGATTGAATTAGATACACTATCATTAAGCATACCTTTTCATGTGCATCCCGAGGGAATCGTTCCAAGTCCACGTGATTCAGTGGAATTGTTAATGAGTGGGAAGAGAATTTCAGTTAACTATGGTCGCCCATCTATGCGGGGCAGGAAAATAATGGGAGTAGTAGTACCTTATGGAATCGTATGGCGAACCGGTGCAAATGAGGCAACAAGTTTCATTACTGAGACGGATCTCGTAATTGGCAATTATAAGATTCCAAAAGGAGGCTATACGCTTTATACCTTACCATCAAAAAACCAATGGAAATTAATAATCAACAAACAAACAGGACAATGGGGCACTGTATACAATAAAGAATTAGATTTAGCACGAATACCTTTGAAAAAGACATATATGAAAGAACCAGTAGAAAAATTTACAATATTGCTGGAAAAGAAAACGGAGAAAAAAGGGAAGCTTATTTTAATGTGGGAAAAAACAAAATTATGGGTCGATTTTGAGATCAAATAATTTTCTTTGCCTTTCTCTGTCTATAAACCTCATAAAGAAAAACAGCGCTTGCGCTTGCAACATTAAACGAATCGATGTCGTTTTCCATTTGTATAGACACGGTAATATTGCAAATTGATAGTATAGCTGGTGAGATTCCATATCCTTCGCTTCCAAATACTATACAGCAATTTTCGGTAAAGTTTGTATTTTCAACTCTAATTCTTTCTTCGTGTGGATGTGCACCTATTATTTTGAACCCATGGTCTTTTAAATTCAATAACGTATTATATAGATTTTGGCAGTGAATTATATTTATCTTGAAAATCGCACCCATAGAGTTCCTCACAGCTCTTCTTAAATATGGACTACTTGATGTTTCACCAACTAAAATTGTGTTTACTCCAAATGCGGCGCAATTTCTTACTATATTTCCAACATTTTCAGAATTTGTTAAGCCATCAATTGCAACAAATAGGTAGGGTTCGGTTGAATCTTTTAATACAGCTTCAATAGTTTTCGATGATGGTATTTTTGCTAAAGCCATTATGCCTTGATGAAGATTAAAACCTACAATTTTTTCCATTAGCTTTTTTTCAGCCAAGTATACAGTTATCTTTTCTTTACGACGTTCAATAAGTTCTTTGAATTTAGAGAACCATTCTGGTGTTAATAGAATTGATATTATTTCTATATGGCTTAGTAAAAGTCGGTGAACAACTTTTTCACTTTCTGATACAAATACTCTCTTCTTCAAATGTTCAGTAGTCATGCGAAGAGTTTTATAGAATGTCAATTCAGGATGATCAACCGAATCTACTTGTATTATGTTAATCAATTTGATCTCTCCCGGTAAATATGCTTAAAAGTATTTTATGCTCTTGGATGAAATGTACGATGTACCTCTTTCAGGTATTCTCTGTCAATATGTGTATATATTTGAGTTGTTGAAATATCAGCATGACCGAGCATTTCTTGAACGACGCGCAAATCTGCCCCGCTTTCAAGAAGATGAGTTGCAAAAGAATGACGAAATGTGTGTGGGTGTACATCTTTTTTGATGTTTGCCATTCTTGCGTATTTCTTTACAAGTTTTCTAATCATATCGCGGGTTAATTTACTGCCTCGTACATTCAGGAAGAGATAATCCAGGGATTTTCCCTTTTTGGCGAAATGAATTCTTCCTTTTTTCTGATATTCATTAATCCAGTAAATGGCAGAGCTTCCAACAGGTACGAACCGCTCTTTGGAACCTTTTCCATATACAAGCACCATACCTTCTTCTACCTTAAAATCACCTTGTTTCATGTTAATAAGTTCTGATACTCGCACTCCAGTTGCATATAAAGTTTCAAGTATTGCTCTATCTCTTATTCCAAGAGGATTTGTTATATCTGGTTGTTTGAAAATTTCGTCAATTTCGTATACCGTTAGTACATCAGGTAGCCATCTTTCGAGTTTTGGAGAATCAATATTCTGGAAAGGATCGGATTGAATTTTTCCCTCACTTAGTAAAAATCTATAGAAACCTCTTAATGCAGAAACTATACGGGCTATTGTGCGAGCTGAACATCGGCGGTCTTTGATGTAAGAAATAAATTCTCTAATGGTATTTTCAGACACCCGAGCGGTAGAATCGATTCCATGTGTACGCAGGTAATTTTCGAATTTGACAAGATCAAATTGATATGAAATTATAGTGTTCTTAGATAAATTTTTCTCTATTCTTAGAAACCTGAGGTAACTCAACAAAAAGTTATCAGTAGGGCAGTGTGAAGAATCCACCTTTTTGGATTTAACAAGAAGATTCGTTTTTTGCATTATTACTTATGTTGAGGCTTAACAGTGGAAAATATTTGTTGTAGTTTAAAAGTTGCCAACCCGGGATTTTAGATTAACTCTTATTTATTTTTCAGAGCACTAGCCAGTGAATCATAGATTTCAAAAGACCAATCAAGATGAGAAATCTTGATTAATGAAAGCACCTTTTGCTGTAAACCTGCAAGTTTGACTTTTCCCCCTATTTCGCGCATTTTTCTTTCTGCTATAAGTAATGCACTAAGTCCACTACTATCACAGAATTCAACATCGGACAAATCAATTATTAATTCTTTCATTTTTGGTTTGCAAATAAGGATAAATTCACCTTTTAGTTTTGAGGAAATCGTTGCATCAAGTCTACGTTCACGGAGTTTAAAAATAGTCGATACACCGTTTTTCTTTATCTCAAAACGCATAAGAAAACTCCACGATTAAGCTTGAAACATCTCAAGACACTTTAATAAATTCTTGTATTTTAATGAATCTTCACCGTTGTTTTTTGCTCTGAACTGGAAATTATAAAAATAATCACCATTTTTTTTAGCGAAACTGACGCGAACAGGAGCTTTTGATGCTTTACAAATGTATGCACTGCACAGTGAAAATTTTATATTCAAATCAATCGCTATATCTACACCACAACGTTCGATTTTTCGAACTAGTTTTTTTCGTGGCAAAAACAACCTGTTAAGATCTTCTTGTGAATATGTTACTTTTTTAATTGAAGGCATGGAACTAATAGAGAAAAGCTGATTTTCATGAATCAATAATATTGTGTTATCTGGAGAAAATTTGTTGATTATGTAACGAAACAATGCAACTACCGAATCTCTGTCGATCAAAGTTTCCGGAAATATTATAAGTGCTTTTTTAGCCTGGTGGAGAGCGTTTGTGAAAGCTATAACATTTTCATGATTGTTACCTAATTGAAGCCGTGCAAATGCAACACCTAGCTTTTGTCGCAGAGTTGAAAGCATAATTGGTGCCAATTTTTAGTTTATTTGCCTCTTAATTTCTCTCTTTGTTTATCCAGTAATTTTGTAACAAATAATTGGTCGAAGAAATAATATCTTATTTGTATACTTCCTCGCATGTAACTGTCGTTTTTTGTATCTGCTGGACCATTGTAGTATGGAGAATATGTCATAACGTATTCAGCCATTAGACCTATGGACCAGAATTCATTTGGGAAAATATCTACTCCGGCTCCTCCCATATAATTTAAATCGAAGCTAGAAGTCGGTTGTCTTGAGCCTTCGGGTGTTTTTGGATCATAAAATACAAGGCCTGCACCAGCAAAGATGAAAGGATTAAAGGAACCGTTTGGTAAAAAATCTGCACTACAATATCCATTGAGAGCTACAAAATCTGTTGTAATTGATTTATTGGAACTATTTTTCCATACAAGTTGATTTACAACAAATTTTGCGCGTATACTGAGACCTTGCAATAATGAATAGCTCATGTTCAAACCACCTCCAAAACCTGCAGACGATTTTACAGATCCGGCACCAAGTATGTATTGCATACAACCTTCTGCACCGAGGCCAAGTTTTCCAACTCTTGTTTGCCCATTGGCTGTTAGAGTTACGATTGCTAAAATTATTAATGAAGTTGCAATTGTTTGTGTTATTTTTGACATTGTGCCTTCTCCAAATTTATTAATAATTGTTTTTAGGTTTCTCCTTGCATTAACATATTAATAAACTTCTGCTCATCAATCAAGTGGATACCGAGTTTTTTTGCTTTTTCTAGTTTAGATCCGGGTTCGGTACCGACAATAACAAAATCCGTTTTTTTACTGACTGTTGATAATACCTTTCCACCGAGGGCTTCTATTTTTTCTTTTGCTTCTTCTCTTGTCATTGAGGAAAGTGTGCCTGTTAGAACAAAGCTTTTTCCTAAAAATGCGCCTGATTTCACCACGGCTCTTTTCTTTAGAGCCATTTGTAAGCCTGCATTCCTCAGGCGTTCTATTATTTTTATATTATTTTTATCTGCAAAGAATCTTACAATGCTTTCTGCAATTTGAGGGCCAATACCCTGTATTGATTGGAGTTCTTCCTCTGTAGCTTCCATAAGTTGCTCAATTGTTGGGAAATTATCAACCAGAAGTTGTGCTATGCTGAGGCCAGCGTGCCTGATACCTAGGGCGTATACAACTCTGTCAAATGGTCGATTTTTACTTTCTTCAATCGATTTGATCAAGTTCTGTGCTTTCTTTTCCCCCCATCTTTCTAGAGTTAGAAGTTTTTTATAGTGTTTGTGTAAATCATAAATGTCCGCACAATTATGTAGCAGTCCTTCGTTTACTAATTGATCTATATTTGCATCTCCCAGTCCTTCTATATCCATTGCAGCTCTGCTTGCAAAATGAGCTATTCTTCCTTTGACTTGAGCAGGGCAATTGCTGTTTTCACAATAGTAATTTGCTTCACCTTTGGGTCTAAAGATTTGTGAGTGGCATTCTGGACATTTTTGCGGAAATTTAAATGGTTCAGTACCAGGTGGGCGCTTATCTTTCACAACCGCTGTTACTTTTGGAATTACATCGCCGCCTTTTTCAAGGATTACCGTATCCCCAATTCGAATGTCTAATTCATGTATATAATCTTCGTTGTGTAAAGTTGCTCGGGATACGGTTGTACCGCCGAGAAATACAGGTTCAAGATCAGCAACAGGTGTAATTGTTCCCAGTCTACCTACTTGCAGTCTGATTGCTTTAAGTTTAGTTTCCGCCTGTCTAGATGGAAACTTAAAAGCGACAGCCCATCTTGGACTTTTTGCTATTGCGCCTAATCTTTCCTGTTGTTGAATAGAATCAACCTTAACTACTATGCCATCAATGTCAAACGGGAGTTCGTTCCGTTTGTTTTCCCATTCTTTCCAAAAGGCTATAACTTCTTTTATATTATTGCAAAGCCTTGAATGTTCACTGGTAGGAAAACCCAAGTCTTTAAGTATTTGCAAATTTTTGAAATGACTAACCAGTTTTGTATCCTTTGTGAATAGATAATAAGCAGTAAAATTTAACGGTCTTTGTGCAACTAATTTGGGGTCCTGGAGCTTCAATGTGCCTGCAGCTAAATTGCGGGGGTTAACAAAAGTTTTTTCTCCAGCAAGAGATCTCTCTTCATTAATTCGCTGGAAGTCAGCTCTTTTCATAAATACTTCGCCGCGTACTTCAATTGAATGTAAATTGTATTGAGTATCTCGTAGGCGCATCGGGATTGAACGTATGGTTTTCAAATTTTGTGTAATTTCATCTCCCTGAAACCCATCTCCTCGAGTCGCACCTCTTACAAATGTGTCGTTCTCGTATATAAGGCTTACTGCAACACCATCGAATTTTAATTCGCAAACGTATTTGTAAGGTTCTCCTTCAAGAGCTTCCTTAATTCTTCTGTCAAAATCGAGAATTTCATCTTCATCGTAAGTATTAGAGAGACTGAGCATAGGTATGGAGTGTTTTACTACAGGGAAAACCTTTGTAACCTGGTCAGTAATTCTTTGCGTTGGGGAATCAGGTGTGATATATTCAGGATACTTTTTTTCAAGTTCCTGAAGTTTACGCATTAGCTTATCGTATTCTTCGTCGCTAATTATTGGTTCGGCGAGTACGTAGTAACGGTAATCGTGATCAAGTATCTGTTTTCGGAGCTCTTCGATTTCTTTTTTTATTGAAGAGGTCACTTTTTAAACCTGTTTAGTTTTTGCAGATGTTTAATTTTTTAAGTTTTCTTCTGTGATAATATAGTTTCTAATAACTGTACCAGGTTTTCCAAGTGTACCTAAATTTTTATTATTTAACTTGAAAGTTGCTCCTCCTGCATTTCCCATTGTAATGAGAAAACTTTCCTTTGCTGTCCACACCCATTTTCTGTTTGGGCCAAACAAGTGTTCATTGACTTTTTTCTTATCTATTAAAATGCTTATCCATACGGAATCCATTGTTGTAATTTCTAATCTCAGACTATCCTTTTTCATTAAATGATATTGAGGTTTTGAAGTGTCGGTTATAATTGGACTTGCAGTCGAAAGTGGTTCGGACTCTTTTATTATCTGATCGAATGAGAGTTCTTTTGGCTTCTCCTGTTCTCCTTTGTCACTGATGTTTGCTATGATAACAACTAAAACTACAATTATTGCCAAAAATCCGCTTAAAATTGCATTTCGTTGAATGGGCGTAAGTTCAGAAAATCTTTCCCTGATTTTCAAATTTGGTAGAGCTTTTCTAGTTTCAGTTTCTTTGGGCAATTCTGGTTGAACAGGTTGTTTGATGGTGCTTGTTCTTGCTAATTCATATTGCTTAATGATGTCTTCCGGACTCAAGTTTAATATTGTTGCATATTCTCGCAGGAACGCACGTATATACGTTTGTGGAAGGAAATCAAATTCACCGCGCTCAATTGCTTCCAGATGCTTTATATTGATATGTGTTTCTGAAGAAATATCTACCAGGGATATTTTCTTTTCAATTCTTATATTCTTTAAGCCTTCTGCAAATTCTTTTAGGTTCATTTCTATTTTTTCTTATATGTTTTTTGGTAATAGTAGTAATAAATCAGACTACTTTCAAGAATAATGGTTAAATAAGCCTGTTAAGGTTTTGAAAAGTTTTTGAAGTAGTAACATGTTCGTTAATGAGATTTTGATTGAAAAAGTATTTTTCAATTTTGATTATCTAAAACTTTACGCATTGTTTCGGAAAGCTCCTGGAGCTGATACGGTTTTTGTAAAAATGCATCAATTTCACCAGGCCATTTTGATAAATCCATATCCTTATCGCTATAACCTGTGGATATTATGACCTTCAATTTAGGATTTATTTTTCTGATTTTTGTAAATGTTACCTTTCCGCTCATTTTAGGCATATTAAGATCAAGAACAACAACATCAAATTTTTTCTTTTTCTTTAGTAAGTTTACAGCTTTCTGTCCGCTATCGACAATTGTAACTTTATATCCAAGGCTTTCCAGCATTCCGCCAACGACGTTAGCAACATCTTTTTCGTCGTCAACTACGAGGACCTTTTCATTACCGTATTTCAGTTTGCTGCTTTTTGTCTGTTCTGTTGTAGGTTCTTTCATTGAAATTAGCGGGAAGAACATAGTAAATTTAGAGCCGCGATTGGGTTCGCTTTCGACAGTTATAAATCCGTTGTGAGCATTAACGACACCGTACACGACCGAAAGTCCAAGCCCGGTACCCTTTCCAGGTTCTTTGGTTGTGAAGAAAGGATCAAAAATGTGCTGTTGAATTCCTTTTTCGATTCCTATACCTGTATCTTCAACAGAAACTGAAACAAAATTGCCTTCTTTAATTTCACCCGTAAAAGTTATGAATTTATCTATTCTTTTTTTCTCACTTCGCACACTAATAATTCCACCATTTGGCATTGCATCACGTGCATTTAAAAGTAAATTTAATATTGACTGTTGAATTTGCCCATCATCACCGCTTATTATGCATGGTTCTTGAGTTAGATATTTCTTTACTACATAGGTCTTATCGGTGCTCCTTTCAAATAATTTTATTGTTTCTTCTATAATGTCATTAACTATTACAGGCCGAAATTGAATAGTACCCTTGCGTGCAAATGTTAATAATTGTTTTGTTAATGAAGCCCCACGTCGTGCAGCAGTTTCAATTATGTCAGCAAACCTGTACCATTGGTCGTTTGGATTCATTTTTCTTTTCATTATTGCGGTTGAGCCAAGAATTGAGGTGAGTATATTGTTGAAATCGTGTGCGACTCCGCCAGCTAACTTTCCTATGCTGTCGATTCTCTGTGCATGTAATACTCTTGCTTCAAGATTCTTCTTTTCTGTAATATCTCTAGCTACCGCACGTACTAATAACTGCCCATTTTCATCTCTTATAACCGAAGCGTTAATGCTAACATCAATTAGAGTACCATCCTTTTTTACCATTTTTTCTTCAAGGTCTTGTATTTGTTGATTATCCTTGAGAATCCTGTCGAGTATTTGCTTTGCTTCTTGATGGTATTCATTTGGATATAGTTTTAAGAAGGATTGTCCTATGATTTCATTCTTACTATAACCAAGTTTATTAGCTTCGGTCTGGTTACAACTTATTATGGTGCCTGTTTCATTTATAATGTGCGACATATCAGGGGAATGCTCGAAGAGTTCCATGTATCGTTCTTCTGATTTTCTTACTTTTTCGAATAAGGTTGCGTTTTCGAGTGCTACTCCGATTTGATTTGAAAACGCAATCATTAAATCGATTTCCCTTTTTGAGAATTTTTCTCTCTCGCTACTTGCTAAAATTATTACTCCCATCAGTTGATTTTTTATTATTATGGGTACAGAAGCCCAAGAGCTTATTTTTTCAAAATTCCAGGTCACTGTATCGGAATTGATTTTTCCTTTTGGTTTTCGTTCGATGTGCGGGCTATAAAGCCATTTCATTTCAGGGTTATGAATATCTTTATTCTTGCCTATGATTTCAAAATCAGGGCTGTTAACTTCATTTGAGACTTTTAAAAGTAGAGTGTCGCCTTCCACAAAATAAACCCAACCGTATTCAATATCCAGTAAACGTCTCATTTCGTTGATGGCGTTTTTTAGAAGTTGCTGGACCTCTATAGCGCGAGTTATAGATTCTGTGAAAAGATTAAGAGCGATAAGTTCCTCTTTTTGTTCTTCTAAGATTCTACCGAATTTTATTGTAAAGTAAACAATTATAAATCCAAAAATTCCAACAGTAAGAACATTGCCAAATAATAACCAATCAATTGTTTTGGCGCTGGTGATTCTCAATACAATAATAGTGATCAATGATACGAGAACGGCAGTGGAGGTAACGATTTGAGCCTGTTCAACCGGACCAAGTTTCAATCGAAGTTTTTTAGATTTACTAGACTCAGCCATATAATTATATATTAACTAAGGAAACATTATGGCAAGTACTTGGACAAAATTAAGCTAATTTCTTCCTCATCATATGGTTTTACCAGGAAATCTACTGCGCCGAGTTTTTTTGCTTCTTTTCTAGCCTCGTAGTCATCTATTGCAGTAAAAAAGACTACAGGTGTTGAGGATGCAGAAGGAATTTGTTTTAGGTTATATAACAGATCGAAGCCGTTCATATCTGGCATACGCAGATCGCTTAATATCAGGTCGGGTTTGAATGAGCTAAGTGCCTTTAATGCATCCGAACCATTGCCAACTGCGCAAACACTGTAACCTCTCTTTTTCAGAATAATCGAGGTTATCTTTTGCCATGCAGGCTCGTCATCTATAATCAAAATATGTTTTTTCTTCTTTGCCATGCTCTATAAACTTAATTAAATTATAATTTAGCATCAATTAACATATTAACGCTATAATTTAAGCAAAAAATTGGATTTTTTGGGAAAAAACTTTCTAAAGGTAATTTTAACAAAGAAAATCGGTAAAAATTCCATATTAAATTTTTTTTAGAAATCGTATTTACTTGATATTTATTCAAAATTTAATATTTTAAAAAACACAGACCTTTATCAGCCTTTGGCATAGAAATTGGGAATATATATAAGTAGTTAAAAAAGAAAACTAATAAACTAACAGTTAAACAAATATAAAATATGGAGGGTTAAGTTATGGGACAGCAACAATTATTGTTAATCATCCTCGGCGTAATCGTCGTAGGTATCGCAATTGCGGTTGGTTTAACGCTGTTTACGGCACAGAGTATTCAAGCCAATAAAGACGCAATTATAAACGATATAAACAACATTGCAGCTTATTGCTATCAATACAGAATTAGGCCAAAGAGCATGGCGGGTGGACAAGGCAGTTATGAGAATTGTTCACTTCCACCGAAACTCAGAGATAATGAAAATGCAAAATATGAGATTGTAGCAACTGCAACTGATGTTACGATTACAGCACATTCGAAACAAAACGAAACTGATGGAACTGTAACGGTTAAACTAACTAGTGAAGGTACTCTGGATCCGAATAGTTGGCAGTTTGGTCCGTATTTCCAGAGTGAGTAATAGGGGAAAAGCTTAATCGGTTATACCGCCAATTTCCAGACCGCCGTCTCAAAAAGACGGCGGTTTTTTGTTTTTGTTAGCCAGAAACAATGACCTGGAACAATACAGCAACATTGCACCGTCAAAACATTAAAAATAACTATGCAGGAGTTAATAACATGATAAGCCCAATAAAAAGTAATTTTTCCAAGGTGCTGTATTCGCTGGCGATTTTGCTTTTGTTAGCTGGTGTAGGATTTGGTAGTGTTGCTAATGCAGGTTGCAGAAAGGAATCGGGAAAATCGCAGGGTTGGCTTGGTGTTGTGGTGCGGGATGTAAACGAGAGAGTTGCAAAAAAACTGAAACTGGAATCTACAGATGGTGCATATGTTAAAGAGGTTAAGGATAATAGCCCAGCTGATTCTGCCGGGATCGAGGAAGGAGATGTTATAATTGAATTTGGTGGTAAAAAGGTGTTAGAAGCCGACGATCTTGCCAGGTTTGTAAAGCAAACTCAGCCTGGAGAAAAAGTTAAAATGGTGATTATTAGAGACGGCAAAAAGAAAACCGTAGAGGTTTCAGTGGGTGAGAGGCCAAGAAGAAGTTGGTTCTCTGGTGTTGTTCCGAGAATTCCAAGATTCGAGTTTCGCACAAGTCATTTCCTCCTTGGTATAAAGGTAATAACACTCAATGAGCAGTTGGCAGATTTTTTTGAGGTTCCAAACAAGGAGGGCGTATTGGTTGAAGAAGTAGAAAAGGGTAGCGTTGCAGATAAAGCAGGCTTTAAAGCAGGTGATGTGATAGTAAAAATTGGGGATAAATCGGTTGATTGTGTAGAAAAATTAAGAAAAGAGGTTTACAGGCATTATAGGGATGGTGGTAAGGTTGAATTCGAGGTGATTCGTAAAGGGGCGAGGAAGGACTTAGTGTTGGAATTAAATGATGTAGAAGATTACAAAGAGGAGGGATTTTATTTCAGATTACCGCATTTGGAATTCTTTAAAATTCAACCGTTGAGAATAGAAATAGACGAGTGGAAGGATTTTGATATTGGACTCGAATTTGAGGGTTTAGATGATAACTTTGGCGAATGCAAAAAAGAGATAGAAAAAGAAGTTATTCAAGAAGATAAAATTTTTGGATTGTGATTTTTTATCATTTACTCCTTGCCATTGCCATCTCCGGATTCCTAGTGTTTTTAGGAGTTCGGAGTTTTTGTTTTTAATATATTGCCTATTTAAAAACCTTGATGTAACTTGAAATCGACATGGAATATTTTAATACACTTTTCGCACAATATGATAGAGTAGTAGATTTATTACCGGACATGCTCATTATAATGGATGATGAGAACAGGATCCTTGATACTAACAAGACTGCGTCTGATGCACTTGGTGTTGTTACGCGTCCGAGAGACCCGAAGTATATTTTTGAAATAATTCCGAAGGATGAGAGATCGAGGTTTAGTCAACTTCTTCCTTTTCAGGATCAGGCAAGAGTGGAAACGAGGTTTTTCAAGCGTGATGGTTCAATAATGGATGCTTCTGGTATTGTCAGAATTTTAAGGGTAGGACAGTCCAAATTTTGGGTTTATTTTTTTAGAGATGTTACAGAAGAGAAGCGAAGGGAATTAGATTTATTGCGTTATTCAAATGTAATTCAGCATACTTTAAATCCTATACAAATAACTGACGCAAATGGAGTTATGGTTTATGTAAATGCTGCGTTTGAAAAAGTTACAGGTTACACATCTGAAGAACTTATAGGTAAAAATCCAAGAATTTTAAGCAGTGGTAAACATGATAAATCTTTTTGGCAGAATGTGTGGAAGCAGATTGTTTCTGGGAAAATATGGGTAGGGCGGATAGAAAATAAGCGCAAAGATGGTACACCTTTTTATACTGAGCTTGTTATATCGCCAATAATTGATTTTGAGGGTAAGGTTGCAGGTTATTTTGGTGCACATAGGGATATAACTGAACAGGTAATGCTTGAGAAGCGATTACTTCATTCTCAACGAATGGAAAGTATTGGTACGCTTGCTGCTGGAATTGCACATGAAGTTGGTAATCCGTTAACTGCTATATCATCGCTGGTTCAGGTCATTCAACACACGACTAACGATGAGTTTGCGAAAGAGAAACTGGAGCTAATTAATAGCCAGATAAATCGTATAACGAAAATAATTAGGGATCTTGTTGACTTTTCTCGCCCATCGGATCATATTTTGCAGCCAACGAATGTAAATAAAGTGGTAAAGGAAGCTTTGAATATTGTGAAATATAGTAAGAAGGCAAGTGGAATAACATTCGAATTGGAACTTGATGAATCCATTCCTGAGATTGTAGCAGTTCCCGATCAGCTTGTGCAAGTATTTATTAATATATTAATTAATGCAATGGATGCTCTGGAAGGAAATGAAGGAGTTATAAGGGTTCAAAGCAGGATTAGCGTGTCTTCAAATGATAAGGGCATAAATAGCGGAGGGAAATCGGTTGAAATAGTTATAACCGATACGGGCAAAGGTATCAGTGCAAATGAACTTGAGAAGATCTTTGAGCCTTTTTATACGACAAAACCAACAGGAAAGGGAACGGGATTAGGACTCTGGGTTAGTTATAATATAATAAAAAATTTTGGAGGAGATATCTTTGTGGAAAGTGTGCCGGGTAAAGGTAGCAAATTCGTTATATCACTACCTCTTAGAGGTGAAGAATGACAGGACGAATACTTATAGTCGATGATGAGCAAATAATTCGCGAATCGTTGTCTTTTATATTGAGTAAGGAAGGTTATACAGTTGATGAAGCGTCTAATGGTAAGGAGGCTTTAGACAAACACGAAGCTGATCCTTTTGATATAATTGTAACTGATATTGAAATGCCTGAATTGAAAGGTATTGATCTGCTAAAAAGGATAAGAAGCAAAACACCTGAGTCTTTGGTTGTTCTGATCACGGCTTTTGGCTCTGTAGAAACGGCAGTGCAAGCATTAAGAGAGGGCGCAGCAGATTATATTTTGAAGCCAATAAATTTTGACGACTTTTTATACAGGATAAAAAGACTTTCAGAATATCATTCGTTGATAATTGAAAATGTAATGCTGCGTCAGGAGTTGCAGCAGACCTATGATTTTTCTCAGATTATAGGAAAGAGCGAGCAAATGAATAAAGTTTTTGAAATGATAAAGAAAGTTGCAAATAGTGAAAGTACAGTTTTAATAACTGGCAAAAGCGGGACAGGGAAAGAACTCGTTGCTCGTGCAATTCATTACAATAGTTCAAGACGAGATAAGAGATTTGTACCGATTAATTGTGGAGCCATAGTTGATACTCTTTTTGAAAGTGAATTGTTTGGTCATAAAAAGGGTTCGTTTACAGGAGCTACAAATGATAAGGAAGGCCTGTTGAAAGTGGCTAATGGAGGAACGGTTTTTCTGGATGAGGTAAGTGAAATACCATTACCTTTACAGGTTAAACTATTGCGCGCTCTGGAGCAAAAGGAGATTATTCCAGTTGGTATGACAGATCCTATTGCTATAGATGTAAGAGTAATAGCTGCTACAAATAAAGATTTGCAAGCAGAAATTGAAAATGGAAAGTTCAGGGAGGATTTATATTACCGTTTAAACGTTGTTGAGATTCATTTGCCGTCATTGAGAGAACGACTGGATGATATACCAATTCTTGCGAAACATTTTCTTGATATATATAAAAAACAAATGAACAAACCTATCCAAGGATTTACAAATGAGGCAATGAAGGCTTTGCTGGATTATCAATGGCGTGGAGAAGTGCGGGAATTGGAAAATGTAATTGAGAGAGCTGTGATTTTTTGTGATGGCGACTTCATTGATATAATACATTTGCCCGAGTATATGAGGCTTTTAGAAGGACAAGCTCAAACTCAACAAGTCGGGTCATTGAAGAACGCAGTGAGGAATTTTGAAAGACAGTATATTCAACAAGCGCTTGTGTCTTGTAATAGAAATAAAGAACTTACAGCAAAAATGCTCGGAATCAGCCTGTCATCTCTTTACAGGAAAATTGAGGAGCTCAATATCCCTGATTAGTTATTTTATCCCTTAATAATTTTTCTAATTTATAGGAATTTTTCTCTGATCATTTCTTAAAAAATATAATCATTACCCAGATAATCACACCTTTTTAAGTAATTTAAATGGAATTTGAGGACTTATTGAGGCATTGTTGGCACAATCCTTGTAAATCACAAGGAATCGTGATGTTTACTTATAAACGTTAAGTTTTTCTGTCGTTAAATGGTACCATTTAGAGATTTTTGCTTAGTTCAGGGAAGTTCTAATGGAAAAGGTAGTGGAACGCGTTGAAGGTTCAAAGCAAACGGAAGTACCCTTCCGCTCTAATGATAAAAAACAGATAATTGTATTTAGTCCCGATCAGGATCTCGCAAGGGTTTTGGTTCTGGATCTTGAGCCAAAATTTAACATAATACGTGAACATGAGCTTGCGAAGTTTGAGAAAAGGTTAAAAGATACCAAGCCTGATTTGATCGTAGCTGATTTATGCAATGGTGCCTGCGATGTTCTAAAGCAGGTTGAGATATTGCGTAGTGTAACTCGCTCTGTTCCTGTTATGGCATTGCGTGCATATAAATCATATTCACCTGAAATAAATCGTATGATTTATGAAATATTTGATATAATTTTTTATAAACCCATTGATAGTGAATTGGTCACACGGGCAGTAGAGGATTTATTAAAAGATAAACTTTAAGAAGCTTGGTAATGAATTCATTAAAATATTTTACTTTTGAGAGTGGAAAGTTGGGTAACCTGATTCAGGTTCTTGAGAATTATGGTTACATAGTAATAGGCCCAATAGTTCGTGATAGTGCTATAGTATATGAGAAAATTAAAACAGTATCTGAATTGCCAGTTGGCTGGACCGATGAACAATCCAGAGGACAGTATCGGTTAAAGCGAAGAGCTGACGATGCAATATTTGGATGGACGGTGGGCCCACAATCCTTGAAGAAATTACTTTTTCCACCGGTTCATTCAATTCTTGATATTAGTAAGGATGGGAAAGGATTTAGATTTGCAAGGGATAGAAGTGATGACTCACGAGTTAAGTATGCTTTTTTGGGTGTGCGGCCTTGCGATTTACAGGCAATAACAATTCTGGATAAAGTTTTTTTGGGAGGACCTTTTGTTGATAATGTTTATGGAACAAAGCGTAAGGATTCGTTTATAATAGCTGTGAATTGCGGGCAAGCAGGTGGCAATTGTTTTTGTTCTTCGATGGGGACAGGGCCTAAAGCGAAAAATGGATTTGATATTGCCTTGACCGAAATTCTGGATGATAACAATCATTATTTTGCTGCGGAGGCTGGCACAGAGGCAGGCAGAAAAGTTCTGAAAAGTATCGATAGCTCAACAGCAAGTGAGCAGGATATTAAGAAGGCAGAACTAGTTATTGAGAATGCAAGGAATCAAATTGCAAGATCGCTTGATGTTTCAAATCTCAAGGATCTTTTATATAAGAATTTTGAAAGTTCGAGGTGGGAAACTATTGCGGAGAGATGTCTTAGTTGTGCAAATTGTACTATGGTATGTCCAACTTGTTTTTGTAATACAATAGTTGATACAACGAATATTGTCGGTAACAAGGCAGAAAGGATTCGAAGATGGGATTCTTGTTTTACTCTGGATTTTTCATACATTCATGGTGGTAGTGTTAGAACATCTGTTAAGTCGAGATATCGCCAATGGCTTATGCATAAATTTGCCTACTGGTTGGATCAATTTGGTACGTATGGGTGTGTTGGTTGTGGACGCTGTATAACCTGGTGTCCGGTGGGCATTGATATAATGGAAGAAGTAAAGGCTTTGACATCGCAAAAAGTTAATGTAAATGATTAAGATGCAAGGAGAATAATTATGGAGGATTTAACAAAGATTCTTGCAGAACACCTTTTTTTTAAGGGGTTATCAGACGATTATTTAAAGCTAATAGTCGGTTGTGCTTCTAATGTGAAGTTTGGAGCGGGGGAAATGATTCTAAAAGAAGGTGAAGAGGCAAACAATTTCTATCTTATACGTTCAGGGAAGGTTTCAATTCAATTCAAAACACCTAATAAAGGCCCAATAATTATCGAAACCCTGGGTGAGGGAGATATTTTGGGCTGGTCTTGGCTCATTCCACCGTATATATGGCATTTTGATGCAAAGGCTGTAGAATTGACCCGTATGATAGCACTCGATGGGAAATGCTTACGTGGCAAATGTGAAGACGACCATAATCTTGGATATGAATTGTTAAAACGATTTAGTGAAATTATAGTAAAAAGACTTGAAGCCACACGATTACAACTTATGGATGTATATGGCAACCGTTTCTGAAATAAAATACGTAAAGAAAGACGATACTCGGGATCCTATGTTTCCTGCACTTTTTGAAATCAAAGGATTCAAGCGCGAAACAAAGGATACTTTTACTGTAGAAATGATTCCAAAAGAGAATTCAGGTAAATTTGTATTTCAACCTGGCCAATTTAATATGATATATGTATTTGGTGTAGGTGAAATTCCAATTTCGATTAGTGGTAATCCTGATGATACGAGTTTGCTTGTTCATACTACGAGGGTTGTAGGTAATGTGACCAATGCGATGAGCAAATTGCGGCGTGGAGACATTTTGGGAATACGTGGTCCGTACGGGAATAGTTGGCCCTTGGATGAAGCAATTGGCAAGGATGTCGTTCTTGTTGCTGGTGGAATTGGTTTGGCTCCACTTAGGCCAGCTTTGTATAAAATTGTTGATGAACGCGAAAAGTATAACAAGGTGGTGCTTCTGTATGGAACTCGAACTCCGGCAGATGTTTTATTCAGGCGCGAGCTGGAGCAATGGCGAGCTCGTTTCGACCTTGAGGTTTATGTTACAGTCGATAGAGCAATGAGTGGCTGGAAAGGAAATGTTGGGGTAGTAACAACTCTTATTTCCAGATCACCGTTTGATCCACACAATACGATTGCTTATGTATGCGGTCCGGAGATTATGATGAAATTTACTGCTACAGAATTGCAGAAACGTGGAGTGAATGATGATAGAATATTTATCTCACTCGAACGTAACATGAAGTGCGGTGTCGGATATTGCGGGCATTGTCAATTTGGGCCATTTTTTGTATGCAAGGATGGTCCGATTTTCAAGTATAGTCAAGTAAAAGATTTGATCATAAAATGGGAAGTATGAAGTTGAAGAAAATAAAAGATAAGGTTGTGGGGAAGAAGAAGTCGGGTGTTTCTAAGGTCAAAAAATCGAAGGGATTAAAATCTTCGAATCGGAAGCCAAAGCTAGCCGTGTGGAAGTTCTCGTCTTGTGATGGTTGCCAGTTGAGTTTGCTCGATTGTGAAGATGAGTTGCTTGCTATTGCTGAAAACATTCAAATAGCAAATTTTCCTGAAACTTCACGTGCTGTGGTAAAAGGGCCTTATGATATTTCACTAGTTGAAGGTTCGATTTCAACACCTCATGATGCAGAGCGAATTCATCAAGTAAGGCGACAGTCAAAGCTAGTTGTTGCCATTGGTGCGTGTGCCACTTCGGGTGGTATTCAGGCATTGCGTAATTTTAAGGATGTAAAACAATTTATAACATCTGTGTATCCTAATCCTGATTACATAGAAACTCTGAACAAATCTACACCAATTGCAGATCATATATTTGTTGACTATGAACTAAGAGGTTGTCCAGTAAATAAATATCAGTTGCTAGAAGTTATAAGTGCTTTTATCAGTGGGCGAAAACCAAATTTACCATCATATTCTGTTTGCATAGAGTGCAAGATGAAAGGTATAACCTGTGGATTGGTTGCATTTGGGCCTCCTTGTTTGGGGCCTGTTACTCAAGCAGGTTGTGATGCGCTTTGCCCGACTTACCACAGAGGATGCTTTGGTTGCTATGGTCCTAAGGAAACACCAAATACTTCGTCTCTGAGTGAGTACTGGAAGAATGTTGGCATGTCGGAAGCTGAACTAATGCGTTTGTTTAGAAACTTTAATTCGAATGCTGAAGCTTTCCGTAAAGAGAGTGAAGCATATGAAAAATAAAATTATAAAAGTAGATTGTCTTGCGCGGGTTGAAGGCGAAGGTGGCCTTTCAATTAAGGTTGTTGAGGGGAAAATAGTCGAATTGAATTTTAATATATTTGAACCCCCACGATTCTTTGAAGCATTTTTGCGCGGCAGACACTTTAGCGAAGTGCCGGACATAACTGCAAGAATTTGTGGTATATGTCCAGTTGCGTATCAAATGAGTTCAATCAATGCAATAGAGCGTGCATTTGGCATAGAAGTTAGTGAACCTATAAAATTGCTCCGCCGCTTAATTTATTGCGGTGAATGGTTAGAAAGTCATGCGTTACATGTTTTTCTACTTCATGCACCAGACTTTTTGGGTTATGAAGATGCATTACAAATGGCTAAAGATCACAGTTCGATTGTCCAAATGGGGTTAAGGCTAAAGAAAATCGGTAACGAGATTATGAGAATTGTTGGTGGAAGAGAAATTCATCCAATAAATATTCGTGTTGGTGGATTTTACAAGTTGCCACTTAAGAGTGAACTTAAAGAACTTGTTGAACCATTAAAGTGGTCAGTCGACGCGTGCATTCGAACAGTGAGGTTTGTCTCGAGATTTTCTTTTCCGGAATTTGAAAGACATTACGAATTTGTAGCCCTCCAAAACGAGGGAAAATATGCTATAGAGGAAGGTAGAATAGTCTCTAACAAGGGGATTGATATTGATGTTTCGGAGTATGAAGATAACTTTTACGAAGAGCAAGTTTCTCACTCGACTGCTCTTCATTCGGTTGTAAAAGGTAGAGGCGGATATTTAACTGGACCTGTTGCAAGGTTTAATCTGAATTTTGATAAATTGACTCAAACCTCACAAGAAATTGCTAAGGAAGCAGGTATTGAGAAAGGTACAAACAATCCCTTCAAGAGCATTATTGTAAGAGCCATAGAGATGCTTTATGTTTGTGAGGAAGCATTACGAATTATAGAGAATTATGAAGAGCCTGATAAATCTGTAGTTAATGTGCAGCCAAGAGTAGGTATAGGTTATGGTTGTACTGAAGCCCCGAGGGGTATTCTTTACCACCGCTATAGGTTTGATAATGAAGGATTAGTTCTGGACGCGAAAATAGTTCCGCCTACATCACAAAATCAAAAGTCAATTGAAGAAGACCTGTATGAATTTATTTCAGGCAGGCTAAATTTGTCTAAGGAGAAATTGACCTGGCAATGTGAACAAGCAATTCGTAATTATGATCCTTGTATTTCATGCTCAACGCATTTTTTGAGATTAAATATTGTAAAGGAAGAGTAAGATAGAATAATGAAAAAGGTGCTCATTATAGGAATAGGAAATGAATATAGAAACGATGATGCGATTGGATTGCTTGTTATTGAGGATCTGAAGAACATGGGTATTCCTGACGTGGTGTTTATGAAGAGTAGAGGGGATTATGTTGAGATTGCTGAAAAGTGTCAATCGTTTGATAAAATTATTATGATTGATTCTGTTTTTTCTGGTTCAAAACCTGGAACTATTTTTGAGTTGGACTCGGAAGAATTGATGAAAACGAAAATATCCTTTCCTAAATATTCGAGTCATGATTTTAGTATTGTTGATTTTCTTAAAACTTCTGAAATAATGCAAATCCCGATTGATAAGATAAAGTTCTTTGGAATTGAAGGAGAGAGCTTTGGATTTGGCACAAAAATCTCTGAACCTGTTATGAGAGCAGCTAGGCAAGTAAAAGAGAAGATAATTTATTATTTTCAAAAACTTAGAAAATCGGAGAACATAGAATGCGTATTTCGATGAAGTCTATTGCTGAGCCTAATGGGCATGGGCCCAAACTGGAAAATGTTAAAAAGGTTGTTAGGCGTATTAAATTTGAATCAGAACTTGATCATGACTTTGGAGAATACATTGCTGGCAAAGCTCATGGCCAGAAGTTACTCACTTGCATTCAATGTGGAACGTGCAGTGCAACGTGTCCATTGTCTCATTATATGGATTTTACTCCGCGCAGAATTATTGCCATGACAAGGGAGGGATTCAAAGAAGAGGTGTTAAACTCACTGACTATCTGGCTTTGTGCTTCATGTTATTCTTGTTACGTGGAGTGTCCGAAAGAGATTCGCATAACAGATATAATGTATGCCCTTAAACGTGAAGCTATACAAAAAGGATATTATCCCAAAAGGTTGCCAGTTCCTGTTCTTGCACGAATCTTTCACAAATTTGTTTATCGATATGGGCGTAATACAGAAAGCTGGGTTTTGATTGGTCTGTATTTGCGCACAAATCCTTTTAAAATGTTAAAGGAATTAATATTGGGACTTAAACTAATGTTGCGTGGCAGATTTAAACTTGGTATTGAAAAAATTCGTAAGAGAAATCAGCTGAGATCACTACTTGCAATTGAGGAAGGAAGGGTAAAATGAAAAAGAAATACATTTACTATCCAGGTTGTTCGCTCCGTAGTACAGGAATTGCTTATGATGAGTCTATAAGAGCGGTGTTTGAGAAACTTAATATAGCACTTGAAGAATTGGAAGATTGGAACTGCTGCGGTGCTACGTCTTATTTTTCAGTTGATGAGGGAGATGCTTTTGCCCTAGCTTCGCGCAATCTCGCACTTGCAGAGCAACAAATGGGCAATGAGGATTTTGATATAGTAGCTCCTTGCAGTGCATGTTACCTTGTATTGCTCAAGACAAAAAAGATTCTGGAAGAAAATAAAGATCTATATGCCCAGATTAACCTCAAGCTACAGAAGGTGAATCTAAATTATGAAGGCAAAGTAAAAGTCCGTCATCCAATAGATGTTCTTGTAAATGACTTTGGTCTGGACAATCTGGCAAAACAAGTAAAATTTCCCTTGAAAGGCTTTAAGGTTGCTTCCTATTATGGTTGTCAAATAGTTCGGCCATATTCTATGTTTGATGATATGTATAATCCAACTACGCTGGATAGGATTGTAAAAGCATTAGGTGCTGATCCTGTTGACTGGCCGTTAAAAACCCGATGCTGTGGCGGTAGCTTGACAGGTACTATACAAGAGGCAGGCCTTAGGATGAATAGATTTCTATTGCAAAAGGCGCAAGAAGAAGGTGCAAATGTTATAATTACATGTTGTCCTTTGTGTCAGCATAATTTGGAGTGCTATCAAGAACGCATCAATAAGCAGTTCAGAGAAGAAATTAACATTCCTGTAATTTATTTTACTCAATTAATTGGGATTGCGTTGGGTTTATCTAGTAAAGAGCTTGGCTTGAATAGATTGTTTAAGAAACCATCTTTGAAGAGATTCGCTGTTCAGAAAGGAGAGGTTGCAAATGCATGGTAATGGACATAATGGTAATATTCGAATAGGTTTCTACGTATGTCATTGTGGACATAATATTGCAAGCGTTGTAGACGTGAGGCAAGTTGCAGAGTATGTAAAGACTTTGCCAGGCGTAGTTGTTTCTCGAGATTATAAGTATATGTGTTCAGATCCAGGTCAGGAATTAATCCAGAAAGATATAAAGGAAAATAATCTCAATCGTATTATTGTAGCCTCATGTTCACCTTTATTGCACGAGCATACTTTTAGAAGAGCAGTTGAAAAAGCTGGCTTGAATCCTTTTTACTTTCAAATGGTGAATATTCGGGAGAATGTTTCATGGGTGCATACTGAAACCGAACCGGCAACAGAGAAGGCAAAAGATTTGGCACGTGCGGCAGTTCATCGAGTGTTTTATCATAAAGCTCTTGAGACAAAGAAGGTCAGAATTCATCCAGATGTCTTGATTGTAGGCGGCGGAATTGCAGGAATACATGCAGCATTGACTATTGCAAATGCTGGGAAAAAAGTGTATTTGGTCGAGAAAGAGCCAACTATAGGCGGACACATGGCAAAGTTTGATAAAACATTTCCAACCTTGGATTGTGCTGCTTGTATTTTGACACCCAAAATGTCACAGGTAAAAAGTCACCCAAATATTACTTTATGGACTTATTCGGAAGTTACAAAGGTTGATGGCTTTGTTGGAAATTATAAAGTAACAGTTCGCAGAAAGCCCAGATATGTAAATGAGGAACTATGTGTTGGTTGTATGGCATGTATAGAGAAATGTGTATATAAAGAGGGGAAATCGCTAGATGAGTTCAATGAGGGGCTAAGCAAGAGGAAGCCAATTTATATTCCATTTCCTCAGGCAACACCGCAAGTAGTTCTAATTGACCCAGAAACATGCATTGAATTTAAATCTGGCAAATGCAAGAAGACATGTGTGGAGGCATGTGATCGGAAGGCGATTGACTTTAAACAACAAGAAGAAATAAAGGAAATAGAGGTTGGAGCTGTTATCATTTCGACTGGCTTTAAAACTTTTGATGCCAAAAGGCTTCCATACTATGGATATGGAAAGTACCCAAATGTGTATACTTCATTGGAAGTTGAGCGATTGGTCAATGCGGCTGGTCCAACAGGTGGCGAAGTAGTTCTAAGAGATGGTTCAACTCCTAAAGCTATCGGCATTATACATTGTGTTGGTTCTCGTGATAAGAAAACGAACCGCTGGTGTTCAAAAGTGTGCTGTATGTATTCATTGAAACTTGCTCATCTTCTAATGGAACATACAGGGGCGGAAATTTATAATTTTTACATTGATATGCGTACCCCAGGTAAAGGATATGAGGAATTTTATGACAAACTTCTTGAAGAGAATGTCCATTTTATTCGTGGCCGTGTAGCAGAAGTTACGGATTGCGCCTCCATTCCTGATGAACAGGGCAAATTGATTATAAGAGTAGAAGATACAATGATTGGAATTGTGCGAAGAATCCCAGTTGATATGGTTGTTCTTGCAGTTGGGTTGGAACCTCACGAAGATGCACAGGAAGTAAGAAGATTGTTTAACATTTCTTGCTCAACAGAAGGGTTCTTCCTTGAACGCCATCCGAAGTTGGCACCTGTGGATACATTTACAGACGGAATTTTCATTGCAGGAGCATGTCAGGGTCCCAAAGATATACCGGATAGTGTAGCGCAAGCAGGTGCTGCTGCCGCACAAGCTCTAGCACTTATTGATAAAGGTGATGTTGAACTTGAACCAAATACTGCTTACGTGGTTCAAGAAGAATGCTCCGGGTGCCGAACTTGCTTGACTATTTGCCCATACAATGCCATTTCGCGAGATGAAGAAAAACAAAAAGCGTTTATTAATGAGGCTTTATGTAAAGGATGCGGCACTTGCGTGGCAGCATGTCCATCAGGAGCAATAAAACAAAATCTATTTGAAGATGAAATGATATTTAGTGAAATTTATGGATTGTTTGAAGAGAAAAAGAATATAGAATTTACTAATGCTTGATGTAATAAAAACGTTATTATTTAATTTGGAGAATGCTAAAAATGAGAGAGAAGGAAAATAACAAGGATAATAATTGGGAACCACGCATCGTTGCGTTTTTTTGCAATTGGTGTACATATACTGCAGCTGATTTGGCTGGAGTATCTCGACTTAAATATGCTCCTAATGTAAGAATTATTAGAGTAATGTGCTCGGGTAGAGTTGATCCTCAGTTTGTCCTTGATGCTTTTAGCAAAGGTGCCGATGGAGTCCTGATTGGTGGTTGCCATCCAGGTGATTGCCATTACATGGAAGGTAATTACAAGGCATTACGCCGAATGCGACTGCTTTCCAGAATGTTAAAGGATATGGGAATCGAAGAGCAAAGGTTTAGACTGGAGTGGATATCTGCATCTGAGGGTGACCGAGTTAGATCTGTCATAAATGAAATGACCGAGCAAGTGCGAGCATTAGGACCTCTGGGTATACCCAAAAAGTTCGAAGAATGGGATAAAGAAATGAAAGAGATGGAAAACAAAATGCAAGGAAAGGAGGTAACGGCCAATGCCTGAGAAACCGAAAGCCGCCTTTTATTGGTGTGCCTCGTGTGGAGGCTGTGAGGAATCAGTCGTTGATCTGGCTGAGAATATTTTGGGGGTATTGGATGCAGTTGACATAATATTCTGGCCAGTTGCAATGGACTTCAAGAAAAAAGATGTGGAAGCCATGGCAGATAAGTCTATACTGGTTTCAATGATTAATGGAGCAATAAGAACGTCTGAACAAGAAGAAATGGCTCGCTTGTTACGAAGAAAGAGCAAATTAATTGTAGCGTATGGCTCTTGTGCACATATGGGAGGGATACCAGGGCTTGCCAATCAGTTTGATAAAGAAGAAATATTACGATATGTATATGAAGAATCACCTTCAACAGCGAATGCTCAAAAGATCAGACCAGAATCTGAAACCAGAGTAGATGGCAATGTTTTAACATTACCGAAATTTTATAATGTAGTCCGGTCTCTGGATCAAGTAGTTGATGTGGATTATTACTTGCCAGGCTGTCCGCCAACTCCAAGACTCTTAAAGCAGGCTCTGGATGTTCTACTTTCAGGAAAACTGCCAGAAAAGGGAACCGTGCTAGCACCAGATGTTGCATTGTGTGAGGAATGTCCAAGAAAGGATACTAAGCCAAACGACCTGAGCTTTGTGGAATTCAAAAGACCACATAATACTGTTATAGATCCAAATAAATGTTTATTAGCGCAGGGTGTAATATGCATAGGACCTGCCACGAGGGGTGGATGCGAGGCACTGTGCATAAAAGCAAATATGCCCTGTACTGGATGTTTCGGTCCAACTTCAAGAATTAAAGATCAAGGAGCGAAAATATTGTCCGCTATAGCTTCACAAATAGAAGGTAAAGATGAGAAAAGTATCGATAAAACATTGGATACAATACCAGATCCTGTAGGAACTTTTTATAGATATAGTTTACCTGTTTCTTTATTAAGAAAGAAAATAAGTTAAATAAAGGAAGTCTAAAAATGGCAAACACAATAACCAAGCAAAGAATTACTATAGATCCAATAACACGACTTGAAGGCCATGGGAAAATTGAAATATTTTTAGACGATAATGGAAATGTAACAAAGGCATATTACCAAATTCCAGAACTTCGTGGATTTGAAATATTCTGCAAAGGTCGACCAGCAGAGGATATGCCACAAATAACGAGTCGAATATGTGGCGTATGTCCAACTGCTCATCATATGGCTGGTACAAAAGCACTTGACGACCTGTACAAAGTCGACCCGCCATTGCCTGCAAAAAAACTGAGGGAATTAATTTATAATCTGTTTATGTTAGAAGACCACGCTTTACATGTTTATATACTAGGAGGTCCGGATTTTATAGTTGGACCAAGTGAGAAGAAAGAAATAAGAAATGTGGTTGGAGTTATAGAAAAAGTAGGTATTGGGGTAGGTAAGCAAGTTATATCGATGCGACGTAACATCAGAGAATTGATAAGCTACTTAGGTGGTAAAGTTATTCACCCTGTGTTTGGTTTACCAGGTGGTGTGTCAAAAGGTATAGCAATGGAAGACCTACCTAAGTTTAAGGAAGTAATAAATGAGGCTTTAGAATTTGCAAAGTTCACACTTAAAATATTTAGGGATGTAGTATTAAGGAATGAGGAATATGTTAAATTAATAACATCAGACGTATATACGCACAAAACATATTACATGGGACTGGTTGATGAGAATAATAAAGTGAATTTCTATGATGGTAAAATTAGAATTGTTGATCCCCAAGGAAAGGAATTTGCAAAATTCTCCGTTAAAGATTACCTGAATTATATTGCTGAACATGTGGAAAGTTGGAGCTATGTGAAGTTTCCTTATTTAAAAACGATCGGATGGAAAGGATTTGTTGATGGAATAGAGAGCGGAGTGTATTCTGTTGCCCCACTTGCCCGTTTGAATGCGTCAGACGGAATGGCTACGCCAGAGGCTCAAAAGGCATACGAGGAGTTTTACAAAACCCTTGGAGGGAAGCCAGTACATATGACACTAGCCAACCATTGGGCTCGCATCGTGGAGATGTTGCAAGCAGCTGAAAAATGTGTTGAGCTTATAAATGATCCAGAGATTACTAGCCAGGATCTACGCAATATACCAACAAGTACTCCTTCCGTAGGTATAGGTGTTGTGGAGGCACCGAGAGGAACACTAATTCACCATTACGAAACTGATGAAAGAGGGGTCATTCAAAAGGTTAATCTCATTGTTGCAACGGTTCATAACAGTGCAAGAATTGCCATGAGCATAGATAAGGCTGCAAAGGGGCTCATACATAAAGGAAAAGTAGATGATGGCCTGCTGAATATGATTGAAATGGCATTCAGAGCATACGATCCGTGCAATGCCTGTGCTACCCACTCATTACCCGGGGAAATGCCCATATCCGTAGATATTAAGGATAAATTCGGCAATTTAATAAAAACAATGCATCGTTAGTTTTCTAAATTCTGGTTGACATGAATAGAATTTTGTTTTAATTTCATAAAAGAATATATTGTATAAAGTCAAATATTGACAAATGGAATTATTTGAAAAATCCACAGGAGCTACCATACTTGAGGTAGCTTTCAAGTTCCATGATATTGAGTCCAGGATATCTGAGGAAGTGGGACTCACACTGGATGAAATTCGCTGTTTAGTAACAACATACCTTCGACATCCTTCTTGCGTAAGTGATTTAAATAATCTGCTCTCGATAGATCCAACACGTACTTCAAAGGTTCTAAAATCACTTGAAGAGCAGAAACTCATTAAGCGCGAGCTGGATGAATTTGATCGAAGAAAATCCCGAATTGAAATTAGTGAAGAAGGTAAAGCCATGTCAGAGAAAATTCTAAAACTCGCAAATGAGTTAGGTAAGAAGTATCTAGATTCAATATCTAAAGAGCTGTTAAACTATGTTGAAGATCATTAAATCTTAATATAGGGGAAGGAGTAGAAGTTAATTATGAGAATAATAACAATCCTTAAACAGGTACCTGATCTTGTTGAAGAGTTGGAATTAAATGAACAAGGTACTAGTTTAAATAAGCAATTGCTAAGATTTGTTCTTAGCGAATACGACGATTATGCATTGGAGCAATCTCTCATTTTAAAAGAAAAGTATGGCGGAAGTGTTAGAGCTTTTGCTTTAGATATTGGAGATGCTAAAGAAATCTTGGTTACTGCATTGGCAAAGGGAGCTGATGAAGCGATTTTATTAAAATCAGATTTTCCAGAAGATATAGGAAATCACATAATAGCAAAGATCTATCAGACTATTCTTTCGGAGCAACAGTACGATTTGATTCTAACCGGTGTTCAGGCAATAGATGATTTAGATGGTTCATTAGGTCCTATACTTGCAGGTTTATTGAACATTCCTTATGTAGGTGTGGTAAAAGGTTTGAGAGTCTTGGACGATAAGAAAAGTATTATAGTGGGGAAAGAATATCCCGGTGGAATTATTTCGGAGATAAAAGTATCGCTTCCTGCTGTAATAGGAATCCAGTCTGCCGAGAAACCACCACGTTATGTTCCAATAGCAAAGATTAGGCAAGTGCAAAAAAGTGCGAAAATAATAGAGCAAGATGTTACAGATGTTGTTAACAAGGCTGTGTCTAATTTAAGTGAAACTCAAATTAAAGTTAAAAGAATGGTAAAACCTGAGTCCTCAAAGAAAGCGGTAATATTGGATGGTAGCTTGGACGAAGCAGTACAACGTTTGACAGGTTTACTTAAAGATAAAGGAATAGTGAGGTGAACTATGGATAAAACAATAGTCGTTTTAGCAGAACATATAAAAGGTAAACTCTGTGATATCACATTTGAAATGCTTGGTAAAGCTAAGGATATTTCAAAAAGTACAAATAGCAAATTAGTAGTGCTTTTGTTTGGTTCTAATGTTGAAAACTTGGCACAGCAATTGGGACAAGCAAATGAAGTTATTTATGTTAACAACGAAAGGTTAGTAGAATTTGTGCCAGAGATTTATGTGCATTTGCTTGCTAATCAAATCAATGAATTAAAGCCATGGTTGATTTTCGTTGGTGCAACGTCTATTGGACTTGATGTAGCTTCTATTATATCTGCAAAGTTAAATATTCCTTTGGTGTCTTCCTGCAGGGATATTAAATTTGACGGAGATGTTTTGGTGTCGGTTAGTCAGTTGTATGGTGGTAAAATGCTGGTTGAGAACGAGCTTAAAGGCGCTCAAATTATTATTTCTATTTTGCCAGGTGCCTTTAACGCTGAAAAAGGCAAAAGTCAAGACGTGCCCAATGTAAAGAAAGTAGAGGTCTCAATACCAGATGATTCAAAGATGAGCTTTGAACGATTGGTAGAACCCGATAGCTCTGATGTAGATATTACCAAATCGCCAGTGCTTGTTTCAGTTGGCAGAGGCATTCAAAGTCAGGACAATATTCCGTTAGCACAAGAGCTAGCTGATTTATTAGGAGGTGCGGTCTCAGCTTCCCGTCCAGTGGTTGACCAGGGTTGGCTGCCCACCACAAGACAAGTAGGGCGCTCTGGTATGACTGTCAGGCCCAAACTGTATCTTGCTTTAGGGATTAGCGGTGCACCCGAGCATGTTGAAGGAATGAAAGATTCTGAACTTATAGTTGCTGTCAATACTGATAAGAATGCACCTATATTTGATATTGCACATTATGGTATTATAGCGGACGTGCTTGAATTTGTACCAATATTAAAAGATGAGATTGCTAAAAAGAAAGAGTGATAAATGGAAGAAGCAACCGTAATCTCAGCCCGACCAACTTTTTGGAACATACCTGTATGGGCACAAATTAGTCAATACATTCTTGGTTTTCTGGCTTTAGCGATTTTTATTTACGGTCTGTGGAAGCATTTTAGTCGCTGGCGCTCTGGCAGGTCCGATCCTTTGCAACTCGACTTGTTAGAACGAATCAAATCTCTGGTAAAATATGCGCTGTTCCAATCTCGCCTTTCTACTGAGCCTCGGGCTCTTCTTATGCATCTTGGGATCTTCTGGGGCATGGTGTTGTTGGCTTGCGGAACCGCTCTTGCCACTGTAGACTGGGAAATTACCCGGCTGTTTCTCGGCTTCCAAATATTGGTCAGCCATTTCTATTTTTGGTTTGAATTGGTACTTGATGTTGCCGGATTAGCTCTGATTATCGGATTGCTTATTGCTATCTATAGACGATATATTCTTCATTTGGAGAAATTGAAAACCATCTATCCACCTACTTTTCCGCTGGATTCTTTTTATCTTGTAATTATCCTTCTTGGTATAGCAGTTACAGGATTTTTTGTAGAGGCTTTTCGATTAGCTGTACATGACCCAAGATGGCAAGAATCCGGTCCTTATGCATTTATTGGATTCGGTATTTCTAAGATTTTTAATTCAATGCCTGAAAATTCCATAAGAAACCTACATTTTATTTTCTGGTGCATTCATGCATTGCTGGCATTTACATTTATAGCCAGTATTCCCTTTTCAAAAGCTTTTCATATGGTTGCTTCTGGATTAAGTATTTTTTTACGGAAATTTGATAGACCTGGTACTTTGTACTCAGATGGTGATGGCGTTCAGAGAATAGCTGATTTCACATGGCGCCAACTTATCCAGTTCGATGGGTGTACCTGGTGTGGAAGATGCCAGGATGTGTGTCCAGCTTACGGTAGCGGAGAACCACTCAGCCCAAAAAATGTTATTCTAAAACTTAACAAACAATTGAACACAAAGAAAAGTAAAGATGGTTCTTTTTCACTTCATGGTTCAATTGTGACTGCTGATGAATTATGGGCTTGTACTACGTGCGTAGCTTGTGAAACAGTATGCCCAGTATTTATTGAGCAACCCCGTGCCATTACTGATATGCGTCGTTATCTTGTAAGTCAGGGTGAGGTTGAAGAAAGAATTCAGGAAACTTTAATGAATTTCCAGAGATACGGTAACTCGTTTGGACAATCTGAAAGGAACCGAGCACGTTGGACCCTAACCTTGCCCTTTAAAATAAAAGATGCTCGCAAAGAACCTGTTGAGTATCTATGGTTTGTTGGTGATTATGCCTCTTATGATGCAAGAGTGCAAGAAATAACTCGAATTGTTGCCACTCTGTTCAATATGGCTGGAGTTGACTTTGGCATACTTTACGAAGGCGAGCGAAACTCAGGAAATGATGTTCGCAGGATTGGCGAGGAAGGATTGTTCGAGATGCTGGTTGAAAAGAACAAGGGTGTATTGGAAAAGGCCAAATTCGATAAGATTGTTACAACAGACCCGCACACTTATAACTCATTAAAGAATGAGTATCCTAAATATGGAGTTTCTTCACCAGTTTTACATTATTCGGAATTGCTTTTGGAGCTGATTAAAGCTAATAAGTTTTACTTGGAGCCTATACGGAAAAAGGTGACATATCATGATCCGTGTTATTTGGGACGATACAACGGGATATACGAAGAACCACGCGAAATATTAAGAGCTTTAGGATACGATTTGATTGAAATGCCCAGGAATCGTCAGTATAGTCACTGTTGTGGAGCAGGCGGCGGAAGGATCTGGATGGAAGATAAACCTGGCATAAAAGAAAGACCGTCTGAGAACAGAATCCAGGAGGCTGTATCGTTGGCTGGAGTTGAAATTTTTGTAACTGCTTGTCCAAAAGATATCGTGATGTTTCAGGATGCACTTAAGACTACCAAGAACGAGAATAAAATAGTTGTCAAGGATTTAGCTGAATTAATATTCGAATCAATTAAACATCAAAATCAGCAAGGAGGATAGTATATGCCGTTTGGAAGTCGGCAGGTTGTAGAGTCTCTTTGGGGGGTTACTTTGGACAGTTTAACTGAAACTGAAGAAGGACAACGAATTCTTTCGTGTATCCAATGTGGCACATGTGTTGGAACTTGTCCAAACAGCGAATATATGGAATTCCCTCCTCGAAGAATTATTAGGGCATTACATGATGGTACTTTAAACGAGGTTTTCTTGTCCGATAGCCTGCTTAAGTGCGTCAATTGTTATGCATGCATGGTTAAATGTCCGCGTGGCATAAAGTTAACAGAGATATTGCTTCCTCTTGTAAAGGAGCAAACAGTGATGCAGTTGCCACAAATACCGCAAGAGTTACAAAAAGCCTTAGAAAACACATACAGATATGGTAATCCACAAGGAGAGTCGGGCAAAAAGAGAGCAGCTTGGGCTAAATCTGCAGGAGTGCCTGTAAGAATATTTGCCGAAGACCCACGTCCAGCTGATGTGCTATGGTTTGTTGAATCTGACCTTGCTTATCATCCGCGAGGCCAGGATATAGCCAGAGCAACAGCCAAAATTTTTAATATCTTGGGAATTGATTTCGCAATACTCGGGCATGAAGAGAAGAGTGCAGGTGACTGTGGTCGATTACCCTGGGAAAAGGGTTTGTCTGAGGTTCTTATTGAATATAACATGAACATTCTGAAAAAATACAAGTTTAACAGGATGGTTACTTCCGACCCACATGCACTCGATGCATTCCGATTTAGATATACAATGTTCGGCTTTAATTATTCAATTACACATACAGTTCCTTTTGTGCATGAATATATTGATAAGTTGAAACCTTTGTTGAAGAAACTGGATTATACTGTTACATATCACGATTCCTGTTGTTTGGGTCGTCATAATAATCACTACGATGAGCCGAGAGCGCTTCTAAATGCAATACCTGGCGTTAAGCTTGTTGAAATGATACACAATCGTGTTAACTCAATTTGTTGTGGAGGCGGAGGTGGCGGGATGTGGCTGGATACATATTTCAAGTCAAAAGGAATGGAAAGACTGTCCGATATACGAGTAAAAGAAGCTGTAAATACTGGAGCAGATGTCTTAGCAATTGCATGTCCATATGAAGTTTCTCGCTTCGAGGATTCAGTGAAGGTACTTGGTTATGAAGGAAAGATAAAGGTTAGGGACATTATGGAACTTTTGGCCGAATCAATAGGAGGTTAATATTATGAAACAAAGTAATGGCGAAATACGAATAGGATTTTATATTTGCCACTGTGGGGTGAATATAGCATCTATTGTGGATGTGAAGAAGGTCAGGGAATACGTGTCCACGCTTCCTAACGTAATTGTGTCTCGTGATTACAAATATATGTGTTCTGATCCAGGGCAGGAGTTAATTCAGCAAGATATAAGAGAACATAATTTAAATCGCCTGGTTGTTGCAGCTTGTTCACCTTCCTTGCATGAACAAACGTTTCGTAATGCAGCCACAAAAGCTGGACTTAATCCATACTTCTTCCAGATGGTGAATATCAGAGAACATGATGCCTGGGTTCACACTGACCGAGAGCAGGCAACAGAAAAAGCAAAGGAATTAGTACGCGCTGCAATTCAGAGAGTGCGGTATCATAAACCACTTGAACGTAAAAAAGTACCCATAAATCCAAATGTTGTTGTTGTAGGAGGAGGAATAGCTGGTATCCACTCTGCACTATCTTTGGCTAATGCAGGCAAGAAAGTATATTTGATAGAGCGGGAGCCATCTATTGGTGGGCATATGGCTAAATTCGATAAAACGTTTCCAACACTTGATTGTGCTGCATGTATATTGACTCCAAAAATGTCACAGGTGAAGAGTCATCCTAATATTACCTTATGGACCTATTCCGAAGTAATTAAAGTGGATGGCTTTGTTGGAAATTATAAGGTTACAGTGCGTAGAAAGCCAAGATACGTTAACGAGTCACTCTGCGTAGGTTGCCTTGAATGCATAGAAAAATGTGTTTATAAAGAAGGTAAAGTGCCTGACGAGTTCAATATGGGGCTAAGCAAGCGTAAGCCAATTTATATTCCTTTTCCTCAAGCCGTTCCCCAAGTGGTTGTTATAGATGAGGAAACCTGCATTGAATTTAAATCGGGAAAATGTAAGAAAACTTGCCTAGAGGCTTGTGCGGATCGAAAAGCTATAGATTTTAGTCAGAAGGAAGAGATTAAAGAAATTGAAGCCGGGGCTATTATTTTGGCGACTGGTTTCAAGACCTTTGATCCAAAACGTATTCCGTATTATGGATACGGTACTTATCCTAATGTTTATACTGCTTTAGAGGTGGAAAGGTTGATAAACGCATCTGGACCTACTGGAGGGGAAGTCGTACTTAAAGACGGAAGTCTACCAAAAAGAGTTGGCATAATTCACTGTGTTGGTTCGAGAGACGAGAATACGAATCGCTGGTGTTCTAGAGTATGCTGTATGTACTCACTCAAACTAGCTCATTTGATAAAGGAAAGAACGAACGCAGAAATTTACAATTTTTATATCGATATGCGAACACCAGGTAAAACTTTTGAAGAATTTTATAACAGGGTTGCGTCCGAAGGGGTGCATCTGGTAAGAGGCCGTGTTGCGGATATATATCCTGAAGATCCTAATAGGGTGGATGGGAGGCTTGTATTAAAAGCTGAGGATACACTCTTGAATAAGGTGCTAAAAATATCCGTAGATATGGTTGTGCTTGCTGTTGGACTGGAACCAAATAGCGACGCACAGGATGTTAGGAGAATATTCAACATATCCTGCAGTAACGAAGGATTTTATTTGGAACGCCACCCAAAACTAGCCCCCGTTAACACCGCTACCGATGGTATCTTCCTTGCAGGTTGTTGTCAAGGTCCAAAGGATATTCCGGATACAGTTGCTCAAGCAGGAGCTGCAGCTTGCGAGGCACTGGAATTAATAGATACTGGTTTCATAGAACTTGAGCCGAATACAGCATTCGTAGTAGAAGAGGAATGCTCTGGATGCCGAACCTGTATTCCATTATGTCCGTATAATGCTATTTCCAGAGATGAGGAAAAAAAGAAAGCATTTATAAACGAAGCATTATGTAAAGGATGCGGAACCTGTGTTGCAGCTTGCCCATCCGGAGCTATTAAACAAAATCTGTTTGAGGATGAAGAAATATTCTCTGAAATAGAAGGAATACTTAAGCAATCATAAGGATTGTTGGCGTATCTCTTCATAGATTTTTTGGATTTAAGAACTACAGACAAGCTCCGAATTTATTTTTATCCTAAGTATTCTATTTGAACTTATATCTCCTTATTACTATATTCTTTCAAGTCCATTAACTTTATATCTTTGATTTTAGGAGCGGCTATGAAAAGATTTGTATTCCTTATTTTTCTATCATTCATTCTTATTGTATTTATTCCCTTTTTTGTTTCTGCACAGATTGTGGTTTTTTATGAGAAAGAGTTTCCAGCTTTCGATAATGCAAATATAAGCAAGGCTTTATTGGAACGAGCACTTGCAAGATTTAAGCCAAGGTTTGTTACTCTAAATGAACTAATGAAAGCCGAAGTACTCAATAATGCTCACCTCTTGGTTTTTCCTTACGGTTCTGCTTTTCCTGTTCAAGCATGGGAATCAATAAGTCAGTATGCGCAAAAGGGAAATATTCTTGTAATCGGGGGTAATCCATTTACTGTACCCGTTTTGCGAAAAGGCAATCGTTGGGTATCAAGTGAAAAACAGAATACGTATTCCCGTTCATTTGGTATTTTTCATTTCTATGCGATGCCTAAAGAAGATTCATGGGTATTGCAATGGGATGAAGATGCTCCTTCATTTTCAACTTCAACAATTAACGCAAGGCAGGTGTTTGTAAATGCAGGGTACTGGAAAAGATATCGTGGTCTGGCTTATTTTATTAACGAACAAGAAGATCGAGTTTCGGCACCTGTTGTTGCAGAAGACGTAGTAGAATTAGAAACTCCAGCTCGACGTCGTGTATACCTTAGCTTCGATGCGGATTCAAAATACTGGCAATCTAAGGAGGGCGTGCAGTTAATTCAGCAATCAGCTTTTTATGCTATGCAAGGTGGAATAAGAATTTGGCTAAATATTCAGCATCTTACAATTGAACCAGGTGGATGTGTTACTGGGAATTTGGAGGTTACACGTAACGGGGAAAAAGCAAAGCTTAAATTGGAGATAATTAAGGATTCGAAAGTACTTGGTTCGAGGACTATAGAGTGCATGAATTCTGTTTATGAGCCAATTGGAATTCCAGTTTCGTTGCACGAGCCAGGCCTGTATCAGATTAAGGCATCACTTTACAGCGGCGATACAATTATTGAAAGATATTCTTCTGGAGTAATAGTTCGTGACACCTCGCTTTTGTATTCTGGACAAAAAATTAAAATAGAAGGAGATTATTTTTGGCTTAATAATAAACCTTATCTAATGGTTGGTGTAAATTACTTTTGTAACGACCCTTATACTTCGTCTTTTTTTGCGGGTGGAAGTTTGGGAGGTAATGTATGGGCATGGGAAAAAGATTTTCGTGAAATGCGGAGAATTGGAATTACAGCAGTTAGAACAGGGATCTGGCTAAATCGTTTTCGCTATTTGGATGATGTCAGTAAGCGGCCAGATGAACGCTTACTGAGAGCAATTGAAGCTTATTTACATGTTGCAGGCAAATATGGCATGCAGGTGATTTTCACTTTTTTTGCATTTGAGCCACAAACGGAATTGCAACAAGGCCCGGGGCAACAAGGTAATAGATTAGGACCTGGTGCAAATCCTTATATAGACCCTGTGTCGTTCCAATATCAAAAGGCTTATGTTACTACAATAACATCCAGATTTCGAAAAGTACCGTTTCTAAGTTTTGACTTAATAAACGAGCCAAGTTTCAATAATCCAAATCGATTATGGATGGGTAATTCACCAAACGGGGATCCAGTAGAACTATCAGCATGGCAAAACTGGCTTCGTAAAGAATATCGAACAATAGATTCTCTTGCATACGTCTGGCGAGTACCGGTAGAAGAATTGAAGTCGTTTAATAATGTGCCGATTCCATCGGCTTCAGATTTGCAGATATCGCGTTACGGTAATACGAAAACGGTACGTGCTGTGGATTTTAATCGTTTTGCACAAGATGCATTTAGCGCATGGGTTCAGAATATGGTTTCAGCAATACGTGAATCAGGTGCTTCTCAAATTATTGGCGTTGGACAGGATGAGGGTGGCGTCGCAGATCGCCTGTTAAATCAATTCTGGGGGCAGACCAAAGTGGATTACACCAGCAATCACACCTGGTGGCGCGATGATGCTTTACTATGGAGTTCTGTTGCGGCTAAAACTTTGGGTAAACCTAATTTGATTGGTGAAACAGGTATTCAGCCTGTATGGTCAATGGATGGTACCTGGCGGTGGAATGAAATACAAGGATTTCCTTTACTTGAACGTAAGCTTGTGCTGTCTTTTGCAAACGGAAATGCCGGAGTTCTGTATTGGGATTGGACAAAAAGCGATACTTATGGACTTTTAAGGAGCGATGGGTCGTACAAAATTTGGACGAATATTATTAGAGAAATTGCCACCTTTGCAAACAAAGCACAAGACTATTTTACGTATCTGTATCCCTCAAAGATTGCCATTGTACTTCCGCAATCATTACAACTTTCACCATTTCTAAATTTGTCTTTAGAAGCACAACAAAAAGCTGTAAGGGCATTATATAATTACGCTCGTCTTGATGCTTTTGCCATAGGAGAATATCAAATTGAAAATCTGTATCGCATGGCGCTTGAGGCGGATGCTACTCCAACTGCACTACCATTTGAAAGCCTTTTTCGGGTTAAGTTAATGATTGTTCCTTCACCATGGATTCTCAATCAGAAATCATGGGAAACACTTATGAAGCTTGTGGAAAGAGGAGTTAACCTCCTGATTTCAGGAAGAATTGATGCGGATGAGCACTGGATACCGGTTACAAATAGATTAAGTGATTGGAATCGTGATTATACTCATGAGGCTTTGATTGCCCGAGAGGCGGAAATCAGCTGGGCAGGGAATAGAGCAAGATTAACTTATTCGGGGGATAAAACTACTTTTTTGGAATGTGGTAAAATTAAGGATGGCAGAATCTTGAGCGAGATATCAATCGGAAAGGGTAGAATATTTTATTCCCCATTACCACTTGAATTTGCAGACCAACTGGATGTTATCGCAGATATATATAGGTATGTAATAGAGAAAGCAGAGATAAAACCAATTTATGAAACTACATGCAAAGATCCTGGTGTTCTTATTTGTCCCACACAACTATCTGATGCGACATTGTATGTATTGGCATCTGAAAGCAATTTTTCTGGTCCTGTCGAGTTTAAGGATATGCGAAGCGGTGCTTCATTTAAAGTTCAGCTCCCATCAGGTCGTGCAGTTTTATTACTTATAGATAGAGATGGTAAAATAATCGCATCGTATAATGCATCGAGTATTCAAAAATCAAATATCAAATGACATGTTAAGAAAATTTTCGGGATGGCGTTAATAAATTATGAGTAGTGTTTCGAAAATTGTAATAGTTGCAGGTACGTTATTTCTGATATTAATTACATATTCCCTTGCAATTAAACTCAGAAACCGCATGGTATCGCCCGCTTCTTTTCTTTTGAGTGAGAGCATATTAATCTTAATTACCCTGAATATCGCTGTGTGGTTAGAGGAGCCATTTGCATGGAATCAAATAATTTCATGGATATTTCTTATTATTTCATTAATTCTTGCAATCTTAGGTTTTACTTCCTTAAGTATTAAGGGAAAACCACAAAAGTAATTTTAAGGATTCAACAAGGCTTGTAATAGATGGGATATATCGTTTTATTCGTCATCCGTTGTATTATTCGCTCTTGTTTTTAGGAACAGGGGTTTATTTGAAAAATATCTCACTTGTTACTACTATATTTGCAGTTGTAAATTTTATTGCACTGATAGTTACAGCTAAGATAGAAGAGAATGAAATGTTTGTTAAATTCAGTGAAGAATACAGAATTTATATGCAAGGAACTCGGATGTTTATCCCTCTCATGTTTTAAGGGTTAAGCCCTCCTCAGCATATCCTTGGCAGTTGCTCGCCTGATAGCATATCAACGACTCGCTTCCCACCAATGGTTGTTTGCATAATAACTGTTGCGCGATTATCTTCTGTTACTTCGCCTATTATTGCAGAATCTTTGCCAAGTGGGTGAGACCTCATTGCTTCTAAAATCTTTTCTGCATCTTCAGGTGCAACTATTGCTACTAATTTACCTTCATTTGCAACGTAAAGTGGATCCAAACCAAGGATTTCGCAAGCGCCTTTGACTTCTTCAAGGATAGGTATTTTATCTTCATATATTGTTACTCCAACATTTGCGCTTTGAGCAATTTCATTTAACGTGGTTGCCAGTCCACCCCTTGTAGGATCTCGCAAGACATGCACATTCTTACTGGTTGCTAACATCGTGCTTACAAGTTCATTAAGCGGGGCGCAATCGCTCTTTATTTCCGTTTCGAATTCCAAACCTCCCCTTATAGACATAATTGCTACACCATGGTTTCCAATGTAGCCACTGAGAATAACCTTATCGCCTGGCTTTGCATTTTTTGGGCTTATAAAAATGCCCTCTGGAATAACTCCAATACCAGAAGTATTAATGAAGATTTTGTCGCCTTTTCCTTTTTCCACAACTTTAGTGTCCCCTGTTACAATTTGCACTCCTGTTTCTCTGGCAGCGTGTTCTATTGATAATACTATTTGCCATAAGGTTTCCAGAGTTAATCCTTCTTCTATTATGAATGCAACTGAAATGTAAAGGGGCTTGGCACCACACATTGCGAGGTCGTTTATAGTGCCATTTACGGCAAGCGTTCCTATATTGCCACCAGGGAAAAATACAGGACTAATTACATAGGAGTCGGTTGAAAATGCAAGTCTAGTTCCACTTAGCTCAAATATTGCACCATCGTGTAGTGGCTCGAGCAATTCGTTATTGAATTTCTTTGCAAAAAGATCCTTTATCAGTTGCTGTGTTAGTTTACCGCCACTTCCGTGCGCTAATAGTATGTTTTTATAATCTGCAATAGGTATCGGGCAGGATAATCCATCAAACTCGATTTGTAGATTATTGTTGTTATTATTCCGTAATTTTTCTTCGTTTGTCATTTTTCATCTAAAACTTTTCGAACTTTTAGTAATACTTCCTCAGTAACATAGGGTTTTTGCAAGAATGCCCTTGCACCTGCGTTTTCAAGTTCAGTGCGTATTTCGGGTTCAAAGTATCCGCTTGCGAAAATAACCTTCACGTTAGGATTTATTTGCCGAAACTTTTCGAATACTGCTGTTCCTGTCAGTTTTGGCAATCCGTAATCTGTTAATACAAGGTCTATCTGGTTTGCATGCTGGCTGTAGATCTGTATTGCTTCCTCTCCGTCTGTTGCAGTAAGAATTTTGTAGCCATTTGATTCAAGTAATATTTTCAAAAGTTCTAAAAGTAATGCTTCATCTTCAACTACAAGAATGGTTTCATTTCCGCCAACTATTTGTGCTTCTTTCTTTTCCGACATTCCTAAGATTTCTGTGCTTTCTTCGGGAACAGGGAAGTATAACCTAAACGTTGTGCCTTTCCCAACTTGACTTTCCACATCTATGAAACCTTTATGGGCTTGAACGATGCCATATACCACAGAAAGTCCAAGTCCAGTACCTTTTCCTTTTTCTTTTGTTGTAAAGAAAGGATCAAATATGTGCTTCAGTATGTTTTCATCCATTCCAACACCTGTGTCGGATACACTTACGCACACATAACATTTGTTATCTGCCGAAGCGAAACGATCTTTTATGATTTGTCTTTCTATTGTTGAGACCTCAATTGTAATTTCTCCGCCATTGGGCATAGCATCGCGTGCATTTACACATAAGTTTAATAATGCCTGGTGTATTTGTGTTTGATCTGCGTTAATGTAAGGAATTGGTTTATGGATTATTGTATTAAAAGTGATAATCTTAGGGAATGTTTGCTGTAACATTGATACAAGTTCTTTTACAGTGTCCGGTAAACTTAGTGGTTGGAATGATACGTCAGTTTTTCTTGCAAAAGTAAGTATTTGCCTGACAAGATTAGCACCTCTATCCACTGCGCTTCTAATTGCATTTACACTCTCAGCGAATTTTTCGTTGTTGTCTTTGATGACTTGAAGGATAGATGAGTAGCCAAGTATTATTGCCAGAACATTATTGAAGTCATGAGCAATTCCACCTGCCATTGTGCCAATGCTCATAAGTTTTTCTGATTGCATAATTTCTTGTTGCAGGCGTTTTTGCTCAGTAATATCCTGGAATATTTCAAGAATGGCTTTTCTTCCTTCATATAGTATACCGATCTGGCTAATCTGGTAGATTTTTCCACCGAATATCCCTTGTGTTTCTATCGACTCTGGTTTTGAAAAACTAATAGATTTTCCAATTTTACAACCTTGACATTTTTGCCTATCGTCTTTATAAATTTCCCAGCAATAACTACCCGTTGCATCATATCCGGCAAGTGCTTTCATTGCTTTGCTCATGAAGAGGATTTTACCTTCTTCATCGACAATATCTATACCGTATGGAATGGTCTCAATTAGTAATTCGTTGAATCGATTTGCCTGTTGTAATGCTTGTTCAGCAAGTCTATATTCCGTAAAGTCAATAAAGAACATATAGGATTGTTCACCAATTGTGCAGGTGGTTATATTAACGTATTTTGTGTTGCCGTTTTTACAGGTTACGACAGATTCTATAGTCTCAATTTCGCCTTTATTTAGATATTCTTTTTCTGAAATATCAAGCCATTTAGTTTTTATCATTTCTCTGTATTCTCTGGATGGATAGGCAATTTGCCACCAGTCGTCAATGTTCTTAATGTCCTCTTCGGTGTATCCGAAAAGCTGGGTGAATTTTGAGTTAACAAATTGTAGGTTTTTGTGCAGGCCTGAGTATACGGCAATTGCAATTGGTGAGGTTTCAACAAGCGATCTAAAAAGTTCCTCGCTTCTTTTTAATGCTTCTTCAGCTTTTTTTCGTTCCGTTAGGTCTGCAAGCATTACAATAAAACCAATGATATCACCCGATTTACTATGCAATGGGTTAGCAAAAATGGAATATTCTATTCTTGTTCCATCTTTTCTTTGTCTTACGACATCTACACCGTTCAGGGGTATTCCTGAGAGCAGGTTATTAAACAAGTCGGTAAATTCATCTTTTTTGTTTTCTTGTACAACTAGATTTGCTAAAGGCTTACCTAATACTTCTTCTTTTTTCCAACCCAGGATTTTTTCTGCTGCAGGATTCCATATTTTTTGCACGCGTCCTTCCGTGTCAAGCATATAAATTGGTAATGGTGCGGATTCGACAATTGCGTTTAGTGTTTCAGCCAGCTGTCTTATTGCTTCTTCCGCTTTTCGTTTTTCGGTTACGTCTCTTGAGAACACGGCTATTTGAGAAACCATGCCGTGTATGTTGTAGATTGGATAAAAAGAATTTTCCCAGTATTTTCCATCAAATTCATCTTCAAAATGGATTATTTGAGGAGAACGGATTATCTTTTCAAATATTTGAGCTCTGGCTTTGGCAATTTCCGGCGGAAGCAATTCATCTATGCACCTGCCTATGAGATCATTAGACATTTTCTTAAACAAGGCAGCTCCTGCTTCATTTATGGTTATAACTTTTCTTTCGAGATTCAGCAGGTATGACACTTCTTTTGGTGCATTTAAAAGTGCATATGCGGTTTGCTCACTCAATATTAGTTCTTCTTCAGCCAGTTTTTGGTCTGTAATATTTAACAATAAGCCTACAATTTCCGCTGGATTACCTTGTTGATTAAAAGTGATTTTCTTTTCATCTCTAAGCCATATATAATTTCCGTTCTTATGCTTGAAGCGGTATTGCTGGATGATGTTTTTCTTTTCACACAGATCGTCAAGTTCATCCAGAACTCTCATAACATCATCTGGATGAATACGATCGATCCAGAAATGAGGATTTTCAAGAATATCTTCTGGTGAATAACCTAATAGGAGCTCACTGTTTTTACTGATAAATGTGAAACTATAATTTTCATCGGTAGTGAGGGTATAAATTACTGCAGAACTAGCGGATAGTAGATACTCTAACCTTTCGTTGGCTAACAAAACTTTTCTTTCATTCTCTTTTGCTTCTGTTATATCCTGAGCAATTGATGCTATAGCTATTGCATTACCTTTCTCATCCAGTATAGGAGTGTTATGCCACTCGCATGTTATTATTCTGCCGTCTTTTGTTATGTTTTCATTGGTATGAGAGTTTGGAGTTTTATTTTCAAAAAGTTCCTTTACAACGTATTCAACTTCTTGCTGATATCTTTCGGGTATGATAATGTTAATGTGTTTACCTAAGATTTCTTCCTCAGTATATCCAAATATTCTTTCTGCTGAAGGATTCCATTTGATGATTTGTTGATTGGTGTCAAATTCCAGGAAGGCAAGGGGGGTGTTCTCTATATGAGCTTTGAATCTGTATTCGTTTTCTCGTAAAATTTTTTCGATTTCTTTTCTTTCAGTTACATCTCTTATTATTGCCTGCAAAAAAACTGTACCTTTTATTTTTATAACTCTTGAGCTAACCTCAACATAAAATAAGGTTTTATCTTTCTTTATATGTCTTGCTTCAAAAACTAGTCCCTCTTCTCTTTCAAATAACTCTTTTAATTTATTAATCTTATTATTTAAAATTTCGATATGCAAGTCATCAATGTTCAGTTGTAAAAATTCATCTTTTGCATAACCATACAGTTCGCAGGCTTTATCGTTTGCTTCAATGATTTTTCCATTCTTATTCATAAGTAATATGGCGTCGTTTGCGTACTTAATTGCATAGTCTATGTGTTTAAGTATTGCTTGCCTCTCGAGTTCATCGAGGTATTTTGTCTTATAGAATTTTACATGCTGGTTGCGGATCCATAATCCAGTTATACTTGATACTGCAATAATAAGTAATAAAATTCCTATGCCTGCTGTCCATGCTTGCCGGTGCAAAGCTGAGTATACCTCTTCCAGGTCTGTTTTCGAAACTATGTACCAGTTAGTATTTGGTATTTTTCTTGCGACTGCCATGACAGGAACGTTTCTGTAGTCAATGCCTTCAATTATTTCCTCATGTCCTTTTACAGTCATTGCTGGAGGCAAATTCGATCTGGAAATTGGCAGCTTTAATCTTAGTGCAGTTTGCTTGATGTGACGTAATTCATTCAGATAAACGATGCTATCCCCTTCCTGGCGTATCAATAAAGTTTCTGATGTACGACTTGGAGTTGGCCAGGTTTGTATTAAAGGATAAAGAGAGATGTTTGGGTCTAATCTAAGCAGTAATTGAGCAATGAATATGTCATTCCCTTTTTTGGGTAAGTACAATGGAATTACTAAATCTATATGAACGTATGGAACTGTCTCGGAAGTATGGAAGTCGGATATGATAACCTTTCGAGCTTTTATTGCTTCCGTAAATAATTTTTCTGCATGACTACCTGCTTTTTCTGTTGTCTCAGGTATGGATAGTTGTAAAATGCCTTTTGAATCAATTAGTAAAATTGAACTGCATTCAGAGTTTTCCTTTATAACGTGCAAATATTTCTGCAAGTCTTCTCTTATTTCTGCTTGCTTTGGATTGTTTAGGAATTGATTAACCTGGTTAATAAATTGCCTGTTGTTAAAAATAAGTTCGGCGTTATTCAGTCGTTCTTTTCGCCAATGGGTTATCTGGTCAACTTTAAGTTTAGCTATTGTATATAGATTCTTAGCGGCTTCGTTTCTAATATTCTCTTTTTGTTTTGCAAAGAATAATAACCCGAGAATAAGTATACCAACTACCACGACTAAGAAAATGTCAATAATAAACCATGGTATTGGGAAACTTGAAGGTGTGCTGTTTGTTTTGTCGTTATTTTCTTTTTTTACCATGTTTTCAAAATTGAGGTCTAAATTCTCTTCTTGTTATAGTTATAATAGGCTGAGCAAGCGCCTTCAGTAGACACCATTGGTGCGCCAAGTGGATGTTCGGGTGTACATTGTTTTCCGAAAGCAGTGCATTCAAATGGCTTTTTTAATCCTTGCAATACCAGTCCGGCAATGCATAACGGTGATTCCTTGGTTTGTATTTGCTCAACATCGAAGATTTTTTCGGCATCAAATGATTCAAATTCTCTTCGGAGTCTATAGCCACTCTTAGGTATAAGTCCAATTCCTCTCCATTTTCGGTCAGTTACTTCAAATACTTTTTGTATGAGTTCCTTAGCGTGTATGTTTCCCTCCTTGCGTACTGATCTGGAATATTGATTTTCGACTTGATATGTGCCAGATTCAAGTTGCTTTATTGCCATGTATATGCCTTGAACAAGATCCAAAGGCTCAAATCCAGTTACCACTATAGGTATTTTATATTTGTTGCTTATAGGGATGTATTCTTCGTAACCCATTACTGTACATACATGACCTGCTGCTAAAAGAGCCTGTATTTTGTTTGTTGGTGAGGAAAGAATTGCTTCAACTGCAGGTGGAACTAGTACATGTGAACATAAAATCGAAAAATTTTTTAATCTCGCATTGTGAGCTTGATAAACTGCCATTGCATTTGCAGGAGCTGTGGTTTCAAATCCTACCCCAAAGAACACTACTTTTTTATCTGGATTTTCTTTAGCGATCTTAATAGCATCCAGCGGAGAATAGACTATCCTGACATCTCCGCCTTCTGCTTTTACAGTAAGAAGGTCTTTCTCAGAGCCTGGTACCCTGAGCATATCTCCAAAGGATGTGAATATAACGTCGCTTCTCGATGCTATAGCGATTGCTTTATCGATTATTTCTAAAGGGGTAACGCAAACTGGGCAACCAGGACCGTGAACTAACGTGATTTTTTTTGGAAGCAGTTCTTCTATTCCAAATTTAACGAAGTTGTGAGTTTGACCACCGCAAATTTCCATTAAAGTCCAATTTCTTGATGTGGCTTTTTCTATAAGGTCAAGGCAGATTTTAACATTAACTCCGTTGCGATATTCGTCTATGTAGCGCACATTAACCTCGAAATAATATTTCCCCTTCTAATCTTGATTATAAGAATATTTAAGAAAAATTGCACTAACTGGTATCAGTTTAGCTTTTTCTAGCCTTCCCTGTTATTTTGCTCAATTGCGCTGGAATCAGATTCTTCTAGTTCTTCCAATAGTTTGATGGTTTCAAGCGCTTCTTTTTCATCCAATTTGCTTATAGCAAAGCCTACATGCACTATCACATAATCGCCTATTTTGGCGTCGGGCACGAGCTCGAGACATACTTCTTTGCCTATTCCACCAAACTCGACTTTTCCCATTAAAGGCTGGCTATCTTTTTCGATTTGGACAATTTTGCCTGGAATTCCAAGACACATTGTTAGTTCCTCCAAAATTAGCTTAACTTGAGTTGTTCTTTCGAATTACTGCATAAATTTGACCGAGTGAAATCCCGCCATCGTTTGGAGGTACCCGCTGATGCCAGTATGGTTTGAAACCTTCCTCAATTAATCGCCTTACGGTTCTTTCCGTTAAGTATTTGTTCTGAAAGCAACCACCAGTGAGTACAATTCTGGGTAAACCTACATGTTTAGCTACTGTAATGATTATTTCCGTGAGCGTATTATGAAACTTTCTCGAAATATTATATGCTGGGATTTGATGTCTTACATCGTTAAGAATTTCTTTTATCATAGGCGACCAATCGATTACTAATATATCTTCAACACTTTCTTTGTTGTCCTTGGCTGATTCTGTTTCAATGTTTTGTGGTAGTTCAGAAGTCTTGATTTCTTGTTTAGCTTTTACATTGATACCATCAACTGAAAATGAGTAAGTATCGTTTGTATTTGATTGAGCAGTTAGGTATTCAAGTTCCATTGCCGCTTGCCCTTCAAAGCTAATATGCTGTCTTAGTCCAGTTAACGAAGCTATAGCGTCGAATAACCTACCAGCACTGCTTGTTAGCGGACAGTTTGTGGAGCTTTTAAGCATTTGTTGTATTAAATTGATCTCAGATTTTGTAAAAGCCTTTATTGTTTCAATATCCATTTGAGTGAAACTTGATTCTCCTAGTAGCGCGAAAAGTAATCCCAAACCTGATCTTCTGGGTTCTTTTATTGCTTTTTCTCCACCTGGTAGCGGAAATTGTTTAAAGGATGCCACTCGTTTGAAAGAGTCAGCAGTTGTTACCAAAAACTCGCCACCCCATATTGTTCTATCAATTCCTAACCCCGTTCCATCCCAAGATACGCCAAGTAAATCACCTTCAATTTGATTTTCAGCCATGCAGGATGCTACATGTGCATAGTGATGCTGGATCTCGTACATTTGTTTTCTGCTGATGCGTGCGTATTGAGTCGAGAGATAGTCGGGATGGAGATCGCATGCTATACTATCTGGTTTTGCTTCGTAGAGTGTTTGGAAATCTGAAATGACCCTTCGGAAAGCATTGTATGCTTCGGTAGTTTCTAAATCGCCAATGTGCTGTGATATGAAAACATTTGTCTTTAGCTTCAGCGCAACTGTATTCTTTAAATGCGCACCCACTGCAAGTATGGACGAGCCCGTTTTTGATTTAATTTGAACTGGAAGAGGTGCATATCCACGAGCCCGCCTTATTACAAGCTCGCGGCCAAAAATTATTCGCACTATAGAATCATCAACGTGTCTAACAATTGGCCTGTTATGGACAAGAAAGAAATCTCCAATCCCGTGCAATCTAATTAAAGCCTCGCGTTCATCGATGCAAATTGGCTCGTCGGAAATGTTCCCACTTGTCGCCACTATTGGAAATCCTAGCTCTCTCATTAAAATGTGATGCAGTGGAGTATATGGCAACATTATGCCAAAATAAGGATTATTAGGTGCAACAGATGGTGCAATTTCTGAGTCAGGATTTTTGAATATGGAAAAATTCTCTATCCTTTCAGCAAGTTTCAATGGATCAATATCCGTTGCAAATCTTCTATTTAACAAGACAATTGGAGATTCAGGTGATGTTAGAAGCCTTTCTTCCAAAAAGTTTACTTCACATTCTTTTTTTATTGATTCAAGTGACGGGAACATTAAGGCGAAAGGTTTTTCTTCTCTGTGTTTTCTTTCGCGTAGCAGTTTTACTGCGGTTTCATTTCGAGCATCTGCTACCAGATGGAAACCACCTAAGCCTTTGATTGCGACAATTTTGCCTTCGCGTATCGCATTAACAGCAGAAATCATAGCTTCGTGAGCTTCTGCAATCTTAACTCCGTCAGCATCCCACAGCTCCAGTTTGGGTCCGCATACTGGACATGCATTTGGTTGAGCATGGAATCGGCGGTCAGATGGGTCCTCATATTCTGCCTGACATTCTGGACACATCTGGAATACGCTCATTGATGTATTGACGCGATCATAAGGGAGAGTCTTTATGATGGAAAATCTTGGTCCGCAATTGGTGCAATTCGTAAATGGATAGAGATACCGTCTGTTTGCAGGATCGAATATCTCTTTCAGGCAGTCTGTGCAAGTTGCGATATCGGGCATAACCAGCGCGGTTTTTTCACCTGTAGAGTCGCTTCGTTTGATTTCGAATATTTTATATCCAACAGGGTCAAGGTGCGAAAATTCCAGACTTTGTATAAAAGCATGCGGCGGAGATTCTTTTTGAAGGCGAATTATAAACTCATCCAGTCTAGCTTTTGATCCTTCGACCTCTATAAAAACGCCATCTGAAGAGTTCAATACCCAGCCTGGCAAACCCATTTCTGTAGCAAGCCGATAAACAAAAGGTCTGAATCCAACTCCCTGAACCGCACCTCGTATTACTATGGAAATTCTATTTGTCATGCTTTTCTATATCTTTCTATATATAACGTACGAAAGTTTTACTTTAGTTTCAGCCTATTTAAATAGCATCCATAAGCTTAATTCCTCTGTTTTTCCTTGTCGTAAAATAGCTACAAAAAATTGGTGAAAATACTACACGCCAAAAACTT